>Ga0265323_10001507_pt1 | contig 11377 bp, 10 predicted proteins | sample 41225metaG_FD_193580 | JGI IMG/M metagenome (GOLD analysis project Ga0265323, IMG submission 193580) | Rhizosphere microbial communities from Carex aquatilis grown in University of Washington, Seatle, WA, United States - 4-12-25 metaG | ecosystem: Host-associated > Plants > Roots > Rhizosphere... | reverse complement strand
CGTTGGGGCTGAGGCCGGAACTACCGCTGCTGCTGCTGCTGCTGCACGCCACGCCCACAAGGGCGGCATAGGTGCAGGCCACCCCGGCTCGTCGCATGCGAGGGGTGCGCACTAGCGGATCTCGTCAGTGGATAGCCCCTGCGGCACGCGATCCACCAGATAGGCCCGGCCGTAAAAGGCACGCTGGTGGCCGCTCATGTGGACGACCAGCCCAGGAAGCTCAATGTTGACCGGGCCGCGGGCCACGCGGCCCTTGGCAGCCTGGATGTACGTATCGTAGTAGGCGCCGAGCAGCTGGCGCAGGTCAGGGCGAAATGGACCTTGCCAGGAAACCGCGAAGACCTTGCCGTCGTTGCCGAGATACTCGCGTACCTTGGTGCCGGTCGGCGCCTGAAGCTCGTGCATGACGTGGGTGGCGGCCCGTTGGATGCGCGCACTGGCCAGCAGGTGAGTTTGGCCCGTGCCGATGGATGAGGCATCGCCGCCCAAGGCCGCCGATGCAGGCGACGAGCCGAACAGCAGGGCCAAGAACGTGCAGGTCGGCAACACCTTGCGGAGCAGGGTTGAAGCGATGGCGATGGTCTGCATGGCGGTTGCCTCCCAAATGAGATTCGCGCGTCTGCTAAAGCTTACAATGCTTTCGGCGGAAGCCTAGCGGCTCGTGGGTTGCAATTCGGCCGTGATGGTCTGCAGGCAGCCTTCCAAATTGGCGCGAATTTCGGCCAAACGCGCCGGGCTGTCGGCTTCGCAGCGAAGCACCAGGACCGGTCCCGTGTTGGAGGCGCGCACCAGACCCCAGCCGCCTGGGAAGCTGACGCGCGCGCCGTCCACGTCGACCACCTTGTGGTCGCGGCGGTAGTGCGCCAGCGCCCGGCGCACCACCTCGAACTTGATGTCGTCGGCGCAGGGCACGCGAATCTCAGGCGTGTTGTGCATTACGGGCAGCGCGTCCACCAGCGCGGAAAGCGGATGCTCGCTGCGTGTCAGCAATTCGACCAGGCGCGCTGACGCGTACACGGCGTCGTCGAAGCCGTAGTAGCGATCGGCGAAGAACATGTGGCCCGACATCTCGCCCGCCAGCGCAGCCTGTTCCTCGCGCATCTTGGTCTTGATGAGCGAGTGGCCCACCTTCCACATGATGGCGCGGCCCCCCAGCCGGGCGATTTCGTCGTACATGGCCTGGCTGCACTTGACCTCGCTGACAAAGGTGGCGCCCGGCCGCTCGCGCAAAATGTCGCGCGCAAACAGCATCACGAGCTGGTCGCCCCACACGATGCGGCCCGCTGGATCCACGACGCCCAGTCGATCCGCATCGCCGTCGAGCGCAATGCCCAGCTCGGCGCCGCCCTTTTGCACATGGCTGATGAGGTCGGTGAGATTGGCCGGCACCGTCGGATCGGGATGATGATTGGGGAAGCGGCCGTCGGGGTCGCAGTACAGGGGCTCGACCTCGAGGCCCATTCGGCGCAGCACCGACACGCAGGTCAGGCCGCCAGTGCCGTTGCCGCCGTCGACCACCACTTTGAAGCGACGGGCGCCCAGGCGCATGCCGTCTGCCACCTCGGCGATGTACGGTGTTAGCACATCCACCTCGGCCGCCGTGCCCCTGGGCACGGTTTTCGGCCGGGCGCCGGCCTGGTGGCGCTCGATGCGCTCACGCAAGACCTGGATCTCGGCGCCGAAGATGGTGCTGGGGCCGCGCATGATCTTGAAGCCATTGTCTTGCTCGGGGTTGTGGCTGGCCGTGATCATCACGCCGCCGTCAGCTTTGTAGTGAAACACGGAGAAATACATCCCCGGCGTGTGCAGCACCCCCAGATCCGACACGGCAAGGCCAGCATTCACCAGGCGCGCCTTCATGACCGCGTGGATGCGCGGCGAGGAGAGCCGGCAATCGCGGCCCAGCGTCAGGTGACGCGCGCCCGCCTCGCGCAGATGCTCGGCGATGGCGTCGGCCAGCTCAGCCACGAAGGGGTCGGGGAAATCCTGGTCCGCGACGCCGCGGATGTCGTACTCGCGAAAGACTCTTGGGTTCATTATTGCTTCTGATGTTCCGGGCTCGCTACAGCAACTCTTTTCTGCCCTGCGCGGACAGCTCATCTACCACGCTGCGCACTTCCTGTGCTCGATGTTTGGGCACCACCAGCACGGCATCGCGGGTGGCCACCACCACGATCCCCTCGACGCCCACCACGCCCACCAGTGGCGCGCCCGGCTCGGCCATCACCACGCTGCCCTTGCTGGCCTTCACGATGGCATCGCCCGAGATGACGTTTCCGTCGACGTCGGTGGGCCGAATGTCGGTCACGGCGGCCCAACTGCCGACATCGCTCCAACCGAAATCGCCCGGCACCACCTGGATTCCCTGCGCCTTTTCCATGATGCCGTAATCGATGGAGATGGCCGGCACGCGCGGGTAGCGCTGCTGAGCCAGCGCGATCGGATCGGGTGAGGCACAAAGCTCGTCGAGCAGGGCGGACAATTCGGGCAAGAGCCGGCGGGCTTCGCTGAGGAGACGCCCGGCAGAAAAGAAGAACATGCCCGAGTTCCACAGGTAGTCGCCTGAGGCCAGATAAGCGCGTGCGGTCAGCAGGTCGGGCTTCTCCACGAAGCGCGCCACGTGGCACACGTCGGCACTGCCTGCAACCTTGGCCCCGGTCTGCAGGTAGCCGTAGCCGGTTTCCGCGTGCGTTGGCTTGATGCCGATGGTGACGATGGCCTGGCTGGCTTGCGCCAGCGCGGTTCGCAACACGGTCGCGTACCGCGACTCATCTCTGATGAATGCATCAGAGGGCACCACAGCCAGCAGGGCATCCTGGCCTGCCCGTCGCGCGATGTGCGCAGCCGCCAGGCCCACTGCCGGAGCCGTGTTGCGTGGCGCTGGCTCGACCACCAGGCTGTCGCCTGGAAGGCCGGGCAGGGCTTCGCGGATGGCCTGGGCCTGATCCGCGGCGGTCACGATCAGGGTGCGCTCCGGGCCCAGCAAAGCGCTCAGTCGGCGAAATGTGGCGGCCAGGAGCGATTCGCTGGCGCCCAGGCTGAGCAACTGCTTGGGCCGGCTGCGCCGACTGGCCGGCCACAGACGCGTGCCTCCACCGCCTGCCAAGATCACGGCGAATTGTTCAGGCTTTGCCATCGGCGGACTTTACTCCAAGATGGTGGGCTCATGCTGCTGGCGTTCGTCCTGATCGTGATTGGCCTCGCCGCCACCATCTACGGTGTGCGCCTGGTCAACGAGCGCCATCGGCCCATCGATCTGGCCGGCGCGCTGCTGGCGGCCGCGGGCCTTGCCGTGGCGCTGGCTGGCGTGGGACGATTGCTGTCTGACAGATTTTTCTAGCCGCTGGCTTCGCCGGGCTTCTGGCCGACAAACAGCCCTGCGTCGATGCTCACGCTGAACGATTGGCTGGAAAAATAGGTGTCGATGGCTTGCTTGACCGCCAGGAAGGTGTCTTGCACCTCGGCTCCCGAGCCCGCGATCTTTTTCCAGCGGGCCAGCGGCCCGAATTCAACCACCGGCGCGTAGAAAAATTCGCGCGCGCTGCGAAACACCAGCTCCCAGTGATCGCGCTGCACAGTGACCGGGGTGAGGCCCACTTGTTCCATCTGATGGACCACCGCGCCCGCTTCGGGGAAAGAGGCGGCATATCCGCGCAGACTGGCCAGCGCGTCGTCGCGCCCCAGGCGCACCAGCACATCCCGGAATACGTCGAGCAACTCGACCCAGGTTCCGTGCAGCGGTGAGGCCACGCGCACCTCGGCCCCGGGCCGGGCCACGCGCGCCAGGTCGGCGAGAAACTCCTCGGGCCGGGCCAGATCTGCCAAGCCCACGTTGGCCAGCACCAGATCGAAGGCGTCGTCGCCGAAAGGCAGGTGGGTGTCCAGGCTCTGCAGTCGGAAGAAGACCCGGCGCCCGACCTGCTCAGCCGCCACGTTGGCGCGGGCCCGGTCGAGCAAACCCTGCGCGGTTTCCAGGTTGATGATCCGGCTAGCTGGATCCAACCGGTGCAGGAGGTCGGCGGTCGCCTGGCCCAGGCCACAGCGGATCTGAAGCACCTGGGAGCGCGGCTTGAGGGGCACGCCGTCGACCAGACGCTCGACCAATCTTCGGCCGATGAGTGGAAAAACTTGCTCCTCGTAAAGCCGGCCGCGCTTTTCCTCGTCGGTCATCTTGCGCGCGGGCGATGTCTGCGTCGAGTCCGGAGGCTGAGACATTCTGATGTCGACTCTAGCCGCAACGACGCGCGAGCGCTAGCTTGGCAGCAGATGAAGCCTCGCCTTCCATCCGCCATCTACGCCATCGGCGCCACCAGCCTGCTCAACGATGCGTCGAGCGAGATGATCTTCCCACTTCTGCCCGCACCCTAGCGAAGCCGGTCACACGTTTGTGACCGGCCAGCCGGTTTTACGATTCTGCCGCCGGCGTGTGCGCGCCATTCCTGGCAAGGAACTCTAGCGATGCGCCATGATGCTGCTCACGATGGCCGCGAAGACGCCGAATGCGATCATCATGCCGATCGACGCCACCATCAGGCAGCCGACCTTGGAGCGTAGGCCCGCACGCGAGGAACCCCCGCCGATTTGCAGCGAGCCTTCCAGCTTGATTGACTCGCGATCGACGATGATGGCTTGCGGAATCAGGGTCGGTGTCGTCGGTTTGATGGCATCGAGTCGGCGCACGGCCGTGCCCACGCCGATCACGTCGATGACTCCGCCGCCCAGATCGTAGATCATCAGCTTGTTGCCAATCACGCGCTCGGCGCCGTAGTGCTGCGCCTCCTTGCGGATGAGCTCCAAGCAGTTCTCGCGCGCTTGGTACACCAGGCGCGTGACTTCGGGAAGCTCGCCGCGGCTCATGCTCTGGAACACGGCCCCGATGCTCTTGCTCAAGCCAAGCGAATACACGCTGGTGGCCATGACCAGCCGAACCGGCGCATATCCCATTTGCGCCAGGTTCCACAGTTCGTCGCCCGTCAATTCAGAGGTCACGACTTGTTCGGGGCTGACCGGACCGGTGGAGAAGCGCGGGTGGTGCGAGGCGGTTCCCGTGATGAGCAATTCCACGGCGCCCGCCATGGGAAGCATGCGCAGCTTCACATCCACCACCGAGTTGGCTCCCAGTTGCGCGGCTTCGCGCTGCAGGCGCGCCAGGGCGGTGTGCCGGATCTGGTTGTACATCTTCGAGAACTCGTGAACCTCGCCGCGCGCCAGCGAGCGCAGCATGCCGGTCAGGCCAGCCCCGATGCCGAGCGCGTAGGCGATGTTGCCCATGGCAAAGCGAATCGGCTGATAGCCAGCATCCAGGTGGCAGTACAGATCGGCACCCGAGGCCGAGGTCGAGAACAAGCGCTCAGGCGGGAACTTGCTGTGCACCGAAGTGCCTTGCGAGAGAAACTCGTGATAGCCGCCCAGCGATCGCAATTCGCTCACCACCCCCGTGACTCCTGCGGCGCCCAGGCGTCGCGCATCTTCCTCCATGCGATCGATGGCCGCGTGCCGGCCTTGCGAAATCAGCTCCGAGAGATTGCTCAGCTCGCCCCCGGTCAGGGTTTGCCCAAACGCAGAGATGGCGCCGCCGATGCCGAGAGAAAACACGCTGTTGCCGACGGCAATCTCGCCGGGCCAGTAATTCTTCTCCGCGAGGCAGTAGAGCTCGTTGCCCGACATGCCCGAAACCGTGATGCTCATGAGGCCCCCCGGTTGCGCACTCTAGAAGCAAGGCTGCCGGTCGTCCAGACCGAGCGGATGCCACAATCCCGCGACACCAGCAGACGCGAGGAATCCCTCGGACCCTGGCTGTGCTTCGCTGGGCTTAGCGAACGCACGCTCGAAGTACTAGACACAGCCCAGGATCGTCGACGTGAGTCACGCCGCTCGAATGACGATGGTAATGGGCCTCACTGCACCGTGAGATTATACGTCACGTCTTCCGAAATCGCGGGACGTAGGCTTGTGAAGTGGATCGTGTGCGAACCGGCCGAGAGTGGTGCGAGGAGGATGAAGTAGCCTCCGGCAAACGCAGTGGGAACTGGCCCCGTAAACGTCGAGTTGTTGAATGTCGCGTAGTAGTTACTGGGAGTGTTCGGAACCGTGTACGCGTACTGGGACCATGTGGTGAGGTACGGCGCGAAATCCGACTTGGTCGAGCCGTAGCACTTCCCGTCGATTTCGAGTGCGACCGTGGTCACCGATGCGGCCATGGCCGAGAGCTCGTTCTCCCATTGCTGGTCGGTAAGCTGGCTTCCGACGGCCATGCCACCGTTGTCCCCATACCAATCAGCCATGGGGAGAAAGAGCATTCTGCCTGCAGGAATCGTGCAGGTGCGTGTGACGCGCCCTGCGTTCGTGCACGCCAAGAAGAACGGGTCGTCTGCGGCAGCGCCGCCATCTTCCGCGCCCGACTGTCCCGTTGCGCAGAGGGCGCCGGTGGAGTCGGCAAACGGAAAGTCGGGGCCGGGCAGCTCAAAGAGCCACTTAAAATATGCGTCGCCCCATTGCCCGTAGGTCTTGCCGCCGTAGATCCCGGTCGGGTCGAGGATGGTGGCCGTGGCGGCTGCGTCGACCGTCGCTCCCGAACACGCGTTGATGGCGCTGTTGGGGGCAGCTGAGTCGCCGCCGGCCCCCGCTGTGGAGCCCCCGCTGCCGCTACTTGCCGGCGCTCCAGCGCTGCTGCTTCCGCAACCCGCCAGCAGCATCGTAAGACAGAGCCCCCCAATCATGCCAAGCTTGGTTTTCATGGTTTTCTTCCCCTTCTTCTGGCGAACCTGCGCGTAGGTGCGCAGTCGTTTTGAGCGCGCTCTTCGGGTCGCCCACACTGCATTTCAGAATGTCCCGAGATCTCGAGATTTTGTCAACTAGTCCCCATGCCCCGGGCCATCTTGTTCGCGCAACGCCGACCGAGCTTCCGCTACCATCAGCGAGCTGCAAACCCTCGGGGTCGTGGCGTTGGCCCTACCATACGAACGGCACCAGCCGATAGCGAACCTTCAGCAGGTAATCCTTGTAGCCGGCCAGGTTTGCCGACAAGAATCTCTCCTCGTCGAGAATGCGAGCGATCAGGAGAAGCAGCACTCCGAGGGACAACGGGAGCGCCGCCCAGGACCCCAGGGCGGGTGGGGTAGAGAGAATCAATAGACCGCCTCCTGCGTACATGGGGTGACGAACGAAGGCGTACGGCCCATGCTCGGTCACCCTCTGCTCGGGTACCACCTCGATAGTCCCGCTCGTAAACCGGTTTGCGCGGAAGACTCCAAAGACGATGACGAAACCGAGCGCCACGAGCAAGTTGCAGAAAACCACAAGAACGCTGGCGACATGAGTCCACCCGAGTCGGAAGTCGAGGCCTGAAACGACGAAAAGGGCGACGAAGAAAATGCTGGCGACAGTTTGGATGACTTTCTGGCTCCGGCGAATCTCCGCGACGGGCCCGGCTTTCACCCGGCGCGCCAGCAGTTCCCGGTCATTCCGGATGAGCCAGACCGTGATAACAGCCGTGCACGTGCCGAAGACTCCCAGATACACCCATGCCTGCCAGTAACCAAGAGACCTCGCGGAAGCGAAAAGCCCGGCAGCAAGCACAAGGATGAGAAACGACAGCCCCAAGAGCGCTTTTGTGATCAATCCCAATGTGGCTCTCCTCTTCGGGTAGTCGCGTGATGGGCCAGCTCCCAACGATTTGCCGTTAAGCTGCGGGCGGCCGTCCGCGGCCGACCGACAGCTTCAACGGCTTGTTGGACTGCGGCCTACACATTGATCTTGAATCCAAGCTCCAGATCGCAGGCGGCCAGTCCGCCGCGTATGCCCCAATTCTCCGTCGGAATTTCCTTCAAAACGACAATCACGTGGTCCTTGGGGATGCCTACCTTTGCAAGCTTCTCAACAATCCCGGCGTAGAGGGCTCGCTTGGCATCGAGCGATCTACCGAAGAACCCATCAATGCCTATCAAGGTAAACAGCTCTGGCTTCGCAAGGTTCGGAGGGCAAGCAAATCGGTGCGGCTGATGGACCAGGAGTCGCACATTTCGATCCCCCGGCGGGATCTTGAAAGCTTCGCGCAAGGACAAGTGCACCGCTTCGATGATCGCCATTTCCTCGTCGGCGCCAATCGCTCGACGAATCTCAATCAGGACACTCGGCATGTTTTGTTCTCCTTCTCCGTCAGTCCAACTATCTAATAGCGTGCGAAGAATAACCAATATCCCAGCGATAGTCGCGGGTCTTTGCGGCCAGGATCAACCGACGGACACATATGATTTCGCGGTGTGGGCCAACCTGGGTTCCTCAAAGCAGGGCGTTTGGCCTGTCGGATAAGAAAGCCGTGCTTGCTGGATAAGTAGATAAGAAGACACAGCGAAGCCGCCTTTCTCCACGGTCGAGGGAACTTCGGGCGCCGGCGATCGAAACCGTGGCTCTCCGCGGCCCTGTGTCGGGCAAGCGGGCAATGGCGGCTTCCAGGGCGCCGCTGTCTGCTTCTAGGGCGCGCAGTTTGGTTTTCAGGGGCACATGAAGGTTGCAGCTGAGCGCCCGAAAGTGTTAGCCACAGCAGCCTCATGGATGCCGTCAGGCACATGGGCGAGCTGTCTGTCGGCCGACTGCTCGTCCGCTATTCGCTGCCGGCCATCGCGGGCTTTCTCGCCAATGCGCTCTATCAGTTCGTCGACCGCATCCTGGTTGGTCGCGGGGTCGGCACCGACGGCATGGCGGCCGTGACCTCGGCGTTTCCCCTGGCCATTGTGGCCATGGCGCTGGGGCTGCTGGTGGGCACGGGCACGGGCAATCGCATCTCGGTTCTGCTGGGGCAGCGCGATCGCGAGGGAGCGGAGCGCGTGCTGGGCCAAGGTCTGCGCCTGGCGCTCATCAACGGGGTCGTGCTGGCGCTGCTGGTCTGCACGTTCAGCAAGCCGCTCTTGCTCGCCTGCGGATGCGTGCCGCGGCTTCTGCCCATGGCCATTCCCTTCACGCGCATCGTGGCCGTCGGGCACATCTTTCTCATCGCGCTGGTGTCCATGGGCAACATCCTGCGCGTGCAAGGGCGGCCCATGCTTGGGCTGCTCATCATGTTGTCCAGCAACCTGCTGAACGTGGGACTGGCGACGCTGGCAATCTTCGGGCTGCACTGGGGCGTGACCGGAACGGCGCTGGCCACGGCGATTTCCCAGGCGGCCGGCTGTCTGACGGTAATCACGTTCGTGCAAGGCCCCAGAAGCGTACTGCACATCCGGCGCGCCTTTCTCAAGGCGGATCGAAGGCTGGCACGGTCGATCCTCACGCTGGGCGCGCCCTTCGGTCTCATGCAGGCGCTGGCCACCTTGGTTTTTCTCGCGGCCAACCACGGCGCTGGCAGCCAGGCTGGCACGCGCGGAGTGGCGGCGCTGGGTGTACTCAATACCGTGGCCATGATGATGATCTACCCCCCGCTGGGAGTGATGCAGTCCATGCAGCCTCTGGTCGGGTTCAACAAAGGGGCCGGTCAGATGGACCGCGTGCGCGCCATCTTGGTGCGCGTGCTCTTGGCCAGCATCACCATGGGCGCGGTCTTCTCGGTGCTGGTCGCCGTGTTTCCTGGGCCCATCGCCGGGTTGTTCAGCAAGAACGACGTGGACCTCATCGCAATGGTGCGGCGTGGACTGCCCTGGTTCGTGGGTCCCATCACGCTGTTCGGCCTGACCGGAACCATGGCGCATTACTTTCTCAGCGTGCACGAGCCGCGCAAGGCCGCACTGTTGCTCCTGGGCCGGCAGCTCGTGGCCATGCCCCTGTTCGTGCTGCTGCCGCGCTGGCTGGGCTTCTACGGGATCTACCTAGTGGGGCCGTGCGCGGATCTGCCGTTTGCTGTCGTCGCCGGCGCGTTCATGGTGCAAGAGCTGGCCAAGCTGCGCCGAATTCCCCGGGCTGCTTGAGCAGCACGGCGTCGCTAGCACGGCTCGCGGCCCGACCACGGAATCTGGATCCGCTTTGAGGATTCTCTGCACTCTATGAGCTGGTGCTGACGAGAGTAACGGGCAATCGGCTGGCAGCGGGGAACAGGAAAAGGAGACCGCTATCGTGACGACGGTCACAAAGAAAAGCAGCACTGTGATGGGTGTCACAGATGGAATCTGAATTATGTTTCTATTCTCGGACGTTTCGTCCTAGACTTCGGGCCAGTGAGCCATCTGACGACTCCGGCTCACTGCTGGAATACATTCTAGGCCTGTGTGCGTCGCCACAATGCGCGCACCTTGTGAGACAACACCTATGTTACTGACGGAGGGTACCCATGACGTGTTCTAGATCTCTCGATCGGTTACTCCAGGCCACTTGCGTGGGGCTGGTTGGCATGCTGGCGGTCGGCGGCTGCGGTGGAAGCAGCTCCACCTCCGGCACCCCCGACGCCGCCCCCCCCAGGGACACGGCGATTCTGGACACAATCATCCGGGACACCGCCCCGCTAGCGCCCGTGTTGACGGTTTCACCCGGGTTTCTCAACTTCAACGAAGTGGACATCAATCAAAACAGTCCGCCCCAGTCTGTGACCGTGACCAACACCGGTGCCCTGGTTGCGCTCAACCCGACTGTGGATGGCGGCGGGTTCGCCATTTCCGCCCAGACCTGCGGCACCCCAAGCACCAGCTGCACGATCTCGATTGTGTTTACCCCGACGTCGGTGGGTGCGAAGAACGCCACCCTCACTGTAAACGCCGGCCTGACAGTCTCCCTGAGCGGCTTGGGCAGAACCCTTGGCACGTTTGAAGTCGCCGCCTCGGGAGTCCCGACAGCGGCGCGCGTCGGTGAGAGCTCGTCGATTACCGTCACGGTGACGGCCACGGGCCCGCTGACCGGCCTTTCCTGCCTGGCCAGTGGTGCCGATCTGGCCGCCGACGCTGCCAACACAACTTGCACGGGAACCATCGACGCGAGCGCCTCCTGCAAGTACGGGTTCACCTTCAAGGCCACAACGGCCGGTGACAAGAACGAGAACATCGCGTGTAGCGGCGGCGGCACCGTGCAGAACGTGGCGGTGACTCCGACCGTGGTTGCGGGACCCAGCCTTACCATCAATCCGACCAGCGCCACGGTCTCCGCCGGTGTGGGCGCGACCCCCGCCACAACCTTCACCTTCAACGTCGGCAATATCGGCGGGTCGCCTTCGGGCACCTTGAGCACGGCAATCTCAGGCCTCAACGCTGACCAGTTCACCATCACGGACACCAAGTGTTTCCTCCCGCTCGATGCCCATGCGTCCTGCGCGATCGTGGTGGCGTTCAATCCCACCACCGCCGGTCCCAAGACCGCCGCCCTCACGGTGACCGATGCCACGCCAGGCTCCACCCCGCTGTCCGCGCCCCTCACCGGGACCGGGATCAGTGGCCCCGTCGTGACCATCACTGGCCTACAG
>Ga0265323_10001504_pt1 | contig 11381 bp, 13 predicted proteins | sample 41225metaG_FD_193580 | JGI IMG/M metagenome (GOLD analysis project Ga0265323, IMG submission 193580) | Rhizosphere microbial communities from Carex aquatilis grown in University of Washington, Seatle, WA, United States - 4-12-25 metaG | ecosystem: Host-associated > Plants > Roots > Rhizosphere... | reverse complement strand
TTCTTCACTCTATTGAGAAGTCAAGAGGGTGTTGAAAGAAGCAAGATATTCAAGAGTTTAACTCTTGGTGCAGAAGTAAATCCACCAGAGCCAAAACAAGAAAAACAAAAATTTTGGCAGTTTTGGCGGTAGTTGTAAATAAAAGGAGGAACAAAATATAAAATGCCACAAACAACAGGAATAGCAGGAGTTGATTTAGGAACATTAGGTTCATCTGCTGGAAAGATTGGAATGTATGTGGTTTATGGAGCAATAGTTATTGTTGCATTGGTTGCTGGATTTCTTATAATAAGATATTTCTACACAAAAAAGAATTATAATCTTGATGTCAATATAAAGATACCAAGGGCAAATGGATTGATACTTTATGAAAAAGCAAAAGGAAGATATGATTCAAAAGCAGGAATTGTTGACATTAAAAGAAAGAAGTTAAAGGCAATTGGTATGCGTCCTTTTGATGTAAGAGAGTATCTTCAGGGTCCAAAGTATCTTGAAGTTATGATGCTATCTCCAACAGAGTTCATTCCTATTATTCCAAAGAGTTATGAGATTGTGGAGAATGGTGGAGAGAAGCATGTTGTTGCAAACATAACGACAGACTTGAAGAAAAGAACTGTCTGGGGAACTTACTTTGAAAGAGCAGCAAAAGACAGGTTTACTATTAGCGGGTTTATGCAGCAGCATCAAATGGCAATAACATTAGTAATAGTCATGTTCGGCATGTTCATTGGATTTGCAGTATTGTATTCAAAAGTCCATTAGGATTGGGAATGATATGGTTAATAAAAAATGGGTGAAAATAATTGTTTCTTTAATTTTCATAATGGCTATTCTTCCATTTGTTTTATCCCAAAATAATTATGGTGACTGCTCTGTCTATGGAAATTGCAAACTAACATCTACCCAAGTAACTTCTACTGGAACAGGAAACACAACAAATATCTACAATAATAATTATTATGTTGGAATTAATGGAACAGGTGTTCTAATAAATTATACAACTCTTTCTCCAGGAGTTCCCTGTGCAAATGGAGGGGTTAATTATTCTGTTTATGTTAATAGTTCTATTGGTGTTATAATTTTTGGTTTTGCTACTCCAATCTGCAATGGCAGTAATGGTTATTCTGGATTTAATGGCACTAATGGATTAAATGGAACAGCTGGAACAAATGGCACAAATGGTTCTCCAGGAAGTCCAGGTAGTAATGGAGCAAATGGAATAAATGGAACTGGAATGTATATTAATTACTCTTCGCTGTCTGCTGGTGTGAATTGTGCTAATGGAGGAATTAATGTAACAGCGTATACAAATAGTTCTTTAGGAGTAATAAGTTTTGCTTGGGCAAATATTGTTTGTAATGGTGTTAATGGAACTAACGGCACGAATGGTATTAATGGAACAAATGGGTTGAATGGAACAAATGGGTTGAATGGAAGTGTTGATTATTCAAATGTAATGCTTACAAATCAAACTAATGGAATTAATATAACACAGTTTGTTTTCACAGTTGCAAGATTAACCATTTCAGAATCTTGGTTAGGAAGTTTTCTTTCTGGAAACATAACTCAAACATTCATAAAGAATTTGGGATTCTATACTCCTTCTGAAACATATAATAAAACCCAAGTAGATGCAAATCTAACTTTAAGATATTTGAATACAAACCCATCTAATTATTTAAATTCAAGTCACGCAACAACTTGTTCTTCAGGACAATATTCACAATTCAATGGAAGCGATTTTAATTGCACAACAGCATCTGCAAGTTCTGGAGATAATGCTTCTTGGAATGAAAGTTATGCTTATGGATTAAGGTTCTCTACAAATTCAACTTATAATTCAACTTATGAGACAAATATTTCCAATTTAAATTCAAAGTTCTCAACAGACAATAATACTCATACAACTAATGAAACAAATCTTGCAACCCAAATTAATACAGAAAACAATACACTAACAACAAATTTATCTAATTTAAACACAAGAGAGTTTAATGATAATAGTTCAGACATTCATAAAGGAACTGCTTATTCAAATCAAACAACTGTAGATTGCTCAAATGTAACAGGAGCAACAAGTAACTTATGCACGATAACAGGTGGGGCTTCAACTAACTTCTTTGATCAACAACTTAATACAACATCTAATGTAGTTCATAATAATTTTAATGCTTCTGGAAATGTATCTATTGGGACAGGAACTAATTTTTTAACAATATCATCGGATGGGGTAAATACATTATTCACTTCGGCATATCCATTTGTATTTAATAAGAGTATAAATGCGACAAGCATAATTGCTCAAGATTTAAATTCTGCATCTTGTGATGTGAAAAGTTATACAAATGGAAGTTTATATTGTGGAACAGATGCAACAGGTGGAGGAAATCCTTTTAATCAAGTTCTTAATACGACTTCTTTTGTATATTTTAATAATTTATCTTTAGTTCAAACTACAAGCACAAACAATCCAATTTTAACATTAAATACTTCTTCTGGTTATGGTAATTTTATTAATATGTTTTCTGGGGGAATAGGAGTAGATGCAGTAAGTTATATTACTATGTGGATGAGTAATGGAACAAAAGAATACTTTATAGGAGATGGTTCTTCTGGTATTCAAAGTTTAGAATTATATGGGAGTGCTGGAACATCTCTTGTTTTTGCTTCTAATAATAATTATGCTATGTGGATAGATTTATCACAAAGAGTAGGAATAGGAACATCAACACCCACACAAAAATTAGATGTTGCTGGAAATGTAAACATCTCTGGAGCATTATATGTAAATGGAACACAAATTACAGGTAGTGGGGCTTCAACTAACTTTTTCAATCAGCAACTTAATACAACAAGCAATGTAACTCATAATAATCTGACAATAACAACAAATATTTCTACAAGCCAATTAATCTTTTCTTCTTTTGGACAAGCCATTGATAATGTTATTAGTGGAATAATGAGGGTTGTTGGAAGTTTAAGAGTAGAAGGGACAATTAATTCTTCAGGAATGATTTATTACAATAATGGAACTCCTGTAACAGCGTTGAATGGAAGTGCATTAACATTGGCAGTAAATAATTCTGCAATAAAAGATTATACAAATGTTGTCTTGTCAAATCAATCTGGTTTTATCAATGGGAATATTAGTTTATTAACAAGTGGGAATTTAACATTACACGATTTATTTCTTAGTGGAAATATAACAGGAGACCAATTAGCAACTAATTTGACAATTCACGACGCAAATATTGGTGGAAGTGCAAACTTTACTGGAAATGGAAATATAACTGGATTGTATTCTTTGTCTGGAATTGCAGTAGGAATAAATCAAACAACTTGCACAGCAGTAACAGGATGCTTGGCTAACTGCTCAGCAGGATTGACACCCTTATCTGCAAGTTGTCAAGTTAATTATACAGCAACAAATATTAATTGGACTTATCAGGGAATGTGGAACAATACAGTTGCATCTTGCAATGTTTCAACAAGATTGACGAATTTTGTTGTTAGAGTAATGTGTGCGAGGTTATCTTAAAATGATAAATAAAAAGTTAATAAAAGTAATCTTGGTTGTTTTATTTACTGGAGGATTTATCTTAATAATTTCGGCTTCAGATAATAAATTAATGATAGGAAAAATAGAAGGAATGAGTATAGATTCTATTTCTGTTGATGGAAGCACATCAAGTAGCACAGCAGATTATGATTTAAATAATTATTTAACAGAAGTTAATATAGGAGGGCATAAAAGTATTGAACAGGTTATTTCCTTAATAAACAAAGGAGCAAAAAAAGATTTTGCATTATCAACTAAAATTGAAATTGCTTATAATACTATAAATTGGAATGGAACAAAATATGATTTAGCTAAATATGATATAAAAAATCCTTTAGTCTTATCTTCTTGGACAGATAGCCAAACAGGAAATTTAATTGTTCCAAATATATTTATGGATGATATTTATAATAAGAGAATAAATTATCAAGATGTAGCAAATAATGGTGGATATGCTATTGCTTATCAAGATAGTGGAAAGAATTACATTGAATTAAAGATAGACAAATTGACAGTTGACCCTTCAAAACAAAAAATTATAGACCCCACTTATGTTAATCAGACTGATGGATTTAGTGTTTCACAATACGGAATCCCTTATTCAATAACATTTAACGGAAGTGATTTCTGGATTTTTGATCCTTTAAATAATGTGGTAAATCATACAGATAAAAATGGAAATAATTTAGGTGGGGGATTTTTTACTGCTCCTCTTGGTTCATCAGGAGGGTTAGCAATAACAACCAACATGAGTAATATTTTTATTGTTGATGGATTAAAAAATGTTGTTTCTAATGCAAATAAAACAGGGCAAAATCAAACAGGGGCTTTTCACATACCAAATGTTGTTCAATATTCCACAGGGTTAACAACTAATATGAGTGATTTTTGGGGGGTAGGATATAATTATACTGGTTCAGTAACATACTATGTTTGGCATACAGATAAAAACGGAGTTAATCAATCTGGTTCTTTTCAACCAGCTTCAATAGGAGCAACAAACCCCCATGCAATTACTACTAATGGTTCAAATTTATGGATTACCAGTGGGACATTCTTGTTTGATACAAACTTGACTGGAGGAAATATATCAGATGGATTTGATTTGTTACAGTATGGGATTGGAAATCCATATAGCATAGTAAATTGGAATAATGTTACAAACAATACTGGAACACCAACACACTTTTATATTTTAGATGGTAGTGACGAATTTGTTTATGATATAAAGTTATTTTCTAGTTCTGGATTATCTTTGAATGGAAATGGACAGTTGATATTAAATGGTAATGGGAGATTAGTATTCAAATGACAAAATATAAAATACTCTTTGCATTGTGCTTTGTGGTTTTGCTAATTGGAATTGGAAGCAGTAGCTTGGGGACTTACAAACAGAATGAATGCGTGAACATTGTAACAGTATTAAATGCAAGTAATGTAAATATTTCTGTCTTGACAAATCCAACTCCTAATTCACAGATTGTTATTCAAAATGTTCAAATGACTTCTCTTGGAAATTCTTTTAACTATACTTTCTGCAACACAACAAAGATTGGAGATTACACTTATGGATATTGCGACGACAAAGGCAACTGCTATTCAAATGACTTTATGATTACACCTTCTGGAAATAATGCTGTTTCTTCTGGAGAAAGTATTGTTTATCTTGTTTCTGTAATTACAATGGCGTTGATGACATTATTATTTTATATGATGTCAACGCATTTTGCAGACAAGAAAGGAGAAGGTAATGAAGTTGTCAAGGGAAAAGCAGGATTAAGATTCGGTTTTCTTGGCTTGTCATTAGTAATATCTTTAGTAACTGTTTTGTATTCTTACATTTCATTAACGCAAATGTTGGCTGGATTTTCAAACATACTCAGCAGTTATTCTTATTTTCAATACATCATACTCATTGTATTTTTTATAATATTTATCTTTGTTTTGATTTCACTTACTATTCAAGCAATGGAAGCATTAAAGATAAAAAGAGGATTGAAAGATGAAGATTAATTATTTAAACAAGAATGCATTAGTAAAGAATAAGGTATTCCTAAATTTAAATAAAATGAGAAACGACAAGCGTGGAAGTTATGACTTGCTTGTATTTATTGTCCTTGGTGCATCTCTCGCAATATTCTTTCTTGTAGTAATGTTTATTCTTCCGCAAATAACACAAGCATTAAGAAATTCAGACTTAAATAATAGCCAATTATCCTTGAATGCATTGAACGCATCTGACACAATAACAGCGTCGTTCAATTATGTTTATCTTGTTGTATTTGTTGGATTGATAATAGGAATTTTAATTTCTTCTGCAATGATACCAGTCAACAAAATATTTATTCCAATCTATATTATATTATTCATAATAGAAATTGTAATCGGAGCTATAATGAATAATTTGTATGAAGCATTCAAGGCAGACCCAAACTTAGCTGCGACAGCAGCGACATTCACATTTGGAAATACAGTTATTGAAAATTACATTCCAATAGTTATTGCTGTTGGAATACTAAGCTTCATACTTATCTTTGGTAAAACAAGAACAAGTGGAGAAAGATTATGAAAGACAAGATAATTTATGTGAAGAAAATAAAGTATGGATATATTGGAATGAACAAGGACGCTGCGAAAGCACATGGAATTCCATATCATCATCCAGAAAATGTAATTGAAATAAAGAAAGGACTTTCAAAAACAGTAAGAAAGCACACAGAAGAACATGAAGAATTTGAAAGACATGCAATGCATGAATGGCATGAAAGATACCATACTGGACATAACAAGGCGTTAAAATCAGAAGCAGTAATAAACAGATTTCCGCAAAAGAACACAAACAGAAAATTAAAAGCATTGGGGTTTAAAAAATGACCAAAAATGAACCTTGTTTTAAAGCCAAAGGAAAAACAATTCTATTATTAACAATAATATTTATCAGCATATTTTCAATGCAGTTTATTTCTTCTGATTTAACAACAAACCTAACTTATTATTATAATTTTACAACTGCAACCTATACTTTAGATGCAACACCAAATAGCCACACCTTAGTAGATGTTTCTTCTAAAAACGATGTTGGAATTATTGGGGCTGGAAGAAACTTGTCTGGTCTAAGTCCTGTAACATTAACAAATATTTCAAATGATGCAACATTCAGTTCAAATAATTTTACTGTAAATATCTGGGTTAGACCAACAGCGACTACAGAGGGAGATATTATCGGAACATTAACTGGTGGAGGAGCAGGTTGGTTAATTACAAACTATCCTGGGGGGACATTTAAATGGATTCAGGATGTAGATACAGCTGGTTACAGTTATATATTCGGTGGTAATTATACCTTAGGAGAATGGAAAATGCTTACTGTTGTCCGTCGTGGAACAAATACTTCTTTCTGGGTAGATGGTTCTACACAAAATGCTCATGCTTCTGCAAATGTAACAGTTGGGACAGGTAAATTAATAATAGGATATTCGCATTATGCTGCAAATTCCTTCTTTGGAACAATAGATGAAGTTGCAATAGCGAATGGTTATGCTTGGAGTGATGCAGAAATAGCCCAAGCATGGAATAGCGGGGTTGGAATTACTTATCCTTTTGGTGGGGGCGGGGGTGGAAATTCATTAACCTTGATTTCTCCAGGAAACAATTCAAACCTTATTCAATCAAATTATTCTTTTGTTAGCAATTCTACAATTACTGGAGCAACATTAAAAAATACAACATTAGAAGTATATAATATAACTGGATTGTTATTTACTAATTCCACAACAATTTCTGGAACAAGCAGTGTAAGCAATCTTTCATTATCTAATATTCCATTTGGAAGTTATTCTTGGAATTATAAAACTTATTTTACAAATGGAAGTTATATGTATGCATTATCAAATAAGACTTTTATTGAAAGCACATTTATAACAAATTCTGTAACTTATAATGCAACAACTACAGAATCAAAAACAGAAACATTCATATTAAATATAACAAAAGCAAATCCTTCTGCGAGTGCTGGTGCAAATTTATTTTATAATGGAATAGATATGGGAAGTGCAACTACACAAAATCTTGGGGGCAACACAATTTTTACAAGCACAATTCAAATACCATTAGGGACAGCATCTGGTAGTTTTTACTGGGATGTTATTTCTACTGGAACCCAATTCAATTCAACAATTTATAACCAAACAGTAAACGGATTGAATTTGGGAAAATGCAATTCAACATTGCAATCTGTTGCATTAAATTTCACAACAAAATCAGAAGTAGACCAGACAAACTTAACAGGATTTAATTTTTATGGAACATTTTACTATTCAATTGGAAGTGGAACATTAAAAAAGAATATTTCAATATCTGAAATGAATGTTGATAGCGAGAGTATTTGTCTTAGTTCAAATGATACATATACTGTTGATGCAGATATTCAATATGAAAAATCCTCATTCATAAAAAGAAGCTATTATTTTACTCAAGAGCCTGTAATGAATAATTCAAGAAGTATAAATCTTTACTTGCTTAATTCTTCGCTATCAACAAGCTTTATAATAAATATCCTTGATAAAAATCAACTTGCAATTCCAAATGCTTATATTTATGAACAAAGATATTATCCTGGAACAAATACCTTCCAGACAGTTGAAATGGGATTGACAGATAATACTGGAAGCACTGTCGGGAATTTTGAAGCAGAAACAGAAGATTACAAAATATTAATTGAACAGAACAACCAATTCATTTATTCTGGCCCAACACAAAAAATATTCTGTTCTGTCAGTCCATGCACATTAACAATACAAACAACAGGACAAAATAATTCACAATGGGTTAACCTAGGAAGCGTCAGCAATTTTACTTACACCCTAAATTATAGCAACACAACTAAGATTTGGACAATGACTTATGCAGATACATCAGGACATCTTGGTTCAGGAAGGTTTTGGGTTTATACCATCAATGGACAAACTGGTCCAGTAACAATTTGCAATGTATCTTCTGTCGCTGTTTCAGATATATTGACTTGTGACTTGACAAACCAAAATGGAACTATCTATGGAGCTGTTTATCTTTCAAGAAGTCCAGAAAGATTAGTTTATCTTGATACAGTAGTTAAATCATTGTTTACCTCAACTTATGGAATGGAAGGACTATTCCTTTCCTTCTTGGTCTTGCTTACATTAGGACTTGCTGGATTATGGAATCCTGTTGTTGGAATAGTCTTGGTTGTTGTTGGAATGATTGTATTAAGCATTACGGGATTAGCAACTTTTGGTGCTGTAACTATCTGGGGAATAATATTTGTTGCTATATTAGCAATATGGGAGTTGAATCACTAAAATGTTAATGAAAAATTTATTCAAAAACAAATATGGGGAACTTCTCGCAAGAGATTATGTTATAATACTTGTAATATTTGGGGCAGTTGTTCTAATCATGTCATTAATTGTTGCAGATATGGCTAATAATTATAATGTTCCAAATATGACAGACCAAAACTTCCAAAATAATTATGACACATTCACAGCAGCTTCTGCAAACATATATCAAATGCAGAACGCATCAACATCATCAGAAGGAATGTCAACTGTTTCAACATATATGTATACTTTCAAATCAACATTTAGTGTCATATCGTTGTTATTCGGAAGTCTTGGAGCAATAAATTCTGTAATGGTTCATTTTGCTTCTGACTTTGGAATTCCATCTGTATTAGCAAATATAATATTTCCAGCAGTATTTGTAATGGCAATTGCAATTTTGATATTTATTATAATTGGGAGTGTTAATCGTTCCAGACTTTGAAAATGATACAAACATTTTTAGAAACATACATATTGCCGATGAATGCATCTACAAACATAACTGGGTTCTTTTCATTATTTCAGTATGTAAATACAGATTTGAGCCATGGCTTGTTTGCAGTATTGCTAATGTTTGCAATTGCAATTGTTATTTTTATTGCATTGAAGGACACTGCAAAATCTTCTGCTGCATTTCTTACTGCTGCATTTTTCAATGTAGTTATTGCAATAATCTTCAGGACACTTGGAGTAATTTCAAACAGCTGGATGTATATAAGCATCATCTTCTTGGGATTTGGATTTGTGTGGAATCACATTGATAATAAAAAAGTAGGATTATAATAAAATGAAAATTAAACATCAAAGATATTTGAAAATAAGGAAAAAAAAGAGATAATTTTATGGCACAAAGAACAATTAGAATAAGAGTTTTAACAGAAGGAAATTTCAAAAAGTTAGTTGACAAGATAATAAAACAATATAAAGTAAAACATGGATTTGATGTAACAACAGATCAAGTGTGCGAAGATATTGCATTAGCAATAGAAGAAAAAAGAATATTTGGCTAATAAAAAATTGTTTGGGTTAAGTTGGGCTTTTCTGGGAAATTAGTTTATAAATAAAAAATCGTTAATTAATTTATGAAATTTCTATTGTTTATGAAAGGAGGTTTAGAAGAAGATTTATGAGAAGCATTTTATTTAAGAAAGATAAGAGAGGATTAGGAATTGGGGATATTTATCCTGTTGTTCTTACAATAGCACTTGTTGCTATTTTAATTGCAATCGTCTTGTATGTTTTGGGTGCATTCGGAAACCAGATGACTAATGGGTCTTTGGCACAGAATGCAACAACACTTGTCCAGACACAAATATCTAATTTCGTTCCATGTATTGGAATAATTTTACTTATCGTTGCTGCTGCAATCGTTCTTGGTATACTTATCAGGAGCTTAGGCGGTGGAGGTGGAAATAGAGTTTAAATGCTCTTCTTCCACTAAAGGATGAGAAGATTATTATATAAGAAAGATAAAAAGGGATTGGGTATAGGAGATATTTATCCAATTGTTTTGACTATTGCCTTAGTTGCAATATTAATTACAGTTGTGATCTATATTCTTAGTTCAATGCAAACACAACCTGGATTTACAAGTTACATGACAACTGTAAATGAAACTGGTTGGGCGAATGGAACAACCTATCAAGTTCAAGCTGCAAGTGCATGTGGATTTAATAATCCTGCATTAATTGTAGCATATAATGGTAGTCTTGGACCAGTAATTCCAAATGTCTCAATAAATTCTGCGGGTTATGTAACTAATACAACCATAACTAAGTGGGCTTTATTGAATTTGAGTTACAGTTATTATGCAGGAAATGCATCGTGTAACGCATTAAGTGCAATAAACACGAACTTTTCAAACTTTGTCCCTTGGATTGGAATCATCTTATTGATTGTTGCTGCTGCAATTGTCTTAGGCATCTTGATAAGAAGCCTTGGAGGAGGAGGACAGCAAAGAATTTAACCAATTAATTACTTTTTTGGCTCTTTAATTTTTCAGAGCCTTTATACTCAAACTGTGGGGTTAAAAACAGGAGACACCCCACATGAGATTTAAAGCTAAAAAGGAGGAGGAAAATTATGGTAGTTCATAAATGCAGAAAAAAATCAAGTGCTAAACATTTTGCAGAAGAAGCAAGAGAAAAGGGATTTAGTGCAACAGTTAGCAAGGGGAAGAAAAATTACATGGTTTATGTAAAAAGAAAGAAATAGGAAATTTCTTCTTAAAACAAAAATAAGAATTTTTCGTAAAGAAAGAAGTAGAATAAAGATTTCTAATTCATAAGTCTTTTAAAGAATAAAGTATATTTAGAATTACCCAAAAACTAATCTTCTCTTATCCTCATAATATAATCTAAAAGGAGGATTTTTAGTGGGCAGGTGAGATTCCTGCCATCTTATCTTAATGACATGTTCTTTCTGGAAAGGCGTATTTTAATGGCTTTTCCCTATCAAATTTC
>Ga0265323_10001493_pt1 | contig 11457 bp, 6 predicted proteins | sample 41225metaG_FD_193580 | JGI IMG/M metagenome (GOLD analysis project Ga0265323, IMG submission 193580) | Rhizosphere microbial communities from Carex aquatilis grown in University of Washington, Seatle, WA, United States - 4-12-25 metaG | ecosystem: Host-associated > Plants > Roots > Rhizosphere >... | reverse complement strand
GACAGCATAGCTTCTGGTTCAGGTCGCCGTAGGTGCGGCGGGAAATTGTTCCCGTCGTGTTATGACTTGAAAGGAGGAAAGACCTGTGGGTCTCAATCTGAACGACAAAAAAGCGGTTGTAGCTGAGGTGTCGGCACTCGTAGCCAACGCACAGACCATCGCGATTGCCGAATATCGTGGCATTGAGGTCGGTGACCTCACCGTGCTGCGTCGCAAGGCTCGCGAATCTGGCGTCTATCTGCGCGTGTTGAAGAATACCTTGGTGCGTCGCGCGGTCGCGGGCACTGAGTTCGCTGGCCTGGCTGAACACATGGTTGGTCCGCTGATTTATAGCGTGTCCACTGACCCCGTGGCAGCAGCGAAGGTGCTCAATGACTTCGCAAAAACCAACGACAAATTGGTGCTCAAGGCCGGTTCCTATGCCGGCCAGGTGCTCGACAAGGCTGGTCTGCAGGCGCTTGCCTCCGTACCGAGCCGCGAAGAGCTGCTCTCCAAGCTGCTGTACGTCATGCAAGCTCCGGTCGCCGGCTTCGTCCGCGGTCTGGCTGCCCTGGCTACCCAGCGCGAAGAAGCTGCCGCTTGATCCCTACCGCATACGAACTGATTTAGGAGTTTATTGAAATGGCAATTAGCAAAGAAGACATCCTGGAAGCCGTAGGCTCCCTGACCGTTATGGAACTGAATGACCTGGTCAAGGCATTCGAAGAGAAGTTTGGCGTTTCCGCTGCCGCCGTCGCCGTTGCCGGCCCGGCTGGTGGTGGTGCTGCCGCTGCAGCCGAAGAACAGACCGAATTCACCGTCATGCTGCTCGGCCCGGGCGACAAGAAGGTTGAAGTCATCAAGGTCGTCCGTGCCGTTACCGGCCTGGGCCTCAAGGAAGCCAAGGATGTCGTCGATGGCGCTCCGAAGGCTGTCAAGGAAGGCGTTACGAAGGCTGATGCTGAAGCCCTCAAGAAGCAACTGGAAGACGCAGGCGCCAAGGTCGAAATCAAGTAATCGACTTTTGTGTGCGGGCTGGCGGTTTTCCGCCAGCCCTTTTGTGCTTTGTACTACAGGCTTTACTGAACAAAAACGAACTTGAATAACGCCAACCGGCAAACGCAAACGAAGCTCTCCTCTTCCCTCCAAGGGAGGCGAGCCCGTTTGCGTTTGCCTGTTTCGACAGGTTCCATGTTTGATTTCATCCTCACGGAGTTACCATGACTTACTCCTTCACCGAGAAGAAACGCATCCGCAAGAGTTTTGCCAAGCGCGCCAGCGTGCTTGATATTCCTTTCTTGCTTGCGACCCAGCTCGAGTCCTTTACCGCTTTCCTGCAAGCGGAAGTCCCCGCTGAAAAACGCAAGAACGAAGGCTTGCAAGCCGCGTTTACCTCGATTTTTCCGATTGTTTCGCATTCCGGCAATGCCCGCCTAGAGTTCGTCAGTTTCATGCTCGGCGAACCGGCGTTCGATGTCACCGAGTGTCAGCAGCGCGGCCTGACTTTTGCTTCCTCCCTGCGTGCTCGCGTGCGTCTGGTGATCATGGATCGCGAAGCGCCGGATACGGTCAAGGAAGTCAAGGAACAGGAAGTCTATATGGGCGAGATTCCGCTCATGACGACCAATGGCTCCTTCGTGATCAACGGTACCGAACGGGTCATCGTTTCCCAACTGCACCGTTCGCCTGGCGTGTTCTTCGAGCACGATCGCGGCAAGACCCACAGTTCCGGCAAGCTGCTGTTCTCGGCGCGGATCATTCCTTACCGTGGTTCCTGGCTGGACTTCGAATTCGATCCGAAGGACACGCTGTTCTTCCGTGTCGACCGTCGACGCAAAATGCCTGTCACCACGCTGCTCAAGGCCATCGGCATGTCGTCCGAGGAAATCCTCAGCGAATTCTTCGATTTCGATACCTTCCTGCTGGGCAAGGAAAGCGTCGAGTTCACGCTGGTTCCGGAACGTCTGCGTGGTGAAGTTGCCCGCTTCGATTTCGTCGCGCCGGATGGCAAGGTCATCGTCGCCAAGGACAAGCGCATCACCGCCAAACACATTCGCGAAATCGGTGCCGCCGGCCTGAGTCAGATGGTCGTGCCGGAAGATTTCTTCATCGGCCGCGTGATTGCCAAGAACATCATCGACCGGGAAACCGGCGAAGTGGTGGCCAATGCCAATGACGAAATCACCGAGACCCTGCTCGCCAAACTGCGCGAAGCCGGGATCACCACGGTCGAGACGCTGTACACCAACGAACTGGACCGCGGTTCCTTCATCTCCAACACCCTGCGTGCCGATGAAACCGCCTCCCGCCAGGCCGCGCGCGTCGCCATCTATCGCATGATGCGTCCGGGCGAACCGCCGACGGAAGAAGCCGTTGAAATCCTTTTCAACGGCCTGTTCTACTCCGATGAGCGTTACGACCTGTCCGGCGTTGGCCGCATGAAGTTCAATCGCCGCCTGACCCGTGCCGACGTCATTGAATACAAGGTCATGATCAAGAACCTGGCTTCCAAGGCCGAGGCTGCATTGCGCAACCTGTCCGAAGGTTCGGGTTTTTCCATGCCGGTGATCCAGGATCTGGTCAGCCTGATGCCTTACGGCCCGCGAGCCCTGTCGGAAAACCTGACCAAGGAAGCCGCAGAAGAACTGGCTGCCAAGGTCAAGCCGCTGGGCGCCAATGTCGAAGTGCGCGAACAGCTGACGCTGTCGCCGCGTGACATCGTCGAAGTCATCAAGATTCTCGTCGACCTGCGCAACGGTCGCGGCGAAATCGACGATATCGATCACCTCGGTAATCGTCGCGTCCGCTCCGTCGGCGAACTGGCCGAAAACCAGTTCCGTGCCGGTCTCGTCCGCGTCGAACGCGCCGTCAAGGAACGCCTGAGCCAGGCCGAATCCGACAACCTGATGCCGCACGACCTGATCAATGCCAAGCCGATCAGCGCTGCGATCAAGGAATTCTTCGGTTCCAGCCAGCTCTCGCAGTTTATGGACCAGACCAATCCGCTGTCGGAAATCACCCACAAGCGCCGCGTTTCGGCCCTTGGCCCGGGCGGTTTGACGCGCGAACGCGCCGGTTTCGAAGTGCGCGACGTGCATCCGACCCACTACGGTCGCGTCTGCCCGATCGAAACACCGGAAGGTCCGAACATCGGCCTGATCAACTCGCTGGCCCTCTATGCCCGCGTCAATGATTACGGTTTCATCGAAACCGCGTACCGCAAGGTGGTCAATTCGCAAGTGACCAGCGAGATCGAGTACCTGTCGGCGATTGAAGAAGGCAACTACGTCGTTGCCCAGGCCAATGCCGCACTCGATGAAAACAATCATCTTTCCGATGATCTGGTGACCTGCCGCGAAAAGGGCGAAACCATTCTCGCCGAGCCGGCTCGCGTCCAGTACATGGACGTGGCCCCGGGTCAGATCGTTTCCGTCGCCGCCTCGCTGATTCCCTTCCTTGAGCACGACGATGCGAACCGTGCACTGATGGGCGCCAACATGCAACGTCAGGCCGTGCCCTGCCTGCGTCCGGAAAAGGCGCTGGTCGGTACCGGTATCGAACGTACCGTAGCAGTCGACTCCGGCACCGCCGTTGTCGCCCGCCGCGGCGGCATGGTCGATTACGTCGACGCCGGCCGCGTTGTGGTCCGCGTCAACGACGATGAAACCATCGCCGGTGAAGTCGGCGTCGATATCTACAATCTGGTCAAGTACACCCGTTCCAACCAGAATACCAACATCAACCAGCGTCCGCTGGTCCGCGTCGGCGACAAGATTGCCCGTGGCGATGTGGTGGCCGATGGCGCCTCGACCGACAAGGGCGAACTGGCTCTCGGTCAGAACATGCTGATCGCCTTCATGCCGTGGAACGGCTACAACTTCGAAGATTCGATTTTGATTTCCGAACGCGTCGTTGCCGAAGACCGCTATACCTCGATCCACATTGAGGAACTGACGGTCGTCGCCCGCGACACCAAGCTCGGACCTGAAGAAATCACCCGCGACATCGCGTCGCTGGGCGAAGGCCAGTTGTCCCGTCTGGACGACTCCGGCATCGTCTATATCGGCGCCGAAGTCGAAGCCGCCGACGTGCTGGTCGGCAAGGTCACGCCCAAGGGCGAAACCCAGCTGACGCCGGAAGAAAAGCTGCTGCGCGCCATCTTCGGCGAAAAGGCGTCCGACGTGAAGGACACCTCGCTGCGCGTGCCGTCCGGTATCGCCGGTACCGTCATCGACGTCCAGGTCTTCACCCGCGAAGGCATCGAGCGCGACAAGCGTGCCCAGTCGATCATCGACGAGCACCTGCGTGGCTACAAGCTGGATCTGGCCGACCAGATGCGGATCGTCGAGCGCGATGCGTTCGCTCGTATCGAGCGTCTGATCCTCGGCAAGAAGGCCAATGGCGGTCCGAAGAAGCTGGCCAAGGGCTCGATCATCGATCAGGCTTACCTTGATTGCATCGATCCGCATCACTGGTTTGACATCCGTCTGGCCGACGACGAAATCGCCCAGCAGCTCGAACAGGTCAAGGACGGCCTGGAACAGGCGCGCAAGGATTTCGACGTCGCCTTCGAAGGCAAGCGCAAGAAGCTGACCCAGGGCGATGAACTGCCGCCGGGCGTGCAGAAGATGGTCAAGGTCTATGTTGCCGTCAAGCGCCGCCTGCAACCGGGCGACAAGATGGCCGGTCGTCACGGTAACAAGGGTGTGGTTTCGCGCATCCTGCCGGTCGAAGACATGCCGCACATGGAAGATGGCAGCCCGGTCGATATCGTGCTGAACCCGCTCGGCGTGCCGTCGCGGATGAACGTCGGGCAGATTCTCGAAGTTCACCTCGGTCTCGCCGCCAAGGGCCTTGGTCAGAAGATCAATGCCATGCTGCGTTCGCAGGCCGCAATCGGCGAATTGCGCGGTTTCCTCGACGAAATCTACAATTCCAGCGGCAAGCAGGAAAACCTGGCTGAACTGAGCGATGCCGAAATTGACGAAATGGCGGGCAACCTGACGGCTGGCGTGCCTTTCGCGACGCCGGTGTTCGATGGTGCCAAGGACAAGGAAATCAAGGCCATGCTGGCCCTTGCCGGCATGCCTTCTTCCGGTCAGATGACGCTGTATGACGGCCGCACCGGCGAAGCTTTCGAGCGTCAGGTGACGGTGGGCTACATGCATTACCTGAAACTGCACCACTTGGTGGATGACAAGATGCACGCGCGTTCGACCGGCCCGTACTCGCTGGTTACCCAGCAGCCTCTGGGCGGCAAGGCACAGTTCGGTGGCCAGCGCTTCGGTGAAATGGAAGTGTGGGCACTGGAAGCCTACGGCGCAGCCTATGTGCTGCAGGAAATGTTGACCGTGAAGTCCGATGACGTGAATGGTCGTACCAAGGTGTACGAAAACATCGTCAAGGTCGAGCACAGGATCGAAGCCGGCATGCCGGAATCCTTCAATGTGCTGGTCAAGGAAATCCGTTCGCTGGCGATCGATATCGATCTGGAACGTTACTGATTTAGGGCTGGGAGTTAAACGATGAAAGCATTGCTCGATCTATTCAAGCAGGTAACCGCCGAAGAGGAATTCGACGCGATTACCATTGGTCTCGCCTCGCCCGAAAAGATCCGTTCCTGGTCCTACGGTGAAGTCAAGAAACCCGAAACCATCAACTACCGTACCTTCAAGCCGGAACGCGACGGCCTGTTCTGCGCCAAGATTTTTGGCCCGATCAAGGATTACGAATGCCTGTGCGGCAAGTACAAGCGTTTGAAGCATCGCGGCGTGATCTGCGAAAAGTGCGGCGTCGAAGTGACGCTGGCCAAGGTTCGTCGCGACCGCATGGGTCACATCGAACTGGCCTCGCCGACCGCCCATATCTGGTTCCTGAAATCCCTGCCGTCCCGTCTCGGCATGGTGCTCGACATGACATTGCGCGATATCGAACGCGTCCTGTACTTCGAAGCCTATGTCGTCACCGATCCGGGCATGGTCAGCAATCTTCAGCGCAGCCAGCTGCTGACCGAAGACCAGTACCTGGAAATGGTCGAGGAGCATGGCGATGAATTCCATGCGCTGATGGGCGCCGAGGGTATTCGCGAACTGCTGCGCAATATCGATCTGCCGAGCGAAGTCGAATCGTTGCGCGCCGAGCTGGAAGTCACCGGCTCCGAAGCCAAGAACAAGAAGCTGGCCAAGCGCCTGAAGATTCTCGAAGGTTTCCTCAAGTCCGGCATCAAGCCGGACTGGATGGTCCTCGAAGTCCTGCCGGTGCTGCCGCCGGACCTTCGCCCTCTGGTGCCGCTGGATGGCGGCCGCTTCGCGACCTCCGACCTGAACGATCTGTATCGTCGCGTCATCAACCGCAACAACCGTCTGAAGCGTCTGCTCGAGCTGAAGGCTCCGGAAATCATCGTCCGCAACGAAAAGCGCATGCTGCAGGAGTCGGTCGACTCGCTGCTCGACAACGGCCGTCGCGGCAAGGCGATGACCGGCGCCAACAAGCGTCCGCTGAAATCGCTGGCCGACATGATCAAGGGCAAGGGCGGTCGTTTCCGTCAGAATCTGCTGGGCAAGCGCGTCGACTACTCCGGCCGTTCGGTCATCGTGGTCGGTCCGCAGCTCAAGCTGCATCAGTGCGGCCTGCCGAAGCTGATGGCGCTGGAGCTGTTCAAGCCCTTCATCTTCCACAAGCTGGAAGTGCTCGGCTACGCCACCACCATCAAGCAAGCCAAGAAGATGGTCGAAGGCCAGGAACCGGTGGTCTGGGACATCCTGGAAGATGTCATCCGCGAACATCCGGTCATGCTGAACCGCGCGCCGACGCTGCACCGTCTGGGTATCCAGGCGTTCGAACCGACCCTGATCGAAGGCAAGGCCATCCAGTTGCACCCGCTCGTCTGCGCTGCATTCAACGCCGACTTCGACGGTGACCAGATGGCTGTCCACGTCCCGCTGTCGCTCGAAGCGCAAATGGAAGCCCGCACCCTGATGCTGGCCTCGAACAACGTGCTGTCGCCCGCCAACGGCCAGCCGATCATCGTGCCGTCGCAGGATATCGTGCTCGGTCTGTATTATGCGACCCGCGAAAAGATCAACGGCAAGGGTGAAGGTATGTACTTCGCCAACACCAATGAAATCGAGCGCGCCATGGCCGCCGGCGAACTGGATGTGCACTCGCGCATTTCCGTGCGTCTGCCGCAGTACGAGCCGTCTGCCGTCGAAGGTGAATGGGTGGAGCGCATCGAACGCATCCAAACGACCGCCGGTCGTGCGCTGCTGTCGAAGATCCTGCCGAAGGGCATGCCGTTCAAGACCATTGACCGCGCGCTGAAGAAGAAGGAAATCTCCAAGCTGATCGACGAGTCCTTCCGCCGCTGCGGCCTGAAGGAAACGGTGATCTTTGCCGACAAGCTGATGCAGAACGGTTATGCCCTGGCTACCCGTGCCGGTATTTCCTTCTGTTCCGACGACATGCGCGTGCCGGCCAAAAAGCCGGAAATCATCGCTGCCGCCGAAGCCGAGGTCAAGGAAATCGAGATCCAGTACACCAATGGTCTGGTGACCAACGGCGAACGTTACAACAAGGTCGTCGATATCTGGGGTCGTACCGGTGACCAGGTCGCCAAGGTGATGATGGAAGAACTCGGTCATGAGGAAACCATCGACCGTCACGGCAAGCGCGTCAAGCAGGACTCGTTCAACTCCATCTACATGATGGCCGACTCCGGCGCTCGCGGTTCCGCGGCCCAGATTCGTCAGCTGGCCGGTATGCGCGGCCTGATGGCGAAGCCGGATGGCTCGATTATCGAAACGCCGATTACCACCAACTTCCGCGAAGGTCTGAACGTTCTCCAGTACTTCATCTCGACTCACGGCGCTCGTAAGGGCCTGGCCGATACCGCACTGAAGACCGCCAACTCCGGTTACCTGACCCGTCGTCTGGTCGATGTGACGCAGGATCTGGTGATTACCGAAGATGATTGCGGCACCAAGAACGGTTTCGTCGTCAAGGCGCTGGTTGAAGGCGGTGAAGTGATCGAGGCGCTGCGTGAGCGCGTTCTCGGCCGTGTCACGGTCGACGATCTGGTCGATCCGGAAACGCAGGAAACGGTCATTTTTGCCGGTACCATGCTCGACGAAGATCTGGTCGACATGGTCGACAAGCTCGGCATCGACGAAGTCAAGGTCCGCACTCCGCTGACCTGCGACACGCGTTATGGCTTGTGTGCCAAGTGTTACGGGCGTGACCTAGGCCGCGGCACGATGGTCAATGCCGGCGAATCGGTCGGCGTTATTGCCGCCCAGTCGATCGGCGAGCCGGGTACCCAGCTCACCATGCGTACCTTCCACGTCGGTGGTGCGGCTTCGCGGGCGGCTGTGGCTTCCCAGGTTGAGTCGAAGTCGGCCGGTACGGTCCGCTTCACAGCGACGATGCGTTATGTCACCAGCGCCAAGGACGAAAAGGTCGTTATTTCCCGTTCCGGCGAAGTGCTGATTACCGATGACCACGGTCGCGAACGCGAACGTCACAAGGTGCCCTACGGTGCCATGCTGGCGGTCGATGACGGTAAGGTCGTCAAGGCTGGCGTCAAGCTGGCGACGTGGGATCCGCACACCCGTCCGATCGTTACCGAATATGCCGGTACGGCGCACTTTGAGAATGTCGAAGAAGGCGTCACCGTCGCCAAGCAGGTTGATGATGTAACCGGTCTGTCCACGTTGGTTGTTATCGATAACAAGCGCGGCGGCAAGGCTGCCAACAAGGGCATCCGTCCGGTCGTCAAGCTGCTTGACCAGAATGGTCAGGAAGTGAAGATCGCGGGTAGCGAACATCCCGTTTCCATCGCTTTCCAGGTCGGGTCGATCATTTCCGTGCTCGACGGTCAGCAGGTTGGTGTTGGTGATGTACTGGCCCGGATGCCGCAAGAGTCTGCCAAGACCCGCGACATTACCGGCGGTCTGCCGCGCGTTGCCGAACTGTTCGAGGCCCGCACTCCGAAAGATGCATCCGTGCTGGCCGAATACACCGGCACGATCAGCTTCGGCAAGGACACCAAGGGCAAGCAGCGTCTGGTCATCACCGATCTCGAAGGCGAACAGCACGAGTTCCTGATTTCCAAGGACAAGCACGTGATGGTGCACGATGGTCAAGTGGTCAACAAGGGTGAAAAGATCGTAGAAGGCGAGCCGGATCCGCACGATATCCTGCGTCTGCAGGGCGTTGAGGCGCTGGCCCGTTACATCACCGACGAAGTCCAGGACGTTTACCGTCTGCAAGGCGTGAAGATCAACGACAAGCACATCGAAGTGATTGTTCGTCAGATGCTGCGTCGTGTCACCATCACCGAGCCGGGCGATACCCGTTTCATCAAGTCCGAGCAGGTTGAACGTGCCGAACTGTTTGCCGAAAATGACCGCATGGTTGCCGAAGGCAAGTTGCCGGCTGTTTTCGACAACATGCTGCTCGGTATCACCAAGGCGTCGTTGTCGACGGACTCCTTCATCTCTGCCGCTTCCTTCCAGGAAACGACCCGCGTACTTACCGAGGCTGCCATCATGGGCAAGCGCGACGAACTGCGCGGCTTGAAGGAAAACGTTATCGTCGGTCGTCTGATCCCGGCCGGTACCGGTCTGGCTTACCACCGTGCCCGCAAGGCGCAACTGGCGGGCGAAGATATCGCCGGTCGTGCTGCGGAAGTCGCTGCTGAAACTGTTGTTCAGGAAGCAGATCAAGCCTCCTGATGTAGCAAGCAACCCTCGTGTCTCGTTGACACGAGGGTTGATCAACCATAAAATCTATGGTCTTTGTCGGCAGAGGCTAATCATTGTCTCTGCTTTGGATAACAAAATTGCCGTCGTGTGCCGCCTTAGGGTGCCCGGCCGTTGAAGGATTTCGATATGCCGACTATCAATCAGCTCGTGCGCAAGCCGCGCGTTGCCGAAGTCACCAAGAGCAAGGTTCCTGCTCTGGAAAAGTGCCCGCAAAAGCGTGGCGTCTGTACTCGCGTCTATACCACGACCCCGAAAAAGCCGAACTCTGCATTGCGTAAGGTGTGCAAGGTTCGTCTGACGAATGGCTTCGAAGTCATTTCGTATATCGGCGGCGAAGGCCACAACCTGCAGGAGCACTCGGTGGTCCTGATTCGCGGTGGTCGTGTCAAGGATTTGCCGGGTGTGCGTTACCACACCGTGCGTGGCTCCCTGGATACCCAGGGCGTCAAAGATCGTAAGCAGTCCCGTTCCAAGTACGGGGCCAAGCGTCCGAAGGCTGCCTGATCCATTAGGTAGCTTAAGTAAGTGGCCGTCCTTTTGGGCGGTCGGGAGAGGCCGGGAGGGTAAAACCCTAGCCCGGCTTTTCAACTGAATCGTGTTTATTTAGAGGTCAATATGCCCCGTCGTCGTGAAGTACCCAAGCGTGACATTCTGCCGGATCCGAAGTTCGGTAATGTCGAAGTTTCCAAGTTCGTGAACGCCATCATGCAAAGCGGCAAGAAGTCGGTTGCCGAGCGTATCGTTTACGGTGCCTTCGAGATCATCACCACCAAGGGTGGCAAGGATCCGCTCGAAGTGTTCAGCGCTGCCATGAGCAACGTCAAGCCGATGGTCGAAGTCAAGTCGCGTCGTGTTGGCGGTGCCAACTACCAGGTGCCGGTTGAGGTTCGTCCGGCCCGTCGTGCTGCGCTGGCCATGCGCTGGCTGCGCGAGTCCGCTCGCAAGCGTTCGGAAAAGTCCATGGGCCAGCGTCTGGCCGCCGAAATGCTGGAAGCTGCCGAAAATCGCGGTGGCGCCGTCAAGAAGCGTGACGAAGTGCACCGTATGGCCGAAGCCAACAAGGCTTTTGCTCACTTCCGCTTCTAATTTTCAAAGGGCTCTAACGTGGCACGTACAACTCCCATCGAGCGCTACCGCAACATCGGTATCAGCGCCCACATCGACGCCGGCAAAACGACGACGACTGAACGTATCCTTTTCTACACCGGTGTTAACCACAAGATCGGTGAAGTGCATGATGGCGCCGCCACCATGGACTGGATGGAGCAGGAACAGGAGCGCGGCATCACCATCACTTCGGCCGCAACTACCTGTTTCTGGAGTGGCATGGACAAGCAGTTCCAGCCACACCGCATCAACATCATCGATACCCCGGGACACGTTGACTTCACCATCGAAGTCGAGCGCTCGATGCGCGTGCTCGACGCTGCCTGCATGGTTTACTGTGCAGTCGGTGGCGTGCAGCCGCAGTCCGAAACTGTTTGGCGTCAAGCCAACAAGTACGGCGTGCCGCGTCTGGCCTTCGTGAACAAGATGGACCGTTCCGGTGCCAACTTCTTCAAGGTGGTTGACCAGCTCAAGCTGCGCCTGAAAGCCAATCCCGTTCCTATCGTCATTCCCATTGGTGCGGAAGACAAGTTCGAGGGCGTGGTTGATCTGATCAGAATGAAGGCTATCTACTGGGACGAAGCTTCCCAGGGCATGAAGTACGATGCTC
>Ga0265323_10001492_pt1 | contig 11458 bp, 6 predicted proteins | sample 41225metaG_FD_193580 | JGI IMG/M metagenome (GOLD analysis project Ga0265323, IMG submission 193580) | Rhizosphere microbial communities from Carex aquatilis grown in University of Washington, Seatle, WA, United States - 4-12-25 metaG | ecosystem: Host-associated > Plants > Roots > Rhizosphere >... | reverse complement strand
TTTCTTTTTCATGTGGTTATAAACATTAACAAAAACACATTTGATAACTTGCGAATGCATATTATTATATGGTATGCTTTAGCCAATAGTGACATCTATTGACATCTGCTTCGGCTGATAAAACTCTCATAAAATTAAAAAGTGAGGCTTTCCATGATTCGACGCATTATTTCATTGACCGCCGTCTTCACGTTCATCGTGAGCTCAGTGCTTGGGCCCAACTTGAGCTACGCTCAGGCGCTGGCGCTGCCGCAGCCTGGGGACATGGTGGGACTGACCGCAGCGTATGCTCCGGTCATGATGAAGGGTCTCAAGGTCCATGCGGACAACCCTTTGCTGTTTGATTTCATCATTGATCCCGGCAAGTCCGGCCTCAAGTCCGCTGACCCAGCCTTTAAAACCGAATCCGAAAAGCTGATCAAGTATTTCCTGGCTTCCCTCACTATCAAGGAAGATGACCTGTGGGTCAACCTGTCTCCCTATGAGAAGGACCGCATGATCGTGGATGAGCTGGGGCAGACCGAGCTCGGGCGCGACATGTTGAGCCAGGATTACCTCCTCAAGCAGCTGACCGCATCTTTGATCTATCCGGAAAAAGAACTGGGCAAGAAGTTCTGGGACAGCGTTTATGCTCAGGCGCGTTCCAAGTTCGGCACCAGCGACATTCCGATCGATACCTTTAATAAGGTCTGGATCGTGGCGGACAAAGCGGATGTCTATGAAAAGAACGGCACGGCCTATGTCACGGACGGTCATTTGAAGGTCATGCTGGAATCGGATTATCTGGCGGCCACCAAGGGCACCCAGGATGATTCCCTCAGCACTGACCAGAAGGAAGCGCAGGAGCTGGGCAAACAGATCGTGCGCGAGGTCATCCTTCCGGAACTGGAGAAGGAAGTGAACCAGGGGCAGAATTTCGCTCCTCTGCGCCAGATGTTCTATTCCATGATCCTGGCCAGTTGGTACAAGATGTCGATCAAGGATGCGCTCCTGAACCAGGTCTACAGCAATCAGGCCAAGACCAATGGCGTGAAGAGCGATGATCCTGCGGTCAAGGAGAAGATCTACAGCCAGTATCTCGAAGCCTACAAGAAGGGCGTGTTCAACTATATTAAGGAAGACGTTAACGCGGCGACACAGGAGTCGGTGCCGCACAAGTATTTCTCGGGCGGTCTCAGGATCGATGCGGCGCAGATCATCCAGCACGTTGCGGCGATACCGGCGGGTCGATTATCGCCCGCACTCATTGATGTTCAGGCAGGCATGGCCAACGCGGCACTGGCGAATGTTGCTCAGGCACCGGCGGTCAGCCTAACCGAGGATGGGATAAAATCACTTTTGAATGGGACGAAGTTCTCAAAAGCCGGAACAGCTCAGGTCAGGCTAGTCATGAGTAAGATGGACGGAGGTGCACGTGTCACCAGCTCTCCAACCTTGCGGGATGTGGGGCTGGATGCTTCGCTCATTCTGAATCCTTTGAACGCGTTTTATAAAGGCCGGGCACTAGCGAACCTCAAGGTTGGATCATCCTTTGTCGGCAATGAGCTCACCATCATGGTTTCCGACGCGGCGATGGCTGACCGGTTCACTGTTAGAAATGAGAGAGGTGAATCCGAAGAGGTGTCCAGGAGTCCTTACACCGGTCGTCTGGTTAATGAATATGGTCATGAAGTCCGGCCGCAAGAGCGGTACGGGAGGCTTGTTGACGGGGATGGGTCCACCATTGATCCGCGCGATTCCCGGCTGAGGGACACTGAATATGAAGGTGACTATGCGATGAAGACGGTCCGGGGCAGGGGTGAGACCATTGATGTTCCGGCAGTTGCTCCTTTGGCTGGCACTATCAGGGAGGCCGGATACCGGTATGACCCGGAAGGTTTCGGATATATTGCCGTTGACGGCGACGGCGCCAACCGCGCCCCGCGTTACGGCAAGTCTATGGATGAAGCGATCAATAAGATCGAAGGATTTGTTCAGCGTCATTTTGGGGCTAATCCGTCCGCTTTCCAAAGCAATGTGATCATCCCGGTCATCGGCATCGGCGGTCAGACGACCTGCGTCGTTCAGGCCGACGGTCTAATCAACAAGTTCCCGAACCGCAAGCTGGTGGTGCTGGATTCTCTGGGGACCAATTACACACAGTTAGAGGAAGATTGGCTCGCGGCCCTGCGCGCGGACCCGAACACGAAACTGCTCTGGGTGGTCGGCTCAAAATCCGGCATGACGGATGAGACCATGATCAATTTCCAGAACACCCTGCGCACCATGATCTATGTCTGGGCGAAGTTCAGGAACGGCGATGCACAAGGACGCGCGATCGCCGCTGACCTGGTCTCCAAGCTATGGAACACTGAGAACCCTCAGGAACTGGCCAAACAGACCTTGGGGGCCCTCAACCTGACCGCGGAACAGACCGCGGTCCTGCGCATCGTCTTCGGTAATGCCATTTTCATCACGGGAGTTTGGGACAAGGTCAAGCAATCCGGCAGTCTTCTAGACCGCATGATCAAGGAAGGATTCCTGGGCCAGCTTTACACGGCGCCAGAAGATCAGGTCGTCGCGATCGAGATGCTGGGCAATTTGGGAGGCCGCTTTCAGGGTTTAAGTCCCAACAGTTTTGCGATCAATGCCTTGTTGGGGTTGGATGTCCGCGCCATGCTCGAAGCGGGGCGTGAGGAAGCGACCCGCGAACGCACGCAGCCTGACTATGTGACCCAGAAACTCGCTGAAACTTTGGTGACGGACGGGGTCCAGCACATGGTGATCGGTATCCCGGACAACCGGTTCACGCGGTTGGCGGAATCGCTGGGCCAGACCGTCCCGGAAAGCCTGGGCAAGGGCCGTCAGCATGGCCTCAGCCTCGGGATGCAAACTTACAAGAGCATGGGGAACAGGATCAACCAGGCCTTGAGATTTAATCACGACAAGAAATTCTATTTCCTGATCGATGTGGAAGGCCAAAAGCCGATCGCGCTCGACCCGGAGATCGAAGCGAACAATGTGGTCTACCGTTACGTCATGAAGTCGGTGAGCGAAGGGGAGCTGGCCAAGGTCATCCAGTTCGTGGAGGACCTGACCGCACACATTGGTGCTCTTTACGTTTCGCATGTCCTGACCAATGCGCAAAAACAGGGACATGGAACGGATGTGCGTTTGGATGACAGCAACGATCTGCGCCAGATCATGCAGGGACCGGACAAGGGTGAACCAAGATTCGGCGAATTGACCTATCTGCACAAATTGTTCAATGATATCACTCCGTTCCGCCAGCCCGGGGTCCAGATGGCCAAGGAACTGGTCGGCAAGGGCGGCGGGATGCAGTTATTCAACAGCGCGAACCGGACCAATGCCAAAGGCCTGCCGGTCCGCGATCAAGGGGAGAGAAAAACGTTTTATGACCAGCGTAATGCCCGGGTCGCACACGGACCGGTCATCGCTCAAGAGTTGTCCTCATTAAATGACGCCACGGTGCTTACCGAAGCACCGGTCCAGGATCAGGTCAAGGCTGTGATCCGGTATGCGCATGCCCAAGGCAAGGCGGCCAATTTCACGATTTACGAAGATCGTAATCCTGATACGGAAAAACTCAAGCAGGACCTGGAAACGCTCGGGGCGGACCGTGTGGACTTCGGCCCGGCAGAACAGCACAAGTCGCGCCAGCTGGCAGTTCAGGGCGCGAACACGGCAGTTGAGATCATCATCCAGTCCGTAAAAACTCTGGAGAGGACCAATGCGACCGAGGTCCCGCTTGTGGCTGACGGCACCGCAGCCAATTATCTGCACGGGCTCACGCCTTCCGAGGTGCGGGACCTGTACGCCACGGTCTATCCGAACGTTTTCAAGAGCGTCGGGACTGAGACTGTGACCATTCTGGCACCTGACCTCACGATCGATACGAACCGTACGCATCTTGGCCTTATCCTCGGCGTGGCGCTCACACAGAATCGTGACCTGGCGATGTCGATCATGTCCTGGAAGGATGTCCAGGGCGATATCGAGCTATGGACCTCGCTGGCAAGAAACATCTCTTGGTCGGATATCAATCCGGACATGTCCCGCGATTACGATGAACGCTATGTAAAGGATGGGGTCCCGCTGAAACCAGAGATCGTGTTCCTAAAGACGCTCATCTGGGCCCAGATGGCTTTAGACAAAGCAAAAAAAGCAGGCATCAAGAACCGCGATGTCCTGATCGCCCGCGACGCACGCAAGATCGAGCCGGAGATCGTGGACGCCGAGATCGCGGCCTTGCGATATGCGGGTCTGAACGTTGTCTTTATCGGGGACGGCCCGAACTGTGTCACGTCCTATTCCTGGGCGGTCCAGAGCCGCGAATGGCTCATGACGATCTTCAACACCGCGAGCCACGTGTCCCAGCCGGACGGTGTGGTCGATGTAACGGAGTTCGCGAACTTCCAGGATGAGCTGCAAATTTTGTTGAACAGCGGTTTAGTTAAGAGCGTCGCGCCAACCAAGGTCCAGATACAGCAGAACATGGCGGACACCAAGGCGCGCCTGGCCGATCTGATGCCGAAAGCCAAGGCCGACGAGATCCTGAAGATCCTGTTACCCAACATGATCGTCCGTGGTTTCAAAGTGACCCAATTGGGGGTTCTGGGTGGTAACGTTCTCAGCTTGTCCACCAAGGAGATCAAGACCACTTCCTTTAACATGCTGAAGGGCCTCATAGCGGATAAGGACGGCATTGCAAAGATGAAGGGTGTTGAAGGGACTTTGACCCGCGAAACGGTCGAGGAAGACGCCATCCGTTTCAATACATCCGTCGGCCTGGAAGCCGCCAATAACGAGTCATTATTTAAATTGGGCCAGGAGATCAAGCAGGCGGCGGATTCCAAAGAGGTCGTTCAGGGGGTTCTCGACCGTCTGGGACAGAACAAACCGCTGGCTGGAATGAAAGTTGCTATTGAGGGTTTCCATACTCCCAGCGGCTCGATCGCCGCCGGAGTGTTCGCAAATCTCGGGGCCCAGGTGGAGGGACTCAATCTGGATGCCCAGGAGATCTCGGGTCTGCATGACGCGGACCCCTCGATCGACAAGAATCTGGCGAATTTAAAGGCGCGGATCATCGCGACCCATGCGAATTTCGGTATCGCCTTCGACCTGGATGGCGATCGCGGGGCCATCATCATTCCGGAATGGAATCCGGACGGGACGATAAAAGAGTTCCATATGCTGGCTCCGGACAATCTCCTGGGCCTGTTGATGCCCTATCTTCTTAAAGACTGGGGCTATTCAGCTTCCGGCCGGAAGGTGGGCGTGATCCGCGATGTCCTGGGAACATATGGCGTGAACGATGCGGCGAAAGAGCAGGGCGTGGACATGTTCCAGACCGACGCCGGCTATGTTTACCTTAAGGCGTTGAAGGAGAAAATGGAGCCGCAGGGCTACGTGTTCCCGGTTTACGGCGAGCGTTCCGGCCACACCTGGCTGAACGTCTCCGGTGAGATCGAGAACCCGGTGGCGGTCGCAGTGCTGTTCGCGACCATCATGACCAAGCACAAGAACCCGGCTGATGAGAATGGCGTGATCAATTTTTACCGGAAGATGTCCATTCCTTATACACAGTCACCGCGCTTCCAGCCGTTTTATCATCCGACGTTGCTGAAATTCCTGTCCGAGAACAATACGCTGGGATGGAAATATACTCCCGGGGTCAATCCTCCGCAGGCTATCGTGGCACTGGGTAAGAACGAGACCGTAACGAGATTGAGCAATGAATTTACTGTCGGCAAGACCTACGGCGAATACACGGTGGCGGAGTTCAACACCTACCAGGACCCGGTGGATGAGGGCGGTCTTTACCGTTTTGCGGACATCATGTTCCAGAGGAACGGGAAATTCGCGGGCCGCGTTGTGGTCCGCGCTTCGTCCAACGACCCGACGTTCGTTATGTCCTATGAAGCGCCCATGACGGGAGTTTCTGCGGAAGACGCTGTGCACAACCGCGTCATGGCCGCCGGACTGGTCATGAAGTTCATGATTAATGAAGGGCTGGGGATCTTTACCCGGGGCCAGATGCGGGAGTTCATGGATTACCTGGCCGCGGACAAGCAGGAAGTGCAGTTCAACAAATCCAATCTTGGTCCGGTGGAAGCGGACTACGAGGAATTTACCAGGGCCGAGGCCGAATCCGCGAAAGTGGGCGACCAGGCCATGTCTGCCGTGGAGCATTTCACCCGCGCCGAGTCGCACGTTTACCGTGCCAAGCAGTTGGCCGATAATAAATCCGGCAACCAGCAGGCGATCAGCGTTTCGATCGCCCGGAATCTGCGCCTGGCCCAGGATGCGCTTAAGAATGTGGCTCATCCCGATGTGCAGTCCCTGAGCGGGCTCTTGGAGCCGGCTACGTTCGTTCAGAACTGGGACCAGATCCAGAGTTCACTCAGCGGTATCCGGCAAACCCTGGCCGATGAGGCCATGACGGTGCATCAGGCGTATCTGAACCTTTCGGCGCATGCCCAGGATCCGGATATGCTGGAAGCGTTATTGTTTGTTGCCCAGCACCCGACGGGGGACGTTGCCTGGCCGGCGGCAAAGGACCAGAAAAAGTTCGGGACGGCCCACTTTTTGATGAACGTGGGGGGCGAGCCCAACGAGGTCCTCGCGCAGATCGTTTCTGCCGAAGTCGAACAGGTCGGCAAAACCTTCAGGCTGCGGGACGGCTTCATGCAGCGCTTTATGGATGAACGGGTACGTGCCCAGACGGAAAGGTTTTTGGACAATCTGCCCGGTACCGACCAGGCGATGAGTCAGGCGCGCGAGCGTATCGGGAACGCGATTAACAAATTGCAGAATGTCCTGATCGGCATCGGGCTCATAGGCAGGAACACACGCGTCGCTTACGCCCAGGGGGTCATCCGCGAAAATGCTCCTTTGGCTGCCGCAGAGCTCGATCAGGTGGGAAATGAGCGCGCGACTGCCCTGTCCAGCCGGATCAAAGGAATGCAGACCGCGGATTGGACGCAGAAGAACTTTAACGAAATCATTGCCGAGGTCGATGGCATCACCGCGGATGTTGATAATGCCGAGGCTGCTCCCAAACGAGGTGGTATCGAGCTCAACGCCAACAAGATGGGCCTGAACGTGTCCCGCGACGGGAAGGGCGTCCAGATGAAGTTCGACCCGGCCATGGTCGCACAGTTCCAGAAAGGTGACTTCACGGGCATTGTGCCGGTGATCCTGAACATTACGCCGATCGCGAATCCTTCGGCAATGCTGGGCATGGCGGCAACGGAGGAGACGTCGGAGAGGACGTAGCACGCGGACCCGCGTTGAACCGGGCGGGTCCTTTAGGGACACAAGACACTAGACACAGGACACAAGAAGTATGATCGAGAACTAGATTTTCCCATCCCCCTTGGGAGTCATAAGAAGCAAGACAACCAAGGGGGATTTTTATGTGCGAAAAAGGTTACAAGAAGCTCATCGTTTGGCGCAAAGCTGACGAGTTGGCATTCCAAATCTACCGCATTACCAAGGACTTCCCCTGGGAAGAACGTTCCGGAATTACCTCACAATTGCGCCGATCAGCATTGTCAGTTCCTACGAATATCGCTGAAGCCATGGGCCGACAGAACAAGAACGAAACGCGTCAATTCATCAACATTGCCCTCGGCTCAGTCGGAGAAGTTGAATACCTATTGAGTTTCAGCCAGCGCCTCAGCTTTATATCCGATGATAGTTTTATGGCTTTGGAAGCTGAAAGGCAGGAGGTGGGAAGGCTGCTGTTTGGCCTGTACAGAAGTTTTTGAGCTGTGGTCATTATTCAGCGAAGTTCCAGACATTCTTCCTGTGTCCTGTGTCTTGTGTCTTGTGTCATGTGTCTAAGTGTACCTGAGCGTTGAGTTCCCCTTTTAGTTATTGTCCAACCCGCGCCTCTATGGCATACTACGGCCTATGGATTTTTTCACCCTGAACAAGAAGGACGCAACGACCCACGCCCGCCGGGGCGTCGTGCACACCGCGCACGGGGACATCCAGTCGCCTTTTTTCATGCCCGTGGGCACGCGCGCGACCGTGAAGACGCTCTCCCAGGAGGACCTGCGTGAGATCGGGTCGGAAGTCGAACTCTCGAACACCTATCATTTATACCTCAGGCCCGGTTGCGACATCATCGAGAAGGCCGGGGGGCTGCACAAGTTCATGAGTTGGGAGCGGCCGATCCTGACCGACTCCGGCGGCTTCCAGGTGTTTTCCCTCACCGACTGGCGCAAGCTCTCGGATCTGGGCGTCGAGTTCCAGTCCCACCTGGACGGCTCCAAACATATGCTGACGCCCGAAAGCGTCATGGACATCCAGCGCGTGCTGGGCTCCGACATGGTGATGCAGCTGGACGAGTGCTCGCCGTACCCTTGTGAACGCGCTCTGGCCGAAGAAGCGGTCGCGCGCACGACCCATTGGGCCAAGAGGACCAAAGAGCATTTTGCCAAGACCGGGATGGCGGAGCGTGGCCAGCACTGGTTCTCGATCGTCCAGGGCTCGACCTTCAAGGACCTGCGCGAGCGGTCGGTGAACGAGCTCAATGAGCTCGACAGCGACGGCTGCGCGATCGGCGGGGTCTCGGTCGGCGAGCCGGTCCGGGAGATGTTCGAGGTCTTGGGCTGGGTCGTGGACAAACTCCCGGAAGCCAAGCCCAGGTACTTCATGGGGATCGGGATGCCGGACCAGATCGTGAAAGCGGTCGGCATGGGCATTGACATGTTCGACACGGTCATCCCGACCCGCTATGGACGTTATGGCACCTGCTTTACCGACAGGGGACAGGTCGTGGTCCGTAACGGCAATTTCAAGGAAGACTTCGGTCCCCTGGACCCGGAATGCGACTGCTTTGCCTGTAAGAATTACTCCCGTGCCTACATCCGGCACCTTTTTAACACCAACGAACTCTTGGGGTTGCGGCTCGCAGCCTATCACAACGTGCATTATTATGTGAAGCTCTTGCGGCGTATCCGCGCGGCCATAGACGAGGACCGTTATACGGAATTTTCCGCCGACTTCTACGCGAAATACGGGTCCGTGTTCGCTGAGGAACATACAGTAAGTTGATCGACCATATTTGGGAGGTACACAGTGGAAAAGACCAGAAAGCTCTCGCAATGTTTGCAGGTCATGCTTTTGATCCAGGCCTTTTGGTTGCCGGTTTTTTGTTCTGGCGCGCTGGCGCAAGGGCCGGTATCAGAGCAAAAAGTCGCTGAGATCAGTTCTTCGGGGGGTCTTTGCCCCACCGGACCTTGCGGCGGCAGGACGACGGTGTTTGCCGACGGCAGGTGGGAATCGTTGAGCGAAAAAGGGATCTTCGACCGGGCTCAGGTTGACCAGCTTAGGCAGGAGATCCAGAGCGCCGACTTTGCCATGATCAAGAGCCATCCTTTTACGGGTGAGTGTCCGGAGGCCTACGACGGATCTTCCACAACCTATGTTTTTTATATTGGCGACAGGACGGAGGTGCTTAGTACCTGTAAGTATGAACTACCTGATACTGTGCCGTTTACGACGTTTCGGAAGCTATTACGGCAGACCAATTCTCATTAGGCCGCAGTTCTGCTTTCGATAAATTTTTACAGCAACCACTTGACAAATTCATTAGCCATGCTAACCTTTAGCGACGCTAAAGAAAGGCAGCCATGTCTAATGTAGGGAAGATAGCTGAAGAAGTCGCCATGATCGGGCCCCGTATCGGCCGCCGGATCATGGCGGACATTTTCCAGATCACGGACATCCCGCCGGCGCAGCTCTTCGTCATTATGCACGTTTCGCACAACGGCCCGGTCCGGACGAGCGACCTCGTGACCGAACTTATGGTCGCAGCACCCACCGTGACCGGCATCGTGGACCGGTTGGAGGCGGCCGGCTACGTGAGGCGGGCCGGGGACAAAGCGGACCGGCGCACGGTCATGGTCGAGCTCACGCCCGAAGGCCAGAAGCTCGCGCTCAAATTGCGCGCCACCGTGGTCGAGCGCTGGACAAAGATATTGGCCGGGATCCCGTCCGTGGATGCCGAAAAATACCTGGAAATATTAAAGAAGATCAGCGAGGCCTTATGAAAAAGATCCTGACATTTTTAGCCCTGGCTGGAGTTGTCCTGTTCGTGCTTCCCGCGGTTGCCCAGAACACGGCCAAAGCTGTCTCCGTTGTTAAAAGCGTCACTGAGATCAATGAACTGACCGAGGGGTTGACGCTTCAGGACTGCTACCATCTGGCCCTCAAGCGTTCAGAAACCATCGGCATCCAGAAGGGGCTCATCAAGGAGACCGAGGGCCAGATCTTGCAGGCTTTGAGCACGGCGCTCCCGAACGTGTCCTTTTCCTATTCCGAGCTCAGGCAGGACAACGGCGGCGAGCCGTTCATCCAGGCCACCACCCACGAGGGCAAGTTCGTCTTCACCCAGCCGCTTTTCACGGGCTTTAAGGAATTCGCGGCCATCAGCGGAGCGCGCCATTTGGGACGCCAGCGGGACCTGGAACTGCTGCGCGCCAAGCAGCTCCTTTTCACGGACGTGTCCGACGCCTTTTATTTGTATCTGAGCTTTCAGGAGGATTACGACGTCCTCGCCAAGACCCGCGACACCCTGATGGAGCGGGTGGCGGAGCTCGAAAAACGGCAGACCCTGGGCCGCTCCCGGCCGAGCGAGGGCGCGAGCGTGATCTCGACCTTGCGCATCACGGAAGCGACCATGGAAGCGGTCGCGAGCCAGAAGGCGATCTCCGGGCAGCTCCTGGAGTTCCTGATCGGGAAGAAGTTCGACCGTTTGAGCGTCGAGGCCGCGCTCCCGCCGGACAGCGCGACACCCACAGCTGAGGAGTATTACGCCAAGGCCAGTAACCGGCCGGACGTGCTGGCCGCCGCGGAATCGCTCACGGTCTTTAAGAAACAGATCACGATCGCGCGCTCTTCCTATTTCCCGACCGTGGGGCTGACCGCGGACTCCTATACCACCAAAAGAGACAGCGCAGACCAGAGTGTGGACTGGGACGTGCTTTTGAGCGTGAACGTGCCGATCTTTACCGGCGGTAACAGCACTGGCAAGGTTATCCAGGCACGGGCCCAAGCGGAGGAGGCGGACCTGCGCCTCAGCCAGACCAGACGGACCGCGCTTTTAGAGATCCAGAATGCCTACACCACGTGGAAGTCGGACTTGAGGCAGCTGGCGGCCTTGGACAAGGCGGTCGCGGCTTCGGACAAGAATTTTCAATTGCAAGTCGGGGATTTCCAGCGTAACCTCGTGAACAACCTGGACGTGCTCCAGGCGCTGGCTGACCTGCAGAACGTCCGGCGCACTTACGTGGCCACCAAAAGCAACACCTGGCGCGCCTACTGGAACTTGAAGGTTTCAACCGGGGAGATAGCCGAATGACACTTGCTGACCTTTCAATTAGACGCCCCGTTTTCGCCTGGATGGTGATGCTGGGCCTCATGATCTTCGGGCTCTTCAGCTACC
>Ga0265323_10001490_pt1 | contig 11470 bp, 6 predicted proteins | sample 41225metaG_FD_193580 | JGI IMG/M metagenome (GOLD analysis project Ga0265323, IMG submission 193580) | Rhizosphere microbial communities from Carex aquatilis grown in University of Washington, Seatle, WA, United States - 4-12-25 metaG | ecosystem: Host-associated > Plants > Roots > Rhizosphere >... | reverse complement strand
CGGAACCCGGACCATTGGCTTGCCGGGGGAAGATTCCCGTTTGACCGCCGATCTCGTACGACTTCCCGAAGAGAATTCCCGGATAGAGCTCAAAGTTGAATCCAACCTTCCCGACCCACGCGTCCGGCAGCGGCTCGTCGAGGTCCACGATGATCCGGAAAGCCGATCCGGCCGGCTTGACCTTGACCACGTAGCTGAGCTTCAGGTCCGGATAGCCGATCGGGTTCAAGCCCTTGCGATCCTGGCGTTCGTCCGGATAGGCCATGCGGACGCTGATCTCCTGGGTCGCGCGGTCGACCTGTCGCCTGCCCACGGCCGGAGTTGGCTGCCACTGGCCGGGAGTCGGGTCGAGCCGAAGGTCGCCGTTGGTTCCGACTCGCTGGCCGTTCAAGATCACCCCCACGCCTCCCTGGTGTCCCTCGGGATAGAAATCGTGCGCCAGCATGACGTTCAGACCGGTCATTTCGAGGTATTCCTGGTCGTTGATCGAAAGCGACTCGGCCGGAGGCTGGGGTGCGGCGGAACCGGAGTGGAGCATGACGGCCAGCGCGACCGCCGCGCCCAGCGTGTTTCGGATATTCATGGACAATAGTAGTTTAAGATTCCAGCGAGCGATCGGATGGCCGCATCCGGATAATGCCGGCTTGGCCAATCGGGTGGCGGGCAACGCAACCCGGGCTGCGGCTAAAGGAGTGATCGGCTCATCCTCGCGGCGGTTCACCGATTCATGGTTTTTGAGTCAGGACCACGAACGAATGGGGTTTCACGCGGAACGCAAAGGCCCAATGGCCGTTGTCCTGGACGCCGCTGAGATCCTCGCCCGTCGCCTCGTTGTGCAGGACCTTGATCGCGGCGGTCGTCACAATTCGGACATCGGCGGCCTCGTCGCGGAACGACTCCACGACCACGGCATGGTTGTCATACGCCAGGAGGGCGATGCGGCTGGGTCCTTCCAGGCGGGCGAAGAAACCGCCCGAGAGGGTCGCGCGGATCTGGTCCAGCACCGGGGCGGGCAGCTGGTACAGGTCGGCGAAATTGTCCGGGATGGTCAGGACAAAGAGGCTTCCGCTCCCGTAGGCTGCGTAGTGTAATATCGGATACCCGAGCCCGTGGGTCATGCTGCCGAGCAGCTCCCAGCTGTCGTTGGTGTTGTAATGGAGCTCCGGAATGATGATGTCGACCGGCAGGGTGTGCTTGCCGATCCGGCGCCCCCAGATTTCGCGGGTGCTGGAGACCTCGGGTCCCACGGTGAGATCGACCAGGCCCCGGAAGCCCCGGCCCTGGACCTCCCGCAGCAGACCGGTCGTGATCACCACCGTTTTCCCGGCCAGGAGGTGCTGTTTGATCTTTTCCACAATCGCCGGATCATGGGCGGCATCGGCGGTCAGGAGCACGACGGGGGCAGCGGTGGGAAACTCGGGATAGAGGTCGATGGGAATCCCGATCATGCCGAGGTAATTGTGCAGGAAATCCTCGCCGCGGGAATGGTGGGGGCGATAGCTCTTGATTCCGATGGGCTTGCCCAGCTTGGCGACCAGCGGATCGATTTGCTCAAGCGCCTGCGAGGCCACCCGGGCGAGCGTCGGTGCCGCCACCCCCGCCATCGGTGCGACGGCCCTGGCGTAATCAAAACTCGTCCCCTGGTCCTGCCAGGGCGCCCGGTCAGAGGGCAGAATCGGCATGATCAGCTCATGCATCGCAAACAGCATGATCTCCGGCGCCTTGGCGAACATCGTCAGCCAGAGCTGTTCGGCGTATCGATCGGCGTAGATCCGGTTGCCCGTGTCCACCCAACCGCCGCCGTTTCCGCCCGGCTTGATGTTGTCGAAATAGCGGATCTGCTGGTAGCTCTGGTAAGGCTGGAGGTGTTGGGCGTTGTAAACAGAGTCGCGGGTTTCGGTGCCCGTGTAGATCTCGTCAAAGATCTTCGGCTGCACCTCCAGATTGTAGCCCACGCCCTGGAAATGCTCGTACCAATTGGGATATTTGATGATGACCTTGACCTTCGGGTTGACGCTCCGGGCGACATCCAGCACCAGGTCGCGCGACACCTCCGTCATCAACTCGAGCCGGAAATCCGTCCAGGAACGGTCGCCCTTCTGCGCGATCGCGCTGGCGCTCTTGCTCGAAGTGAAGAAGAAATCGTCCAGGATGAATTCGTCGAAGGCCTTCGCCGTCGCCGTGACGATCTCCTTGATTTTCGCCCGGTCCTCCGGGTTGGTGTAGTCGAAAGTCTCAAAGAGCCTTCCCTCGTTCTTGACCGTGGCGATCCCGCCGGCGACGGCGATCCCTTTGGCCGCGAAGAACGCCTTGGCCTGCCTCAAGGTCTCGGGATCGACAATGATCAGATCGCGGTGGACCTCGAGGTACACCTTGTCGACTTTCAGCTGTTGCTCGACCACCGCCCAATTCGTTTTCAGCCACTCCGGGTCCTTCATCTTCTGGACCTCGTAGGCGCGAATGTAGACGGCGACCTTGAAACTTTGGTACTGGCCGGCGGCCAGATGGACCGCGCCCAGACTGAGCGCGAGGGCGAACCTCAGGGGGTTGGATGGCATAAGCAATGGGGACGGGTTCTGGACCGGCCGGAAGGAAGAGAACGCGGGGCGGCAAACACCGCCAGCGCTGGTGCCCTGGGCTTCGTCCAGTCTGCACAACTTGGAACCCGGGTTTGCGGTCCGCAACTGTTGCTTTGCGCTTGCTAAAGAATAGATACCGTTTCCGACTGCCGTTTCTCCCGAGCATGCCCCTCAAACGAATCACGATGGCCGACGTCGCCAACGTGGCGAAAGTCCACCAGACCACGGTCTCCCTGGCCCTGCGCAACGATCCGAGGTTGCCGCGCGCCACGCGCCTCCGGCTCCGCGCGCTGGCCGAAAGCCTGGGCTACCGTCCGGACCCCATGCTCTCGGCGCTCAATTCTTACCGGACTTCCCGGGATGCGGCACGATCGCCGCCATCAATGGGTTTCATCCGGCGTTCCCGGGCCAACCTTCCTGCCGAGAATTTCTTCGCCGTGGAGCAGTTCCTGGCGGGCGCCCGTCGCGCCGCCGAGCGAATGGGTTATCGCCTGATCGCCTTTCCGATCGAGAACACCACCGCGGAAGGGGTCCGTCTAGGCCGCATTCTCAGGTCGCGGGGGATCTGGGGCATCATTATTGGCGCACTCGATGCCGGCGTTCGCGAGCTCTCGCTAGACTGGGATTACTTCAGCGGACTCTGCATCGAGTCGCAGCACCTCGGACTCTCCCTGCATACGGTCGCCAACAATCAGAGCGGCAGCACGCGGACCGCCGTCCGCCGCCTCTTCGAACTGGGGTACAGGCGGATCGGCCTGGCGGTCGGAGAAATTGAGGAGACCTCACTCGGGAAACCGTTCACCGCAGGCTACCTGGTCGAAGTCCATGAGCATCGGGGCCTCCGGAGCCTGCCGCCGCTCCTGCTTCGTTCTGACGACCCCGCCGCCACCGCCGCCAGGCTCGGCGCATGGGTTCGACGGCACCAGATCGATGCGGTGCTCGGGAACTGGAGCAACATCCCCGACCTGCTCCGCCTGGCCGGGTTGGACATTCCCCGCGATGTCGGCGTGGCCACCCTGGACTACAATCCCCACCGCGGCGCCATCGCGGGGATCCGGCAGAGCCATGAACTGGTCGGCGAGCGAGCCGTGGAAGCGCTGGCGCTCTTGATGAAAACCAACCAGCGGGGACTGATCAACCTGCCCAACACCACGCTGGTCGACGGACTCTGGCAGGACGGCCCGGATCTGCCCCCGAAGGAAAAATCACTGGCGAAGAACGCGGTCCTGCACCGTGACGGCAGCCGGCTGAACGAAGCCGAGGGAGATAACGGCTAAAGGGTCTATTCGGGAGGATTCCTCCCACCAGGGATCTCATAGCCGAGACGGGATCACCCCGGCGAAGAATTCTCTGCCCGGCGCCTGCCATTGTCAGACGACGAGAAACGCCCTCCAGCGCTGGCGTTCATGACCCGCGAGCGGCTCCGAGCTTCTGGACGTTGTTCAATTCTCCAGGCCGCTGTGTCCACCCGGTGGCGAGTGCGGCTTTGGTCGCGTCGGTCGCCGTCCAGATCGGCCCGGCGGCGGAGGTGGGTTGGTCGCCAGGAAGAGGGAATCCCATTGCCCTGCCGCCGATTTGACCATGGCCGAGATTTGAATTCTCGCGGGAATGACGCATAATCATTGGAATTGAAACGACTTACGATCTGTCCGGTCGCTTGGTGGCCGATACAAGTCGTGGTCGGGCAAGCGACGGGCCAGTCTGGTTCCCTGATGATTCCCTTATGAAAATATACTCTCAACGCCGGTATCGGATCCTTTGGTATGAGGGCGCCGGTTTTTTGCTGCTGGTCGTCATGTCGTGGTTCGACGAATACCATTCCTCCTGGAAGGAAAGCGCCATCGAGAGCGGTATGGTGCTCGTCGTCTGGCTGGCCGTCCATCTCTTCACCCGGCGGCTGATCTCCCACCTGCACTACCTTGAGGGTTTCCTCCGGGTCTGTGCCTGGTGTAAGAAGGTCGAGCACGAGGAGAGTTGGATCCCTCTGGAGCAGTTCCTCGAAACGGGCCTCGACACCAAGGCAACCCACGGCATGTGCCCGGCGTGCGCCGCCCAGTTCAAGGCGGGATTGAAAAGCTAAATCACTTCTTCCCGGTCTGCCGGTCCCTCACAAAACTGGGGTGGTGTTTGGGCTCCCCCCTGCCCGCTTCGGCTCCGGTGCTTTGCGCAGTTCCTCCAAGCGTCCGTGGGCCCGGGCGCCGAACTCGGAATCGGGATATCTCTTGTTCAGGTATTCGTATCGACTGGCCGCCTCATCGCGGCTTCCCCTGCCTTCCAGCTCGGTTGCGCACGGGCGGTCAAGCGACCCGCTGCGCAACCGAAACTGCAGCGCAATTCTCGGTCGTCGGCGCGTTTGCTGCGCCTATTTCATGTGAACGGCGAACGGCGCCGGCTCGATGAGCAATTCGGCCGCCAAGGCCGCGTGATCCGACGCCCATAATGGCGGTTGCGTTCGATTCAGGACCATGTCGATCGGCTCGGCTTTGACCGGAACAAAGCCGGGACCCCGGAAGAATACAAAATCGATGCGCCGATCAAAGAGTTCCGTTGGATTTGCCAGGAACTCATCATGGCCCCAGGTCAGTCCACCGGCAGGATGGAACGGATGCAAGGCCGCCCAAGTGTCCCGGAAACCGGCTCTGATAACATAGGGGTAGGCGGTGGGATCGGAGAGCGGCCGGTCGCGGTGCAGGGGATCAGCATTGAAGTCACCGACCAGAACGACCGGCAGCGACGTCTTGACCGGCCCGGCCAGGAGTTCCTTTGCCTGCAGCACCTGAAGCTGCGGGTAGGTCTCTTCTTCGAGATGCGTGCAAACGTAGTGAAAACTGTCACCCCGGGCGCAAACGTCCACCGAGCACCAGCCGCGCGTCACCGAGAATCCCAGCGACGGGTAGACCAACAGATTCGTGAAGTGACCGCTCTGCGGGTGCGACACCCGCAACTGGCCGGGCGGCAGATCGGTCCGGACGAGGATCGCCTCACGATCCGTCTGCCGCACATCGTCGATCACGCCCGTGGGGTTCCCATCGAGCCCCAACTCGAACATCGGCATCTCGATATCCCACTCCACGGACGTGGCCGCGACGGCGTAATGCGCCCCGCGCGCCTGCAAGGCGTCCACCAGCAGCTGCAGGTAATCGTATACGACAACAGTCGCTGGAGTCGTGCCGCCCTGGACAATGTCGCCCGGCGATTGAATCCGGAGCAGCGTTGCCTCTTCCACCGCGAAGACGTCTGGCATTCGGTCCACCACCTGGTCGGCCACGCCTTGCATCCGAACCGGCGGCTGCGACGCCTGGATTTCGTAATAGACGCCGGTCACCGCCGTGACCAGGTTCACGAGGTAGTTCGGATCGGTCGGATCCAACGCTGTGATGTTTTCCGTCCCGGCGCCGATATACAGGTTGACCGTCATCGTATTGAAACCCCGTCTGCCGTTCGAGCACATCTCCCCCGCCTGAACCGGCAGGGCCGAAGCCAGCAAGGCGGATGACAGAAGCAGGCTAGCGATCGCACCCAACAACCCCGTGCGTCCGCGGGGGATCCAACGCCCGGCTGAAGGGAGCGTGGATCCATCACTTCTCTCGTTTTTCATAGTTGATTGTCCTTTCGTGGCGGGGATTCGTGCCGCCAGGCCGGCCCGTCACCTACCGGCCTGGGCAGAAATGTGTGGGGTCAATGGTGCTCGGAAATTCGCGCTGAGTTTACTCGATGCGCGGCGACAATGGTTAGTTGATAAATTCGATGTCCGTCATTGAGTGGGCCAATGGCGGGATGAACGATGGCGCGGCTGGAATGGCTTCATCCCTTCATGCGCAATCCTGTTCCCAAACGGATCAGTCTTCGTCCATGTCTGCTCAGTGGAGCCATGGCCGGGCCGCGGTGAAACCCCTCCCCGGGTATTGGCGACGGTCCGACTATGTTCGGGGTTTGAATTCCCGCGCAATCGGGACATAATCGTCGCAACCGTACGGAACTAGAAACCTCGTCGGCAGGGTGCCGAGTTGAAAGCCCGCAGTCCTTGAAAACATTCATTCCCTGGTCGAAACTTGCAGCGCTTCTCGTGTCCGCCAGCGCCCTTGCACTGGGCGTCCTGACGGGTGGCTGCGCAGTGACGACCACCGGCGATGGCGATAGCTCTGGTCAACATGCAGACGATGTTCTCATCACCAACAAGGTGCAGACCGCCATCTGGGCCGACCTCACCCTGAGATCGCTCGCTATCCAGGTCGAAACGGTCAATGCCGTCGTTCACCTCAGCGGCGATGTGGATACGCCGGAGCAGAAGTCCGCCGCCGACCAAGATGCTTCGGCAGTTGCCGGCGTGACGGGCGTCAGGAACAACCTCCGCATCCGGCACGGGTCGGAGCGGCTCGAGCCAGATATTCTAGGGCCTCGGATGCCGCAGTTCTGATCTCCGGCTCTCGCGCTTCAGACCGGAATTCCCGGACACAAGATGAATTCCGGTGCTCGAAGAGAGAACGCAGACCCACGAAATCAACGGGGAGAGTCTCCGTTTGGTCCACGAGATGGTCGACCGTCGAGGAAAGTGGTGCCCGGGATCGGACTCGAACCGATAAGCCTTTCGGCAAGGGCTTCTAAGACCCTCGTGTCTGCCAATTTCACCACCCGGGCGAGCTGATTTCGGAAAGCGGATACCGGAAACCGGAGAGGAGTCGGACCGCGCTAGATTGCGAACAACGGACAGCCCGAGGCAAGACGGTTTATTGCCGACAAAGGTTTCGGGCATGGCTTTTCTCGAACGGACAACGTCCCACTGACTTGGGCTGAAATGGCTTTCCTATCTCAAAAACACCACGGGGCAAGGAAGACACGGTATGAAAAAATCCATCCGCAAAATGGGTCGGGTCAGCCGACTGGTGGCCGGCAGCGCAATGCTTTGTCGGCTGTTCGTCGGTCATGTCACGGCCCAGGTTCCACTGGAGAAAGCCGTGCTGCAGGGTGACCACAACAAGACCGCGGAGCCTGCTCCCGCCGAAAGAGCAAAGGCTGTCGGCGACGCGTTGCGCCTCATGGAGAACCAGAACACCTATCTGGTGAAGGATTTCACGGGCGATGACCATCAGCGGCCGGAGATGGGCTGTGAGCTCTCTGATTTTGGTTCGTGGTATGATGTCGCCTATTCGGGAGGGATTAATCGCTTCTGGGTGAACTCCGTGCGGCATCACACCTATGACCAAGTGGGCTTTAATGCCGCCCCGGACGTCGGACTGCTGGCTTTGTTTTTCCAGAGCCCATCCGGGGAATTGATCGACGGGAGCGGTGGCGAGTGCGTCGTGAGTTGGTATCCCTATGGATGGAAGACAAAGACCCGGCAGGGCGGCATCGAGATTGAATCCTCGGTTTTCTTCACCGCTTTCAACACCGTCGCCCTCCTTGCCCAGGTTAAGAACGGGGGAGCCGAAGCCTCCATCCTGACCCCTTCCCTGCTGGTCACCGACCGGTCCGAATACGACGGCAAGACCGGGGGCCTGATCGCGGGATTCGCTGCGGCCCGCGGCCGCCTGGCCTGGCGCATCCGGCGGGTTGGCAAGTCGGTCGACCCGAATGACTACACGGATTCACTTCTGATTGGATCGACGCTCGGCACCCTCCACTGTGCCTTTCTTCCGCGCTACCTGGCGTCCGGTCGCGGCAATGAATTACGGCAGTCTCTCCGCGAAGCGTGGGCGCCGACGCTGGAGTCCAATGCCGGCTCGGCGGTCGCCAGCGCCGATCCGCTGCGACTGGCCCCGGGCGAAACTCGCGAATTTGCGTTCTATGTTGCGGCGGCGGCCGACGATGCGACCGCGGAAAGAACTGCGGACCGGGCCGGGCACGACCTCACTGCGACCGGCCTCGCCGGAAGCGTATCGCGCCTGGAACGCGATTGGAACGATTACCTGGGAGCACTGCCCAAGCTGGATCAACCGGGTGACGAAGACTTGAAGCTGTATTATTCGGCCGCCCTGGCGTTGCGCACGAATCGTCTCATCCTGCATTCGTCGGCCGGGACGCCCGCCGGGGCAAGCAGCGGCGCGGGAATGTCGACCGACGACTCCGGAACGGCCGAAGGGGAAGGGAGATTTTATGATGCGTCATGCCCGGCGCGCGGAGGGTTCAATCTGTTTTTCCAAAGCGACTCCTGCTGGAATCTGCTCGGTTACCTCGACATCAATCCCGACTGGGCGGCCGGGCACGCCGTGCCGGTTCTCGCTCCGCCGAGCATCATCATGGATCCCCATTATTACTGGTCGATGTGGGAGCTTTACTCGCGCTTGCCGGATTCCAAGAAACAGCGGGAGTTTGCGGCCATGGTTTATCCGCTGCTCCAGGAGAACTACCGGGTCTGGACAACCCAGATCGACATCGACCACAACCTCCTGTGCGCAACGCCCAATAACTGGGACGACAACCCGAGGGACGATCTCCTTTTCAAGGAAGCCACTGACATCCCGGGCCAATGGAATAGCTGGTGGGATGATTGGGTGAGAGGGTCCAGGGACAATTTTCTGGAGGATCCCGCCGCCAGTTCCCAACTCGCCTACGGCACGGTCATCATGGGACGTTTTGCCAGGATCCTCGGGAAAGATCAGGAAGCGGCGGATTGGGAGAAACGCTTCCAGCAGCACGTGCAGGCGATTGACACGTTGTGGGATGAAGCGAAGGGCTATTGGATCGTGACCTACCGGCATGCGCTGAAGGACACCGTGCTCACGAGTTCCATTCTCTATCCCGTCTTCACCGATGTCTGCCGCGATCCCGCCCGAATCCGCCGGGTAATTGAAAGCCATATTCTAAACCCCAAGGAATTCAATGGGCCGTTTCCCGTCCCGACCGTCGCCTACAACGACCCCCGCTATTACAGGCAAAAACCGCCGAGATCCGACCGGGAAGGCGGCCTCTGGCGGGGCAATATCTGGCTGCCCGAGGCATGGATTATCGTGAAGGGTTTATATAAATATGGATATGAGGCTGAAGCCAAGGACATCGCCCGCCGCCTGATTGATATGATGGCCCATCAGGCGCAATTCACCGCCAACAACCCACAGTTCGCCTGCGTCCCCGCCGAATATTACGACTCCCGCAACGGCCAGGCCCAAAACAACCGCCGCTTCTCATGGACCAGCGCAGTGGCGATGGATTTCCTCTTGGGCAACTATGAGAACGAGCGCATGCTGGGCACGAATCCGGAGCGGGACCGCACGATCGACGGACATCTTCGGGAGATCTTCGACTTCGACAGCGGACAGAGCCTGTTCCGCGTGAAGACGGTCAAATCGGTTTTTCCACTGCTGCGCATGGCCTCGGCCGACCACCGGCCAATCGACCAGAGTTCCAAGGTGGAGTTCAGTTTTTCGGATCCGGCCGGCAATTTCGGCGAATCAACCATTGCTTTCTCCGCTGATCCCGGCCGCTGGTCAGTGATGGACGAGGCAAAGAGCGTCCGACTGAAGCCGGATGCGGCAGGTTATTACCACGTGGCGCTGGGCACCGAATTCCTGCTTGTCCCCTTCCGATAAAGAAAGCGGGGCAGTCCCGAATGGTCCTTGGTCGGATCCATGTAGGGAGGTCGCTGGCGACCGATGATCGCCCGCCCCTCGACACGCTCGGGGCCTTGAACCTGTCGAATGGGCCCGCGGGCTTCCTCCACCGGCTGGTGGCGCGCGTGTCGGATGTCGCCCCGCCCAGGTGGCGCTCGTTGTCCCAATGCGCTTCGAACCGCGGGGCTCGGTCGTCCCCAACGCTCTCCGAGCGTCTTGAGGACAAGCCGCCCCACCTCGTTCCGTCGCTTCGTTGACCAGCCCCCAATCGTCAGGTTTCGACTTCCGCCCCATCCATCCGGTATCCGGTGTGCGCTTTCCACTATCCAGCCACTCCCATCCGTTCGCCCATCTTCGCATAGGTCTCACAATAACCGGCGCTTTGCTCGAGCAGATCGGCATCGAACTGGATGCGACCGCGCGCGAACAAGCTGATGACGCAGGAACCGCCAAAGGCGAACAGCCCCTTCTCCGCGCCTTTTTCGACCTTCCTGCCGGCCACGAAGAGCTGGCGGATGCGCCCGACGTTGGTCGCGCCAATCTCGATCATCGCCACCGGGCCAAAACGCGGCGAATCCACGATCGTCCTCATCCGCCGGTTCTCCACGAGAAAGCGGAGGTTGCGGCGGAGCGCGATCGGATGCACCGAGTACAGCCAGCCCGGGATCAGGTGCGGTTCACCAGCCACCCCGCTGACCGGAAAATGAAAACGGTGATAATCCACCGGTGCGAGTCGTGAGATCACCATCGCTCCGCCGGCGAGACGCGAGGCCAGCGCCTGCTGCTCCGTAGGCAGATGTGCTTCGCCCAGCAGCTCCGCGAGCGTAAACTTCACGCCTTTCACGTAGAATCCGTCCGCGCGATCGACGTTCGGAAAGACGAGGTGACGTCCGTCGGCCGGCAGGACCGCAACGTCGTCTCCCGGCGCAATGGGCCGCGCCGACGCCTTCAACGCCCGGAAAAAGAACTCGTTGAAGGTCTTGAAGGCGAACGCCGATTTGGCGAACTCGTCGACGTCGATGTTGTAGTCGACGATAAACGGCAGGATCTTGGTCGCACTGTAGCGCCAGTTCATCCGCCAGCCGTAATACCGGGAAAAAATCGCCCGGCGTACCACGAGCCACAAGGCCAGCCGCCCGAGCGGATTCCCGTAAATCAGGCGCAGCCAGCGCTCGCCATAGATCTTCTCGGTCTCGACGACTTTCCTGGCGCGGTGCCAGTAGCGGATGGGCGCGGCGGGCATGGGAATCGCCAGTTGATCGGGTCGGCGCGCTGTGCTCAACGACCATTTTGTTGCCGACGATAGATTGCCGCCCGAAAATCCCCCGAGGTGGCGCGCCTTGT
>Ga0265323_10001488_pt1 | contig 11484 bp, 7 predicted proteins | sample 41225metaG_FD_193580 | JGI IMG/M metagenome (GOLD analysis project Ga0265323, IMG submission 193580) | Rhizosphere microbial communities from Carex aquatilis grown in University of Washington, Seatle, WA, United States - 4-12-25 metaG | ecosystem: Host-associated > Plants > Roots > Rhizosphere >... | reverse complement strand
AAACACCCCTCGTTTCGTTGTATAGGTTGCTAAGACATTGGTGAGATAACGAGTAACATAACTTCGTTGTTCCTCGCTCCTCCATGTAGATCAGTTAACGCAGGGATGGTGATGGATCCCGCGCTTCATCGGTCTTCCTCCTTTCGATTTTTCTAAGGTCAATGCTTTAAAGGGGGCAAACCGTTCTGAAGAGAAGCCAAACTCCTACTGGCCGCCATGAAATGGATCGGGTGGGTTATGGAGTTTCTCGAGCAGTAGTCCCACCATGGCGCATCGCCACCATGCAAAACCTTTTCCCGGCCAAGAAACACTTCGCGAATGGCGTACGCCGTCCCCTTCACCGGAATTTGGGCATAAATCGCCCTGATAAAATTGGCAAAGGTGTCGTTGATACAGACGACTTTCTGCCCCTGAAGCATGATCAGGATAATCCAACACCGCTGATGCAGAGGTCATGGCAGGACTGAAAATCGCAACCTTTCGTTCTCCCGCCTCTCCGCCGTTGGTTTCCCCGGGGAATCGGAGGAATTTCGTGGCCATGTCCTCTTCTTGCGCAACTCGCCGCCAAATTTCATTCACTAACGTTCCAAAGACGGCTTTAGTACCGGCATGAATGCACCATCCGCCGATGACGGTCTTAATCCGCATGGAGGCCCGATCTTTCCCCGGGGGCATGCCCTGCTGACCAACTCCCTGCTTAATAAAGGAACGGCTTTCACCGAGCGCGAACGCGATGCGATGAGTCTGCGCGGTCTGCTGCCGCCACGGGTATTCACGATCGAAGAACAACTGCATCGCGTGTACGGCAATTTCCGCCGCAAACCGGATGCGCTCGAGAAATATATTTTCCTGACCACCCTGCAAAACCGCAACGAGACCCTCTTCTACAGGCTGGTGCAGGAACATGCGGAGGAGATGATTCCCATCATTTACACCCCGACGGTTGGTCAGGCCTGTCTCGAATACGGCGCCATCTTCCGTCAGCCCCGCGGTCTTTTCATCAGCATCCGTGAACGCGGCCGCGTCGCAGAGATTCTGCGCCACTGGCCGCACCCGGACGTGCGCATGATCGTTGTGACCGATGGCGAGCGCATTCTCGGTCTCGGCGATCTAGGCGCGCTGGGCATGGGCATTCCCGTTGGCAAGCTTTCGCTCTATACGGCCTGCGCGGGTTTGCATCCCTGCTACTGCCTGCCCGTCACCCTGGATGTCGGCACCGACAACACCAAGCTGCATGAGGATCCGCTGTATATCGGCCTCAACCAAAACCGTGTGCGCGGCGCCGAATACGACGCGTTTGTCCAGGAGTTCGTCGAAGCCGTCCTTCAAACCTATCCCAAGGCGCTGCTGCAATGGGAGGACTTTGGCAACACCAACGCCTTCCGCCTGCTCCACCAGTATCGCCATAGAATCTGCAGCTTTAATGACGACATCCAGGGCACGGCCTCCGTCGCCCTGGCCGGCATTCTGGCGGGATTGCGGCTTTCCAGCGGGCATCTGCGCGATCAGAAACTGCTCTTCTTTGGCGCGGGCGAAGCAGGGACTGGCATTGCTGACCTTCATGCGGCCACGGTCCGGCTGGAAGGTCTCAGCGAAGCCGAGGCGCGCGAACGTTGCTGGTTCGTCGACTCCCAAGGACTGGTTGTGCGAAGCCGCCTCGGCAAGCTAGCCGGACACAAGGCGCCTTACGCCCATGATCACCCCTTTGTCGCGACCCTCGCTGAAGCCATCGAAGTCATAAAACCCACGGTGCTGATTGGTGTTTCGGGCCAGGCGCGCGCTTTCAACCGCGACATCGTCGCCCGCATGGCCTCACTCAACCATCGTCCGATTATTTTCGCCCTGTCGAATCCAACCTCGAAGGCGGAATGCACCGCGGAGGAAGCCTACCAGTGGACCGGTGGACGCGTGATCTATGCGAGTGGCAGCCCCTTTCCTGCCGGGACTTTCGGCGGCCAACCCTATGTGCCAGGCCAGGGTAACAACGTCTATATCTTCCCGGGTGTCGGCTTGGGAGCGCTGGTCTGCGAAGCCACGCAAATCTCCGATGAAATGTTCCTGACCGCCGCCCGGACCCTGGCTTCCACTGTGACGGCCGAGGACCTGGCGCTCGGGCGCATTTACCCGGCAATCTCAAACATCCGTGAGGTCTCCATCCAGATCGCCGCCGCCGTGGCCGAAGAGGCACACCGCGCAGGTCTTGCGCGCCGCCCACGCCCGGCTGATCTCATGGCCGACATCCGCCGGCGCATGTTTGTGCCTGAATATAGCGAATACGTTTGATGCCCGTCGCGGGGGGGCCGCGACGCTGTCTTCCACCTACGGCAGATCGGTCGCACCCATTAGGTAGCGATCACACTCGCGGGCAGCGCCCCGGCCTTCGTTGATGGCCCACACGACAAGGCTCTGCCCGCGGCGGCAGTCGCCGGCGGCAAACACCCCCTTGAGGTTGGTGGTGAACTTTTCGTGCTCCGCCCGGATGTTGCTGCGGGCGTCCACCTCAACCCCAAGGTCCTTGAGGAGCGCCTGCTCGGGACCGAGGAAACCCATCGCCAGCAGCACGAGCTGTGCAGGCCGGGTCTCTTCGGTGCCGGGCTGTTCCTTGGGTATGAACTGACCCTTGTCGTTTTTCTCCCATTTGATCTGGACGGTGACGAGTTCCTTCAGGTGTTGTTCGCCGTCACCGATGAACTTCTTGACCGTGGTGAGATAAATGCGCGGGTCGGCGCCATACTTCGCGGCGGCCTCCTCCTGACCGTAGTCCATGCGGTAGACCTTAGGCCATTCGGGCCAGGGATTGTCCGCCGCTCGCTCCATCGGCGGCTGGGGCAGGATTTCGATCTGCACGAGACTTTTGCAGCCCTGGCGCATGGCGGTGCCGACACAGTCCGTGCCGGTGTCTCCGCCACCGATGACGACCACATCCTTGCCCCGTGCATGAATCGGGCTGTGGTCGGTGCCGCTGTTGAGCAGGGCCTTGGTGTTGGCGGTGAGATACTCCATCGCGAAGTGCACCCCCTCGAGACCACGCCCTTCGACAGGAAGGTCACGGGGTTGGGTGGCGCCGGTACAGATGACGGTGGCAGCGTACTCCTTGAGAAAAATCTGCGGCTCGACGTTGTCGCCGACATTGGCGTCGCAGATGAACTTCACGCCCTCCTGCTCCAAAAACTTGAGGCGGCGGAGCACCACTTCCTGCTTGTCGAGCTTCATGTTGGGAATGCCATACATGAGCAGACCGCCAGGGCGGTCGGCGCGTTCAAAGACAGTCACGATATGCCCGGCCGTATTGAGCTGGGCGGCGGCGGCGAGGCCCGAGGGCCCGGAGCCAATGACGGCGACCTTCTTGCCGGTGCGAACCTTCGGCGCCCGCGGAATCACCCAGCCCTCCTCCCAGCCCTTTTCAATGATGCTGTTCTCGATGTTCTTGATCGTGACCGGGGGATTGGTGATGCCGAGCACACAGGAGCCTTCACAGGGCGCGGGACACACGCGGCCGGTGAACTCCGGAAAGTTGTTGGTCTTGTGCAGGCGTTCGAGCGCTTCCCGCCAGAGTCCGCGGTAGATCAGATCATTCCACTCGGGAATCAGGTTGTGGATGGGGCAGCCGGAAGCCATGCCGCTGATCAGCTTCCCGGTATGGCAGAAGGGAACCCCACAATCCATGCACCGCGCACCCTGGTTGCGGAGTTTCTTTTCCTCCATGTGGTGATGGAACTCCTGCCAGTCGCGGACGCGCACGAGCGGCGTACGGTCCACGGGCAGTTCCCGCAGATACTCAATGAATCCAGTTGGTTTGCCCATCGTCGTGAATTCCGGTGTCGGGTGATGAGTTGCGGTGGAAAGATCAGTTGCCGCCGACCCGCGCGAGGTCACGGGCGTTCTCCTCGAAGGCGGCCATGACGGCGTCGTCGCCGGACAGGCCCTGCTCATGGGCGCGCTTGAGGCAAGTCAGCATCCGCTGGTAGTCCCTGGGAATGACCTTGACGAACTTGGGCACCAGCTGGGACCAGGCGTCGAGCACCTGCCGGGCGCGGCCACTTTTGGTATAGGCGAGGTGTTTCTCCACCATGGCGCGGATCTCGGCGATCTCGAGCGGATCCTCAAGCTTCTCGACGCCGACCATCTGGGTGTTGACGCGGCCGGGAAAGTCCCCCGGTTCATCGAGCACATAGGCGATGCCGCCGGACATGCCCGCCCCGAAGTTGCGGCCGGCGGGGCCCAATATCACAACCCGGCCACCGGTCATGTATTCACATCCGTGGTCGCCCACGGATTCAACCACGGCATTAATGCCGCTGTTGCGGACACAGAAGCGCTCACCTGCCATGCCATGGATGTAGGCCTCACCGCTGGTGGCGCCATAAAAAGCCACATTGCCGACGATGATGTTTTCTTCCGGCACAAAGGTGGAACCGGCAGGCGGGAACACGATGATCCGGCCACCGGAGAGACCCTTGCCGATGTAGTCATTGGCGTCACCTTCCAGCAGGAAAGTCATGCCCTTCGGCATGAACGCACCGAAGCTCTGTCCGGCCGAACCTTGGAAATGGATCCGAATGGTGTCCTCGGGCAGACCTCGGGCGCCCCACTTCTTGGTCACCTCGCTGCCAGTGATGGTGCCGACAACGCGATTGACATTCCTGATGGGCATCTGCGCCACGACCTTCTCACCGCGCTCGATGGCGGGTGTGCATAGGGCGAGAAGCACCGTGAGATCCAATGAGTCATCCAGTCCGTGGTCCTGTGGAATCTGGCAATAGCGGCCCACCTCCGGGCCGACATCGGGCTGGTAGAGAATATTGCTGAAATCGAGCCCCTTGGCCTTCCAGTGCTCGATGGCCTTCATCGGTTCCAGCCGGTCGACATGGCCGATCAGCTCCTCGACTGTGCGGACGCCGAGCTGGGCCATGATCTCGCGGGCCTCCTCGGCCACGAAGCGCATGAAGTTCACGACGTGCTCGGGCTTGCCGGAGAATTTCTCGCGCAGCCGAGGATCCTGCGTTGCGACGCCGGCCGGGCAGGTGTTCAGGTGGCAGACCCGCATCATGATGCAGCCCGTGGCGACGAGCGGCGCGGTGGCAAAACCGAATTCCTCGGCGCCCAGCAACGCGGCGATGACGACGTCGCGACCGGTCTTGAGCTGGCCGTCGGTCTCGACCGCGATGCGGCTGCGGAGATTGTTGAGCACAAGCGTCTGGTGGGTTTCGGCCAGACCCAGTTCCCACGGCAGGCCGGCATGTTTGATCGAGGTCTGCGGGGAGGCTCCAGTCCCGCCGTCATGGCCGGAGATGAGCACGACGTCGGCGTGCGCCTTGGCCACGCCGGCGGCGATGGTGCCCACTCCAACCTCGGCCACGAGTTTCACGCTCACGCGGGCCTGACGGTTGGCGTTCTTGAGGTCGTGGATCAGCTCAGCGAGATCCTCGATCGAATAAATATCATGGTGCGGCGGAGGGGAAATGAGCCCCACGCCCGCCGTGGTGAACCGCGTCTTGGCGATCCAAGGATAAACCTTGGTGCCGGGAAGCTGGCCGCCTTCGCCGGGCTTCGCCCCCTGGGCCATCTTGATCTGGAGTTCGCGGGCGTTGACAAGATATTCGCTCGTTACACCAAAACGGCCCGAGGCGACCTGTTTGATGGCGGAGTTCTTCGAGTCGCCGTTGGGCAATGGTTGGTAGCGCTCGGGATCTTCGCCACCCTCGCCGGTGTTGGACTTGCCCTTGATGCGGTTCATCGCAATCGCCAGCGTCTCATGTGCCTCCTGACTGATCGAGCCGTAGGACATCGCGCCGGTCTTGAACCGCTTCATGATGTTTTCCGCCGGCTCCACCTCCTCGATCGGGATCGGGTCACTAAGCTTGAAGTCGAGCAGACCCCGGAGGGTGCAAAGGTTCTTCGCCTGGTTGTTGACGAGTTTCGCGTATTCCTTGAACACCGCATAGCTGCCGGTACGCACTGCCTTCTGCAGGCGATGAATCGTTTCGGGGTTGAAGAGATGGTATTCACCGTCATCGCGCCACTGGTATTGCCCGCCGGCGGGTAGCACATGACCATTGACCTGCCGTTCAGGGTAGGCCGCGTGGTGGCGGGCAAGCACTTCCTGGGCGATCACATTCAGCCCGATGCCCCCAACCCGGGAGGACGTCCAGGTGAAGTAGTGGTCGATGACATCCTGGCGCAGGCCGACGGCCTCGAATACCTGCGCGCCGCGATAGCTCTGGATGGCCGAGATACCCATCTTGGACATCACCTTGATGACCCCCTTGCTGGCGGCCTTCACGTAGTTCTTGCAGGCCGACTTGTGGTCGATGTCCGGCAGCAAATCCTCGCGGATCATGTCGTCGATGGTTTCGAAGGCGAGGTATGGATTGATGGCACTGCAGCCGTAGCCGATCAGCAGCGCGAAGTGGTGAACTTCGCGCGCCTCCCCGGTCTCAAGCACGAGACTGACGCGGGTGCGCAGGCCTTCCCGGATGAGATAGTGGTGCAGTCCGGCGATCGCCAGCAGCGCGGGAATGGGGGCGAACTCGCGGGTCACGCCGCGGTCGCTGAGAATGATCACGTTGTCTTCGTCCTCCTCGATCATGCGGCGGGCCATGACGCTAAGTTCCTCCAGGGATTTGGTGAGTCCGCGTTCCCCACGGGTCACGCGGAAGAGGATGGGGAGCACGCCGATCTTGAGGCCGGGCAGCTCCATGCGGCGGATCTTGGCGAACTCCTCGTTGGTGAGCACGGGCCACTTGAGTTCGACGCGCCGGCAGGCGGACGGCTCCGGATGAAGCAGGTTGCCCTCCGAGCCGAGCCGAGTTTCCGCGGAGGTGATGATCTCCTCGCGGATGCAGTCGATGGGCGGATTGGTGACCTGGGCGAAGAGCTGCTTGAAATAATCGTAGAGCAGGCGCGGCTTGTTGGAGAGCACGGCCAGGGCGGCGTCATTGCCCATGGAGCCGACGGCTTCCACGCCGTCGCGGGCCATCGGGGTGAGGATGATACGCTCATCCTCATGGGTGCAACCGAAGGCGATCTGCCGTTGCAACAGCGTCGCGTGGTCGGGCTGCTCCACCTGCGGCGCGGCCGGCAGGTCGTTGAGGTGCACCAAATGTTCGTTGAGCCACGCGCGGTAGGGACGCTCGGAGGCGATCTTCTGCTTGATCTCGGTGTCGTCGATGATCCGGCCCTGCTCGGTATCCACGAGAAACATGCGGCCGGATTGGAGGCGGCCCTTGAAGAGCACGTTCTCGGGCGGTACGTCGAGCACGCCGGCCTCGGAGGCCATGATGACGAGACCATCCTTGGTGACATAATAACGCGAGGGGCGGAGACCGTTGCGGTCAAGCACGGCGCCGATCTGCCGGCCGTCGGTGAACGCGATGGAGGCCGGGCCATCCCACGGCTCCAGCAGACAGGAATGATACTGGTAAAAGGCCCGACGGTCGTCGTCCATGCTCTCGTGGTTGGACCACGGCTCAGGGATCATCATCATCATCGCATGCGGCAGCGAACGGCCGGCGAGGACGAGCAGCTCAAGGGTGTTATCGAACATCGCCGAGTCGCTGCCGTTGGGGTCGATGATCGGGAGCACTTTCTTCATGTCCTCGCCGAACGCCTCAGACACGAAAAGCGCCTGCCGGGCGTGCATCCAGTTGATGTTGCCCCGGAGCGTGTTGATCTCGCCGTTGTGCGCCAGGTAACGGTAGGGATGGGCGCGGGTCCAACTCGGAAAGGTGTTGGTGCTGAATCGTGAGTGGACGAGCGCCAGTGCCGTCTCCATCGCCGGATTCTGCAGTTCGGGGAAATATCCCTCGAGCTGAGTCGTCAACAACATGCCTTTGTAAACGAATGTTTTGTAAGACAGGCTGCACAGATACCAAAACTCGGCGCCGTCGAGGGTCGAGGAGCGGATCTCGTTGTAGGCGCGCTTGCGAATGACGTAGAGTTTGCGTTCGAACGCCATGTCGTCGGTCAACGCCGGATTGCGGCCGATGAAAATCTGCCGGATGAACGGCTCGCAGGACTTGGCGGTTTCGCCCAGCGAGGCATTGTTGGTTGGCACGGTGCGCCAGCCGAGCACCGCCTGTCCTTCGGATTGGATGATCTGCTCGAACCGTTCCTCTAAGCGCCGTCGCTTGCTGATATTGCGCGGCAAGAAGGCGAGCCCGCTGCCGTAGTCACCCAAACCCGGCAGTCCGATGCGGGCCTTCTTGCACATTTCCTTGTGGAACGCGTACGGCATCTGCAACAGCACGCCGGCGCCGTCGCCCGTGTTGGGCTCGCTCCCGCTGGCCCCCCGGTGGTCGAGGTTTCTCAGCACCTGGAGCGCCTGCTGCAAAATCTGGTGAGATCTACGGCCCTTGATATCGACGACAAACCCCACGCCACACGCGTCGTGTTCAAACCAGGGATCGTAGAGACCCTGCTTGGGTGGCAGTCCGGTCCGCCGCGGCCGGGGGCCGGAGGTGCTGTCACTTCTCTTGTTCATTTTTCGGATACCGCTTCGCGTTGACCCTCGGGTCAATGGTAAACTGGATTTTTATAGGCAGCGGCTGAGACCTTAAGGTGTCGGCAGAGACAAGGGGGTTCGTGATGTCCAAGCCGGCGTGGGTGGATGGGTGGAGGGAGTTCATGCGCGCAAAAAAGGCCGGTCGCGCGGTGCGTGAGCCGGCCCTGTGAAAACTGAAATGGTTTTGCCTGGGTGGGCTCGTCAGAAAAATCGGATGGTTTTGGTGGCCATTTTTGCATTCTCCCCATCCGCACAGCCGACGTTGGTCGCCTCCTCGGCGAGTGCATCGTTGGGTTCAACGAGGTCGTTGGCGAGAAGGTAGTTCTCGACTTCCTCGCCGGATACATCGGCAAGCATGACGCCGTCGATCTCGACACAGGGGGAAAGGGGCTGACCCGACTTGCGCACCATCTCCTCGTAGTTGGCACCGTCGTTGAGAATGTCGATATCCTCATAGGTGAGGCGGTATTTGTGCATGATGGCGCGGACGCCGCGGGACCAACCGCAGTGTGGTTTCAGGTATGCCCTAATCTTCATGCTTAAACAATGCCGAGAGGCGAAGGCGGCGCAACTTATAGGTGCGATTTCCGCACAATCAAGAGAAAGCTTGGGCTTTTTTCAGCGTGATAAACCCGGTCGCAGACCGTGGTACTTGGGAAATTTGCCTAGCGGCGCCCCACCCTTTCGTCTAAACCCCGACCGATGAAAGTTCTCGTAACTGGCGCGGCCGGGTTCATCGGCTTCCACCTCTGCCAGCGGCTGGTCGCGTCGCAGAAGTGCGAAGTGCTCGGCGTGGACAACTTGAATGATTACGCTTCCGGTGCATTGAAGCGGGCGCGCCTCGCGGAGCTGGAGAAACTGGAGGGGTTCCGTTTTGTGAAGGCCGACTTCGCCGACGTGCCGGTGTTTGGCGGCCTCTATGAGCATTTCCGGCCGGACTATGTCGTGCATCTCGGAGCGCAGACCGGAGTGCGCTATAGCCTCGAAAATCCGGCGGCTTATGTGCACAGCAATGTCGATGGTTTCGCCAGCGTACTGGAGGCCGCCCGGCGGCATCCGCCGCGTCATCTTGTTTTTGCCTCGAGCAGTTCTGTTTACGGTGCGAACGCGCGGGTGCCGTTTCGCGAAGACGACGATACGGGACATCCGCTCTCATTCTATGCCGCAACCAAGAAGGCCAATGAAGCCATGGCCTACAGTTACGCCCATATGCACGGCCTGCGCCTTACCGGCCTGCGTTTTTTCACGGTCTACGGCCCGTGGGGGCGACCGGACATGACGCCGATTCTTTTTGCCCGGGCCATCTGCGAGGGCAAGCCGGTCAGGCTGTACAATCAGGGCCGTTACCAGCGCGATTTTACCTATATCGATGACATTGTAGACGGCGTACTAAAGGTCCTGCTCTATCCGCCCGCCGAACAACCCCCCCCGCCCTGGCGCATTTTTAATGTGGGTCACAACCATCCCGTCGAAATGGCGCTTTTTGTGGGAATGCTTGAGTCACTCCTTGGCCGGACCGCACAACGGGAACTGCTGCCGCCGTTGGCGACCGAGATGCCCGTAACCTGTGCTGATCTCACCAATATCCACGCGGCGGTCGGCTACGAGCCGAGTGTGCCCCTTGAGGATGGTTTGCGGAGATTCGTAGAGTGGTTTAAGTGCTATTATGCTTGCTCATGAAACAGGCTCTGTCGCGCGCGGCTTTGCCATTGCCTCACCGGTTGTCCTCGCACTTCTTTTCATTTGTTCCTGCCGGTGCATTGCAGAAGAAATTCCGCGAACGCATGCTTGCTTCTTTCTACGCCTGCTGCTGTCTTTTCCATAAAATGATTGCGTTTCTAATTCCATAAATTCCATGTCCAAACCTGCCCCCGTCAAAGCCTCCCCTTCCTCTGTCCGTTTTGACCCGCCCGAACGAGCCGCTGACCCGGCGCGGGACAAAAACATCGAGCTCGCCGTCTCAGCCATCACCAAACAGTTCGGCGAGGGATCCATCATGCGTCTCGGGAGTGCGACGCGCATGGTGGTTGACACCATCTCCACGGGTTCGCTCGCCATCGACCTCACCTTGGGTGTCGGCGGTCTGCCACGCGGTCGCATCATCGAGATTTTCGGGCCCGAGTCATCAGGCAAGACCACCTTCTGCCTGAGTGTCATCGCCGAGGCCCAGCGCCGCGGTGGCCTTGCCGCTTTCATTGACGTGGAACACGCGCTCGATCCCAAGTATTCCCGCCTGGTCGGCGTAAAACTCGATGATCTTCTCGTTTCGCAGCCTGACAGCGGCGAAGACGCGCTCAACATTGCCGAGACCCTTATTCGCTCGAACTCCATTGACGTCATTGTCATCGACTCCGTGGCAGCGCTCGTGTCGCGGGCCGAACTCGACGGGCAGATGGGTGACGCAACCGTCGGTTCGCAGGCGCGCCTCATGAGTCAGGCCATGCGCCGGCTGACGTCGGTCGTCAGTCGCACCAAATGTGTCTGCATCTTTACCAATCAAATTCGGGAGAAGATCGGCGTCATGTTCGGCAATCCAGAGACAACGCCCGGCGGCCGCGCCCTGAAATTCTTTGCTTCGCTCCGCCTTGATATTCGCCGCAAAGACCAGTTGAAGACGCCCGACGGCCGGGTCGTGGGCAACCGGACCAAGATCAAGGTCGTGAAGAACAAAGTCGCGCCGCCCTTCACCGAGTGCGAATTTGACATTATGTACAACGAGGGCATCTCGCGAACCGGCTCTCTTCTCGACCTCGGCCTCGAACACAAAATTCTGGAGAAGAAGGGCGCCTGGATCGCGTACAACGGTGAGCTCATCGGGCAGGGACGTGAGGCCGCCAAGGAGGCCCTGGCCAAGAACCCCGAACTGGCCGGGAAAATCTCAACTGAAATCCTCGCCCGCGTTAACGTTACCGGCGGCACTGCAGTCACGAGTGCGCCGCCGGCTGAATGACGGGCAACGGAATCTGCCGGACTGCACATTA
>Ga0265323_10001487_pt1 | contig 11488 bp, 7 predicted proteins | sample 41225metaG_FD_193580 | JGI IMG/M metagenome (GOLD analysis project Ga0265323, IMG submission 193580) | Rhizosphere microbial communities from Carex aquatilis grown in University of Washington, Seatle, WA, United States - 4-12-25 metaG | ecosystem: Host-associated > Plants > Roots > Rhizosphere >... | reverse complement strand
TAAAATATTTCGCAGAAATATACTCAACCGCTATGAGATAGATTATTTCCAATGTTCGTTATGTGGTTTTATTCAAACGGAAGAACCGTATTGGCTGAAGGAAGCTTATCATGCGCCTATCACGATGGAAGATACTGGAATAATAAAGAGGAATATATTGTCTGCAAAACGAACAAGCACTATCCTCTATTTTCTTTTTAATAAAGAAGGACGCTTTCTGGATTACGGCGGCGGCTATGGTCTTTTTGTGCGTTTAATGCGTGATTACGGCTTCGATTATTATTGGACAGATCCCTATACGGAGAATCTTTTTGCACGGGGATTCAGTTTCAATAGTGGAAGCGGTGTGCCCATCGAACTCTTGACCGCATTTGAATGTTTTGAACATTTCGTTGACCCCCTCCATGAAATAGAGAAGATGCTTTCTATATCGGGTTCTATATTGTTTTCAACCGATATATTTAGTTCAGGAACACCCGATCCGGAGCGATGGCAATATTATTACTTTTCTCATGGACAACATATCGCCCTCTATTCCATCGCATCTCTTAAGAAAATTGCCGAAATATTCAACTTGCATCTTTATACGAATGGAAAGAGTTTCCATTTATTGACACAAAAAGTATTAAGCAGAACACTGTTCAATGGATTACTCAAATCATCATTACTCGGTATTCCCTCAATAATAAAGATGCGTATGGGAAGTAAAACAAGAGCCGATTCGAATGCAACTGAACGCAGAAAATACCCGCTCGATCAGAGGGAAAAATGAACGTTCTCTTTGATCCGCAAATATTCTCGTTTCAGGAACATGGCGGAATATCAAGGTATTACTACCAGCTCTTTAAAATATTTTTAGACATGGAAAGAATTACGCCTAAACTCATTATTAAGTATTCGAATAACAAATACATAACTCATATCGATGATATTCATGTTAAAGAATTCTTTCCTGCACACAGGTTTAAAGGAAGGAATGAAATAATAAAATTCTTGAACCGTTTATATGTCAAAAGCAGCTTTTCCCAACGATCTGGTTCGTACGTGTTCCATCCAACGTACTACCATCCATATTTTCTTGATTTTATCGGCAATACACCGTTTGTTCTCACAATTTATGATATGGCGCATGAACATTATCCTCACATGTTCAGCAGATTTGATTTTACAGCTGAACATAAAAAGAAGGTGGCGCTGAAAGCAAATCGTATTATTGCCATTTCTGAGCATACGAAAAACGATATCACCACTTTACTCAAGATACCTGCTTCGAGGATCGATGTTATTCCGCTTGCTACCACATTATCGCGCACTGATGCAAAAGCGCCGTCTATTCCTGTGCCGAATCAATTTATTCTGTATGTCGGCAAGCGTAACACGTACAAGAATTTTTTCTTTCTCCTGCAGGCAGTCCAGGTGGTTTTCAAAACGGATACAAATTGTTCCTTGGTTTGTGCGGGCGGAGGCACATTTTCAAAACAAGAAATCCATGAAATTGAAAAACTGCACTTGTCCGGGCGCGTCATCCAAATACCTGCGGACGATACTCTCTTAGCATATCTCTATTCCAAAGCGCGGGCATTTGTCTATCCTTCACTCTATGAGGGTTTCGGCATTCCTATCCTCGAGGCATTCGCCTGCGGTTGTCCGGTGATTTTAAGCAATAGGAGTTCGCTGCCCGAGGTAGGGGGTGATGCTGCGCAGTATTTTGATCCGGAAAATCAAGAAAGCCTGGTGACGGCACTCTCCGAAGTATTGAACAATAACAATGCAGCCGATCACATGAGAGAAAAAGGATTGGAGAGAGTAAAACTATTTTCTTGGGATGATACTGCTCGTAAAACTCTCGAGACATATAAGAAAGTAATTCGTTAATGTCATGCAACTGTGACATAATCGTCGAAATGCGATTTAACTGTAATCTCTCACTCACATCGTCAACTAAACAAATATGACCTCCAAAAAATACTCAGATAAAGGAAGTAAAAGTCTTCGGACAGCTTCTAAGAAGAATCTCGTCGATATAAATTATCACGCACACGAAGTTCATATTGAAAATATCGTAAAAGAAAAAGAACAAAATTTGTTTCCCATGAGGAATCAAAACTGCGCTGCCTATAAATTGACGACAGAACCGTTGAAGAATCTAGAACCCTTTTTTGATACAAAGAAAACATGGTTAACAGTAGCAGATTATAGTGGTCTTGAAGCCAATTATTTATCGCAACAGGGGCAGAATGTTATGGCATCGGACATTTCGGATGCTTTGCTCAGGGAAGTTAAAGCCGAAGGCCTTATTCCTAAGTTCAGCAAACAAAATGTTGAAAAACTAACGTACGATGATGACTCTTTTGATTATGTGATGTGCAAAGAAGCCTTTCACCACTTCCCGAGAGCCTATTGGGGACTTTATGAAATGATACGTGTGAGCAGAAAAGCGACAATTCTTCTCACTGAACCAATTGACATACTTTCTAAGATGTCACTGCTCGTGCTGATCAAAAATATCTGTGACAGGATACATCCATTACTAATCAATAAACTCTGGAAAAATCGTTTTTCTTGGGAAACTGTCGGCAACTACGTCTTCAAAATTTCTGAGAGAGAGATCGAAAAAATTGCCATGGGCATGGGACTCCCTTATATCGCATTCAAGAAATATGAAATCTTTGCAAGTCATAAAACCTTTGACGGCATGTCGGATGTTCCGCTCAATCAAAAACTTTATAGAAAAATAAAGATAAAATTGGCGATAAGAAGTTTTATAAGCTCGTTGGGAATCATTCCCCACAGTTCGTTATGCTGCGTTATATTCAAAGAACAGCCAGATGAAGAAATTGTAAAGAAAATGAAAGAAAAAGGATTTATTACTATTCAACTGCCCGCAAATCCATATTTGAAGTGAATTCAATTCACAGAGAATGGTTGCCCGCTAAAGAAATGTTACAACGGTGCCGCTTTGCTAAGAATTTGTGCAAGTTCCCCGGCAATTATTTTTCTGTCAAAACGGTGTACGCTATCCTGATTAGTTTGGATATTGTTTACCCGGTCAAAGAATTCTTGACCGCTTGATGTATAAGGAAAAATCATTCCTGCCTTCGATTCATCAAGGATCCTCTGTATTTCTTCATTATCATCTCCGAAGGCAAGGATAGATTTTCTGGAACGAAGATATTCGAAAAGTTTTCCGGGTACGTGGCGTTTTTCCGTTGCACATACCATAACATACGAAGCCGCGCTTAATTCTTCAATCATTTTATGATATGGGAGAAATCCCTTAAATTCTGTCCGGTCGCTTAGTCCCGCTTCCGCTATTGATTGTCGAATTCCCGGACTGACTGTTCCGATAAAAACAATCTTGAGATTTCTTCCATTGCGTATTTCCTTTTGAAGGGTTGTCCAGAGTGCTTTTGGATTTTGATAATCGAAAATATTTCCCGCATGTAAAAGAATTTCAGCCGCTTGTTCACGCTTTGAAACAAATCCATGAAACGCTTCTTCGTTATATCCCCAGTAGAGAACATGTGATTTATCTCCGATAGCAGGGTACCGCCGTACGTAATCTTTTTTCATGCTTTCTGTGACAAAGACGATGCGAAAAGCTTCTTCGAGGACAGATCGTTCTAATCGGCGATCGAGTGCAAGCGTTGGTTTGCTTCGTTTGAAATCGCGGTAGTACGTGATATCCACCCACGGATCGATGAAGACGGGAATATGCGGGATGCCAAATTCTTTGCTCAGCTTTTTCCCAACTAACAATGTCGTATGCGGAGGGCCGATGGAGACAATTGCCTGAATATTTTCGGATCGAAGAATTTGTTTCCCTTTGCGGACGGCGTTCCAGTACCAGCCGATCCGTGCATCGGGGATAAAGAGATTCATCCGTATCCAGATTGCAAGCCGATGCCGAAGTCCGCGATTGGCCGTTGAAATTGTTTCCGATGCTGTTAACGGCGCGTTCTTTTCTTTTCCCAACAAGCGGCGGTAGATGCCGAATGGTTCGAGTGCCCGCGCTTTGAAGACTTTCAGGTTGGGATCAACTTCCTTGAGCAGGGATTCATCTTGAGAAGAAAATGTGTCTTCATCGGCCGTGAGGACAAGCGGCTGCCATCCAAACCCTGGCAAATGCTGGATCATCTTTAATGGCCAGTGCAGGGTTGCTTTGCCGGACGGGGGCCAGAAATATGTGATGAACAAAACATTCTTCATTCAACATTAATGTATCGTGATTTTCATGGAATGTCAAAACTTCAGCAGTTCGCTAATAGCTATACAATCAGCGATCTCCAGTCTCTTTCATTCACTCCTTGACAGCTCATTTGCATGTGCCTGGAGAAAAAAAATAAACTTAAGAAATCATTTAATTGTATATTTGTGCAGGAATAATTTGAAAGTGTCTGTTTTCAGCGAGAATTTACCAATAAGGGAAGGTTGATCAAAATGAATTCGTCGCATTTTACTAAAAACCACTTATTCACTTTCTTCATGGTATTCTTTATGACAACACATGCAATGAGTCAACAATATGTTCATAACCCATCCGGATTTGAAATTAGAAAAGGCGTGAACCTCAGCCATTGGTTATCCCAGAACTTCGGATGGTCGCCTAAAGCAACATATATCACTGAGAAAGACATCGGATTTGTTGACAGTATCGGATACGACCATATTCGCGTGCCAATTGATGAAAAAGAAATGTGGGATGATAACGGCAAACCAATTGAAGAGTCATTCAACTATCTCACACAATGCCTCGATTGGAGTGCAAAATATAAGCTAAGAGTAGTCGTCGACCTTCATATTATTCGATCGCACTATTTCAATGCTGTAAATGAAGGGGGGACGAATACTTTATGGACAGATACAAATGCACAAAATACTTTTTTAAGACTCTGGATTGAAATTTCAAATCGCTTAAAAAGATATCCGGTGAATATGGTCGCTTACGAATTGCTGAACGAACCTGTTGCTAAAAATCCAGAGGACTGGAACAACCTGATTGAAAGGGCAGTTAAAACTATTCGTGTACTTGAACCCAATCGCGTTCTTATTATTGGATCCAATATGTGGCAAACCCCGGGTACCTTTCCCGATTTAAATGTACCTCGTAACGATAAAAACATTATTTTGAGCACACATACATATTCGCCGCTTTTCTTCACGCATCACCTTGCAAGCTGGGTGCCATTCAAGGACTATACTGGACCGGTGCACTATCCCGGACAAGTCGTAACGGACTCCGATTACGAAAAATTTGTTGACAAAAAAGACTCGGTATTTGCGGAAACAATGCGGAGGTCGAGAGAGATCTACAATAAACAAAAACTTGCCGATGAGTTATTGCCCGCTATTAAAAAAGCAAAAGAATTGAATCTTCAACTTTACTGCGGCGAGTTTGGCTGCCTTCCTCATGTCGACCGAGTTGATAGGTTAAAATACTATAGCGATATTGTTTCAGTATTCAAAGAGAATGATATTGCATATTGTAACTGGGAGTATAAGGGGGATTTCGGAATATATGAGTTTGATTTCAAGAAGCTCGTTTCACTTGCTCCGGATGCCGAGCTGATCAATATTTTGGCGAAATAGAAATTTTACTATCCTATAAGGATAATTTGGCTGAATGTCCCTGCAAAAAATCAATTACTCTTTACAGATTGAATCGAGCTCAAACGGCAGCGGCAAACATTTTTGTCTTAATTGCGCTCTCGGCATCTCATCGAAGGTTCTTCCGGAAAGTTCACGGCCTGCAGCTTTCTTGCGGACACCGCCCCATTGTTTGAAGAAGAAGGGAACATTCATTTCGCGGCAGCGGCGCTTAATCTGTGTTACCCAATCGCGTTCCATCGGTCGAGCCCCTGGACCCGATTCGCCGCCGACAATAACCCAATCGATTCCTCTCAGCGGAAGTCTCGCGATAGGTCCAAGCAGGGGTTCTATGGAAAGAAAACGTACAGCAGCAGGTACTTTGACCAGTTCATGGATCCGGTTTGTGTATTTTTGCGATTCGACACTGACACCCATCCAGACATTTTCCGGCCATGGAAGATACGGCGCTATGCGTACTAATCGATCCGACCTCTTTGTGAGTATCTGAAACGTATGCCAATGCGCACGCCTCATGGTATCGAAGACTTTTACGATGAAATCGCAGGGGACGTCTTTATGCAATAAATCACTCATCGAGTTCACAAAAATAACACGCGGTTGTTTCCACTCGAGCGGCAACTCGACGATGTCTTCCTGGAGCGTTACTTTAAATCCGTTCCGATATCGCGGTGATCCCATTGCTTGCAATCGCATAGCCATCCGCTCAGCGTAGCAGTTCTTGCAGCCCGGACTGATTTTACTGCATCCGGTTACGGGGTTCCACGTGAATTCAGTCCATTCTATTGAGGAGAGTTGGGACATATTATTTAAATCAGATGCGGTTTGACCAGATGAATAGCAATTTGCATATTTTAGCTAAACAACTTTTCAGTGAGTAACTCAACATTTTTTTCCAATCCCATTATTTCGCTTTCGTCTCCTTTTCCTTTGAATGAATGCAATCGCTTTGATAAATCAACTAGATCTGTGTGAAGTTTTTTCTTCTCATCATATTGTGGGATGGCTAGATGGTTCATAACTGAAGGCGCACCAAAACCACGCCCTGCAGATGAATATGATTTGATGAATTGTCGTACAATTAATGAATTTAAAATTGCACAAATAAAATGTGCTTCACTTTCTTTTTGGCATGCTATAAGAGCGGTTGTATCGGTGGGAATAACTTTTTTATAACCATATACTGTTTTATACTCTGAAATAACTGCCGCTGTAATATCATTCGACATTCTTTTCCAAATCACTTTATACGGTGCAACAGTATAGGATCCTATTCCAAACATAGCATAAAAAGCCGTTCTCTCTGCAAGACTGCGTATTGTATTTGATCCTCGGGAGAGTAATATATCTTTGAATCGAACTAAATATCCATAAGTACGTGGCCACTCTTTTTTCATTTGACTTTCGGGATATGGCTCCATCTTTGAAGGGTCCTGAGACATAAGAAGTTGTATCCCCGGTATTGCATTCCACTTTTTGATGTCAGAACCACGGACAGCGGGAAAAACCAAGTCTGATTCAATTATTTCCTTTACACTCGGAATCTTCCTTTTTCCATTATCGAAAAGATTCTGTACAAGAATACTTCCATCAGAATAGACATCTTCGACAGAAAGCTGATAAACACCATAGGGTTCGGTGCTTGCACCACGTCTTGCTCTATATGCATTTAGCCCTTTTATACCAGTTAATTGTATGTCCTTATCAGATAATGTCTGCCAAGAATCTGTTAATTTTCCAATTGGCTTTGCCTTATTCTTTTCCTTATTTAGTCTTTTAATTGCACCATCTAATGTAGAATCTGTAGGAATTTTCCCAATTCCTTTTTTCCTTGTCCAAACAGAATAGGAAACAGGGTATTCTGTCTTCTCATTTTTCCTAACAATGATGGCCGCGGTTTTATTTGTGGCTCCTTCAAATGGTTGAACCGATGCAAAATCATGAGCTTTCAATACTTTGAAGTATATTGATTTATTCTCTGTCCCTAATTGGAATCGACGGAATCCCTCACCCGCACCCTTTGACTTAAAAACTTCCTGTGTGATAAGGAAACCGAGTAAACCTTTATCTTTCAAGTAGTAATCTATTGCTGCATATGTAAAGAGCATTGAAAAATCTTTTTCGCCCCCACCAAGTCTTGCAGCATGCCCTTTTAATGAAAATAGGCCATAACTTTTCCATAGATTGACAGTCTCATTTCGGTACTCTTGGGATAGATACCCCCACCGAATCCAAGGGGGATTTCCGATCACAAAATCAAATGTCCCAGCAGTCATAGGCGCAAACGAGTTCTTCAGAAATCGCGCCCATATTCCATTACGTCCTTCTTGTTCTAATTTTAGAATTTGATTATAAAATTCTTGTACGACATGTTCATGTGGTGGATATACAAGACCTGCTTTTCGCATGTGAGGCATTGCCTCATCTGAAGTATATTGCTCACGTACCAATTGTTCAATAAGCGGAGCAGCCTGTTGCATTAGAAGACCTCTGTCTTTAATCCATATCCTAGGTACAAAGAAAGTTGTTGCAGAGGTCGGTACTTCAAGCGAATCGCCTTGCGGGCCAAGTTGCATTTGGGCATTCTGATCACGCCATAGTACTGAATCAGCCAGGTACACCGGAATCTCGAAGGATTCGAGTTCTTCGACCAGACTTCCAAGGGCAAATAAATAATTGGTTCGGCTTGCTATTATTGCTAATGGGTTTAAATCGAACCCCCAAACACTGCTAAGAATTTTCTTGCAGATTTCAATTGGTTTTAATTTCTGTTCACATGCATATTCCTTTGCTTGTTTAATGGCAAGCACGATAAATGTTCCAGATCCACAAGCAGGATCAAGAACTCGTTTTGATAGGTTACCATCATATCCGACTTCCTTTATTAATAGTTCTGCAAGCCAATCAGGAGTATAATATTCTCCAAGTTTGTGTCGAACTTCTTGAGGAACGAGGTACTGATAAAGTTTTTTGAGAAGATCTTTTGTTGCATCAGGACTAATCGTAGTTGTCGCAGGTTCATACTTCGAGAATTCACGAGACATCTCTCGTATTGCATCGCGCAGCCGTGGTGACAATGCATTTATATACCAACAGAAAAAATCACCTTCAAGGAAATTGGTGATACCTCGTTTTGCAAATACTCCGCCATCTTCAATTTCAGCAAGCTTCCTTGCTAATTCTTCATCGTTGCTATGTGCTAAGTCATGAGAGAAAGATGACTTAAATGACGTCTCTTTTATTGCTAAAAGTTCAGCAGCAATAAGCTTCATTATGAATACGAAATAGGTGTGCACACAGAATAATAATTCCTGAAATTTTATATCGTGGCTAACAGTGTAAAGATTTGCAAGTTTCTTAGCTTCTTCTGTTTGTTGTTTTACAAATTGATCACCATAGACAATACCGAATAGACGTTGCCATTCTTTAAAGAACGTGTACACTCTGGGCTTTTGACTCCAATTTAACATGGCATCAACCAGAGCAGATACAACTATTGGTGCAATTGTGCTTTGTGGACCAAAAGATTCAGAAAGATTTTCTGCTGTGAGAAGTGTACGTGAGAGTGCACGAATATATGTTAGAAAGGTTCTCGCGCTTTGTGGATCAAATTGGTGTGGTCCTAGCAAAACAAAATCATTTTTTGCAAGCTTAGTTTTTGCTTTTATTTTGTCGCCTTGATATTGAACAAAAAAGATTTTGTTGCCATCAAATCCAACACCCACAAGTTTTGGATCGTGTAGCCAAAGTGTTTCTTTTTGTTCAAGTGCTCGCCCTTCGATGTAGTCTACAAGTTGATCAAATGCATGTTGAACAGCCCTCGTTGACTTAAATGCGTCTGGCGCTTCATATTCAATAATCACCTGCCCATGTTCTGCATCCGTTCTACCGTAAGCGCGAATTGTTTTTTCGTATTTTGGTTTGGATTCAAGATTAATACTTTGGAGTAAAGGCCCAAGGGCTTTTTCAAAACCAATACGAAGATCTTCCTCAGTCTTTGCCTGTCGCATTATATTAAATGTGGCTCCGACTAATTTATCTGCAGCATGAGTTAAAGAATCTTTTTCATCGAATAATAATTGAGAAATAGGTTTTGCCATAAGCTCCGTTCGGTTGGGAGCTTCGGTGTGTCTTGTTACAAGCGGCTATTCCTTGATGCGGTCAATGTAGGTGCAAAAACAAAAGGCGCGAAACTAATGCCCTCTGTCTTAAGGCACCTAGGGGGCCCGCATCCAAAGGAATCATCAGTCCGCGCCCTTTCGGGCGTGGCTGACTTCCATCTTGGATGCATAAAAATTTCCTAGGTTTTTAAGACAAGACAGTAGCCGAAGCTACGCTAAATAAGTATTTGAGTTATAAGTTTTTGAGTAAAAGATTCCTTGTTTGTGAATAGTCTGGCTTGCTGATTGTAAAACTACTGAAAAGGCAGGAGAGATACAAACCTCTTATATATCCCTCTTCACACATTCTTGATCACTTTATATAACGCAACCACCATTGGCTCTTTAGGTTCAACTCCTACGGAGTTGGAACCAAAATTATTATTCTTGTCTATAAACGTTCGACTCCTATGGAGTCAATTCGCGAATGTTTCTCTGTCCAACAACTCCGTCAGGAGTTGTATGCTTGTAACTGTCTTGGCTACACAGAAACGAACTCCATCGGAGTTCAACCAATCTGCGGTTCAATCCACTCGAAAACATATCGATCGTTGTATTCCACGGCGTAATCCTTCAGCATTGTTTCATATTCCTCGCGGAATGTTTTTCGGCGATGATGTTCTTCTTGATTGAGGATATATTTGGCTACGGAATCAATCTGTGAGTGAGAATACGAAAACGCTCCAAAACCTTCTTGCCAGCCGAACTTGCCTCTCAGCTTGACTTCATTATTGACGAAGTTGGTAGAGTCTCTTTTTATATCTCTAACTAAATCAGAGAGTGCCGTATCAGGTTTCATGCCGATAAAAACATGCGCGTGATTAGGCATGGTGTTGATGGTGATGAGCTTGTGTCCCTGGTTCTGGATAATTCCCGTAATATATTTGTGCAAGCGTTCTTTCCAGGAAGATGAAATCAATGCATCGCGGTATTTTACTGCAAAGACAACGTGAATGTAGATTTGTGTGTAAGTGTTGGGCATTGTGTTCAACTCCTCTGGAGTTGGGGTTCCTTTTGTTATGCTCGTGTTACAAACGTGTGACGCCTACGGCGTCAAATAGTTTGGTTCTTTTAAAACCGTAAGCTATTTGATATATATCTACCATTCCCTCACACACTCTTAATCACTTTTATCACGCGCCACATGAAGGTTGCGAAATTGATCAATCACAAATGTTATCAGGATTTTCTTCATCAAGATACCATTTAAGTGGATTATCAGTAATATAATTTCTTATGTTGTTCAATTCTTTATCACCGCGAACAATTCGATCATAAAAGAGAGATTGCCATTGAAAGTCTACGTACCCGGAATCGTGAATATATTTTGTGGAACGCGCTTTATAGTTTCGGATTATTTTCCCCAGAGTCATTTTTGGATTTTTCATTAAAGGGAAATTAATCTCTGTAGGGATTTGATTAATCAAATCCCTACGTTTGGTAATGACAATAATTCCATGAACATGATTCGGCATTATCATGTACTCATCCAATCTGACATTAGGAAAATGTTCAGGGATTTCTTCCCAGCATTTCTTCGCTATTTCTCCAAGGGGCGATAATATTATTTTCTCTTCTATTATTTTCCCGAAAACACACTTCTTTTCATATGTGCAAATGGTGACAAAATATTCACCAGGTTGAGAATAATTATATTCTTTTAACCGGATAGATTGACGATAGTGGATAAGAGGATTATGTATCATTAAAAAAAGCGCCTT
>Ga0265323_10001485_pt1 | contig 11489 bp, 6 predicted proteins | sample 41225metaG_FD_193580 | JGI IMG/M metagenome (GOLD analysis project Ga0265323, IMG submission 193580) | Rhizosphere microbial communities from Carex aquatilis grown in University of Washington, Seatle, WA, United States - 4-12-25 metaG | ecosystem: Host-associated > Plants > Roots > Rhizosphere >... | reverse complement strand
CATTCACCACGCCGCCCGCAAACACGGTGGGCAGCGTGCCATCGGCCTGGGTGAGGGCGACCTGCGTGCCCCCGATGGAGACGTTCGCGCTGCGAGCCGTGCCTGGATTGGCCGCGGCCACCAGAGTCAGGATGGCGGCGCCAGAGCCGGAGGAAGATCCTGAAACCGTGATCCAATCCGGCAGGCCGGTGACCGTCCAGTTGCAGGCCGAGGCGGTTGCGAGGGTGAGGGTCAAACTGGCGCCCCAGGCCGGCGCCTGCAAACTGGTGGGCGACACCGGGAACGTGCACGGCCCCGGCGCAGGCGTGAGCATGCGAATGCGGGTGCCGGACGCGTCGGCGAAGTAGACATTGCCCACCGTGTCAACGGCAATACCGGTGGGACGGCCCAGAAGGGCGCTGGTGGCCGGGCCGTTGTCGCCACTGTAACCCGGCTTGCCGTTGCCAGCCAAGGTCGAGATCACGCCGTTCGAAACCTTGTTGACAACGTTGTAATAGGACTGGGTGAAGTAGATATTCCCGGCGGAGTCCGCGGCCACGGCGTTAGGTTGGTACAGCATGATGCTGGTGGCCGGGGCGCTGCCGCCGAAATCCAGAGGCAATCCGCCCCCACCCGCCACGGTCGTAATAATCCCGTTGGATACCTTGCGGATGCGGTTATTCAGGGTGTCGGCGATGTACACGTTGCCAGCCGGGTCCACGGCAACGGCCTGCGCCCTCAACTTAGCGCTGGTGGCCGGGCCGTTGTCACCGCTGAAACCCGCGGTCCCGTTTCCCGCGAAGGTGGTGATCACGCCGTTCGACACTTTGCGGATGCGGTTCCCCAAAACTTCGGCGATGTATAGGTTGCCGGCGGTGTCCAGAGCGACCGACCAGGGGGCCGCCAAATTGGCGTTGGTTGCCGGTCCGTTGTCGCCACCGTCAGGGAGGTTTCCATTCCCCGCGACGGTCGAAATCATGCCGTTTGAAACTTCGCGGACGCGGTTGTTCGAATTGTCGGCGATATAGAGGTTGCCCGCCGAGTCCACGGCCACGCCTTCGGGACTATATAACTGGGCGCTGGTAGCCGGACCGTTGTCCCCCAGCGAAGTGCCGCCGCCGGCCACGGTGGCGATCACGCCGCCCGACACCTTCCGGATCCGGTTGTTGTTGCCCTCGGCGATGTACAGGCTGCCGCCCGCGCCGACGGCCAGACCGTAGGCACCGTTCAACTGGGCGCTGGTAGCCGGACCGTTATCGCCCAGCGAGGAGCCGCCGCCCGCTACCGTGGTGATGACTCCGCCGGAGACCTTGCGGACCAGGCTGTTGTTGGAATCGGCGATGTACAGGTTGCCGGCAGTGTCGATGGCAACCGAGTGGGGATAGGCCAATTTGGCGCTGGTGGCCGGGCCGTTGTCGCCGCCCAAGCCGCCGGCCGCAGTTCCGGCAAGCGTGACAATCGTCCCGCCGGACACCTTGCGGATGCGGTTGTTATACGTGTCGGCGATGTACAGGTTGCCTGCGGAGTCCACGGCCACGCCGCGGGGATAGGCGAGATTGGCGCTGGTGGCCGGACCGTTGTCGCCGCCAAAGCCGTAATTCCCATTTCCCGCCACGGTCGTGATCACGCTGCCCGACACCTAGCGGATGCGCTGGTTGCCGTAGTCGGCGATGTACAGGTTGCCGGCCGAATCCACGGCCACGCCGTTGGGTTCGAGCAACTTCGCGCTGGTAGCCGGGCCGTTGTCGCCCAGGGATGCGCCGCCACCCGCCACGGTAGTGATCACGCCGTTCGCGATCCTGCGGATGCGGCTGTTGCCCCAGTCCGCGAAATACACGTTGCCGGCCGAATCCACGGCCACGCCCAAGGGGTCTACCATCGCGGCGGCGGTAGCCGGGCCGTTGTCGCCGGCGAATCCGCTGCCGCCATTCCCGGCGATGGTGGTGATCACGCCATTAGCGACCATGCGGATGCGGTTGTTGGCGGAGTCGGCGATGTAGAGGTTACCGGCCGCGTCCACGGCCACGCCCGATGGGGCATACAGTTGAGCGCTGGTAGCCGGGCCGTTGTCGCCGCTGAAACCCGGCGTCCCGTTCCCTGCCGCCAGGGTCAGGACGCCGGTCGCCGCATCCAACCGCAGAACCATGCATTGGTCCACGAAGAACACGTTGCCGGTCTTGTCGACCGCAACATACTGAGGTTCGGTGTTGTCCAGGCTTGCGGACTTACCCGGGATGTTGACCGGCAGTCCCCCGCCGGCGACTGTCGAGATTGTGTAGGACTGGGCCGACAGGGACCAGGACAGAGCCAGGATCGGAAGGATCGCACGCAACGAACGCATATTAGGTCGGATCTCCTTATCGGCAGTTATTCAAACCGGTACGCCGAGTATGTGCGCGGCATCTGCAATACCTCGAAGACCGTGGTGTCACGGTCCACATAGCCGCGCAACTGGGCGCCGGATCGCAAGTCGAACAGCTTTGCGTTGGCCTTCTTGACCACAATATTGTAGCGCTCGGGACCGGGCTGATAGCTCCGGGTGACGAAAGTGTTGTTATCGTACGTAAACAGACATATCTTCGCGGGGCTGTCCAGGTAGACCGGGATCTCCCGCATCAAGTCCCGGCGGATCTGGGAAAGGACCTCCGGCGGAAGCTGATAGAGATCGCTCTGGTTCTCCGGTATCGCCAGGATGTAGAGCCTGCCCTTGTCATAGCCCCGCACGCGCAGCAGAACCGGGTAACGGCTCCAGTCCTTGTAGATCGCCTGAATGATCTCCTCGGTGTCCACCAGGCCGTAGGCAAGCTGCGGCAGGACGATGTCGCTCTGGGAGTAATAGTTGTTGGCGGGTTCCTCGTCCATGACCCGCCGGAAGGTAAACCGGTTGGCGATCACGGTGCGGCCGGTGTACTCCACTTCCACGACTTTCTCGATGCCTTTCCCTTGCAGCGCCTTCAGCAGTCCGCTGGTGATGACCACGGTCTTGCCGGCATTGATATGCTGCGAGATCCTGTCCACGATCTGCGGGTCAAACTTAGCATGTTCGGTGAGCAGGATCGTGTCGCGATCCTGCGGGAACTCCGGGTAAAGATCCATGGGGATGCCAATCATCCCGATGTAGTTATGCAGGTACATTTCTCCAGACGAGTGATAGGGTTTGTAACTGGCCACGCCGTACGGGTTGCCCAGTTTTCCGAGGAACGAGTCCAGCTTGTCGTAGGCATCGCCGGCCACCTGCGCCAGGATGCTCGTGATCTTGGCGCTCCCGCCGGCCTGCGGGAGGGATTCCAGCAGCCCTCCCCAACTCCAGATGGTGATCTCCCTGGGCCTGGCAAACAGGGTGTCCTCAAGCTGCTCGGCGAAGCGGTTCAGGGTTTGGCGCTGGCCGGGATCGACCCAGCCGCCGCCGAACTTTCCCGGCTTGATGTGCTCGAAATACCGCATCAGTCCGTAGCTCTGGTACGGCTGGAGATGCTGCACCGTGTTCTCCGTGTCCCTGGTCTCGGTGCCGGCGTAGATCATATCGAAGACCTTCGGCTGCGCCTCCAGGTTGTAACCGGCGAACTGGTATTGCTCGTACCAGTTTGGCGGCTTGAAGATCAGATTGATTTTGGGATTGACGCTCTTGGCGTTCCTGACAGCCAGGTTCTCGCCGACCTCCTTCATCACCGCCAGACGATACTCCTGCCAGGTCCGGTTCCCCTTGGCCCGCTGGCACAGGTCGCAGCGGCAGTTGAACATCCACAGGTCATCGAATATCAGCTCGTCGAAGAGGGAGGCGGAAAAGGCCACCACGCGCCGGAACCGCTCGCGGTGCTCGGGATTGGTCCAGCAGAAGCTCCGCAACCCGTCTCCCGGAGGGCCGCCCATGTCCGCCATCATGCCGCCGGAGGTCTGTATGCCCCGGCTCTCGAAGAACTGCTTGACCTTCCGGATCTCGGCCTCGCTGATCTCCTGATTCGTGCGGTAGGTCTCCAGCCAGACCTTGTTGAACCTGATGCTCGAATGGATCAGGTCGAAGCTGTCCTGCATGAACTTCGGATCGGCCGCCATCCGGCGCATCTCGTCTATGGCGACGAAGATGGCGCTGTTGAAGTTTTGGTAGCGAACCGGCGCGGCGGCCTGGGCGGCGATGCCGGTGCCTGTCAGCGATAGGCCCATGACCGCTGCCGCCAGCCACGCGAAACGCGATGCAATCCTTCTCATATCCTGCCTCCGTGTCTCGGGTTACCCAGGCATCATAACAAGTCTCGGCCGTCTGCACCGCCAGCGCCGGTGGGTGTATCCCCCGTGGATTCGCGGCTCAAAATTATAGTGCACAGCCCATCGACTGACGCTGGGGCTGCCTTCATCACGGCAGCGGATGTTGAGGAATGCAGCGGCTTGGAAGTCCGTTATCGGAGAAGTTCAACAACTTGTTGAATCCCGGCAATGAAAATCAGAATCTATCTAAAGCGCAATGAGCAGGACTGGGAATCCCGGAATGGATATCCCGGTCCAAGCGGTACGGCGCCAGGGGAGGTGTCCGGTTACGCTTGCTCCACTCAGGAGGGTGAATGGGAAACCAGAGTGCAACGGGCCTGCCCGCGGGACAGATTGCCCATATCCGCAAACCAATCACAGTGCTCGCGGCTGTGTTTGCCATGGCTGCATTGACTGGCACCGCTAACGCCAGCCTTGTGACTAACGGCTCGTTCGAGATATCCAGCGTCTCGACCACTACGACGTTTCTGTACGCCGGCGTATCCGGCTGGAATAACTCGGACATTGGTGAGGCCCTGGTGTTTCCGAGTTGGTACACAAGTGGGTACATCTTTCCCGGCGTCGGGCTGGCGGGTCCGTTCCCGCAAACCAGTCCGGATGGCGGGAATTTCGTACTGTCCGACGGTGATTATCACCACTCTCTGATTTGGCAGACCATCACCGGGCTGAATCCGGGAGATCCCTACGATGTGACCTTCTATCAGGCGCTGGCGCAGGACACCGAGCCGAACGTCACTGTGCCCGGGGCGGTGACCGGGCAGTGGGAGGTGTCGCTGGGCGCCAGTGTTCAGTATTCACCCATGATGTACGCTAGCGGGATCACGCCGTCCATTTCGCCATGGCAGTCCGAGACCATGACATTCACGGCACAGAATGCGACCGAAGTCCTGGGCTTCTTCTCCATAGGAACCGGAGACCCGCCGCTGGTGGGACTGGACGGCGTCAACCTGTCCCCTTCCGCCCCCGAACCCGGCGCCATCGTTATGATCGGGCTGGGCGCCGGCCTGTTGGGATGGAAGCTGTACACTCGCCGCAAGGCGCTGGCCGCCCGCTCCGGCGGGGTGGCCTGACACCGGCGCTGTTCCATCGCGCCTGCCCGGGTACCTTTGGATGGAAACGCTCCGAGCGCTGCAACATCACCTGCCGCCAATCGCCCTGGATGCCATCAGGCTCACCAACGGCCTGATCCTGCTCGCCATACTCCTGGTACCCCTGGAGAGGCTCTTTGCCTTGCGATTGCAGAAGGTGCTGCGCGCGGAGTTCTGGACGGACATCGGCTACTATTTCCTCAGCAGTCTGCTGCCGAACCGGCTCCTGGTGCTGCCCATCGCGGCACTGGCGCTGGGCCTGCAGGCTGCCGGGCACTCCAGCGTGGACCAGTGGGCCGGGGGACTGCCCCGCTGGGCGCGGTTGGCCGCTGCCATGCTGTGTGCGGAGATCGGCTTCTACTGGGGGCATCGGTGGATGCACCAGAGCGCCTGGCTGTGGCGATTCCACGCGATCCATCACAGTGCCACCCGGATGGACTGGCTGGTAAACACCCGCGCGCATCCCGTCGACCTGGTGTTCGTGCGCCTGTGCGGGTATCTGCCGCTCTATCTTTTGGGCCTGGCCCACGGGGCCGGCAACCGGGTGGACTGGGTACCGCTCGCGGTGGCGCTGGCCGGAAGCATGTGGGGCTACTTTATCCATGCCAATCTGCGCTGGCGGTTTGGCTGGCTGGAGTATGTGGTTGCGACGCCCGCATTCCATCACTGGCACCACAACAACGCCGGACCGGAACATCGTCATAAGAACTATGCTCCGATGTTTCCCTGGGTGGATCGCCTCTTCGGCACCTTCTACCTCGACAGGACGAAGTGGCCGGGAGAGTACGGGATTGACGAGCCGGTCGAGCGCGGGCTGGCCGGCCAGTTGCTGCAGCCCATTTTTGTGAGAAGCTCGCCCGCGCCGACGCACTCAGTACCTCAGGCCACCCGCCCGCCATGGCTCTCTTCAAGACGCAAAGCGCCGCAGTGTACGGAATCGACGCCCAGCGCATCGATGTCGAAGTGGATATGTACGCCTCGGGTTCTCCGCGCGATTCGCGCATGGTGGGAATGCCCGACGTGGCCGTACGCGAGAGCCGGGAGCGCATCAAGAGCGCCCTCCACAACTCCGGCTTCGGATATCCCAACAAGACCCTGACCATCAACCTGGCGCCCGCCAACGTGCGCAAGGAGGGTGCGGGGTTCGACCTGCCGGTGGCCCTCGGGATTCTGGGCGCCATGGGTGTGGTCCGGAGTCTGGACCGGCACATCCTGGCCGGAGAACTCTCGCTGGATGGCGCCATCCGCCCCATCCGCGGCGCCCTGTCGATCGCCGTGTGCGCGCGCGCCGAGGGCATTCCCAACCTGGTGCTCCCGGCTGAAAACGCCGCTGAGGCCGCGGTGGTGGAAGGCGTCAACGTGTATGGGATGCGCCATCTGGCCGAGGTCGTGGCGCTATTGCAGCGTCCCGAGGAGTTTGCGGCGGCGGTTCCGGAAGCCCGCGGGCGGATGTCGGAGTCGGCGTCCGCGCCCGATTTTCGCGAGGTGCGCGGCCAGACCATGGCCAAGCGCGCTCTGGAAGTGGCCGCCGCCGGCGTTCACAACGTGCTCATGATCGGCCCGCCCGGAAGCGGCAAGACCATGCTGGCCAAGCGCCTGGCAGGGGTGCTGCCACCGCTGGCTTTCGAAGAGGCCATCGAGACCACCAAAGTCCACAGCATCGCCGGCCTGCTGAAGAGCGGCGGGGGCTTGCTGCACGATCGTCCGTTCCGCGCGCCGCACCACACCATCTCCGACGCCGGCCTGCTGGGCGGGGGCGCCGGGATGCCCCGGCCGGGAGAAGTCAGCCTGGCGCACCACGGAGTGCTGTTTCTGGACGAGTTCCCGGAGTTCCCGCGCGACGTGCTGGAGATGCTTCGCCAGCCCATCGAGGACGGCACGGTTACCATCGCGCGCAGCGCCATGACGGTCTGCTTCCCGTCCACCTTCATGCTGGTGGCCGCCATGAACCCGTGTCCGTGCGGCTTCTTCGGCGACTCGACGCGCGAGTGCCGCTGCACGCCGGCCATCATCCAGCGCTATCTGGGGAAGATCTCGGGTCCACTGCTGGACCGTATCGACATCCACGTGGAAGTCCCCGCCGTCCCCTTCAAGGAACTGCGCGACAACTCCGTCACGGAATCGTCGGCTGACATCCGCGCGCGGGTGGAGCGCGCCCGGGCCTGCCAACAGGCGCGCGGGTTCTACAACGCGCGGATGCCGGCGCGCCTCATCCGCAAGCACTGTGCGCTGGACGCCTCCGGCGAGCGGACCCTGGAGATGGCCGTGCGCAAGCTCAGTCTCTCGGCGCGCGCCCATGACCGGATACTGAAGGTCTCGCGCACCATCGCGGACCTGGATGAGGCCGAGTGCGTGAGCGCCAAGCACATTGCCGAGGCGGTGCAATACCGCAGCCTGGACCGCAATTACTGGACGTGATCCGGACCCGCCGTAAGCGCGGCGATTGAGCCCGCCCCGGCCTGGGTGGTGAACGGCCAGATGAGGCTGGAGGACGGGGCGGGTCCATTTTGGGATTCCAGCTCAGAGCCGGCGGTAACCAGACGCCGGTCGCGCCCGAGGCCGGCGCCGCCAGCGCCGAACCGCGATCAGGGTCTGAACGTCCAGATGGCGGAAGCGGCTGTTCCAGCGGTGTTCCTGGCCACGATCTGCCAGTAGCATGTGGTGCCGGGAGCGATCCTGGCCGGGGCATAGCTGGTACCCGTCACCGTGGCCGCCAGCGGAGGAGGAGAAGAAGTTCCGAAGTGAACCTCGTAGGAAGTCGCGCCATTTGCGGTGCTCCAACTCAGAGACGGCGTTAGGGAAACGCCCGTCGCGCCACTCGCGGGCGCGGTCAACACAGGCGCTGGTGGTCTTGCGATCAGGGTGGTGAACGACCAGGTGGCGGAAGCGGCCGACCCCGCGCTGTTCTTGGCCACGACCCGCCAGTAGTACAGCTTCCCCGCCGGCAGCGTGGGGGGAGCGTAGCTGGTCGCGATGGTGGTAGCGGCAAGCGGGGGAGGCGACGACGCGCCGAAGTACACGTCGTACGATGTTGCCCCCGCAGCCGCGTTCCAGCTCAGTGACGGCATCAACGACACCCCGGTTGCGCCCGAGGCCGGCGCCGTCAGCACCGTGGTTGGCGGAGCCGTCCCGGCTCCCGTGGTGAATGTCCGCAGGACTGATGTAACCTGGCCCGCGGGGCCCGTGGATACGACGTACCAGTAGTAAAGGGAGCCGGCTTGGAGAGGGCCCGGAGAATAGCTGGTTGCCCTTGTGTCGTAAAGCAACGCCGGCGGCCACGACGTGCCGCAGTGTACCCAATAGGAGGCCGCCCCAGTGGCTGCGCTCCAACTCAGAGCCGGCGTGAGGGAAACGCCCGTGGCTCCGTCGGCCGGCGTGAGCAGGTCCGGCGAGCTCACCGTGGAGTGAGAGGAAAACGACCAGGTGGCGGAGCCGTTTGAACCACTGCTGTTTCTAGCAACCACCCGCCAGTAGTAATTCTGACCGCTGAGGAGTGGGCCGGGTGCGTAGCTCGTGCCGGCCGTGGTGGTCACCAGCGGCGGCGCCGCCGACCCCGCACCGAAGTACACGTCGTAGGACGTGACCCCGGTGGTGGCGCTCCACAGCAGCATCGGCATCAGGGGAATGTCCGCGGACCCATTGGGCGGAGAGAGCAGCGTGGGCACGGCCGGTCCGGGACTCTCGGTTCGGAACGAACCGGTGGTGGACGTCGCCATCGCAGCGTTCTGGGCCACGATCCGCCAGTAGTAGAGCGTGTTCGCGCTCAGTGGCGCCGGAACATAGTTATCGGCCGAGGTGTTGGCGACCCGCGGCGGCGAGGGCGAAGTCCCCAGGTATACATCGTACGAAGCGGCTCCGTTCAGCGTGCTCCAGCCCAGGCGCGGTGTAGCCGGGATTCCGGTCGCCCCGTTGGCCGGCGCCATCAGCAGCGGCACTGCGCTGGCAGGCTGGGAAACCGCCTGGCTCTGCCGGTCAACCCAGATATTGCCGCTTCGGTCCGCGAGCCCGTTGTTTTGGGAGACCGCAAAAGAGACTGTCCCATTTCCCTTGCCCGAGGCCGATCCGGAGAACGTAATCCACGGCGCATAGGTAGCCGCCGTCCAGGAGCAGGTGGGACCGCTCGTGACGGCGATCGTGCCCGTGCCCCCGGTGGCCGGAAAAGCCGGCGCGGAAAGCCGGAACGTCGCGCAGGACGGGTTGCGTCCAACCGTCACGTTGAGCCTGCCGGCCACCGGCTGGTTCACCGTCAGGCTTAGCAAACTGAAGGGGTCCTGCCACGTCTGGCCCGCTCCCAATGCCGCCTCGAAAAAGGAACTGCCCGGCGACAAGGGGTTGAAGTCTAACAGGTACATATGCAGCGCATCGAGGTTCGGGTTTTCGTAGTGGATGACGGCGCCATCGAACACGTTTGATCCCCCGGGTAAAAATGCGAGACTGCGGTCGATATCGCCGACCGGCTGCCGATATTCCACCCACAGCCAGGAGTTGCTGGCCGGATCGCGCGCGACGCGCAAAGCCCTGAGGCCGGACAGCGACTCGTAGGGCGCGAGGGAGAAGGCGCCGCTGGAGGAAACCTCCTGATAATCGCCAGGCAGCAGCCAGTTCAGAATGGACTTGTGCTCCGAGGAGTACTGGCCCAGTACAAGCTGCGTGCCGTTGAACTCGTCGAAATCCATCCCCATCACGGAGTAGGGGCTCCCGTACTCGGTGAGCGTGCCCGCGGCGCTCGGCGCGCCCAGCGGGACGTCCCCGTAGCCCTCGCTGCTCTCGTGATTCAGGCCCAGGCTGTGGCCCAACTCGTGCGCCGCCAGGCCCAGGTAGGCCCACGGCTGATCGAACGGGTAAACCGGCAGCCACACTGTCGATTCGGTTAGGCTCCCCTTGCTTGGCGAAGGGATCGTGCCGCACCCGATGGTGGACAGGCCGGACACTGCGCCGTGCCACCCCGTCAGCCCGGAGTCCTGAACCGGGAACAGGAGGACGACGCGCGTGAATTGAGTGAAGTCCGCCGCGGAGTCGGCGGCTTTGATGGCGGCCGCCTGCATGTCCCACAAATGGCTGGGGTCGTAGTCCTGCGCCAGGGCGAACGGGCCGAAGACCTGCCCGGTGGCCGAGGTCTTGCCATAGGAGGCCTCCTGCCAAAAGCTGTTGACCGAGTCGGTGGTAATCGACCCGGTGCTCGGCCCGAAGAACAACCGGTTGAAGTAGGAGGGGTCGAACCCGGTTGGAAACGCGCGGGCGCTGGGCATGGTCAGCATAAGGACCGCAATCTTCTGGACTCCGGTGGTCAGGCACGGCGGCGCACTTGCCGCGCTCTGGGTGGCGATCTCGGCAACGGCTACGCGGTTCGCGCTCCTCATGCCGCGAACGCTCACGGCGGCATGCGGCTGGCTGGGCGACTGGCCGGCGAAATAGAGTTCGAGCGGACCCTGGGACGTATGGAGGTACCACAGGGTGCGGCCGCTCCGGCCATGGCGGCCGTCCTCGACAATGGCCTCCGCCGCACCCGCCCACTCGCCATGGACCTCGATCGCGCCGCTGTATGGATCCGCGCCCAACCGGCCGGCAACCTCCTGGGGCAAAGCCAGAGTGAGTGCTTTGGCGGGATCCGAGGCAATCAGATCGGCCAGCAGGGCCGCGCGCCGGTTTAGAAGCTGACGGGCCTGGCCCGGATTCGCGGAGCCTGAGGGGGCGGCCGAGAGTTCCGCGTTCAGCGCGGCTATCTGGTCCGCCTGGGACTCGCTCTCACTGGCCGGTTGCGCCAGGGCGGAACTTCCAAAGCAGACCATGAGAAGGAGAAGTCGGGTTGAGAACGGTGCACACGCCGATGTCCTCATCGTAGAACGCACCTCCTGATGGAGAATCTAGTAGCGTCTTATCGACCGGGATTGGCGTTTCGTGAGGAATTTCGATCCGTCTTCGATGGCATGGAAGAGGTCGTGAGTTCGAATCTCACCAGGTCCACCAAAACAAACCCCAACAAAACATAGACTTACGAAAATGCTTGCGCGCTTCCGCGTCGCGGAAGAGGTCACGCGGAGTCCATTTGGAGTCCAAGTTCGCCAAGATTTGGACTCCCCCTCCGTGCCAACATTGATGAGACAGTTCTCCTGGTCGTAATTACTGAGCAGGGCGAGAACAGGAATCAATGTGAAGAAC
>Ga0265323_10001484_pt1 | contig 11493 bp, 8 predicted proteins | sample 41225metaG_FD_193580 | JGI IMG/M metagenome (GOLD analysis project Ga0265323, IMG submission 193580) | Rhizosphere microbial communities from Carex aquatilis grown in University of Washington, Seatle, WA, United States - 4-12-25 metaG | ecosystem: Host-associated > Plants > Roots > Rhizosphere >... | reverse complement strand
TGTACCTGCGTGCCTACCTTCGTCATTTCACCCATGGCTTGATGCTGCCGGTTTTGGAGAGCGGCGAGGAAACCCTCGTCGGCGGCCAGGCGGTGGTGGAAGGCGTGATGATGCGCGCCCCGCATAGCTACTGCGTCTCGGTGCGCCGGAAGAGCGGCGAAATCGTCACCCAGGAGCGGCTGCTGGCGCGGATGTCCGAAACGTACCCGATCTTCAAAGTGCCCGTTTTTCGCGGCATGGGCACGCTGTTCCAGGCCATGAAACTGGGCATTCAGGCGCTGAACTTTTCCTCCAATATCTTCGTGGAGGAGGAAACCCAGGCGCAGTGCCAGAAGGACCCGGCGGCCAAACCCATCAAGGAACTTCCCAAGTGGGTGCTCACGCTCAACCTGGTGGTGATGGTGGGGTCGTTTCTGGGCCTGTACAAGGTGCTGCCGTTGTATCTGGCCGGGCTGCTGGGCAATCGCTTTGCGGCGCTGGCTGGAAGGCTGCCATCCAATTTCGTGGCCGGCGGAATCCGCATCGGAATCCTGCTGACGTTCATGTTCGTCATGTCGCGGTTCAAGGACTTCCGGCGCCTGTTCGAGTATCACGGAGCGGAGCACAAGGTGGTGTTCAACTTCGAATCGGGCCAGCCGGTGTCGGTGGAAGCCGCGCAGAAATTCACCACATATCACCCGCGGTGCGGCACCAGCTTTCTGATGCTGCTGATGATCGTCTCCATGCTCTTTTACGCGTTCATCCCGTTCACCGGATTCCTGCCGAAACTGGCGGCGCAAATCGTGATGCTGCCCTGGATCATCGGCGTGTGCTACGAGATGATCCGCTACGCCGCCAGGCACCCCGGCGGGCTGCTCACCGTCCTCACCGCGCCCGGGATGTGGCTGCAGCGCATCACCACCAAACCCCCGTCCGACACCCAGACCGAGGTGGCCGTGCACGCGCTCGACCGGGCCATGGCGCTCGAGAAGGCGCAGGGCGGCGAACTGGTCATCGCATAAACGGCCCACTCACATCCCATGCAATTCGTCCCGAAACTCGAACAGTTTGAAAAACGCTTCGAGGCTCTTACCCGGCAGATGGCCGATCCGTCGGTGATCGCCAACTCCGACCAATATCGCAAGGTCGCCAAGGAGCATAGCGAGCTCGCCGAAACCGTGGGCAAGTTCCGCGAGTGGAAGAAAGTGGAGAACGGCCTGGCGCAGGCGCGCCCCATGCTGGGCGACCCGGATCCCGACCTGCAGGCCATGGCCCGGGAGGAGATCGCCCAACTCGAGCCCGAACTGGCGCGGATCGAGGGGGAAATCGAAATCCTGCTGTTGCCCAAGGACCCCAACGAGGACAAGAACATCGTCCTCGAAATCCGCGCGGGCACGGGCGGCGACGAGGCCACGCTGTTCGCTTCCGAGATGTTCCGGCTGTACGCGCGCTACGCCGAGGGCAAGGGCTGGAAGATGGAAGTCATGTCCAGCAGCGAGAGCGCGGCGGGCGGGCTGAAGGAAGTCATCGCCCTGGTCACCGGCGAGAAGGTCTTCCGCAATCTGAAGTACGAAAGCGGCGTGCACCGGGTGCAGCGCGTGCCGGTGACGGAGCAGCAGGGCCGGGTGCACACGTCGGCGATCACGGTGGCGGTGCTGCCGGAGGCCGACGAAGTCGAGGTCAAGCTGGAACCCAAGGACGTGCGCGTCGACACGTTCTGCTCCTCCGGCCCGGGCGGGCAATCGGTGAACACCACCTACTCCGCCGTGCGCCTGACGCATTTGCCCACCGGCCTGGTGGTTTCCTGCCAGGACGAAAAATCGCAGATCAAGAACCGCGCCAAGGCGGAGCGCGTGCTGCGCTCGCGTTTGTACGAACTGGAGCTGGAGAAGCAGCAGGCCACGCTCGGCGCCGAGCGCCGCAGCATGGTGGGGACTGGCGACCGCAGCGAGAAGATCCGCACCTACAACTTCCCGCAGAACCGGCTCACGGATCACCGCATCGGCTTCACGCTCCACCAGCTGGATGCCGTCATGGACGGCAAGCTGCAACCGGTCATCGACGCCCTGATCGACCACTACCGGAACGGCGGCGGCTCGAACGGCAAACCACCGGCCGCGGAATGACCCTCGGCGAGGCGCTGCGGCAGGCGGTGGGGCTCCTGGACGACGCCGGTATCGCCTCCGCCCGCCTCACCGCGGAAGTGCTGCTGGCCTTCGCCACCGGCCGCGAGCGCGTGTATTTTCACGCCCATCCCGAGCAGGAGTTGAGCGGGACCGAATGGCTGCACTATGGCCGCTACCTGCACGAGCGGATGCAGGGCAAACCCACGCAGTACATCACCGGGCGGCAGGAATTCTACGGGCGCGAGTTCCGGGTGACGCCGGACGTGCTGATCCCGCGGCCGGAGACCGAGCACGTGGTGGAGACCGTCCTCGAGGTGGCGCGCGGCGCCGGGCGCGTGCTGGACGTGGGCACCGGCTCGGGCGCGCTGGCGGCGACCCTGCAACTGGAAACCGGCGCCGAGGTCTGGGCGACGGACATCTCGATAGCGGCCGCCCGGGTGGCCGCCCGCAACGCCGCGGCCCTGGGGGCGCGCGTCCGGATCGCAGTCTGCGACTTGTTGGAAGCCGTCACGGCGCGCTCCATGGACCTGGTGGTGTCGAACCCGCCCTACGTCCCGGAAACGGCCCGGGCGGGGTTGCAGCGCGAGGTGCGCGACTGGGAGCCGCAGGTGGCGCTGTTCGCCGGCCCGAGCGGTTTCGATCTGTACGACCGCATTGTGGCGGACGCGCCGCGGGTGCTGCGCCCCGGCGGGTGGCTGATCGTGGAGCTGGGGTTCGGCTGCCACGAGCACGTCGGGGCGCTGCTGGCGGGCTGGCGGGATCTGCGGATGGTGCCGGACCTGGCGGGCATTCCGCGGGTGGCGGCGGCGCGGATCAGGTGATCACGTACATGGTGGTGGTGGTGGTGGGCATCTTCAGGAAGCCCACCTGGATGGCGGTGTCGCCGTCTTCCACCCACTTCGCCACCAGTTTCTGAATGCGGCCCAGTTCGGCCACCCCGCTTTTCGTGCTATCCACGTGTTCGCTGACCAGGTAGCAGGTGTAGGGCTTTTCGGCCAGGTACCAGAGCCGGTCCGTGGACCGCCCGATGCCGATCCGCTTGTGATCGAGCGAGAGGCCGCCCGCGAATTTCTCCGAGCCCCGCTCGCCGCTCGACCCCGTGGTCCAAAGGGATTTGAAAACCCCCGCAGTATTGTTGTCGAACACGCCGAGGATGGAATCGAACCCTCCCGGCATGACGAGCCCTCTCACCCAGTAGGGCGACCCGGTGGCGTTCAACCTCGAAACCCCCAGATACGACTTCTTGCCCACTACGGTGCTGGCGGCCCACCCGCCGGTTATGGTGTTGTAAGGCACCACTACGCGTTCCTTGACGCTTTGGTGCCACGGCCCGTCATACAAAGTCTTGATCTTCAATTCGTTCCAGGCGGACTTGATATCGGCGTTGACGCCACTGACGTTGACGGCCGCGCTGATCGCTTTGATCCACTCCGCCGGCGCCACTCGAGCCTCCGGCATTGGTAGTAATGGCAAGGCATAGGCCCCCCTCCGGGCCTGGGGCCAGTCTATCGGGAGTGGCCGGGGAGGCGCAATCGGGAAGATCCCGGCGGCGATGCCGGGTACGGGCCCCGAAGCGGCCAGCGGGCGGAATGGCCGCCATTCCGGGTACCGGCCCGGGAGCGGCCGCGGGCGGGTAGGCGGCGATGCCGGATGCCGGCCCCGAAGCGGTCAGCGGGCGGGGTGGCCGCCATTCCGGATACCGGCCCCGAAGCGGCCGCGGGCGGGTAGGCCGCCATTCCAGATACCAGCACCAGAGCGGCCGCGGGCGGGAAGGCCGCCATTCCGGATACTGGCCCCGGAGCGGCCAGCGGGCGGGAAGGCGGCCATTCCGGATACCGGCCCCGAAGCGGCCAGCGGGCGGGTAGGCCGCCATTCCGGGTACCGGCCCGGGAGCGGCCGCGGGCGGGGTGGCCGCCATTCCGGATATCGGCCCCGAAGCGGCCGCGGGCGGGTAGGCGGCGATGCCGGATACCGGCCCAGAGTGGCCGCGGGCGGGATGGCCGCCATTCCGGATGCCGGCCCCGGAGCGGCCAGCGGCGGGAAGGCGGCGATGCCGGATACTGGCACCAGAGCGGCCAGCGGCGGGATGGCTGCGATGCCGGGTACCGGCCCTGAGCGGCCGCGGGCGGGGTGGCCGCCATTCCGGGTGGCTCGAAATGCCCATGGCCAGCCAGCGCCACACTTGGTATAAAAGATGTCTGACTCCCCAATCGGCGAGTCGAATGCTGAAGTCCTGCGTTTATACCTAGAGGCGTCATATGCGGACCGGAGACGTTTTTGCGGGAGTGGTTCTCGCCTTGGCTGCGGGCGCGTCGCTGCACGCGCAGGGGATGCCCACCGGGACCGTGGGCTGGTACAACGGCGATTGGATTTCCGGGATACCGGGGGTATTGAACTCCTACGTCTCCGGCGAGCAGTTCAATCGGGTTTACGACGATTTAGTGGTTCCCGCTTCCGGATGGACGGTTGCCGGGGTTTTCGCGCACACCCGCTTGACCTCCGCGGCCGTGACGCAGGCTTCCTGGGAGATCCGCAGCGGCGTTTCGGCGGGCAATGGCGGCACGGTGGTGGCATCGGGAATCGGCACGGCCACGGTTACCGAGACCTTACCGGAAGGCGACGGCTCCTACATCTACCTGATCGAGGTGGATGGGTTGTCGGTCACGCTGCCGACGGGGAAGTACTGGTTGAGCGTGGCCCCGGTCACCCAGGCTGCCGGCGCGTTTCTGTGCGCGACGCGGGGGCTCAACGCGGTCGGCAATCCGCCGGGAAACGACGGGGCGGCGTTTTATTATGTGCCGGGAAATAGCTTCTTTACGCCCCTCCAGGAAACCGGAGGCGGCGGAACCAGCGGGGACTTTTCGCTGGGCGTGCTGGCCGCTTCAGCGAGCGTGGTTACCGGGTCACCGCCGCTGGCGCCCTGGCCTGCCAATCTGGCCTCTCTGACGCAGCAGCTCGAATCGCTGGAGGGCTTGCCGTTTCCGGGCATCAGCGTGGCGGATTTCAACGCCAACGCCGCCGCCCTGGCGGAGGCCAGCGCGACCCTCCCGGATCCCCTGATCCGCACCCTGCTGGAGGCCCTGGTGTCCTCCATCGGAGTCGCCCACACCGATGTGGAGTGGCCGTCCACGACGCCTTTCTACTACCTGCCGCTCACGTTCTACTGGTTCGACGACGGAATCTACATCACCGCCGCGTCCGCGCCGTATCAACGGTTGCTGGGTGGCCGCCTGCTCTCGGTCGGGGGCACGCCCACCAGCGAGGTGACCGGCAGGCTGACCACGCTGGTGCCGACCGAAAACGACCAGTGGCCAAAGTACGTGATCCCATACCGGTTGCCCATCACCGATTTTCTGTACGGGACCGGGCTGACGGACACGACCGCCAGCGCCCAGATCCGGGTCGCCCCGCGAGGCGCCCTTCCCGGCGAGGGCGGCCGGCTTCCGCAGGCTTCGCCCAACTCTGCCGGCTTTACCGTGCAGGCCCTGCCCCGAAGCCAGATGCCGCCCATGATCCAGGCCTACCAGGGGGATCTGCCGCTGTACCGGCAGCATCCGGAACGGAACTACTGGGCCACGGTGATCGATGGGGGCGCCACGGTCTACTTCCAGTACAACAGTTGCACCGAGGACCCCACCCAGGCCTCCTCGGACTTTCTGGCGCAGTTAAACCAGATGCTGGCGGCAGGCAGCGTGCGCCGCCTGATCGTGGACATGCGCAATAACACGGGGGGCTCGGCTACGATTCTGGACCCCTGGATCGAGCAGATCAAGACCACGCGGTTCAACCATGCCGGGAAACTGTACGTGATCGTCGGGAAGGCCACGTTTTCCGCGGCGATGGAGGCCTCCGACTTCTTCCGCGACGGAACCGCCGCCATCTTCGTGGGAGAGCCCACGGGCGGCAAGCCGCAGTTCGTGTTGCGCCGGGGTGATTTCGGGCTGCCGAATTTTGGCCTTCGGGTGAGCTACTCGCACGGCGCGGAAGGCGCCAGCGATCCCAGCCCCACGCTCGTGCCCGATATCCCGGCCGGTCTGACTTTCGCTAATTACATGGCGGGCGAGGACCCGGCCCTGGATGCGATCCTGAGCATCCAGCCGCCGCCGTCCTAGCAGAGTGAGCGCGAGATTATGCGGTTTGGAATCGTCCTGGTTGGATTGTCTTTCGGTCTGTTTCCCGGCGCGTCCTTGCACGCCCAGGGGATGCCCACAGGAACCGTGGGCTGGTACAACGGCGATTGGATGAGTGGAATACCCGGGGTGCTGAACGCCTACGTTTCCAGCACCAGCTTCTACCGGGTCTACGACGATTTCGTGGTTCCCGATTCGGGATGGCTGGTTACCGGAGTCTTCGCGCACAGCCGGTTGAGCTCGACGGCCGTGACACAGGCTTCCTGGGAGATCCGCAGCGGCGTCTCGGCGGGCAATGGCGGCATGATCGTGGCATCGGGAACCGGCGCCGCAAAGGTCACGGTCACGATGACCGCCAGCGATGGCTCGACCACCTGCCTGATCGAGGTGGATGGGTTGTCGGTGGCCTTGCCGGCGGGGAAGTACTGGTTGAGCGTGGCCCCCGTGACGGCGGCTTCGGGCGCGTATCTGTGCCTGACGCTGGGAGCCGGAGCCATCGGCGATCCGCCGGGAAACGACGGGGCGGCGTATTTCTACGTGGCGGGAGGGGGCGCCTTTTTCACGCCCATCCAGGAAACCGGAGGCGGCGGCACCAGTGGGGACTTTTCGATGGGGGTGCTGGCCGTTCGAGCGCTGACGCCGCCCGCTCCGCTGCCGGCGCCCGTCGCGCCCTGGCCTGCCAATCTGGCCTCTCTCGTGCAGCAGATGGACGCGCTGGAAAAACCGCCGTTCCCCGGTGCCAGCCTGGCCGATTTCAACGCCGGCGCCGCGGCCCTGTCGAGCGCCAGCGCGACCCTTTCGGACGCCGAGATCCGCACCCGGCTTGAGGCATTGGTGTCCTCCCTGGCAGTCTCCCACACCGATGTGGGGTGGCCCTACTCGACATTCAACTATTTGCCGCTCACGTTCTATTGGTTTGACGACGGACTCTACGTGACCGCCGCGGCCGCGCAGTACCGGGAGTTGCTGGGTGGCCGGCTGCTGGCGGTGGGGACGACCGAGACCAGCGAGGTGACGCACCTTCTGACGGCGCTGGTACCGACCGAAAACGACCAGTGGCCCAAATACGTGATTCCGTGGAACAGACTGACCAACACCGACTTTCTGTTCGGAACCGGCATCACGGACACAACCCTCAGCGCGCAGATCCGCGTGGCCCCGCGCGGGACCCGTCGCGGCGAGGCCGGCCGGCTTCAGCCGCCTTCGCCCAGCCCTGTCAGCGTCACCGTCGAGGCCGTGCCCCAGAGCCAGTTCCCGCCCATGGTCCAGGCGTTCCAGGGGAACCCGCCGTTGTACCGGCAGCATCCGGAGAAGAATTACTGGGCGACGGCCATCGACGGGGGCGCCACAGTCTACTTCCAGTACAACAGTTGCACCGAGGACCCCGCCCAGGCCTCCTCGGACTTCCTGGCGCAGTTGAACCTGATGCTGGCCGACCCGGGCGTCCAGCGGGTGATCGTGGACATGCGCCACAACGTGGGGGGCTTCGTCACGATTCTGGACCCCTGGATCGCGTGGATTAAGACCAGCCGGTTCAATCAGATAGGGAGACTCTACGTGATCGTCGGGAAGGCCACGTTTTCGGCGGCGATGGAGGCATCCGACCACTTCCGCGACCAGACCGCCGCCATTTTCGTGGGAGAGCCCACGGGCGGCAAGCCGCAGTTCGTGGTCCGCGTAAGCGATTTCGGGCTGCCGAATTTCGGCATCCGGGTGAGTTACTCGGGCGGCTCGGAAAGCGCCAGGGACCCCAGCCCGACGCTGGAGCCCGACATCCCCACGGGGTTGACGTTCGCGGACTACATGGCGGGCAGGGACCCGGCGCTGGCGGCAATCCTGAGCCTCCCGCTCCCCGCCTCCCGGTGAGCGCGCCGGACGGCGGCTTACTCCGGGCTTTCCGGAAACGTACCGCGCTGGAGTTCGTCAAAGGCCTGGCGAAGCTCCTCCTGGGTGTTCATGACGATGGGGCCGTACCAGGCCACCGGCTCGTGGAGCGGCGCGCCGGAAACCAGCAGAAAGCGGACGGCCTGCTCTCCGGCCTCGATGGTGACCTCGTCGCCCCGGTCGAAGAGGACCAGCGAGCGGTTGCCGGCTTCCGGCGGTGGCGCCACGCCGCCCGGTTCGGCGCTTTCCGTGGGTACCGGCAGCGGGCCGGAGGCGTGGCGGAACCTGCCGCCCCCCTCGAAGACGTAGGCGAAAGCGTGACGGCCGGTTTCCACCGGCAAGGTCTTCGAGCGCCCCGGCGGCACGTAGACATCCAGGTACGTGGGGTCGGCGGCAATCCCGTCGACCGGTCCCCTGGCGCCCCGGAAACTGCCGCAGACGATCCGCACCCGCGTGCCGTCGTCGTCGACGATCTCGGGGATGTCCGCGGCCTTGATCTCCTGGTAGCGCGGCTCGGTCATCTTGAGCCGCGCCGGCAGATTGGCCCACAACTGGAAGCCGTGCATCCGGCCCGCTTCGTCGCCTTTAGGCATCTCCTGGTGAAGGATGCCGCGGCCGGCCGTCATCCATTGGACGTCGCCGGCGTCGATGAACCCGCGGTTGCCCATGCTGTCGCCGTGCTCCACCGAGCCGGCCAGAACGTAGGTGACGGTTTCGATGCCGCGGTGGGGATGCCAGGGAAAGCCGGCCAGGTAGTCGGCGGGAGTGTCGCTGCGGAAATCGTCGAGGAGCAGGAAGGGATCGTACTCGCTGGTATCGGCGAAACCGAACGCGCGGCGCAGGTGGACGCCGGCGCCTTCCACGGTGGGCTTCGATTGGACCATCCGTTTCACGGGCCGAATCGACATAGTTACCCTCTCTTACCCGCCAGTGTACCGCGCCGTGCGCGCCGGCCGTTCCCAATCCGGGCGCCTTTGCGGCCACAGGGGTGTAAAATCGATAGAAGCCGGAAGCGTGGAGCGGGAGATCCCTCCCACGCCGGCCGGCCGGCACGGGAAGTAGATCTCTCCCGGAAAGGGGGGCAACCCGCGTGTCTGGAGCCTGGTGGCACCCGCGGCCGGCGGGCGGCCCAAGCAGCGATCATTACGCCCTGACCATCCAGTACGGTTGCCTGGTTTTTTGCCTGGCCTTTGGCGTGGCCCTGATCCGCACCATTGGCTGGGAGCATGGGCACTGGCAGCTTCCACTGGCCATGGGCGAAGCGTCGTCGCTGGCGGCACTGCTGCTGAACTACTTCGGGCGGTGGGACTGGGCGGTGAGACTCGCCGCGTGGGGCCTCCTCATCACCAGCACCTGCATGGTCGTGACCTCGGAAAACGGATTCCGCAGCATCGTGATGCTGACTTTCCCGGGGGTTCTGGTGATCGCCGTCATGTTGCTGCGGACGGCGGACTACCTGCTGATGGCCGGCGTCACGTTGCTGACGGTCACCGGTCTGGGCGTGGCGGAGATGCAAGGCCTGGTCCCAACCGTGCCGATCGCCCGCACCCCCACCAATTACCCGACCATCATGATGGTGGATGTCATCCTGGTGGCAACCGCCATCATCGGAAGCCTGGTGGCGCGCAATACCCGGGTAAACCTGGCGGGGATACGCGCCACGGTCGACCAATTGGCCGCCGCCAACCGCGAGCTGGCGCGCTCGGAGGCGAGGTACCGGTCGTTTGTCGAGTTGGCCGTGGATGCCATCTTCGTGGCTGGCCGCGATGGCACCATTCTGGAGATCAGCCGGCAGGCATCGGCCCTCACGGGCATCCCCAGGGAGCGGCTGCTGGGTGCCTCGCTGGCCTCGGTTTTCTCACCCATCGAGCCCGCGGGCGGCCCGTTTCCGGTGGATCTGCTGGCGCGAAGCGTTCCGGTGATGCGCCTGTGCCGGATCGTGCGGCCCGATGGCACCGCGGTGGATGCCGAGATCCACTCGGCCATGCTGCCGGAAGGCCCGATTCTGTGCTTCTGCCGCGACATCACCGAGCGCCGCCAGGGGGAAGAGGAGCGGGCGAAGCTGCACGCCCAGTTGATCCAGTCCCAGAAGCTGGAATCCATCGGACGCCTGGCCGGCGGCGTGGCCCACGATTTCAATAACCTGTTGACGGTGATCAACGGCTACAGCCAACTGCTGCTGGACGCGGCGAAACCCGGCGATCCGGCCAGGGACAGCCTGGAGGAGATCCACAAGGCCGGAGAGCGCGCCGCGGAATTGACCCGGCAACTGCTGGCGTTCAGCCGCAAGCAGATGCTTCAGCCCCAGGTGTTCGATCTCAACCGCGTGGTGACCAGCATGCGGTCGATCCTGACGCGCGTGGTGGGCGAGGACCTGGATCTGCGGGTGGAGCTGTCCGCCGGGCCCGTGACGGTCCGCGCCGACCCCCATCAACTGGAGCATGTCATCATGAACCTGGCCGTGAACGCCCGGGACGCCATGGCCGCCGGCGGCGAATTGCGGCTGGAAACAGCGCACCGGGAGTGGGACGAGAGCCTGGCCGGGGCGCATCCAGAGGCGCCCGCGGGCCGCTATGCGGTGCTCTCGGTCAGCGACACGGGCACGGGCATGAGCGAGGAGACGCTCCGCCACATCTTCGAGCCATTCTTCACCACCAAGGAAGCCGGCAAGGGGACCGGGCTGGGACTGGCCACGGTGCTGGGCATCGTGGAGCAGAGCGGGGGGTTCATCGAGGTATCGAGCAGGCTGGGGCGCGGAACCGCCTTCCGGATCCATCTGCCCATGGCGGAGGAAGCCCCCGGCGATGCCGAACCGCCGCGCGCCGTTCCCCCCGGCGCCGCCAGGGGAACCGAGACGGTATTGATTGTGGAGGACCAGGAGGAGGTGCGGAAGTTCGCCTCCGAAGCGCTCGGGGCTTTCGGCTACCGGGTAATCCAGGCGCAAAACGCCTTCGAGGCCAAGCTGATTTGCGACAGCGAACTGGAACGCATCAGCCTGGTCTTGACGGACATGGTCATGCCGGGCGCCAGCGGCCAGGAACTGGCGGACTGGCTGGCGCTGCATTGGCCCGGCATCAAGGTGCTGTTCGTGTCCGGCTACGCCGGCGGCGCGGGCGTCCGCCAGGAGCATCCGCCGAGGGCCGCGGGGGTTATCCAGAAGCCATTCAGCCCCAGCCAGTTGGCAATCCGGGTGCGGGAAGCACTGGGGGAGCCGGCCAGTCTGCCGGAGCGCTCGGAACATGCGGGCTAGCCCGACTTTCGCACTTCGAGGCCTGAGCGGCGCCTAAGTCCTGGAGAATCAGTAGAGGCTATGGATAGGTCTTCACCACAAACCAGGGCTACCTACCAGCGGCTGCGGCGGCTCCGAGGGCAGG
>Ga0265323_10001483_pt1 | contig 11493 bp, 8 predicted proteins | sample 41225metaG_FD_193580 | JGI IMG/M metagenome (GOLD analysis project Ga0265323, IMG submission 193580) | Rhizosphere microbial communities from Carex aquatilis grown in University of Washington, Seatle, WA, United States - 4-12-25 metaG | ecosystem: Host-associated > Plants > Roots > Rhizosphere >... | reverse complement strand
GCCAACGGTGAAACGGTCCCCAGCTACAAGACGATCATCGGCAGCACAACGCCGAGCACGCAGGCCTTCGGTGACGCAGCTTCGCACGGGACATCGGTAGAGGCCGCAGCCGCCGACCACAAGCACGCGATGCCAGCGGCGCCCACAGCGTCCAGTGTGGGCCTCGGCAACGTCACGAACGATGCCCAGACGAAGGCCTCAGTGGTGCCCAACACAGCGCCATCTGCAGGGCAGCTCCTCTGCGGCAACGCAGGAGGTACCGCCTACGCTCCGGTGAGCATGAGCGCCGACGCTACCTTGTCGTCGACGGGCGCTCTCACAATCGCAGCGGACGCAGTCACAAACGCCAAGCTAGCCGACATGGGCGCCCACACGTACAAGGGCAACAACACGGCCAGCACGGCGAACCCCATCGATCTCACTCAGGTGCAGCTCACTGCCGAACTGAACGCGGCCACGACGTCTCTGCAAGGGGCAATGTCGGCGGCAGACAAGACAAAGCTGGATGGGGTAAGCGGCTCCAACACAGGTGACGAAACCGCATCGACCATCAAGACCAAGCTCGGGATCACGACTCTCAGCGGCTCGAACACGGGTGACCAGACGATCTCGATCACAGGCGACGTCACTGCGTCTGGCAGCACGGGGGCGCTCTCGGCATCCGTAACCAAGATCAACGGGACCCTGTTGTCAGGACTCGGCACGGGGCTTCTGAAAAACACCTCAGGAACGGGGGTTCCATCAATTGCGGCATCTGGCGACCTTCCGGGTGGTCCCTACCTTGGATCGTCCGCCCAAGCCGCAGACGTGAACCCAGCGGGAACCTCAATTGCTTCCGCACTCTCGGGGAAACTCGGGACGGGCGCAACCGCCGCCGATGTCAACGTCTCGGGCACCAACATTGCGTCAGCCCTATCGGGAAAACTCGGCACAGGTGCGACCGCAGCGGACGTGAACGTCTCGGGCACCAACATTGCCGGCGCGTTATCTGGCAAGCAGGCAACGCTTGTCAGCGGCACGAACATCAAGACAATCAACAGCACGTCGCTCCTCGGGTCTGGCGATATCGTCGTTGGCGGTGGGTCAACGCCAACCGGGACAGGCTTTCGACACATCACCTCGGGCACGGAGGATGCGACCGCACAGTTGGTCGCGTTGTCTGGCATGTCGAACCTGACAGCCAACACGATCATAGGTAACAACACGGTCAGTGCCGCAACCCCGCTGGCCCTCACCGCTACGCAGGTGACTGCATTCTTAAATGCTTCAACCACATCCCTGCAGGGAGCAATGTCGGCAAGTGACAAAACAAAGCTGAACGGCCTCTGGTACGACGTGACGGCAAACTCAATTGCTAATCTGGTTGGCGACGACTCGACAGACAACGCTTCGGCCTGGACCACCTTCTTTGCTGGCCTTCCAGTGGGTGCTACTGTCTATTTCCCTACGGGTACGTATCGCACGTCCGCTGAGTTTGCAATCAGTGCGGACAAGCACCTAACCATTAGGGGATCTGGAAAATACTCGGCAACAATCAAATCGACATCGATAACGGCGAACATTTTCCACATCAACGGATCATACTGGTACAACACCTTTTCTGACCTGGCCTTTGACGCTACGGTCACGAAAACAGCAGGCGCGGCCATTTCTATAGACCCCGGTTCAACGGGTTCGGCTGTGGGCACAAATATCTATCGGTGTTCGTTCAAGAACCAGTTCATTGCGATTGCGGCCCTCAGCCCGGGGGCCGGTGGGCAAGCGGCGAACCTATCCGTGTGGGACAGTCTCGACATCTCGACCGGCCCCGTAAACAGCCGAGGGATCAAGATTGACGGCAACACCACCAACCTAGGGATAAGCAACAGCACGATCAACATGGGCTTTCCGCCCTACCAGGTGGCGGGCACTGCCTGTATTGAGATCAACCAGTCCGGTGCAATCCAGCTCATCAACGGGGAGTTTATCGGCGGAACCAACACTCTTCTGTTGAACGCAGCCGACGGAGGATCTACGTCCATCGCTGCTGTTTACGCGACCAATTGTTTCTTTGATCAATCGGCGTCGTCTACCATCAAGATCACCGGAGGGAACGTCACCAACCGCTGCAAGTTTGTCCAGTGCGGGATCACTGGCGGGAATGTCTCTGGAGCAATCGCGGTCGAAATCGCATCTACGGGCACGGGCGCGGCAGGAACTGCGACAGCGGCGGCAGACGGCATAGATTTTCTTGACTGCGACGTCTACCCGAATGGCGGCGGTGGCACGATGGACGGGTTTAAGATTACGGGAGCACAAGGCGTCTCAATCAACAATAGCAGGATCAGCGGGTGGACAAATGCAATCGAAGTCACGCCCGCCGTGTCCAACGGGTACACCAAAGTTTCCATCAACAACAACAAGATCGGGGCTACAAACAACTTCACGACGCCCAACACGGTTGGGCTCTTGATGAACGCGGGTTCGTACCAGTACGGGCCGACACTCGTGATTGGCAATGACTTCACAGGGTCAACGACTCCGATCACAAACAACGCCACTTACGCTGCTGCTACCCAGTCGGACATCACGGAAAACGTGGGGCTATTGGACGGGTTCAGCATCTCCAAGGGCGCGTTGGCCACCGTTACCACTACGGTCGAGACCGTCGTGGTGCAGCTCCCAATCCCGGCAAACTCGCTCAAGGTCGGAACCGCGTTTCGCGTGATAGCCTCGTACCACCCCGCAGGTAGTACGATCATTACGGGACGCCTACGCATCGGTTCGGCGGGAACAATTGCAGACGCCGCGCTGGTCACGTTGTTCGCGACGGCGGCCACCAATACGGGCACGCGGTACGCTGAGGGCACATCAGGAGTGCAGGCTGTAGGGGCCAGCGCGACCCATCTAGGATCTGGGGTGGAATTCGTTGGCGCCATCGTCGCGACGGGAGCGCAGTCGGCTACCTCGGGAACCTTCAACAGCGGGGCGGCGAACTTCGTTTCGTTTACCCTGCAAAACACCTCATCGACGACAACCACGGTCTACGCGGCCACGCTGGAGATTCTGTCGAACTAGACCCCATGACCATCCCTCGCAAACACGCAACAGTCAACTACTCGACGGCTATCCCGCAGCCGGTCGGGGCCGTGGGCTCGCCTGGCGATTTGACTGCGCTGGTGAAGGCGTATTCGTTGGGTGGCCATATTCACGCGGGGGCGTCGGCGTCCGACGTTGGCGGGAAGCTCTTCACCGCGATGGTGCCGGATAGGTTCAAGCGCGTCGACGTCGACGCGTGCTTTATCGGCTACTACGTTTGCCCCGTCCCAGTGCTGTTGGATTCTGCGGGATGGACGCAAATTGCCACAGGTGTTTGGAGAAAGAACGTCAGCGGGGATTTGTCGTCTCAGTACACGGATGACATTCCTCCGTTTCAGGGAATGCGTCTGTTGGTATGGCCATCCCACAACGCAGAATTGATGTCGACTGCCGATCGTGTTGCGTCCGGTATCTACGAGTTGACAGACACGGGGCATACCACAGGTGGAAATTTTGACGGGGATCCGGTCGTAGCGCACTACGCGACTCTTCGCAGAGCAGCCGACGCTAGCGCGGCAGATCAGGTGTACAGTGGGATTTGGACCTCCGTTGTTGGAGGTACTGCCTGTGGCGGCAGAACATATCAGCTCTCTACCGCGGATCCAATTGAGCTGAACGTCACACCGCTGACCTGGTCGAGCATCTCGCCCCCGGCGGTAGCCAACAGCGATTCTCTCCTGACATCCGCTCAGCTCTCCCTGGCCTCACCTGATACTGTGATCGCGTCCACCGCGGTCAGCGCCGGCCTGGGCGAAATGGATCTCGTGACCTGTCAGCAGCGGGACGCCGTCTTGGGCGGGACGATTCTCCCGGGTACAGGCAAATGGGTTGCGCACCTGCTGGTCAGCCTGGCGAGTGACGACCCCGCGGCTACGACGGTGGTGAAGTTCTGGATGCGCGGGACCAACGGCAGCTTCCAACTCATCGCCACAAGCCCGCCTCTGCACAATACCACGCCGCAGACGTGGGTTCTGCCATCGGGGACACTCGGGGCGGACTATCGGATGGCCGTGAGCGAAAAGCTTGAGGCGAAGTTCACCGTCACGACGACGTCAAGCAGCTCGCTCGAAGTCAGCTTGGTCTACAATGATGCCGGCCACAGCACCTTCATCGAGGTGCCTGTGGTGCTCGGCTACGCGGGGACCGACGAGCACGACAAGCTCACGCCGGCCAGCCGCGCGTTGCCTGACCAACACCCGTTCTCAGCCATCACGCCCGGGTTTCTCCACACCCCAACGACTCAGATCACGACGGTCGACGGACTGTTGGACTTGTCCACCGCCATCAGCAACACGATCGACCTGCGCGGAACCGAACCGCTTGTGGGCATTTCGACCGCGGGGATTCTCGACGGCGACGGGATCGAAATCCTGGTCATGGACGCTGTCCCGCAAGCCCCAGACGGGCGCGAGTATCGTTCGTTCACGAATCAGGGGGTCATCGACCCGATTGCCCACCCTGGCTACTGCTCCATGAATTTCGGCACCCTGGGGCGTGGCGTTCCACCGTCAAGTCTCGACCTGCGGCGAGAGAGCATCATCGCGCTGCGATTGTCTGGCGGAGAGTGGCGGCTACGATACTTGTTTGAATCGGAGAACACATGAAACGACGGCTCACATTCTGGCAGACGGTTCTTTGGTTTTTCGTTCTCCCGACCCTGGGTGTTGCCCTGGCCGGCGTTGGGGCCGCCCTCTACAAGGACGGAGCCACCAACAAAGCGTTGCCCAAGGACCTCGGCGGCACGCCCGCCGCTCGGCAGGTGCTGCGAATGGGCGCGAGCGACCTCACACAGGCCACTTGGGACAGCCTCGCAGACCAGGTCCACTATGCCGGCAGTGGCCCGCTCGACCCGAGCCTGTACCCGGGTGTCGTGGCTGATCAACTCTCGCTCTATTTTCAGTCCTACCACTGCAGCGACGGCGGATGCGGCACCAACTTGTGGTGGAAGTCGGGCCCGGGGAATACTGACTGGGTTGAATTCGGCGCTGGCGGCGGTGGAGGCGGCGCTACTGTCTCGCTCGATTCGCCGCTCGGCACCATCGACGTCACCACGGGCGGCGGCGCGATGGTGCACATCGACGTCCACCACCTGGCCGGCAGCTCGCCGGGATTTCTCCTCACAGGCACGACCGGCACTGCAACCCAGACGATCACAGTGGCCTCGACCAACACGGCGTCGCAGACCGCAACCGCATCGCAGACCGCGACCGCGACTGGCAGCACTTCGGCGAGCGGGACCGGCTCGGCATCGGTCACGATCACCAAGACCGCGACCGTCACGAGTTCGGCAACGCTGACGGGCGCCCCCACCTTCACCGCGACCGCGACCGTCACCAATTCGCTCACGGCGACTCAGACCGGGACAGTGGCAGTTACCAGCAGTCACAGCAACACGCAGACCAACACGCAAACGCTGACCACCACAGCGACCGTTTCATCAATCGCCACGGCTGGCGGTGTGATCACGTATATAGCAGCGGATTCCACGACGCTTTACTGGCCGTTCAGTGGCTACTTGTACTATCGCCCGATAAGTGGAGGAGCTACGCAGTCTGCAGGTATTGGCGATGTAGTCATAGGGATGGCTGTGGACAATTTGAACGTGTATTGGGTCAACTCCACCCACCAGATCAACTACATAACTATCTCAACCTTACCAGGCGGTGCCATCCATACACTTGTTCCCAGCGAAAGTGGAATTACTTCCTATGGCCTCGGGGTGGATAATACTAACGTCTATTGGGGCAACAGTAATACAAACTCAGTAAGAATGATTCCTAGGGCAGGAGGCAGCGTCTCGGATTTCGCAGCGTCTGAGAGTGGGGTCGAAGGCGTTGCTGTTCTCAATGCTGATGTCTGGTGGTCACGAAGTGACAAGACAATTAGATACAAACCGATCTCTGGAGGTTCCGTCACAACCTATCTGTCTGGACTGTCCACGATTCCCTACTTCATAAGCATTTCAAACGATGGGCTGTATTGGAGTGATTTATCCTCCGTCTACGGATACGATTTTAGCGGGGGGGCGGTGTTCTTGTTCGCAAGCGGTGCTACTTACTACGGAGTAGCCCAGTCGGTGTATAGTGGTTACGTGCTAATGGCAAACAATTATGGCATAGTACAAAAGGCCTTTTTCGGCCAGCCCACCGGCACCCTCACCCAAACCGCCACGTCAACCAGCAGTGCCAGTGCCACGGGCTCCGTCTCGGTCACGTCAACCGCGACCAGCACCGCCACCAACACCAACCCCACGACGTCGACCTCATCGCTCACGACGACCGCCAGCGCGACCAGCACCAATAGCTTCAGCGGCACCCTGACCAGCAGTTCCTCATCAACCCACACCGGCACTGGCAGCGTGACCAGCACCGCGACCTACTATCAGAGCGGCGTGGGGCTCATGACTGCGACCGCGACGGACTACCTGTGGATGGCACCCGATGGGACTCCACACAGTATCTACTACCTCGACGGAGGCGGTCTGCCCTACCCAACCGACCTTGTGGGGTCTGGCCCCGACCAGACTAGCTACTCGCAAGTCTTCGCGACTACCAGCAGCTACTCCCTTGTTTTGTCCGCGACAACGCAGCCCGGTGATCCAGGCCTCGCGATCATTCCAGGCGGAACATACCGACTGAACCTGTGGGTCCGTGCCTCGACCCCGAGCACCCTGGAATTCACCGCGCTCTCGGGCTCCACCGCCGGGACTTGCTCGGTCGGAACCGGGCGTTCTGAATGCGTAATATGGGGCACCCCCACCACGGATATTGTTCCCGGGTCAGTCGCGGATCCGTTCGAGGTCGATGTGTACGCGAAAACTGGCAGCGGCACCGGAACCATAACGGTCTATTGGGGCGGACAGCTGGCGAGCAACATTGTAGTCCCATGGACTCGCCCAATCACGCGGGTTGAGGACGTCCTTGCCGGCGCGACCCCGGGCTATGTGCTGTCGGGAATCACGGTCCCGGCGACCGGAACGCACACGTGGACCGCCACGACCACGACCACCAACACGGTCACGAGCACGACCGTCAACACTGCGACGGGGACCGGGTGGCAGGCGCCGTCGGCGCCGCCCCCGATGTCTGGCCGGTTTCTGGCCGTCACGAGCTACTCGGGCGGGACGTCGGGGGCGACATTCACCCGGCGGGCTGACACGCGCTGGGTGCATGCCTACGGGTACGGCGGCGGTGGTGGAGGTGGATGCGCCTGCGGATATGACGAGGGCGGCTTGAGCGATGCCGGGGGAGGTGGTGCACAGGGTGGAATGATTGACGCCTACATCGACATGTTGACGTTCACGACGCTGACTGGATTACAGGTCGGATCTGGCGGCCTCGGGGAACAGACGGGGGCGACGTATTGTGACGCCAACCTGACCGGAACTGCGGGAGGAGATACCGGGTTTACCGCAAATTCGACCGCCTACTTGGCAAAGGGCGGGCAAGGTGGGACCGCGGGGAAGTCGACCATGTACAACATCGCGCTGGGAGGCTCTGGCGTCAGCGGTACAAACGACTCAGCTGCCGGCGCCCCCGGGGGAAACGGGATTCTGTGTACGCGATTTTCAACCGAGGAGTGGGTTTCTGGTGCGGGTGGCGGCCCTGGAGGAGGAAGATCTTGCACCAACAGCAGTACGGCAGGAAACGGCGGAAGTGGTCATCAAGGAGCGGGCGGGGCCGGCGCATGCACAACATCAGGCGCGGGAGATTTCGCAGGCGGAAACGGCGCCCCGGGCTCGCTGCGAATCGAGGAGTATTCAGCCTACTAGCCCATGTTACGCAACTTCAAATCGTGATAGACTTCCCGAAAGGATTCGACCATGCAAAATCCGACCACGCTGATCCTCAAAGACTCCGTCGAGCACAAGCCGCCGTTCTTTCTCGCATCGGACGGTGTCACGCCGGCGACCACCATGGCGGCCGCCATGCAAACGCAGCGGATCTACACCGGGCGGGAAAGCTGTTCGGTGCTGCTGGCCTGGACCGGCACGGGTAGCGGAACCATCTCGATTTACGAAACGGACGACCCCGCCGATTCAACGGGCTTCGCCATCCCGGCGGCGAACCTTCCCGCTCTGGCGGCTGCGCAGCCTGCGGGAACGGCGGGCAGAATTTGGATCCCCAACATCGCGAGCCAGGCCCTGTATCGCTGGTTCGGTTATGCACCCTCGGGCGGTGGGTCTGACGGCGCTCTCACTGTGACGATTGGAGCGCTGTAGATATGGCTGATTCTCGCGTGGATTTCTATCCTCCTGGCGTGCCGACTGCGGCGCAGATGGCGGCGCTTGGCTACGTGGCCGCGGGCAATGTGGACTCGACGCACAACCAGGTGCTGACAGCGGCACAGCAAACGGAGATAGTGGCGTCCCTGACCGCTCCCTCCGTCGTGAGCACCAACACCTACACGCCGGTGCTGACAGATGCGTTTCTCGTCAAAGCTATGACGTATGCAGGCGCCGTGGCCGTCACACTACCGCAAGATTCAGATCTAGCGTTCCCCGTCGGCAGTTCCATCACTTTCAAATGCGCGAATGCGGCCGGGAAGGTCACGTTCGCCGCAGGTACGGGGGCCACTATGACGGCAGCTCGCGCAGGTTGTGCAAGTCTGATCCCGCAGAACGCGTGGGGCGAAGTGTACAAATATGCGGCCAACACGTGGGAACTCATCGGGCCGTTCGTAGGGTGATGCATGTTGTCCATCGGCATACATGCAAGCACGTGGAAGGCTGGGTGTTTCGGCTACACAGTAGGAGGGAACACCGGCGCCAACAGTCTCGTAGCTGATTGTACGACTTTCGCCACGCAGGCAACCGCTGCACTTGCGAGTGCCAATCTCTCGCTGGCGCGCTACTCCCTCGCGAGTTTCAGTGACGGTGCTCGTTTCGGCTACACGGCAGGAGGGTACAGCGGCGCCTACAGTCTCGTAGCGGATTGTACGACTTTCGCCACGCAGGCAACCGCTGCACTTGCGAGTGCCAATCTCTCGCTGGCGCGCTACTCCCTCGCGAGTTTCAGTGACGGTGCTCGTTTCGGCTACACGGTGGGGGGGAGCACCGGCGCCTACAGTCTCGTAGCGGATTGTACGACGTTCGCCACACAGACAACCGCTGCACTCACAAGCGCCAATCTCTCGCTGGCGCGCTACGGCCTCGCGAGTTTCAGTGACGGTGCTCGTTTCGGCTACACGGCAGGAGGGTACAGCGGCGCCTACAGTCTCGTAGCGGATTGTACGACGTTCGCCACACAGACAACCGCTGCACTCACAAGCGCCCATCTCTCGCTGGCGCGCAACGGCCTCGCGAGCTTCAGTGACGGTGCTCGATTCGGCTACACGGTGGGGGGGTACACCGGCGCCAACAGTCTCGTAGCGGATTGCACGACATTCGCCACACAGACGACCGCTGCACTCACAAGCGCCAATCTCTCGCTGGCGCGCAACGGCCTCGCGAGCTTCAGTGACGGTGCTCGATTCGGCTACACGGTAGGAGGGAGCACCGGCGCCAACAGTCTCGTAGCTGATTGTACGACTTTCGCCACGCAGGCAACCGCTGCACTCACAAGCGCCAACCTCTCGCTGGCGCGCGGCTACCTCGCGAGCTTCAGTGACTACAATGTTTAACCCATCGTCTGAATTGCTTGCGGCGTTCTCGGAAATCCAGCAGCCGCGCAGTCGGTACATGCTGGACCAGCTCATCATTGGCCAGAGGTTCACGCCTGAAGCACAGTATTCCCAGTGCGTGCTAGAGGCCCAGATCAAGTGGGACAACATCCGGCTGGGTCGGTTGGAAATGGAGCGCATCGATCTGGAAATCGCCGCCATCACAACGCCTGGACGGCTTGGCGAAATCGAGCGCGAGAAAAAGCAGATCGAACGAGAGCAGACCGAACGCGCCATGCTGGGGGCCGAGCGTGAGCTATCCTGCCTATGTGAGATCTTCGAGCAGTTCCCGCAAAAGTTCACACACGAAGAACTACAGGCCGCGCAGCCCGAGGAACACCGCCAGCGTCTGTGCATGCACGCCATCCAGGACATTGCGGCGTTCGGCTACGTGACGCCGGGGAACCAGGACGCGCTTCGGATGATCAAGGCCGCGCTGGTCATCAACGATGTCAACGGCAAGAAGCAAGTCAGAATCGAAATAGCGAACGAAACAAATCAACCGAAGGCCCTCCCATGATCAACCTGACGACGAACATCACCATCACGAACGACATTCCCCGCATTGTCAAATGGCAGGTAGCGGACGCGCACGATTGCGCAAACCAAACGCCGCCGTGCCTGACTCTTGCTCTCAACCTGATCGGCTCTGGTGCTGTCATCTTCGGATCGTACAATCTGGCAATCTTCGACACCCTGCCCAGCACGACCCTTACTGTGAATCCTACGCCACAGGGAATCAGCGACCAGTTTCTTTACGGGTCGACGGTGCTTGCGGGCAACCAATACACGGCTCTGGCGGGAATCTGGAACGGCAATTGCTCGGGTGCAGGAACTAGGGCTAAGCGGCTGGCAGCCCTTGAGGCGGCTCTTGTGTCTGCGGGGGTACTGTCGGCGGCATTCGCTGGGACGTAGCCCCATGACCATCGAACCAACACCAGAATGCGAAATTCGCCACGGCGACAGGACCCACGCGGGTGCGACTCACCGACAGCCTGAGAGACCACAATGAGCGACGAAACACCACGACACGCATGCAGCGAAGAGCACGGCGACGACTCTCCTTTTCGCGATCGTCGCGCGTGCCAGGTGGTACACGACCGGCTGCTCAAGGTCGAGTTCCAACAGGCAAACATTGAAGCGCGAATGCACGAGGGGGCCGCGATGTTCGAAAGCCTGAGACGAGAGGACGAAATACTGAAGGAGCGGTCCACGCCAAAGCCAAAATCTTTTCTTGCGGTGATGCCCTGGCTGATTTCGCTTTTAGCGTTGACGGGTGGGTTGCTGTGGCAGGCTGCGCGTTACCCCGACCGAAACGAATTCGAGCGCGTGAAGGCACAGATGGCGACGACCGAAAGTTTCTTGACCGAGAAGCTGTCGGTGTTCAAAGTAGAACAAGCCAAGATCACAGCAGCCGTAGACAAGGCACTCGATTCAGTTCAGCGGGTTGAGCAGCAACAGGGGAACATCGGCGCGAAGTTGGATCGATTGCTTGAAAGGAAATGAGCAATGAAGCTCACGGCGAAGCCAAGTAACAAACTGAAAGGAGATCCTGCATGTCCGCACGAACTGTCACGTTGCTGATTGCCGCCCTATTGGCGCTTTCCGATGCCGCTGCCTCTGTGGTCGGTGCGGTTCCGCCTGAGTGGGGTCTGCTCATTGGTGCCGTCGGGGCTGGCCTGTACGGACTTGTTCGTACCTTGCAGAAGCGCGCTGCGGGGGCCACCTGGAAGAGCATGTTTGCCACTACCGAAG
>Ga0265323_10001482_pt1 | contig 11493 bp, 10 predicted proteins | sample 41225metaG_FD_193580 | JGI IMG/M metagenome (GOLD analysis project Ga0265323, IMG submission 193580) | Rhizosphere microbial communities from Carex aquatilis grown in University of Washington, Seatle, WA, United States - 4-12-25 metaG | ecosystem: Host-associated > Plants > Roots > Rhizosphere... | reverse complement strand
CGCTTACGCTGCGGGAACGCTTGACTCGGACGTCTGTGTGCCTTCCTCGAAATGCCCCGTTAATGTCGTCGATTCCCATGACGGACCTACGACTCTAAGAGGACAGTTGCGATACAGAACCTAAAAGCGCGACGCGATGCACGTTCTCTGCGAGCGAGTCCTCTTCCGCGCTGATCTCGGTGCTATCGTTGACGATGCACGGGACCGGTGCGGTCTTCGCCAAGCGCTTCTGCTTCACTAGAAGCTCAAGGGCACGATAGCGCCTGCCGCCGGCCGGAACCTCGAACATGTCGGTTTCCCGGCCTTCGGCATCGAGGATGGCTCGGACATTGAGACTTTGCAGCAGGGAACGCCGGGCGATATCTTCGGCGAGATCCTCGATCGAGATGCCCGCCTTGGTGCGGCGGACGTTGGATTGAGCCAGTACCAGTTTATTGAAGGGGATATCGCGCGATGGCGACAGCTTGATCTTCTGAACGGCTTTTGCCATGTCAGTTTCTCCAGAACGGCCGGCCGAAAGCCTCTCTCTCGGCCTCCAAGCCGCTCACGGAGCGAGGCGCCGCCCTCTTGCTCCAAGAGGGCAGCGCCACGGAACAGGCGAAACGGAGAAGGCCCGCAGACACGCGAATTGGGTTTCCGCGGCTTGGTAGGAGTCAGGCGGCGCGATCCAGAAGCTTCTTCGCCTTCGCCTCCATATCCAGGCGGGCATCCTGATGCGGCTTGTCGCGCGCGACGGCGGTGATGCCCTGCACGAAATCGAAGATGCTCTCAGGCGGGCGGCCCTCCTCCGCAAGGACCGCGTTGATCACCTTGGCTGTCTCGGCTTTGGAGAAGCCACGGCGGCGCAGAAACTCGGTGCGATCCTCGTCACTGTGCGCCACGATCCGCTCGCGCGCGGCCTTGATGCCGTTGACGAAGGGCATGGGGGACGAGTTGGCGAAGTTCAGCAGCGCGGGCGCAGCTTCGTGAGCAAAGCGGGAAGCTGCGTATTTGGAGTGACGGATGATGATCTCCTCGAAATCTTCCACACCCCAAAGATTGCGATTTTGACACACGGCCCGGAGATAGAAGCTCGCCATGCCGAGCGTCTTGGCCCCGACTTCCGAGTTCCAGCAATAGAAGCCTCGGAAATAGAGGTCGGGCGAGCCGTCCCGGAGACGGCCAGCTTCGATCGGGTTCAGGTCGTCGACCAGGAAAAGGAAAACGTCCCTGTCGGATGCATAAAGGGTGGTCGTGTCCTTCGCAATGTCGACCCGGGGATTGTAGATTCCGGTTGACCAGTCGAGCACGCCGGGCACCTTCCAACGCGTATCGCCCGTGCCATTGCCGGCGATGCGCTGCACAGCCTCAACCAGTTCATGGTCAAAAATCCTGCCGTAGTCTGGGCTGGTGACGGCGCGAAGCTCAACACGGCCATCGTCGGTCTCGAGCGTCTTGATCTGTTCGGCGCGATTGGCGGTCAGGCCATATTGCAGATTGATGCCTGCGAGTGCCGCGGGGAGTTGCCGCAGGTAGGCGGCGGGAGCGCCGACCTGGCTTGCAAGCTGGCCGAAGCTCCAGTGGGTAGGCGCGACCGGCGTGTCCGAGCCGGGCAGCATCAGGGCCAAGCGCTCGGGGTCGGCGCGGTTTGCTTCCACATGGATGAGCGCGCTTTCGACCACGCGCGTCCGGCTGCGATCCGTGCGATCACGCACCGTGCGGGCCAGTTCGTTGAGCGACAGATAGCGCTCGTCTGCTGGACGGGAAAACCACTCCGAGGACACCCGACCGACGCGCTCGCCGCGACTGACGTCCACTCTGTAACCGCCGTTGGCGTCGCGGCGGGCGTCAAGAACCTGCATATTCATGGGAGCATCTCCATGACGGGCGCCGGAAGACTCTCCTCCAGCCCTTAACCCGTCAGTGCGCCAAGCGCAGCCCTCTAACTCTGATCTGAAGGAGGAAACCGAGTTGGAAGACCGATCGCATACGGCATGAAAGCCCGGAGGGCGCGGAGCGAAGCGGAGATAAAGGAAAAGGCACCCGGCGCGAGGCAGTGATAGCGACGCCGGCATAAAATGACGGCGGGACCCGCGACCGAGTGCAGTCGCGAGACCGGTTAACAAGGCACCCGCGTTCGGGGCAGTGATAGCGGCGCCGGCATGAATGACGGCGGCCCCTAACGCGAGAGCCTCCGGCGAGCGACACATGATCTGCGCAAGGGATCGAAGCCGAAAGGCGTGCGCCGTTGTGGCGTGAAGAAGAAGGGAGTGTTCGAAAGAATGGAGCCTGCTGGTTATGGCTCTTACTTGCCCGGCTTACCGGTGTCGGAAACGACTGAGACTCCGAAAGGGGAACGGGACCAGAGCATGCCGGGAAACGTCTCGAAATCGGGCGCCGCAGCCCGGTGGAGAGCACAGAGTAAGGTGTGCATGGTGAAAGCTGTATTGCCTGAATCCCAGTTTCCAGTCGCCAAAGGGCTGGCAGTAGCGAACGCGGCTGACACGCTACGCCACGCGGGGCGGATCGCACCGGCCAGTGCGAACTGCCACCAGTCCGCGTGGGACGACCACCATCCGTGGGTCAAGGAGACGAATGGGACACCTAAACACACCGCAACTCCCCGCACACGTAACTACGGGATCGCCTGCAGCAGGTTCGTTTGCGAACCTGTATGGCGACGGAGCCGTCGTAGTACCCAAATGCCCGACGTAATGGCCGGGACAGCCGCCGCGAGGCGGACGATCATGCGTATAAGGCCGGGTGACCGGACCGAAAGCGCCTCCGATCGGGGGAAGGACGATGCCGCCAATAACGGCATGTGCAGTATGCGAAGAGAAGATTCTTCGACGGAGAGGTTCTGCTGATGCAGGCCGTCACCATCCAGAGGAGAATTGAATCACTGCCGACTTTGTCGCGGTCGGGTAAGCGCGTAAATGGCCTTCACCGCCTGATGAGATGTCCGCATCTCTTCGAGTGGGCCTACGAAAAGGTCTCCCGCAACAAGGGAGCTCTGACGCCCGGTGTAGATGGCAAGACCTTCGACGGCATGTCGCTGGAGAAGCTCGCCGACATCGCCAGGCGCGTGGCAGATGGCACTTATCGCTTCCGGCCAGTCCGGCGGGTTTATATCCCGAAGGACAACGGCAAGACACGACCGCTGGGTATCCCCACGGTGGAAGACCGGCTCGTTCAGGAGGCGGTCAGGATTCTACTCGAAGCGATCTATGAACCTGTGTTCCTCAATGAATCACATGGGTTCCGCCCGGGGCGATCCTGTCATACCGCACTCAAGCTCATCAAGAAGAGTTGGACGGGCTGCAAGTGGCTGGTCGAAGTGGATGTGCGTGGGTTCTTCGACAACATCGACCATGACATCCTGCTTGGGCTTCTAAGGAAGCGGATCGATGACGACAGGTTCATCGGTCTGATCGAAGGAATGCTCAAAGCAGGCTACATGGAAGATTGGGTCTTCGGACGCACTTACAGTGGCACGCCACAGGGCGGCGTTGTCTCGCCCTTGCTCGCCAACATCTATCTGCACGAGCTGGACCAGCACATGCAGATGATGAAGGCGGACTTCGACAAAGGCCGTGAGCGACGTCCATTCCCGCGCTACGTGGCGCTGGAACGGCGCGTCCTCAGTCTCCGCCGGAAGATTGAACGGCTCCGTGCCGAAGGCGCGGATCGGGCCGAGATCGATGCTGCATTTGCGGAGATCAAGGCCATCAATAAGGAGAGACGGAAAGTGCCTTCCGTCGATCCGATGGACCCCAACTTCAAAAGGCTCCGCTACTGCCGCTATGCCGACGACTTCCTCATCGGCGTGATCGGGAGCAAGCGGGAAGCGTGTGAGATCATGGCCTGCGTCGAACGATTCCTGACGGAGACCTTGAAGCTCACCGTGTCGCCCGAGAAAAGTGGGGTCTACGCCGCTTCCAAGGGAGTGACCTTCTTGAGCTATCGCATCTCGACATACACATCCTACGGGGCTGGACGAAAATCCAGCCGCAAGGGTCCGGCTGGACGGACATGGCGCGTGATGCGTCGGCCGACCACCGGAAATGTCAGCTTGCGGGTGCCGCGAAAGGAAGTCACCAAGTTCTGCAAGCAACACGGCTATGGCGATCTCGCCAAGAAGACCGGCAGTCCGCGCGAGCAGTTCCTGGTAACCAGCGACGTTGCAACCGTCCTCGCCTATAACTCAGAGTTCCGTGGGTTTGCGAACTACCATTCGTTCGCCGACGACATCAAGAGCGCCTTGGGATTGCTGGAGCTCGTCGTGTTCCGCAGTCTCGTGAAGACGCTGGCGATGCGACATCGGACGACGAGAGCAAAAACCATGGCGCGTCTGTGGAAAGGCACGGACTACGAGGTTAGCTCCGTGGTCCGTGGTAAGCTTCGCAGCATCAAGCTGTGGAGACTGAAGCATCTGACCCGAGCCTACTGGACAAGTCCGACTATCGACAACGTCACGGCAGGTGCGTGGTGGGTCAAAAGCCCAAATGATCTGATCGATCGACTTAACGCTCGCAAATGCGAAGCGTGCAGCGATACGACCGGACCATTCGAGATGCATCATCTCCACCGCCTAGGTGACCTGCGAAGCGGATCGCTGACGGTCTGGAAACGGTCCGGTTGGCGGCGCAAGACCATTGTCCTGTGCCCGTCATGCCGTGCAGCCGTCTCCGGTCGAGAGCATGCGCGTACGGAAAGCCGTGTGCATTGAAAAGTGCCCGCACGGTTTGGGGGGAGGCGTAGGGATATCCTCTTCGAGGTTTCTCGCGCCTACCCTACCGAGACGCGTCAGCGGCTCGGTTCACGAGAGATCCTATGCAGCAGACAAGAGTGCTCCAATAGGCGCTTCTGATTCGCTGACACAGGAGATGAACATGAACGGTCAAACCAATTTCACCGCGAAAGCAGAGCCCGAAGATTTCAAGAGTACGCTCTTTCTGGCCATGGAGCTGAGTCGCGCAACCTGGCTGGTAGCGACGTTCGCGCCGCGGCTCGGCGACAAGATCAGCGTGCATGCGATAGCAGGCGGGGACACGAAGCGGTTGTTTGAGCTCATCGACCGCCTGCAAGCCAAGCTTCGAGGCAAGGGCGTTGGCCGGGTGCGGACGGTATGCTGCTATGAGGCAGGCTACGACGGGTTCTGGTTGCACAGGGTGCTCGTCAACCACGGCATCGAGAACCACGTCCTCGATGCGGCGAGTCTTCCGATCGATCGTCGCGCCAAGCATATCAAGACAGACAGTTGTCGCGTGGTTCGGGCGCCAACGCCCGAGGAAGAGGATGCGCGGCGGCTCCACCGTGAGCGGCAGCGACTGGTGCGCGAACGTACTGGCCATCTGAACCGGATCAAGGCCCTTTTGATAACGCATGGCATTCGAGCGCTCCGGATCACGGATGGAAAGTGGTGTGAGCGTCTTGACAAGATGCGGACCGGCGATGGTCGGACGATTCCGGCGCGGCTGAAGATCGAGATCGAGCGCGAATGGAAGCGGCTCAAGGTGGTCGCCGAGCAAGTCCGGGAGGTCGAAGCCGAACGCGACAGGCTCGTCAAAGGAAGCGAACCATCAGGGGACGCTTGCACCGAAAAGATGCGCCAGCTCGTCAAGCTGCACGGTATCGGCGCCGAGTTTGCCACAGTGCTGACGCGGGAAGTCTTCTATCGACCGTTCCATAACCGCCGGCAAGTTGCCAGCTACGTCGGCTTGACACCGGCCCCCTACGACAGCGGAGACACCAAACACGACCAGGGAATCAATAAAGCCGGCAACACACGAGCCCGTGTGATCGCCGTGCAAATGGCTTGGCTGTGGCTCAGGTACCAATCGAAAAGCGAACTGTCCCTTTGGTATTACAGGCGCGTCGGAGACCTGAAGGGTCGCGTCCGGCGCATCATGATCATCGCGCTCGCGCGCAAGCTGGTGATCGCTCTCTGGCGATATGTCGAAACCGGCAAGGTTCCGACAGGTGCCATCGTCACTACTTGATCAGTTGAATGAGTTTGGCCCACGCTTCCGGGCCAATGCCGGGACGGATGTGTGACTGAGGATGCCGGGTTGGCCTTATCAGCCGTACGAGAGATGAGTCCCATCCATCTTGGAGCCAAGCTGCCACGAGTATGCAGGATTTTGGTACGAGCCGCTGGCGCTCGACCGGATATAAGTTGATGCGGCTGCCACGGTACAGCATGCAGGCGGGACAACGGCTCCAGTCCTGATTGTTCGCGTTATGGAAGCGGGCGAAGCGTACGCTGCCGTATTCTTGGCGGAGCGATCGTGACCCGAATGGGCCGAGACCGCTTGCGGGCTCGGTTGAGCGGTCGCTTGGCCGCGAGATAGAGCGCGACCCCGCCTGGCGCGGGGTCGCCCCATCCAAACAGTGATGGCATCAGATCGTCAAGGAAGAGCAGCAACTGAGCTCTAAAACCCGGACCATTTCCTCCAGCGTGGTTCATCGGCAGAATCACCTCCGCTGCGACTTGCCACGTCACCGCTACATAGGCGAAACCCGGATTCGCGGTCGCGACGGTCTTTTGGCCCCTCGGACTGTCGAACCTGAACTCGACCAGCGGTACCCATTGGTTTAGCGGCTCGCCCTTTGGCGAAGAACCCGTGAAGCGGTTAGTCAGATAGAGCGTGCTGTATTGGATGGAGAGGCCCCAATGTAGCGTTTCGACGGCAGGCGAAGAAAGATTCTGGAAGCTGCCCGTCGCGAGGTTAGGCACAAGGGCTCGGCCGCCTGAGCCGACAGGTTCTTCGTCAACGATCGAGCCCGTCACAGCGAACGGACGAAGCCATGAGAGCGAGTCGGGAAGATCTCCAAACCCTTTGCCGAAGGTTACGCCCGCCTGGATCGTGTTTGGTGCGTCTGCTCCAACACCGATAGAGCCGGAGTGAGCGATGCCCCAGGCAAGGCTCATCGACACCAGCGCCTCATGTTTGTTGTCACGATAGGCCTCGTATTTGAGGCCGAGGTTGGTTTTGTCGAAGCCAGAGGTGTGGCCGATCGCCCAGCTCTGATGAATCCAGCCGCTATCGAGGGTTGCTGCGAGCGTTGGCGTCAGGAGGCGTGCAAAAGCCCAGTTGATACGGTTCTCGGTTACACTGCTGCCTTGGGTCGGATAGCCGAGATAAGAAAAGTTCGGAACGATCGCCTCATCGGCAACCGCGGGATCGTCGAAAGTCATGGTACCGGCAAAATAGCGATTGCCGGCGATGCCGTGCGCCTGGGCGGATTCTGTCCATACGACCGCCGCGAACAGGAGAAGCCCTCGGTATATCAATGTCGGCTTCATCGGCTCGCTCGGCACAATTCTCACGTTCGGGGGCACCAAACGGCACTTGATCAATATAGGGTACCCCCTTATATTACCCTAATGCATACGATCAAGAACAAATCCAAGCTCACGAGCCGTGTCCGTCGCATCAAGGGACAAATCGAGGCCATCGAGCGCGCGCTGGAAGCCGAACTCGGCTGCGCTGACGTGCTGATGCTGGTCGCCTCGGTTCGAGGTGCCGTGAACGGACTGACAGCTGAGCTTCTCGAGGACCACATCCGCCATCATGTGGTCGATCCCGCGCATGAGCCGGACCCTGACAAGGCAAAAGGAGCCGAGGATCTCATTGAGGTCGTGCGGACGTACCTGAAGTAAGCGAACGAGGATTGCCATGAGCGAGACCAGTAGCGCGGCCCTTCCGGCCCTTCATAGCCATGTGTTCCTTTCTGAGGACCATCAAAAAAGCGAGCGCAAAACCTGGGCCGTGATCTGGCTGTGCGCCGCAATGATGGTCGTCGAAATCGTCGGCGGCTGGTTGTTTGGATCGATCGCGCTCATTGCCGACGGACTTCATATGAGCACACATGCAGGTGCTCTGTTGCTCGCGGCACTCGCATATACTTACGCTCGGAAATACGCGGATGATCCGCGCTTTACGTTCGGGACCGGCAAGCTAGGCGACCTGGCTGGCTTCACCAGCGCGATCATCCTGGCGATGATCGCGCTTCTGATCGGTTATGAAGCTATCAGCCGCCTTTTCGAACCGGTCCCGATCCATTTCACCGAAGCGATTCCGATTGCCATTCTTGGCCTCGCGGTCAACGTCGCCAGCGCGTGGCTTCTTAGCGGGGGTCATGGTCACGGGCATGGACATAGCCACGGCCATGATCATGCTGACCACGAAGAGGATGACGAAACGCATCGGATCGCGACCGATGCTGGCGCCGTGATATTGGAGGTCTTCGAGGACGGAATGCCGCCGCGATTCCGGCTGCGCTCGGAAAACAGCGGCATCAAGCTTTCGGCGGCGGCTGCCTCTGTGGAAACCGTGCGTCCGGATGGCGCCCAGCAGGTTTTCACGCTTGAGGATCGCGGCAGCTATCTGGAATCCGTCGAGGAAATTCCCGAGCCGCACGCTTTTGAAGCCAATGTCAGGATTGGCGCGCAAACATATCCCTTATCGTTCCAGGAACATGAGCACGCGCATGGATCGGCGGCGCGCGATCACAATATGCGGGCCGCGCTCGTCCATGTTATGGCCGATGCCGCGGTATCGGTGCTGGTCATCGTCGGCCTTCTGCTCGCGCGCGCTTTTGGCTGGCACTGGATGGATCCTCTGGCGGGTATTATCGGCGCGTGTGTGATCGCCAGCTGGTCGTTCGGACTCATTCGCGACACGGGTGCCATTCTTCTCGACATGAATCCCGACCGCCGGATGGCCGACAATCTCAAACGCTCAATCGAGGACGACGGCGATCAACTCGTCGATCTTCACCTCTGGCGATTGGGGCCCGGTCATCTCGGTGCTATCGTCTCGGTTGCGACAGCAAAGCAACAGGAAGAGCAATACTACCGGGCCAAGTTAGCGCGGTTCCGGTCCCTTTCGCACCTGACCATTGAAGTCAAACACATCAACCGGACGTTCACAGCCGTTGTTGCGTAATTCCGCTTTGTGAAGGTTTTCGGATGCCGGCCCCATGATGGTGGCGCGGCGCACACCGGGGGCCGGCGTACGCAAACCTCCAAGGGAGGAAACCGCGGGAGGGGGTACGTGGATGGCGCAGCGTAGGCTATGGGGATTTGAGTGCCGCGGATGAGGTGTGTGAATGGAGTCGAGGCGCTCCGGCAAGCCGGAGGACGATGAAACGGCTGCTGGATGAGCGGCGGGTCGCGTCGATTGCGGTGAATTGTCGGACGATTTGAGACGACGACTGGATATCCGAGCGCGCTCTGCCGTGGCCGGTCGAGAGCCGGCGAGCGAGACGAGGAGATTTGCGGGATTGTGACGCGATCATGAGGTGTCGACCCTGATTACGATGGATGGAGCTGTCGGCCGATGCCGCGGCGCTGTACCGCGCTCGAAGACCTCGATGATGATCATGCGACCGCCGCAGCATGGACAAGTCGGCTTGCCGAGATCGATGGCGGCACCGGCGGGCTCTGCCTGGGAGTTTGAAACGGCGAGCAGCTCACGCGCCTGCGCGATGTTGTCGGCGCGCGTGCCGCTGGCGAGCAGGCCGTAGTGGCGGATGCGATGCAAGCCTTTTGGCAGCACATGGATCAGGAAACGTCGGATGAACTCGCCGGTGGCCAGTGTCATGACCTTCTGGCGATCAAGACCATCGGCACGATAGTCCTTCCATCGGAAGGTGACACTGGTGCGGTCGCAGGCGATCAGCCGGCTGTTGGCAATGGCGACGCGGTGGGTATAGCGCGACAGATAGGCCAGCACGGCCTGTGGCCCGCCGAACGGCCGTTTTGCATAGACGACCCACTCGCTCTTGCGCAGCGGCGCGAGATAAGCCGCGAACGCCTGCGCGTCCGCGAGAGCGGCCTGATCGCCGAAGAACTTCAGGCGGCCGGCCTGGTGGGTGGCGACGAGCTTCTCCAGAAACAATCGCCGGAACAGGCGGGAGAGCACGCGCACGGGGAGAAAGAACCCCGGCCGGCAGGACACCCAGCGCAAGCCGTCGGGCGAGATGCCGCCGCCTGGCACGATCATGTGCACATGGGGGTGATGGGTCATGGCCGAGCCCCAGGTGTGCAGCACGGAGGTGATGCCGATCCGGGCCCCAAGATGCTTCGGGTCGGCGGCGATTGTCAGCATGGTCTCGGCCGAGACCTTGAACAACAGATCGTAGAGGACGGCCTTGTTCTGGAAGGCGATGTCGGCGATTGGCCCAGGCAGCGTGAACACCAGGTGATAGTACGGCACCGGCAATAGCTCGGCCTCGCGGTCGGCGAGCCAGTCCTTGGCGGCAGCACCCTGGCACTTCGGGCAGTGCCGGTTGCGGCAGGAGTTGTAGGCGATCGTGGTATAGGCGCAGTCCGCGCAGCGCGCGACATGACCGCCGAGAGCTGCCGTGCGGCAGCGCTCGATTGCCGACATCACCTTCAACTGCTCGAGGCTGACATGGCCGGCATGGGCTTGGCGCCATGCCGGTCCATGGTCGCGGAAGATATCCGCAACCTCCAAAGCCGGACGCGACACGCGCGCGCGTCAGCCGGGCGGCGGCCGGACCTCCTTGAACTTGAGCGCGATGTGCTCCAGCGGGCTCATGACCTCGCTGATCGTCTTGGTGGCAACGCGGGTATAGAGCGCCGTGGTGTCGAGCTTGGCGTGACCGAGCAGCACCTGGATGACGCGGACGTCGATGTTCTGCTCCAGGAGGTGGGTGGCGAAGCTGTGCCGCAAGGTGTGCAGCGAGACGCGCTTTTTGATCTCCGCCATCCGGGCAGCGGCGTGGCAGGCGCGATTGAGCTGGCGCGTGGTCACCGGCTGCGCCGGATCGCGGCCCGGGAACAGCCAACCCCGGGGCCGCGCCGCCCGCCACCAGGTGCGCAGCAGGTCGAGCAGGCTCGGCGAGAGCATGACGTTACGGTCCTTGCCGCCTTTGCCCTGCTCGACGCGAATGATCATTTGCTTGCTGTCGATGTCGGAGACCTTGAGCGAGACCACCTCGGCGGCGCGCAGGCCGGCGCCGTAGGCTACGCTCAGCGCCGCCTTGTACTTCAGCCCCGGCGCGGCATCGAGCAGCCGCGCCACTTCCTCGGGGCTCAGCACCACCGGCAGCTTGCGGGGCTCGTGGACGAACGTGGTGTGCTCGACGATATCGTGGCGCCTGAGCGTGACCCGGAAAAAGAAACGCAGCGTCGATACGGTCTGGTTGATGGTCGGTACACCAACGCCGCTCGCCGCCAAGTGCAGCTGGTAGCGGCGCACGTCCTCGAAGCTCGCCGTATCGGGTGAGCGCCCGAGAAACGCTGCGAAGTTCTTGACCCGTTGCACGTAGTCATGTTGGGTCTTCGGCGCGAATTTGCGGATCGTCATGTCTTCGATCATGCGCCGGCGCAACGGGCTTACTGCCTCGTCGGTCATGGGGATGCTCCTGTCTTGAGTGAGGTTGTCGAAACCCCTCAATCTCAAGACAGGACGCCCCGTTGCGCTATCGTCTTGGCTGTGTCGCCTGCCGCAGCGCCCTACCGCGCGAGCGGTTTAGTCC
>Ga0265323_10001480_pt1 | contig 11499 bp, 10 predicted proteins | sample 41225metaG_FD_193580 | JGI IMG/M metagenome (GOLD analysis project Ga0265323, IMG submission 193580) | Rhizosphere microbial communities from Carex aquatilis grown in University of Washington, Seatle, WA, United States - 4-12-25 metaG | ecosystem: Host-associated > Plants > Roots > Rhizosphere... | reverse complement strand
CATGCCCTTCCGGATGGCACCTGCCTTCGGATGACGAATGGACAGAATTGATTAATTATTTAGGTGGGGAAGATATTGCCGGAAAACAACTTAAAATTACCGGCGCTTCCGGTTTTAATGCCCCTCTTGCCGGCTATGCAGATGGCCATTCATATTGGTTTTTAAATGTATATGGAGGATACTGGTCTTCAACTATTTTTGATGAAACCCATGCCTGGTATAGGTATTTCACTAAAAAAGATAATTCTTTCACCAAAACTTATTTTAGCAAGAATTATGGATTTTCGGTTAGATGTGTTAAAGATTAGAAAAAAGAAAAATAAATAGGTTATTAAACTATTCCACAAATAATTTTCAGGAACTTTGTAAAAAATAATTCCAATGGCCCTGAATAAAATAATGACTTTTTCAATAATAATTATTATCCATGTAAATATTGATAGCCAGACCATTTGGCATGTTTTTTCCCCGGGGGAAAAACTGGGGTACGAAATCGATTATACATTGGGAATAATAAGGATTCCTGCCGGTGAGGTTTCTTTTACCGTTTCGACCCGATCTTATAACCATGAACAGGCATATTACTTTGAATCCATCGGAAAAAATTACAGCTCGATTGATTGGTTTTATAAAGTGTATAACCAACTTCAATCCTATAGCAAAACTGGAGATTTGAAACCTTTATGGTTTGAAAGGAATATGAATATCAACGGATCAGAGAGCAATGAAATTTACACCATCGATCAACCGCACAACAGGATTTTTTCAATACACAAGAAATCCGGCTCACCGTTAAAAAGGGATACCATTAATTATTCAAGTGTTTTCTACGACATTCTAACCGCCGGTTATTATTTACGAAACATCGATTTCACCAATTTCAAACGAAACGATTCAATATCCATACGAGTTATTTTAGATAATAAATTTCATCCGATAGTTATAAAATTTCTCGGTAAAGAAAGTTTATCCCTTCCCCTTCATAACAATAATAATAATAATTATAATTGCCTGAAATTTTCGATAAAGGTAATCCCGGGTGAGGTATTTCATGAAAATGAAAAAGTAATTGCCTGGGTGACTGATGATGAAAATCATGTACCGGTCCAGTTCGAAACCAAAATAATATTAGGGTCGGTAAAAATCTATCTTATTAATGCTGAAAACACAAAAAAACCGATTGCTTTTATAAAATAAACTAATGCAAAAATGTTGGCTTAAAAAATTACTCTTATTAAAACTACTATTCCTGAAATTACAATAAGTAACCCGTTAATTTTATCTATTTTTATTAGCTTATTTGAATTCAATAGCAAAATAATTGGTTTTGAAAGGTAACATTTCAAAATTCCCGAAATAATTGCAACGAGAAGTAAACCAGTCAGAAAGCTGAAAATATTATTGTTTTCAATTCCAAACTTTTTTATTGCAAGTCCAATTATCCCTGCCCAGAAAATGAGGTTTGAAGGGATAACAGAATTAAGAAAAAATCCTTTTAAAAAATATAGCAGTTTGTTACTTTTAATTTGCCCTTCTTCCGGGATAACATTATTGTTTTTTCAAATAATCATTAAACCTCTCATTATAATCAAAATTAAACTGCCAATTAAGCCGACGAGGATCAAATTATGACCCTGAATTATTATTCCCGATAGTCCCATAAAAGAAATAATTACCATTACTAAATCGAAAGCCTTTAAATCTGCCCAATTTAAAGCTAATTTAAATCCCATCATGACAATTTTAATTAAAGGTGAACAATAAAAAAAGCCTTCACCGGATTAACGGTGAAAGCTTTCATTTGGAAACTTTTAACCATTTTTTAAACTAATCAAATTTATTATCTGTATTTCCTGGAGTACCGGTAAACAATTTCACCTTTTGAACTGACGAAACATAATTGCAGACTATCTGCCCTGAATGAAATCAAAGAAAATGAAGGTAACGATTTACTGAATATAGTCATTGTGCCTGAGCTATCGCGACGGGGTTCCCCACCAGCACCGGTGACAATATAATCGACCTTGCCATCCATTTCACGAAGGTGTTGTAAATCGTGGTCGTGCCCGCAGATATAAAACTGAACATGGTATTTATCAAACAAAGGCTTCACATGCACAATCATTTCCTTTGTATTGCCATGGGTTGGACTGGCAGAATAAACCGGGTGATGTCCAAAAACAATTTTCCACTGTTCTTTTGAATTGGCCAGAATTTCTTTAAGCCATATTAATTGTTTTGTTGTGTCCTGTTTAGAAATTTCAGGAAAACCTTCAGGATGCTTCCTATATTCCTCGACAAATGGAGATGTATCGAGGAAAATAAAGCGTGCCGAAACAGAATCATTAATTTTTCTGACAAACGAATAATAATGATCTGTCAATCGCCAACGACGGCTGATTTTTGAATAATCAATTTCAGCCTGTGGGCTTCCATGGTAATCGTGATTTCCCAGAACAGGGAACCAATCAACCAGCATGGATGGTTTTCTGTAAATATTTTCGAAATTTGACAACCAAAGCGGGTCTTGCACCGAAGCAACCCCGTTAACCTGAAAATTATCGCCGCAGGAAACAATGAATTTTGGTTCAATGCTGTCGGCAACCATTTCCATACCATTTGCTACTTCCTGCTGGTGCTTGAAACCATTCCATCCCCAATCGCTTACAACAAAAAAGTTGAAGGCTCCTCTTATTTTCCTGACCGGATTTTGAACAGTTGCATTTTTTGCCTGTCCTGTTTTCCGGGCACCATGATCACACGAGCTTACAAGGATGGTAACAGAAATGAATGAGAGTAATAGTATTTTTTTCATATATAATTGATTTTAGATTTAAGCTATGTTAATTCATAAAGTTCCTCTGTAGATCGTTAATGTCAAGTTTCTTAATTTTTTGAAAAATTAAACCACATCACAATGTCTGTTAACAAGGGGCTTCAGCATTCCCCCTTTAAAAAGGGGGCTGGGGGATTGAGCCTTAAAACTTTATTAATCAATCTCCCTACCCTCTTCTCCAAGAGGGAATTAAAATAGCCATTTCAGTAGTTTAAGAAACTTGAAAACCGCAATTAAATGGAACGATTTATTTTACAGGTTCAATATCCAATACCACAAAGGTTCCGGGAACAATTTTAGGTTTGGCTTTTGGGTTATCGTCATCATCAGCTCCCTTTAAATCAGCTGTAGGCAGGTAAATATGATGTGTTTTCTTATTCACGGCTATTGTCTTTGCTCCTTTTTGTGTTGGGAAATTTTCAACAACTTCGAATGAATCTTTATTGTTTTCTTCAATGACTGTCATTGTACCTTCACCATTTGAACTGTAAATGCATTTTAATTCAGGATCAAAGGCAGCACCGTCAACTCTTTCTCCAATAGGTACGGTAGAAACTACTTTACCTGTTTTCGCATCGACAATTACCAACATTTTATTATTGCAGGCACTGAACAAACGATGGGTTTCATTATCGAGCGCCAAACCGGTAGGTTCTTCTCCGGGAGCCGAAGGCCAAACATTTTCAACTTTAAATGTTGATGAGTTTATTTGGCAAATTTTACTTTCGGCTTCAAAATTTACATAAACTTTTCCTTTACCATCAGAGACACAACCTTCAGGTTTGCCATCGACAGGTACGGTTGCAATAACTTTATCTGCAACAGGTTCTATTACACTAAGGGTTTTCGATTTCCCGTTACAGGTAAAAACTTTTTTGCTAAATGAATCGAAATAAATAGCATCGGGGCCTAAACCTGAAGCCTGGAAGCGTGTGATTACCTTCAATGTTTTGGTATCGAATACTGTTATCAATGTATCTTTTCCACTGCTTATATATCCTTTACTAAGTTCCGGCACTATTGCAATTCCATGAACACCTTTCATTCCGGAAATGGTCCCTACTAATTTTCCACCGGCTTCATCCACCACCTGGACCATAGTACCATGCGATACATAAAGCATTCCGGTGGCATCGTCGGAAAAAAGATAATCCCAGCCACCATCTCCTTCGAGGTGAATTTTATTGGCTATTTTATACTTTGATGCCGGCACTTCGGCCTGAATGGTTAAAAACGAACTTCCCATTATCAGGGATACAATAAATAGTTTTGTTCTCATAGAATTATGAATTAAAATTTAATTTATATAAAAAACAGAATTAAGGCAAATAATACTCCCGCAATTGCTATAATGAGCCCCCTGCGAAAAAACACGGTTCCCTTTTTAAACATCCAGAAAGACGAAAACACCATAAAAAGAAGAACTAGCCCGAAAATTGTATTTACCCAATGGATAGAATCTTTGCTTTTCACTTTATGCACGTTTATAAACCTGTTGAATGGAAAAATATATTCTTTCATTGAGAATTGAGCTACTCCGGTTGTTTTATTATACAGCCCATTTTCAAAAAATAATGTATCGCCCGAAGGATTTGTAATATTTAAATCTTTCATGTGAAGGGATTTCCTTAATTCCGAAGAATTCAAGTTTTGCAATAACTTTTTTTCAAACTTAATATTGTGTTTCAAGAAATCAGTATCCCTGAAAATAAGCGCTATACCGCTTAGCGCATAAATAATAACCAACCCGATGATAAAAAAACCAATGTCACGGTGCCAGGCACGCATGAGTTGGTTTAAAGATTTCTTTTCCATTTTTTTATAAAAAGTAATGAACTATTTCCGAAGAAGTAGTTCATTACCAGGAACATTTTACTTTTTTAAGAATTTACTGGTTTCTATTGTTGAACCTTGTATTAAGCGACATAAGTATAATCCTTTAGAAAGATATGACAAATTTATTTTAAATTGATTAGCAGTTCCAAAAGATTTAGAAAGAACTATTCTGCCTTGCATATCAATAATGTCAACTTGCATGTTCCCCATAATGGCTGATTGGCAGGTTAAAGTTAATTCGTCAACTGCTGGATTAGGATATACTGATAATCCCAGTTTACCTGATATTGTATTGATGCTAACCGGTGCAACATATCCGGGATATGGGCTTGGCAAATGTTTGTTGCCAGTGCCATCGGTAGGATATGCACCCAAGTCAGTATTCAGGGGCATAGCAGTACCGACAGGAGCGCCTGCAGAGAATGAAGTATATAGTGTAGCGTTGGTTGTACCGGCACCAATAGCAGGCGAACCGGTTGCTAAAGTAGGCACATTAAAATCTGCAGTATCAATTGTGATATCAGAATCCCAATGGGTAAATACTTTTCCACAAGCCGTAAGGCCGGCATCAACTTTGTCGGTCGATTGTTGCGTTCCTTTTGAACCCGGGATATATTGGTTATTTGTAAAAGAGTCTGCAGTGGCACTATACATATAAATAAGGTTATTGCCATATTTTGTATTATTCATATCTGCTTTAGAAGTAATGTTGATACCATTGCGGCAAGCAACTAAAATATTGTTGTAAATATTGGCAGCAGCAAACTGATCAATAAGGATGGACGAAGAAAGCTCTCCGACTTTTCTCCAATTACCATCTACAAAAGTATTGTTATAAATATTAAGTTTCGTTTCCGGTGATAAAACAGTTTTGCCTGTATTTAGCTTCACGCCACTGTTAGCAGAGCTCCAAATGTAATTGAAGGCAATATCACCTTCTGGTCCTGCTTTAATGTTAATTAAATCGCCATCAGGACCTCCTAAACGTTGCAGTACATTTCTTTTAATACTAACGGTAATATATCCTTTAAGATGAATGGCATCGTCCATACCACCAAACATCCAGTTATCTTCAAAAATAATTTTAGCGCCTCCATTATAACTCTGGCTGCCTTCGACATCGAAACTTGCCTGAAAACCTCCACTACCATCCGGGCCACCAGTGTAATCTAAATGAGTGTAAGTTACACTTACATTTAACGACGTGGAGTCAATAAGAATTCCACCCCACCAGCCTGATCTTCCAAGGCTGTCGTGAGCAGTTTTTTCATCATTAGCTGTAAAAATGATTGGATTTTCATCGGTTCCATTACAAATTAGCGTTCCGGCAATTTCGATGTTGTAATTTCCGGTTGCAAGAACTTTAACACCGGGCATAACAGTTAACGTTTCATTTACGTCAACAAAAGCACTGCTATCGAGAGTATAGGTACCAGCTGTTAAAGTCCGAGAACCTAATAACCCGCCAAGGCTATTTGAATTTGCGTTTTTCGCTTTGATACCCGATTTTTGAAGTACATGTTTCGTACTTGCATTAATAATCCCAACCATAAGGGCTAACGCAATTGATAAAATGTAAATTTTTTTCATTGTTTTTTCATTTTAAATTGTTATAAATTAAATTTTAATCCTATAAAATAACTTTGATAGTTATACGATTTTTCGACAAGTGACCCATCATCTTTTATATAGCGTACTACCGGACTGTTCAGGAGGTTTGAAATTTTTGCAATTATGAAAAACCTTTTACCAATCCGTTGGTCTATCGTAAGCCCCAGGTTATTATAATTTGTCTGATATATATCCTTTTCATAGGTATCACTTGGTGTTACCAGATTATATCCCTGCATGGTATATACAATACTTGACCTAAATCCCCATATTTGATTACGATAGGTCAGGCTTAAATTAAAAAGATGAGGAGACTGTCCCACCAAAGGACGGGTTTCATTTCTTGTTATAGTAGTGTCATAAGCACCATTTTTAATCACAAAAAAATGCTCGGGTACAGCAATAGCTGAATGGGTATAAGTATAATTGGCATTAAATCCAAAATTCCCGAAGTATTTCATAGCTACCAGTTCCAAACCGTAATTGGTACAAGTCTTGATGTTTTGAAATGATGAGTTTTCGCTTCCAGGCGATACAATATTTTCGATGGCATTGTTTAATTTTTTATAAAAAATCCCGGCAGTAAAAACTTCTTCATTTTGCGGGTACATTTCATATCGCAAATCGAAACAATTACCTGTTGCATGTTTTAATTTCGGATTTCCTGACGATGCCCCGGCACGTGGATCGGAGTAAGGGATTATTTCCGTAAAACCCTGCCTGTTTATAGCCTGATATACAGAGAAGCGAAGGTTTTGTTTTTCAGTAAATTTATAAGTCAGATATAAACATAGCAAAGGATCATGATATTGTACGGTATCCCCTGAGACCGGAATTTTAACACTATTCTGGTTATGCTCGTTTCTCATATAGGTAATCTCTGTTCGAACTCCGGTTAATATTTGCAGTTTCCCGAAAGATGTTGTTACAGAACCATAAAAAGCCTCTACATCTTCCCATGCTCTGTAATTTCCAGGATTTAATAAGGCGTTTCCTTCTTTTTGCTGGGCATTTTCGTTATTGGTCAGTGGTACAGTAAGGAGATTGGGAAATGGATAATTGGCAGGTTTTGGACAATCAAAAAAGTATTGATTGGCATAATTTTTCCTGTATTTATTTCTGGCCATTCCGCCTGCCTTAAACTCAAACAACTGACCCAAAATCGAAGGTTTGTAATTTATATTAAGGTACGCCGATCTATTCTGGTCAACATCCCATTGCCAGTTACGAATAACCGGTTGAGAATAATTAAGTGTTGGGGCCTGATTGCCTAATTTTGCTTCTTCAATGCTTGCAAAATCGGGCGAGGTTGAATTTGCAGCAGCAAATAATATTGTCCAGTCAATATTCAGGATTTCCAATAACTTGTGTTCGCCCCGCAGCGTATTGCAAAATATACCTGAATTGTCTGTCTCCGTTTGGGTTTCAATAGGACGGTAATTCTTGGCACCATTTTCGTTTTGCAGGTCGGTATATTCCCTAACCCTAAGCTGGTCATCCTGGAAAAATGAACTATAAAAACTTATCTGGTGATTGTTATTGAATTGGTAATCGATTTTAGCATACCCCCCATATCTTTTTTGGTCTTTACTGTAAACCTGACTTTCCCAATAATCAATATCCGATTTGTTGGTGTTCGGATCGGGGGAATAACTTGTATAATTATAGGTATTTGCCAGGGATGTTCTTTGAACGCTAATGGCAAACATTACACCGAGTTTTTTATCAAATAACCTGCGGCCACCTGATATACTTATGTTTAAGTCGGGTAAGGCTTTTTCCTCTTTAACAATTAAATTTTTTCTTGGAAATAAAGAAGCATCGGCCAGGTATTTTGGTCCGTATATCTGGCTAAAATCTTTAGCCGCAACTGTACTATTATCGAAAGTTAAAAACTTATGACCAAAATAATACTGGTTATATCCGGAACCAATTTGTGCCTTTAAAAAAGCAGTATCGGGTGCTTGTTTCATTCTTATGTTAACAACTCCACCAATGGCATCTCCTTCCAATTCGGGGGTCAACGCTTTTATCACTTCTATGCGCCCTACCAATTCCGAGCCAAACACATCCAATGATACCGATCGACCTGATGAACTTGTACTGGGCATCACCACGCCATCGACCAATGCACTGTTATACCTAACTGGCATGCCCCTGATGATTAAATTTGAATTTCCTCCTGAACTGTTTTTTGTCATCGAAACACCGGAAACACGCTGCATAATGTCGGCAACATTCTGGTCAGGTAAGGATTCAATGGTTTTGGCTGAAACAATATTTATGACATTTGAAGCCACCCGTTCGTCATTTCTGGCACTCCTGTCAGTTTCCCTATTTAAATTACCCCTTACCCTTACTTCTTCAATTGCAGTTGTTTTGGGTTTTAGATAAATATCATATTTAATGGTATCTGAATCGAATTTGATTTCTAATTGCTGCGGAACTGAATTTTCATAACCTGCACTTTTTGCATTTATAATATAGGTACCCGGTTTGATATTTATAAATGCATATTGCCCGCTTATGCCGGAAATAACATAATTACTTTCCTTGTCAAGAAATATCGCTGCACCAATTACTGTCTCATGGGTGTAACTATCAATAACTCGGCCTTTAATAGTGGCAGCATTGGTTATGAAAGTTAATAACTGGAATGATAAAAGGATACTATATTTTGCTTTATTCGTTTTGTCGCTAAATTTCATTTAAAAAATTTTGGACAAAACTATTATTTAAAATTGCGTAGCTACTTTAATTTATATTAAGTAATTGTAGTATATTTGTTAGTGAATAGTTAAGAGAATATTAATCATTATATGTAGTCTGTCTTTTAAATAAAAGTTGAATTATTACATTAATTTTTATTCTTATTCTCAACCAAAATTCTAATTGCAAAATAATTATTGTTTTTCTTTAACCTGGTTAGATTATAGGTTTTGAATTTTATCTAAATTTCCATTATTGCTTTAAATTTTACTTTCTTCAATCCCTCATCTTTTTTGTAGGTTTTGTTAAACCATTATTCAAGGTAATTTGGGTTCCTGAAGGGGAAAAAATGCCAATTACCAGTACTTTTTAAAATATTGAATTAACGAAGTAAGGTGAAATTTATTTCCAAAATTCAGACTTGTGGTTTTTGCAGATATTAAAAAAGTTTTGAAAAATCAATATATCCGACCAAAATTAGACACAACAAACCGGTTGGCAAACCTACTAAAAGTAATATGCTGATATCGTCCCAATTTTCTTTTCCCCATTTTTTAATACTATCGATATTCTTTTTCATAACATCAGGGCAATTATTAAAAAGTAAAGTTATTTATCCCAAACACCTTACTGCAACAATTTAGTATTAAGAAATTATTAATTTTTGCAGGTGAAAAAGAGCTAATTTTTGAACAGGGAATATTTTAGGTTTCAATTTCATTCAAAAAAAATACTATTATTAATTTCCTTTATTATTATGTAAAGAAAACTACAATTATAAAGAATTTAAATTATTGCCAATATTTATTCTCAAACGTTTATTCAGAATAATAAAGTTTGCTGAAATCACTTAAATTAAATACATTTAATAGATTAAAGCCATAATTACGATAAATGGCTTTAGTATATCATTAACAATTTATAGATTTGTTAATAATATTGAAATACTGCAATTGCAAATTAAGATGGTTGAAGATCAGGATATTCAGGTATTTGTCAATGCATTGAAAAGTTCCTCGGGATACGATTTTAGCGAATATTCTGAAAAGTCGCTAAAGAGAAGGCTTGCAAAAGTTCTTATGGACAACCGGATTGATATGGTTAACCTGATTTCTGAAATAAGAAAAAATCAGCAATTTGCAGAAAAGATTGTCAAGGATATCACAGTCAATACAACTGAATTATTCCGGGATCCCCCTGTTTGGCAGGTGCTTCGATTTAAGGTATTGCCTTATTACCGCGATTATAAAACCATTAACATATGGCATGCCGGATGCTCCACCGGACAGGAAGTTTACTCCATGATGATCCTGCTGAACGAGATGGATATGCTTGAAAAATCAAAAATTTATGGTTCCGATATCAATGGCGACGTCCTGGAAATTGCCAGGAAAGGAATTTATAAATATCGGTTTAACATTGGTTATCTCGACAATTTCGACAAGGTAATTAAGGAAAATCCATACAACTACGAAAAATATAACGATGTCCCTTATACAAAATATTTCGAAATTGATATGACCAGGGATTATTTAAAGATGCACCCATTCCTATCTGATAAACCTGTATTTAAAAAACATGACCTGGTTAAGGAAAACAATACTTTTTACAACAAGTTCGATATTATCCTTTGCAGAAATGTAATTATTTATTTTAACTATAATTTGCAGAACAAGGTTTTTAGCCTTTTCCATAATAACCTTTACGATGGCGGTTACCTTATCCTCGGAATGCATGAAACAATCCTTGGGCCTCAGACTTCAGGTTTTGAAAAAAGAGACCAGTTATATCAAAAAAAATAATTAATGTATGTATTTGAACTTCAAAAATTCAATCGGTATTTTAATGATTCATGTAACAGGATCAGGATTTTATTTTAAAATAAGTATTTTATCTGCAGCTTTGTGTATTTTTATGATTGTAAATTGTTAATCACTAAATAACTAAAAAACTGACTGACCATTTAAAATATTTTCACATGAAACCCATTCATTTGTCATTGAAAAAAAAGTTTGCAGTCATTGTGTTCATTCTGGCTTTTTTATCATTATTATTGTTTATTTCAGCTATCAATCAGCTTAAAAAGGCCAAAGAATACAACAAACTTTATGATGAGGCTGCTTCCCTTACGGAATCTTTGTTTGCGTTAGACAGCATTCAAAAACAAATGTTTAATTCACTTCCACTTGATATTAATTTCTACAAAACCGGAAATAATCATTTTGTCGATGACATCAACAATTTAAATAATATTTTTTCAGAAAAAGTAAATAAACTTTCCGGAAACTTTTTCCTTTCTCAAAACAAAAAGATCAAACTAATTAATTTTGATATAGGCAAGCAACTAAAAAAATATAACGAAGCTCTCAGTAAATACTTATTATTTCAAAAAGAAAAAGGTTTCGATGGATATGGAATAAATGGAAAGATAAACCTAATTACCGAAAAGGTTATGAATTCATGCAAGCAGGAAAATTTGACTTCACTTATGCAAAAGGTTCAAAATA
>Ga0265323_10001478_pt1 | contig 11509 bp, 7 predicted proteins | sample 41225metaG_FD_193580 | JGI IMG/M metagenome (GOLD analysis project Ga0265323, IMG submission 193580) | Rhizosphere microbial communities from Carex aquatilis grown in University of Washington, Seatle, WA, United States - 4-12-25 metaG | ecosystem: Host-associated > Plants > Roots > Rhizosphere >... | reverse complement strand
GGAAAGTGTCACCATGCAGCCGGCTTCGTCGGGCAGCGAAAAATCGGGCGCGGGAGTGCCTACGGGCAGGGGAGAGGAAAACAGCCAGGACATCATGGCATCCATCATGGCACGGCGCAGGCGACCGGCGAGTTGTCTTCGGCGGCGGCCGAGTCGTACAAAAGCACTGTCATCATGGCGTTGATCTTCAGCGCGTTCTGCCAGAATCTGGGGGTGAACAGCGCCAGGTACGGCGCCTCCTCGACCAGCGACTCATAGCCGCCGGGCAGCGGCTTGAAGCGCACGTACAGGACCTGAGAGATGTCCTGTTTCGAAATCGCCATGGGTTTGGCGCCGCTCAAGAGTGCGATACCCGCCGCAGACGGCTGGGCCAGTCTGTCGGAGATCTTGCGGCCGGTCTTCAGGACAACCGTCAGGTGTTCCCGCGGCCAGGGCACGGTCGTGAAAACGTCGGCCCAGGAACTCCTGCCACTATAGACCAGACCGCTGGCGATTCCCTCCTCGACGCGGAGAACATCCGGGCGCAGCACGGTTTCCGTGTGCTGAGGGGACGCCACGGGGCCGGCCGGCGGAGGCACGGATTCCACGACGAGAGAGCCGCTGGTGACCTTGGATATCTTCCCCGTCTCGCAGCGGCCGCCGCGGAGCACCACGGTGTATTGGTTGCCCCGATCCATGGCCGCGAGTTGCATCCAAAGGTCCTTCCCCGCCGCGTGCGCCATGGGCAGGGCGAGCAGGAGCGGCCAGGTCCGCATGGCTCCCCGCCTCACCCCTCTGCCACCGGCCTCAACGGCTCACCCAGCAGTTCCCGAACCTTGGCGGCCAGTTCGTGCGGGCCATACGGTTTGTGCAGGAACGACACGCCGTGGTCCAGCACGCCATGGTGGGCAATCACATCCGCCGTGTAACCGGACACGAAGAGCACCTTCAGGCCTGGGCGCGACCTGCCCATCCGTTCCGACAACTCCTTACCGTTCATTCCCGTCAGCACGACGTCGGTCAGCAACAGGTCGATCCGCCCCGGATGCCGTCCGGCGATGGCAATCGCCTCCTCGCCGCCGGAGGCTTCGATGACGCGATAGCCGTATCCCTTCAACGCCGCGAGGGTGAAGGCTCGAACGGCGGGTTGATCTTCGACCAGGAGAATGGTCTCGCTCCCCGGTTCGGTCGAAATGCCGGCATCCTTCCCCTCGGGCTGCGACGGGCCATCCATGCGGGGAAGGTACACCAGAAACGACGTTCCCGCCCCGACTTGGCTCCGCACATCGATCCAGCCGCCGCTCTGCCGGACGATGCCATAGACGGTGGACAGCCCCAGCCCGGTTCCCTTGCCGAACTCCTTGGTCGTGAAAAACGGCTCGAAGACCTGCTGGCGGGTGGCCTCGTCCATGCCGTGTCCCGTGTCGGTCACCTTCATCAGGACGAAGCGGCCCGGAGCGGCGTCCTCCCGCGCGCCCACATCGTCCACGCCGAGATCGACGTTGTCGGTCTCAACGCCGAGTCTTCCGCCCTTGGGCATGGCATCGCGGGCGTTCACCACGAGATTCATGAGGACCTGATGAATCTGATCCGGGTCGGCGACCGCCAGTCCCAGGGAATCGCTGAGCCGGGTGGTGAGAGCGATGTTCTCGCCGATCAGCCGTTGCAGCATGGGCATGGCGTCCCGGATGGTGGAGTTCAGGTTCAAGGGCCTGGGCTCGATCACCTGTTTGCGGCTGAATGCCAGCAGTTGCCGGGTGAGACCGGCGGCACGCTCGCCGGCGTTCCCGATCTCCTCGGCGTACGGGCGCAGCGGGTCGGCGGGGCTCAAGCCGCTGAGCAGGAAGCCGCTGTACCCGTTGATCACGGTGAGCAGGTTGTTAAAATCGTGCGCCACGCCGCCAGCCAGCCGCCCGACGCTCTCCAGCTTTTGAGCCTGGCGCAACTCCGCTTCGAGCTTCTCCTTGGCGGCCTCCGCGGCCTTCCGCTCGGAGATGTCGCGGACGGAGGCGAGCAGCGCCCGCGTGCCATCGGCGTCAACTATGTGGGCGTTGATCTCGACGGGGATTCGCCGGCCATCTTTAGTCACGTTGACGGTTTCGAAGAGGATCTGTCCATCGGCGACGGCCCGCTCCCGGACCGCCCGAACCGCAGGTCTAGCTTCGGGGGCCGTGACATCGAGCGGTCCCATCTGAAGCAGTTCGTCTCTGGAATAGCCCAGACAGCGGCAGGCCTGGTCATTTGCCTGAATGAATCGTCCGGGAGTTCCGTCTTCCGGGAGGGTGCTGACGAAGACGGCATCCGACACTCCGTTGAAGATGCCGCGGTACTGGCGTTCCGCGCTGGCGAGCGACTTGTTGGCTTGCTGGACCGCCTCCTCGGCGCGCTGGCGTTCCTGAACCTCGACGCGCAGGGCGGCGGTGCGTTCCTCGACGCGCTCACGCAGCCATTTCTCACGCGCGCGCAGACCGCTCACCCGCCAGCGGTAGGCCCCCGCGCCGGCCAGGGAGACAATCAGGCCGCACAGCAGATAGAACCAGGCCGTCTGGTAGAACCGTGGGGCCAGCTCAAAGGAGAAAGATGCCCCGGTCAGGTTCCAGACGCCGTCGTTATTGCAGGCCACCACGCGAAACCGGTACGAGCCGGGCGGCAGGTTGGTGAAGTACGCCACGCGCCGCGTGCCGGCATCCACCCACTCCTTGTCGAATCCCTCCAGCCAGTAGCGAAAGCGCACGCGGTCCGGGGAGATGAAGCTGAGCGCGGTGTAGTGAAACTCCAGGTTGCTTCCCGCCGCAACCCGGCTGCGTTCGGCGACCGCATTCCCGCTGCCCGCTGTCACCCGCTCCACGAACACCGGCGGCGGGCGGCGGTTGGTGCTCATGCGGGCGGGATCCACCATTAGAATTCCGCCGAAGCTGGGAAACCACAAGGTTCCGTCCCGCAACTTGCAGGCCGCGGGCCAGTAGCCAAGCTGGAACTCGCTGGTTCCCAGGATGCCATCGGAGGCGCCGAACATGTCGCCTTTGAGAGTCCGCGCGCGGCCCTCGGCAACAGCGTCAAACTCCTGTTTCGAAACGCGCCACACGCCTTTGCGGGTGGAGACCCAGAAGGTATGGAAGTTGTCCTCGACCATCTCGAACAAGCCGGCGTCAGGCAGGCCGTTGGCCCGGTTAAATGTGGCCACCTTGCCGCCGGAGATCCGGTTGAGTCCAGCGGAAGTCATGGCCCACAGATTGCGTTCGGAATCCTCCAGCAACCGGAAGGGAGATCCCACCAATCCCTGCGCCGCGCCGAACGCGGGTAGAAATCGCCCGTCGCGGAACTCCTGAATGCCCCGGCGCGTTCCCGCCCAGAAGCCGCCCCCGGAGCGGTTGGCGATGGCGGTCAGCGTATCGGCCGCCAGACCCTGGTCCGGCCCGAAAGTGGCCATCTGTCCGTTCTGGAACCGCACCAGCCGGTTGGCGGTGGCCACCCAGATCGAGCCATCCGATTGCTCGAAGATCATCCGTATGGTCCCATCCAGCTTCCATGTCCGCCGTGCCGCCGGATGGGTGAAGTCCGCCATGCGGAAGCAACTCAGAATCTCCCGCTCGCTCCCGGCCCACACATCGCCGTTGCGGGCGCGCACCACCGGCCAGACCAGGCCGCCGGCGAAGCTCTGGCTGGCGGGGTATTGGAGCACGCGGCCATCCGCCGCGATCCGGACGGCACCGCTTCCCGTTCCCAGCCAGACATCGCCCCAGGCGTCCTGCGAGATGGTGCGGATCACGTCGCTGGGCAGATCCTCGCGCGTCGACCGCACGGTGAAGGCGAAGTCCTTCAGACGGAACAGCCCGGCTCCGGCCGTGCCCATCCACAAACTGCCTTCCTGGTCCTCGTAGAGGCAGCGGATCACTTTGTTGGAGAGCCCCCCGGAGCGGCTGGGGAAGGAGGCGAATTTGCCGCCGGCGAAGCGGCCGAGCCCTCCGCCCTCGGTTCCGATCCACAGGTTGGCGTCGCGGTCCCACTCCAGGGCGATCACCGCATCCGACGGCAGCCCGTCGCGCGTCGAGTAGTTTTGGAAGCGGCCGTGGCGGAGCACGCTCAGGCCTCCTGGCCGGGTGCCAATCCAGATGTCGCCGTCGGCCCCGTTCGCCAGCGCCCACACAGGGTCGGCGGGCAGTCCATCCCGGATCGTATAAGTGGCGATCGACCCGTTCTCGAGTTTCTTCAGGCCGCCGTCGGTTCCGAACCAGAGCGTCCCGGCCGGCGACTCGGTGCCGCAGTGAACGGCCAGGCCGTTGCGTCCCCGGAACAGCGTGGAGACTTTTCCGTGGTCGTAGCTGGAGAGTCCGGCGTCCGCGCCGATCCAGAGGACGCCGCGGGAATCCACTTTCAGGAAGCGCACATTGTCAGTCTGGGTGTCGGCAACAGACAGCACCTGTGTGAACTTGCCGTTGAGGTACCGCAGTACGCCGGCGCCGCCGGTGCCGATCCACAGGCCGCCCTCGGGGTCCGCGGCCAGGCTGGTGATCTCATTCCGGGCCAGAACCGGCGTGTTCTCGGAATTGAACACCGTGAAGCTGACGCCGTCGAACCGTGCCAGGCCGCCCATGGTGGCGATCCATAAGTACCCGTCGCCAGTCTGAGCGATGCCGCGAACCGAGTCCTGCGGCAATCCGTCAGCGGTTGTCCACCCGCCGCGCCCGTACTGGGTGATTGCCAGCTTTGGGTCGAGCCCCCAGGCCGCGGTTGCTGCGGAGAACGCCAGGAAGAGCCGAAGGCAAAGCGCTCGCCTGGCGGGCCTCACTGGATTGAACTCGGTCATACAAACCGCCGATCAGGATACGCTCTGGTCTGAGGGTACCACTTCAATGGCTTCCTGACCCACGAAAAATGAGCAGATCGGTCATTTCCGGCCATCCGGATGTCACTGGATTTTCAGCGAAAACAGCCTCTCCCCGGCAGGGGTCGCGCCCCGCCAAGGGAACATTCGGGTATTCGGGTGCGTAGAGGTGTAAGGTATTTGAGGAGATAGTCACTGTGAAACAAGTCTTACGGATCGCAGGCCTGGTTGCCACGGCGGTGCTGGCAGCGCACGCGCAGAGCATCGAAGGCGACTGGCAGGGCATTCTGAAAGCCGGCCCGGCGGAAATCCCCCTGGTGTTGCATCTCACCGGCGATGGCCACGGAGGTTTTCGGGGCACCCTCGACATCCCCAGCCAGGGCGCCCGCGGGATTCCCATCACTTCCGCCTCGCTGAAGGGCGTGAAACTGATCTGGACCGCCAGTTCGATACCGGCTTCCTACGAGGGCAAGCTGGACGCCAACGGGACGCTGCTCCGCGGCACGTTCGTCCAGGGGGGCGAGGGGTATCCGCTGGATTTCAACCGCGTGGCCGCCGCCGCCAAACCGCCGGCCAAGCCGTCCGACATCGATGGCACCTGGACGGGCACGCTCGACGCCGGTGGGGTCAAGATTCCGACGGTCTTCCACATCGCCAACACGGCGGATGGCCTGACAGCGACCGTGGACAGCCCCGACCAGGGCGCTTTCGGAATTCCGGCCAGTTCCGTCACCCGTGACGGTGCCACGCTCAAGGTGGGGATCAACGCCGCGGGCGCCACGTTCGAAGGCAGGATCAGCGAGGGGCGCGACGCCATCGACGGCACTTTCACGCAACGTGGGGCCGCTCTGCCCCTGGCGCTCAAACGCTCACAGGTCCAGCCCTCCGATATCGACGGCACGTGGCAGGGCACGCTCGACTTCGGCACCATGAAACTGCGCGTGGTAGTCCATGTGGTCAATACGGCGGGCGGTCTGACCGCCAGCATGGAGAGCCCGGATCAGGCCGCGGCCGGGATTCCGGCGAGCGTCACCCGCAACGGCGCCGCCTTCAAACTGGAAATCACCGCCGCGGGGGCCACTTTCGAAGGCAAGATCGACCAGGGTCTCGACGCCATCGCCGGTACCTTCACCCAGAACGGAATGCCTGTGCCGCTGACGCTCAAGCGCATCAAAGAGGGTGCCAGCGCCGACCCGGTGCGGCCGCAGACCCCGGTGAAGCCGTATCCCTACCGCGAAGAGACCTTGACGTACGAAAACAAAACCGCCGGCATCCGGCTGGCGGCCACGTTTACGATTCCCCAAGGCAAGGGGCCGTTCCCGGCGGTGGCACTGATTGGCGGCTCTGGCCCGCACGACCGCGACGAAAGCCTGATGGGACACAAACCGTTCCTGGTTCTGGCCGACTACCTGACGCGCAAGGGCATCGCCGTGCTGCGGTCCGACAAGCGGGGCATCGGGGAATCGGGCGGGAACCTGGCAACCGCCACGGCTGCCGATTTCGCCGCCGATGCCGAGGCCGGTATTGCCTGGCTGAAGACCCGGCCGGAGGTGGACCCGCGCAACATCGGGCTCGCCGGCCACAGTGAAGGAGGGTCGATCGCGGCGATGGTGGCGGCGCGCAACCCGGATGTGGCGTTCATCGTGATGCTGGCCGGGGCGGGCGTTCGGGGAGACGAAATCGTGCCGGCGCAGGTGGCGGCCATCGACGAGGCGGCCGGCTTGAGCCATGAAGCGGCCGTGAAGGCGGGCGAACAGAAGCGCGCCAGCCTCCTGGCGTTGGAAGCCGAGAAGGACCCCGCGAAGCTGCGGGAAAAGCTGGCGCCGTTCATGTCCAGGGAGGAGATCGACCAGCAATGGCCGCTGCTGACATCGCCCTGGTTCCGCTACTTCCTGGAGTACGACCCCGCGGCCGATCTGCGAAAGGTCACCTGCGCGGTGCTGGCGCTGAACGGACAGAAGGATGTCCAGGTGCTGGCGAAGCAGAACCTGCCGGCCATCCGCAAGGCGCTCGAAGCGGGGGGCAACAAGCGGTTCGAGACGGTGGAACTTGCCGGGCTGAATCACCTGTTTCAGACCGCCAGGACGGGCGCGGTGGACGAGTACTTCCACATCGAGGAAACCATGTCGCCGGCGGTGCTGGCGAAGGTGGCGGACTGGATTCAGCGGCATCCGTGAGCGGGCGGGAGAGATGAAATCCCGCCGCCGTTGACGCTACCATGGCGGGATGGAAGAAGTTCGGGTGGGAATCGTGGGCCTGGGCAACGTCGGATTGGGGGCGTTAGCCGTTCTGGCCGGCAATCGGGAACAGATCGCGGAGAAACTCGGATTCCGGCTCCACGTGGCGGCGGTGTGCAGCCGTACGGTGGCCTCCAAGCAACTCCCGGAAGGGCTCGGCCCCGTTTTCAGAACCACGAGTTGGCGCGAACTGGTGGCGCATCCCGGCGTGCAGATCGTCGCCGAACTGGTGGGCGGCACCGGCGTGGCGGCCGAGATCATCCAAGGCGCAATCGACCACGGCAAGTCGGTGGTGACGGCCAACAAGGAACTGATGGCGGCCAGCGGGCCGGAGATTTGGGAGCGCGCCATAGCCGCGGGCGTCAATGTGGCCATGGAAGCCAGCGTGTGCGGCGGGGTCCCTATTCACGCCGTGCTGCGCGAGGGCATCTCCGCCGATCGCGTGGTGGCGTTGTACGGCATCCTCAACGGCACCAGCAACTACATCCTCACCGAGATGGAGGAACGCAGCGCGCCGTTCGCCGAGGTGCTGGGGGAGGCTCAGAAGCTGGGCTTAGCCGAGGCCGACCCGAGCGCCGACATCGACGGGTTCGACGCGCGCAGCAAGCTGGTGCTGCTGGCGGCGCTGGCCTTCGGCGAGAGGATCACACCGCGAGATGTTTTCATGGAGGGCATCGGCCGCATCACGCCGCTCGACTTCCGCTATGCCTTGCAGTTGAGGCACACCATCCGCCTGGTCTGCGGCGCGCGTGCCACGCCCGCCGGCCTGATCCTGTTCGTGCGGCCGGCGCTGATTCCGGTTTCGACCATTCTGGCGGGCGTGCGCGGGTCGTACAACGCCGTGTGGGTGAAGGGAGAGTTCGGCTCCGACACGTTCTACTATGGCCGCGGCGCAGGCCCGCTGCCGACCGGCGTAGCCGTGGTGAGCGACCTGATGCGGGTGGCGCGCGAAATCCGCAGTGGCAGCCCGGAGCGGGTCTCGCCCTTCGCGCACGAACGGCTGGGAGAGACCAGGCCGGTCTCCATCGACGTTCAGAAGTGCGCCTACTACCTGCGGTTCCGGGTAGACGACCGGACCGGGATCATCGCCAAACTGGCCGGCATCCTGGCCAGCAAAGGCATCGGCCTGGAGTCCATTCTCCAGGAGCCCTGCAGCGGCAAGCACGACCTTTCGTTCGTCATCACCGTCGAGCCGACCTCGGAACGATCCATCCGCGAGGCCGTGGCGGAGATGTCGCAGCTCGACTTTCTGACCGAGCCGCCGCTGGCGCTTCCCATGGAAACCGCGCTCTGAACCGGGGCGGCCATTGACGCTATCATCGAAACATATGGAAGAAGTTCGTGTTGGCATCGTAGGCCTCGGCACCGTAGGCTCGGGCACACTGGCCATCCTGGCCGAAAACCAGGACAATATCGCGGAAAAGCTGGGGTTCCGGCTAAACGTGGCCGCGGTGGCGGACCTGCTGGTCGAATCCAAGCAGCTCCCCTCGGGGCTCGGTCCGGTGTTTCAGACTACCGATTGGCGCGAGCTGGTAGCGCATCGCGACGTGCAGATCGTGGTGGAGCTGGTGGGTGGAACCGGAGTCGCCGCCCAGATCATCGAGGGCGCTATCGAGAATGGCAAGTCCATCGTCACGGCCAACAAGGCGCTGATGGCGCTGCGCGGGCCGGAGTTCTGGGACCGTGCCATTGCCGCCGGTGTGAACGTGGCGATGGAAGCCAGCGTGTGCGGCGGCATCCCGATTCACACCGTGCTGCGCGAGGGCATCTCGGGCGACCGGGTGACGGCGCTGTACGGCATCCTGAACGGCACCTGCAACTACATCCTCACCGAGATGGAGGCGCACGGGACGCCGTTCGAAGAGGTGCTGGCGGAGGCCCAGAGGCTGGGTTACGCCGAGGCCGATCCCTCGGCCGATGTCGACGGGTTCGACGCGCGCAGCAAACTGGTGCTGCTGGCGGCGCTGGCCTTCGGCGAAAAGATCACGCCGTCGGACATCTTCATGGAGGGCATCCGCCGCATCACGCCGATTGACTATCGCTACGCCTTGCAGTTGAAGCACACCATCCGCCTGGTCTGCGGCGCGCGCGCCACGCCCGACGGCCTGATCCTGTTCGTGCGGCCGGCGCTGATTCCGGTTTCGACCATTCTAGCGGGCGTGCACGGGTCGTACAACGCGGTGTGGGTGAAGGGAAAGTTCGGGGCGGACACGTTCTACTACGGCCGCGGCGCGGGCTCGCTGCCGACCGGCGTGGCGGTGGTGAGCGACCTGATGCGGGTGGCGCGCGAAATCCGCAGCGGCAGCCCGGAGCGGGTTTCGCCCTTCGCCCACGAGCGGCTGGGCGAGACCAAGCCGGTTTCCATCGAAGTGCAGAAGTGCGCCTACTACCTGCGGTTCCGGGTGGACGACCGGCCGGGGATCATCGCCAAACTGGCGGGCATTCTGGCCAGCAAGCACATCAGCCTGGAGGCCATTCTGCAGGAACCCTACGACGGCAAACACGACCTGCCGTTCGTCATCACCGTGGAGCCGACCTCGGAACAGTCCATCCGCGACGCCGTGGCGGAGATGTCGCAGCTCGACTTCCTGACCGATGCGCCGCTGGCGCTTCCCATGGAGACCGCATTATGAGGAAGATCCTGGCCGGTGCCGCCCTGGCGGTGGCGCTGGCAGCCGGCCTGGCGGCGCAGGTGGCCACCAAGGCCAACGAGAGATACCAGACTCCCGAGGATCGGCAGAGAATGGCCAAAAGCCTGGCCGATCCCGGCCGCGACCAGGCCCAGAAGCCGGGAGTGTTGATGTCCCAGATGGGGCTCCAGCCGGGCATGACCGTGGCCGATGTGGGCACCGGAGTCGGGCACCTGCTGCCGTATCTCAGCCGCAGGGTGGGAGAGAAGGGGCACGTGATCGCCGAAGACATCTTCGACGACTTTCTGGCGGCGGCGAAACAGGTGGCTACGGGCGAGAAACTGGCCAACGTGACCTTCGTCAAGGGAGACGAAACCGACCCGAAGCTCCCCGAAGCGGGGGTGGATATGGTGCTGGCATTCGATGTCTACCACCACTTCGACTATCCCGAGAAGATGCTGGCGGGGATTTATAAGGCTCTCCGCGCCGACGGCAAACTGGTCGTCGTGGAGTATTACAAGCGGGAAGCGGCCATGCCCAATGGGGGCGCCCTCACGCATATCCGGCTGGACATGCCCGACCTGATCAAGGAACTGGAGGCCAACCGCTTCCACCTGGTCGAGGAACGGGAACGGATCAAAAACGTCGAGTACATGCTGATCCTGGAAAAGAGTTAGAAGACCATGAAATCTCTATTGCGATTTGCCGGAAGGGTAGCCCTGCCGCTGGCCCTTCTGATGCCGTCGGCGCCCGCGGCGGACAAAGCCAAGCCGGAAGCCGCCAAGGAACAGGGGATTACGCACCAGCAGGCCGACCAGATTCTGGAGGAATTGCGCCAGATTCGCCAGTTGCTGGAGCGCCAGCAGCAGCCTCAGAAGCCCGCGGGCCCGCCGCGTGCGCAGCTCGATCTGAGCGGCGCGGAGAGTTTGGGTGCGCCCGGTGCGCCCATCACGGTGGTGGAGTTCACCGACTATCAGTGCCCCTTCTGCCAGCGCTTCCACGTCACCGTGTTCGGGGAAATGAAGAAGAATTTCATCGACACCGGCAAGGTGCGGTTCTACAGCCGCGATCTGCCGCTGGACTCGATCCATCCCAACGCCATGCGTGCCGCCATGAGTGCCCGTTGCGCCTCCGAGCAGGGTCAGTTCTGGAAGTTGCGGGACATTATGGGCGCCAATCCGGACAAGTTGGAGATGGCGGATCTGGTGGAGGCTGCCTCGTCGCTGCACATGAATGCCGCGGCGTTCAAGAGCTGCGTGGAGAGCGGGAAGTATCGTGAGGCGGTGCAGGCGAACGTGCTGGAGGCTCTGAAGTTCGACATTCGCGGGACGCCTTCGTTCGTGGTTGGGAGGAGCACACCCGAGGGCGTGGATGGGGAAGTGGTGGAAGGCGCGCTGCCGATCTCGGAGTTCGCCAAGCGGTTCGCCGCATTGGAAGCCGCGAAGTGAGAATCCCTCTGAGGTGACCGCCAAACCGCTGACGCTCGCGGCTCCGAACGGAGCCACGACGTTCAGGGAGTGGTCTGGCGGCACGGCACGAGGGCGGAGACTTAGTTCAGTACCGGCTCCTGCAGGCGAATGATCTTCTTCTGAATTGCGTACTGGACGAGCTGCGCCTTGTTGTGGATGTCCAGTTTGCGCATCATATTGAACTTGTGGGCCTCGACGGTTTTGACGCTAAGCTCGAAGCCGGTGGCGATTTCCTTGACGCTCTTGCCCTCGGCCAGCATTTTGAGGATCTCGCGCTCCCTTTTGGTGAGGGTGCCGAAGCGTGGTTGCCGCGGTCCAGCGCCTTGCTGGCGGAACCCGTCCACCAGGCGCGTCAGCAAGCGGGGGCTG
>Ga0265323_10001477_pt1 | contig 11510 bp, 7 predicted proteins | sample 41225metaG_FD_193580 | JGI IMG/M metagenome (GOLD analysis project Ga0265323, IMG submission 193580) | Rhizosphere microbial communities from Carex aquatilis grown in University of Washington, Seatle, WA, United States - 4-12-25 metaG | ecosystem: Host-associated > Plants > Roots > Rhizosphere >... | reverse complement strand
TCTTGAAGCCCGCCTGCTCGAGCAGGCGGGCTTCAAGATCGCCGGCTACGACACCGGTGGGCCCAGCCGGTTCACCTCGGTTGGCTACCTGTATGGGTGGGACGGCCGGCCCCAGGAATTCGCCACCCAGCTCGCCATCGGTGAATTGGATGTGGCCATTGCCGGCGACGACTGGATCCGCGAGCGCGTGCTTGAACTGCGCTATGAGTACGGCAAGGACGTGGAACTCCGTCGGGTGCTGTCGCTCAAGCGCGGCAGTGTGCGTCTGGTGGGGATCATCCGGCCCGACAAGGAATACGACGGTGTGCGCGGCTTTCTCAAAGATCTCACGGACCGCAAACCTCTGATTACGGCAGTGGCGGAGATGCCCTACTTGGCGCTCGACTGGATCCAGGGGCGGCTGAAAGAGGCGGGGCTTCTCGATCGCTTCCAGCGCTTCTCGGTGCAGAAGTACAGCACGCCGCCCAAGATCGACAGCGGCGTACTCATCTTCGAGACTTGGGGCAAGACCGAGGCCAAGGTGCGCAACGGTGGAGCCGATCTGGGCCTGGAGATCACCCAGAGCGGAAGCGCCATCAAGAACTATGGCCTACACATCATCGACGAGGTGATGGAATCGGGAACTTCGATCTGGGCCAATCCCCGCATCCGCGAGCAGCCGGAGAAGTACGAGCTTCTGCGCATGTTTCTGCTCAACCTCTACGGCGCAACCAACGCCGAGAACAAGGTCTTGCTGCTCTTCAATGTGCCGGTGTCACGCGCGGCTGCGGTGGAGAAGTACTTGGCGGACAACAATCTCTTTGCCGACGAGCCCAGCCGCATCAGTGGCAAGGGCTACACCGAGTACAGCATTGAGGTGGACACCGCCAGCGCCAAGCTGCCGCTCGCCCGGGTGCGCTTCCAACTGGCCGAGCTGGGCGCGCGTGGCATCGACACCGTGCCGCTCACGTCGTCGATCCCAGACGTCGGCGTCATCGAGAACTGGTAGTACGGTCTTGCGGCTGCAGCGAAAGGCCCTCGGTCTGAACGATCTTTGTTCCCGAACGCCCGTCCCAGAAGGCCGGAGGGCCATCAATGATGAGGCGCTCGGCTTCCTCTGCCGGCACGGGGCGGGAGAAGAAGTAACCCTGGGCACGCCGGCAGTTGAGCGCGTGTAGCGACTCCATCTGCTGCGGCGTTTCGACCCCTTCGGCGGTCACATCCATGCCCAGGTTATGGGCCAGCCCGACAATGGCACGTACGATCTCGGATTGCTGAGCGCCGCTGTGCATGGAGCTGACGAAGGAGCGGTCGACCTTCAGGGTCTGCACCGGGAATGACTGCAAATAGGCCAGCGAAGAATAGCCGGTCCCGAAGTCGTCCACATCCAGATGCACGTCCATTTCGTGCAATTCCTGTAGCACCGCCGCGCCTGCTTGCATGCTGTGCATGAGGGCGCTTTCGGTGATCTCCAGGGTCAAGCTGTTCGGGCGCAACCCAGTTTCGTCGAGCACGCGGCGGACCTGTTGAGTTAGATCGGCATCGGCAAGCTGGCAGGTGGACAGATTCACTGCGATGCCGAGCGGCGGCTGATGGGGGAATTTGTCGTGCCAGTGCTGCATCTGCCGGCAGGCCTCGCGCAGAACCCACATTCCGAACGGCCGGATGAGACCGGTCTCCTCGGCGGTGTGGATGAACGCGTCGGGCATCACCAGGCCGCGGCAGGGATGACGCCAGCGCGCCAGCGCCTCGAATCCGGCCAAGCGCCGCGTCTGCAGGTCCACGATGGGTTGGTAGTGGACGACCCACTCCTGGCGCTCGACGGCCCGGCGAAGATCAGTCTCGAGCTGCAATTGGTCGACCGCGCGCCGGTGCATGTCCGCGTCGAAGACTTCATGGCGGGCGAGGCCAGCAGCCTTGGCTCGATAGAGCGCGGTGTAGGCATCGCGGAGCATGTCGTCGTGGCGCGAGTAGCCCGAGCTGGACAGCGCGATGCCGATGCTGACCGAGGTGAAGACCTCGGTCCCGACGACGGTGAGGGGCAGCGCCATGGCATTCTGGATGCGCTCTGCCACGCGAACCGCATCGCTCTCGCTGTGCAGATCGTCGAGGAGAATCGTGAACTGATCGCCGACCACCCGTGCCAGCACGTCGCCTGGACGTAGACAGGCTTCTATGCGGCGGGCGGTGCGCACCAACAGCTCGTCCCCGGCACCGTGCCCGAGACTTTCGTTGATGCACTTGAAGCGATCGAGATCCAGCCAGGCCACGGCGAACAGCGGGCTCGAAGCCCCTAGGTGCCGGGTGCGCGCGACCAAGCGCTCCACACGCTTGTCGAACATGGCGCGATTGGGAACCTGGGTCAGCGGATCGTAGAAGCCTTTCTGTTCCAGCTCCGCCTCGAAGCGTTTCTTCTCGGTGATGTCGCGTGAGATTCCGAAGGTGCCGACGATCAAGCCGGACGAGTCGCGCAGCGGAATCTTGGTGGTGGAGAGCCAGCGCTCACTGCGGCCGGGCAGGTGCCACTTTTCCTCGACGTCGACCAGAGTGCGCCCGCGACGCACGATCTCCTCATCGTCGCGGCAGCGGTGTTCAGCCTCGTCCCGGCACAAGAAATCCATCTCGTTGCGACCGATGGCCCGGGCTGGGTCAGAAAGTCCGAGGTGATTCGCCAGCGCGCGGTTGACACGGGTGAAGCGGCCGTTGCGATCCTTGAAGTAGATGTCCTCGGCCATGGAGTCCATGACCGTCTCGATCTGAAAGAGAGAGCCGCGCAGCCAGTCGAGTTCCTGCTTCTGCGCGCGGCTGAGTGCTTCAGTGACGGGCGGAGGTGTGCGTTGCACTCGTCCGGGCCTGGGCGTATTCGCCTCGCGCCCCGAATGTGGGACGGGGGTCGCGCGCCTTTCCGAGCCCTGCTGGGCTTGCGCACGCTTTGCCCTGGGTGAAACGAGCTTGGTCATGCTGACGCGCGACCGTCCGAGGTGCCCCACGGAGTGAACCCCGCTGCTGCCCCTTGCTCGAACTAGTAGCCGCGCGATTATAAGCCGATTCACAAATTTTTGTGAGGTGAAACGCAGGAGCCCCTCCATCAAACTAGGAGATTCCCCCACACATGTGAGTGGAGGTATCATGCCTGACTGTGGAAAATGCGATCATGAAGCGTCGAGTTTCGATCTTGGCCGTAGCGACCGTGCTGGGGGCCAGCGGCCACGCGGCGGCTGCGCCGAAGCTCAAGGTTGTGGGCCGGGTCAATTCCGGCGAGGCTGCCATGCACGATGCCTTCGCCCTGGATCAGGCGGGCAGCAAGCTGGCCTACATCGTCTTCACTGGCAAGGGCGCGGTGCAATTGCATGTGGGACCGCCCGGGGGCAAGACCAAGGTGACGGATTTGGTGAACTTCTCGGGCGCTCCCGAGAAGATCCTGGGTTTGTCAGGATACTGGTTCGTGGTGGCCAACGAAGGGTCGCGGCGGGCCGCCATTGTCGACCCCGCGGGACGAATCAGACGCCAGACCGGCTCGTTCGACGATTGTGAGCTGTCCCGCGCGCCCACCGCGCTGGTGACCTACAGCCAGAAACATGTGCCCGCCGGGGACCGCTATTCCATTCAGACCTATCGGCCGGACGGTAGCACCATCGCGGTGAAGGCGCTGGTGGTGACCCCAGGCGGAACCATAGACGGCGACGCCTCTGCCACTTTCCTCGGTTTTGCCAAGAGCCACCTAGAAGCCATGGTGCAGATTCCGGGCGCGTACAACCGTCGCAGCGACGCGCGCGAGCCCCCAAAGTTCGCCCTCTATGACGTGATGAAGGGCAAGACCGGCCCGGGCAAGATGCCGCCCAAGCTGGACACTTTTCTCGACTACATCCGCAAGCGGGCCGAGAAGCCCGATCTCGACGCCGTCATCGTGCTGGCCGCCGGACAGGCGGGTTTCGAGCTGGTGGGTCCCGGCGAGAAAGTGCGGCCGCTCAACCTGGCGACCAAACAATACGACGTGCTGTCGTTGCAGCAGTTTCAGGTGGGCAATCGGGTGGTGTTCTCGTTGGTGGCCGACCGGCCGCAGACCGGCAACATGGAAGAGGAAGGCCGCTATTCGCAGGCGTTCTTCAGCCTGGAACCGACGAGCGGCAAGGTGACCGCGCTGGGCGAGGTTCCCCTGCCTGACAAACATCCCTGTCCCTGGTCTGCCGGCGGCAACAAGATCGCGGTGCTGCGCAAGGCGGCCGACGGGGGACGCGAGATTGTGATCTACTCAAAGTAGTGGCTAGCAGACCGCTTCGGCGATGAGTCGCTCGGCCTCCTTGGCCGAGCGCAGCGAGCAGTCTTCGATGGCCAGGCCGCCGAAGTAGTTGCCGGTGACGTAGAGGCCACTGGCTGGCAGGTGACGGTCGATCTCCTCAGCAATTGCCGCGTGTCCCAGTGCCAGCGATGGAAGAGACGTCGCGTGCGTGGCGACACATGCAAGCTGGCTGCGGCCCACGCCAATGATGGCGCAGATGCGGTCGATGCGCTCGTCGAGCGACAGACCAGCGCGGAAGTGGAAGGTAAAGGCGCGCAGGTGTTCGTCGGGAACCACGTCGCGCGTGACCACTGAAAAGAACGTGTCACCGATCGGCACGATGCCAGCCAGGCGCGGGAGGTGAACATGACGGGCCTCGGCCACGACACCAACTGATTCGATCTTCGCTGTCTGGATGCCGGCCAGGGCGGTGGCGATATCCGGTGCCAGGGGCGCGAGCAAGCGCGCTGACTCTGGGGCGGGCAGGGCCAGGGCCAGACGCTGGGCAAATACCCGATCTCCGCCGGCGAGCTCGACGACGAAGATTCCACCCGTGCGAGCCAGACCGCGCACTTCCGCATTGGTTCGCACGGTGATTCTTGGCTGCGCAGCGATCCGGTCGGCCAGAGTCTGGATTCCGCCGGCAAAGGTGAAGCTGCGCGGGATGTCTTTGCGGCGCGGGCGCTTCTTGAACAGGATCTCCGCGGGAAAGTTGTCGGCCGGCTGCGAGAGCACAGTAGCGAATAGCGGCTTGAAGACATGCTTCCAGTTTTGCCGGCCCACCAGCTTGCCGTAGTAGTCGGCCACGGTCTGGCCCTGCTTGCGCTCGCTAAACGCGTGCCAGGCCGAGGCGAACAGCTCGGGCAAACTCAATTGCGAAGGAATGCTGCGCAGCTTGCCGTCGACCAGCAGGCGAAAGGGCGCCCGTTTTCGTGTGAGCATGCGCTCTCGCAGGCCCAGCTCGTCGATGATCGTCAGCAGTGATCCATAGGAGTTGTAGAGCGTGTGTGCCCCCATTTCGAACCAGTAGCCGGCGGGTTCCTGCTGGGAGTGGACACATCCACCCGGCTGCGCTGCTGATTCGAGAACCAATACGATGCGCCCGGCCTGCGCCACACGATGGGCCAGGCACAGCCCGCTGATGCCGGCCCCGAGAACCAAGACATCGACGTTTTCACTCACGGTCCAAGGTTATGGCGCGGCCGGCCTGTTTGTCCACACCCTGCCGCGCTTGTGACGCCCGGGCCGTCGGTGCTAGCGTGCAGGCCGTCGTCGTTCGACGTCCCAACCGAAAGCCATGAAGCGACTCCTGAGAATTGTGATTTGGACGCTGGTGTCCGTGCTGGGTGCGGCGGCCTATGCCGTGCTGGCCAGCCGGCGCGGCGAGCCGCTCAATGCTGCGTGGATGGTGGTGGCCGCACTGTGCACTTACGCCATCGGGATCCGTTTCTATTCCAAGTGGATCGCGGCCAAGGTGTTGATGCTCGACGATCTCAGGGCCACGCCGGCCGAGGTTCACGACGACGGGCGCGATTTTGTCCGCACCAACAAGTACGTGCTTTTCGGCCATCACTTCGCCTCCATCAGCGGGCCTGGGCCGCTGGTCGGGCCGGTGCTGGCGGCGCAATTCGGTTACTTGCCGGGCACCTTGTGGATTCTCATCGGCGTTCTTCTGGGCGGGGCCGTGCAGGACTTCGTCATCCTGTTCGGATCGGTTCGGCGCGACGGTCGGTCGCTGGTCGAGATGGTGCGCGACGAGGTCAGTGGTTTTGCCGGCACCATCGCCATGCTGGCCGTGCTGGGAATCCTCATCATCATTGTGGCCAGCCTCGGGCTGGTGGTGACCAACGCCTTGGCCGAAAGCCCCTGGGGCGTGGTGACCACGGCCATGACCATCCCCTTTGCCATGATCATGGGCGTGTACGTGCGTTTCTTGCGCGTGGGCAAGGTGCTGGAGATGACAGTAATCGGGGCGCTGTTCTTGCTGGCGTCGCTCCTAGGCGGATTCTGGGTCAACCAGCACGCGACCTTCGCGCTGATCTTCACCTGGAGCAAGACGACCCTGGCGCTGTGCCTGATCGCCTATGGCCTGTCCGCCAGCGTGCTACCGGTGTGGCTGTTGCTCGCTCCGCGCGACTACTTGGTGACGTTCCTCAAGATCGGCGTTGTGATCCTGTTGGCCTTGGGCATCTTGCTGGTGCTGCCGCCCATCCAGATGCCGTGGCTGACCGATCCAGCGCGCTTTAGCGGTGGCATGCGGCCGGTGGTGGCGGGCAGCCTGTTTCCTTTCTGCTTCATCACCATCGCCTGCGGGTCGGTGAGCGGATTTCACGCCTTGGTGGCCAGCGGCACCACGCCCAAGATGATCACGCGTGAGCGCCAAGTGCGCAGCATCGGGTACGGCGCCATGTGCCTGGAGAGCTTCGTGGGCATCATGGCCATGATCGCGGCCTGCGTGCTCGACCCCGGCCTCTACTTCGCGGTGAACGCGCCGGCCGGGCTGGTGGGCAGCACGCCTGATGCGGTCGCAGCTGCGGTGTCCGCCTGGAACTTTCCGGTGACCGCCACCCAGATCACGGACCTGGCGCGCGCCATCGGCGAGAAGTCTGTGCTGGCGCGCACTGGCGGCGCGCCCACGTTGGCCATCGGCATGGCGCACATTTTCGGCAAGATCGTCGGCGGCGCCACCGCGATGAAGCTTTGGTACCACTTCGCCATCATGTTCGAGGCGCTGTTCATCCTGACCACGCTGGACGTGGCCACGCGCATCGGCCGCTTTCTGCTGCAGGAACTGGGCGGCCGCCTCTGGAAGCCGTTTGGCGACACTAAGTCGTATCCCGCCAACATCACGGCCAGCATGCTTTTTGCCGGGGCCTGGGGCTACTTCCTTTATGCCGGCGTGAAGGATCCCTTGGGCGGTGTGAATTCGCTGTGGCCGCTCTTCGGCATTGCCAACCAGCTGCTCGCCTGCGTGGCGCTGTGTTTTGCCACGACCATGGTCATCAAGATGGGCAAGGCCCGCCACATCTGGGTGACGTTGGTGCCCCTGGCTTGGTTGGGCAGCGCGACGTTTGCGGCGGCCTTGCAAAAGATCTTTCACTCCAACCCACGTGTTGGGTTTGTGGCCATGGCGGAAAGACTTTCGGCCGACCTGGCGGCAGGCAAAGTGCCAGCGGCCAAGCGCGTGGCCACGGAGGCGCTGATTTTCACCAACTACCTCGATGCGGTTGCGGCGGGAATATTCCTGGTGCTGGTGATCGCCATCCTGGTGGTTTCGATTCGCGAATGGGTCCTCATCGTGTCGGGGCGCAAGGTTGCGGTTTTGCACGAGACCGAGCCGGTCTGGTTGCCCACGCCGGTCACGCCGGCCGAGGTGCGGCATCCTTGGTGGCGTTTGGGGACAACCGTCGTGGTCCTTGGCACGCTAGCCAAGGAGCTGTCAGGCGAAGCCGCAGCCGCGCGGACCAACCTGCCTGCGGACCAGGCCCTGACCGAAGTGCTGGCCCATCGCTATGACGGGCACGACGGCCCGACTCGTTGCTGCTAACCAGCATCGCGTGGGCTGCGGATCGAGTTAGCTATTTCTCACAGAGAGCGCAGAGGTCACAGAGTCGGATGAGAAAGAAAAGGGGTTGGTCCGATCCGAACCCCTTCTTCCCTTCCGACCTCTGTGTCCTCCGTGCTCTCTGTGTGAAATAGCATTCTTCATCGCTTGCGTATCAACTGCGAGATGTCGCGAACTGCGCCGCGGGCTGCGCTGGTGGTCATGAGCGCGTAGGCTTGCAGAGACTGCGACACGGTCCGATCGCGGTTGGGCTGGAAAGCCTTGTCGCCGTTGGCCTCCATGGCCTGGCGTCGCTTGGCCAGAGTGGCCTCTTCGACCAGCAGATCGATCTGGCGATTGGGAATGTCGATGCGAATGCGGTCGCCCTCTTCGACCAGGCCGATGGTGCCGCCCTCGGCCGCCTCGGGCGAGACATGGCCGATGCTGAGGCCCGAGGTCCCGCCTGAGAAGCGGCCGTCGGTGAGCAGAGCGCAGGTCTTGCCCAGACCCTTGCCTTTGAGGAACGAGGTCGGGTACAGCATCTCCTGCATGCCCGGCCCGCCGCGCGGGCCCTCGTACACAATCACCACAACGTCGCCGGGCTTGATCCGGTTGGCCAGAATGGCCTGGCACGCGATCTCTTGCGAATGGAAGACGCGGGCCGGGCCTTCGAAGCGCAGGATAGACGCGTCCACGCCCGCGGTCTTCACGATGCATCCGTCTTTGGCCAGGTTGCCGTACAGGACGGCCAAGCCGCCGTCTTTGCTGTAGGCGTGGGCCACGTCGCGGATGCAACCCTTTTCCACGTCGGTGTCCGCCGCTGCGAAGTACTTTTCCTGCGAGAACGCCGTTTGCGTCGGCACGCCGCCGGGCGCCGCCAGGGTGCGCTTCTGCGCTGCTGCGCTGGCCGTCTTGCGATGAACGTCGTTCTCGGCGACGGCCTGGCCCATGGTCGCTGCATGCACGGTCTTGGCCTCGCGGTGGATGAGCCCGGCGCGGTCCAACTCGCCCAGAATGGTGAAGATGCCGCCCGCACGGTGCACGTCCTCGAGGTGGTGCTGCGATGAAGGCGCCACCTTGCAAATGTTAGGCACCTTGCGCGACAGACGATCGATGTCGGCCATGGTGAAATTCACGCCCGCCGCTTCTGCCACCGCCAGAATGTGCAATACGGTGTTGGTCGAGCCGCCCATGGCGATGTCGAGCGTCATGGCGTTCTCGAAGGCCTGCAAGGTCGCGATGCTGCGCGGGAGCACGTCGTCGTTGCCCTGCTGGTAGTGCTGTTGGGCCATCTCGACGATGCGGCGGCCTGCGGTTTCGAAGAGATCCCAGCGTCGGGCGTGTGTGGCCAGCAGCGTGCCGTTTCCCGGCAGGGCCAGCCCGAGCGCCTCGGCCAGGCAGTTCATGCTGTTGGCGGTGAACATGCCCGAGCACGATCCGCAGGTGGGACAGGCTGAGCGTTCTAGCTGGAGCAATTCCGCGTCGCTGACCTTGTCGTCGCTGGCGGCGGTCATGGTGTCGATGAGGTCCAGTTTGCGCACCGTGGGCGTGCCATTTTGATCGGGGACACCGGGCACGGTGCCGGCCTCCATGGGCCCGCCCGAGACGAAGATCGTCGGGATGTTGGTGCGCATGGCCGCCATCATCATGCCCGGCGTGATCTTGTCGCAGTTGCTGATGCACACCATGGCGTCGGCGCAATGGGCGTTCACCATGTACTCCACGCTGTCGGCGATGAGATCGCGGCTGGGCAGGGAATAGAGCATGCCGGTGTGGCCCATGGCGATGCCGTCGTCGATGGCGATGGTGTCGAACTCGGCACCCCAGCCGCCGGCGGCGTCGATGACTTTCTTCACGCGCTGGCCAATGTCGTGCAGGTGAACGTGCCCGGGCACGAACTGGGTGAAGCTGTTGACGATGGCGATGATGGGCTTTTCGAAATCAGCCTCGGTCATGCCGTTGGCGCGCCAGAGGGCGCGCGCGCCTGCCATGTTGCGTCCGTGGGTGGTGGTGCGACTGCGATATCCGCTCATGCCCTAGCTATAGGATCTCCGGGCCGCGCCGTCCACCCCTGAGGATTCGGCTGCATCAATTCTTCGACAAGCGCGCAGGGAAGCAGCTATGTTCTCAAGCGGTGCCCCATGCGTGAGATCGTCGCTGACCAGAATCTGATTGCCGCTTGCGGCTTGTACTGTGGTGCGTGTCGCAAATATTTGCGCGGCCGCTGTGCAGGCTGTCGCACCAACGAAAAGGCCACATGGTGTGGCGTCAGAAGCTGCTGCCTGCAGCACGGCTACAAGAGTTGCGCGGACTGCGCCGATTTTTCAGACGTGAAGGACTGCAAGAAGTACAACAACTGGATCGCACGCGTCTTCGGCCTGATCTTCCGTTCCAACCGCGCAGCCTGCATTGGGCTGATCCGGGACCAGGGCTATCCCGCATTTGCCGTTGACATGGCTGCCAACAAGCGACAGAGCCTGCCACGCTAGACCGAGAGCCGGTGACCTGTGACTAAGTCCTGCATCGCCCTTGTCGTCTGTCTGTTTGGCTGCGGTCACGCCGCCCCGGCCACGACTGGGCCCAAGTCGTCGGGCGAAGAGGTGTTGGAGCGAGGAGGGGAATTGGCCGACGTCGATGCTGCGCGGGCCACGGTGTCAGTCACCGCGGATCGGGTCGTGGTGTGGGGTGTGACCGAGGTGCCCGACGGCTCGCGCATGCAGATGGCCTTGTCCGGTGTGGACGCCATCACGCGTTCGGAATTGTTGAAGGCCATCGAGGTACGCGTTTCGGGCGTGGTCACGTCGGTGGAAAGCAGCGACCCCGCTGGCCGCTCCGTGGTCGTGGAAACCGTCGAGGCGGTCAGCGGCGCACTCAACCAAGCTGGACCGCTGCCGCATGGGTGGGCGCGCGTGCGGCGGGGCGACAAGATCGTGCTTCGCTTGTGGGCGCGGCTCGATGTTCCGCGCACGACCCTGGAAAACGCCATTCGTGCAGCCGTGGCGCGAGCAGGGCAGGGGGATGCGACTGTCATCATCGGCGGACTCGCGACGCCGCCGATGGAAGCGACGACAAAGTAGCCGGTCGCGAATTCTTGCCTTCCTGGTCAGATGTTCAGTAGACTGCGGCTGTGTCGCTCCTCCGGGTCGCGCCATCGGTCCAGACCACGCTCGAAGCCCTCACCCAGGCGGCTCGTCACGATCTCTCTTGCGCCTGCGGCCCGTCGCAGCCACGGCAGCGGGGGCGCGACGGGCTGTGGATCTACCCGGCGGCGCTTCCCTCGGGCCAGCGCGTGCCCATGCTCAAGGTGCTGCAGGCCTCGGGCTGCGAACGCTCGTGCATCTACTGCGTGGAACGCTGCGGGGGTCAGGGGCGATCCTTCGCTCTGCGGCCCGAGCAACTGGCCGGCGCCTTCATGGACCTGCACAGTCAGGGCCGCGTCTTCGGGCTGTTCCTTTCGTCGGCGATTCACGGAACTGCCGCTGCGACAATGGATCGCATGCTGGGCACCGTCGAGCTGCTGCGCCGCCGGCACCGGTTTCGCGGCTATGTCCACCTGAAGATGATTCCGGGTAGTCGGCCCGACCAAATCGAACACGCCATGCGATTGGCCACGCGCCTGTCGGTGAACATGGAGGCGCCCACGGCCGCGCACCTGGCGCGCATCGCGCCCGGCAAGAAATTCGAGGCCGAGATCCTGGCGCCCATGCG
>Ga0265323_10001476_pt1 | contig 11513 bp, 7 predicted proteins | sample 41225metaG_FD_193580 | JGI IMG/M metagenome (GOLD analysis project Ga0265323, IMG submission 193580) | Rhizosphere microbial communities from Carex aquatilis grown in University of Washington, Seatle, WA, United States - 4-12-25 metaG | ecosystem: Host-associated > Plants > Roots > Rhizosphere >... | reverse complement strand
ATGGAATTCCTGAATACATTAGACCAATACATCAAGAATAGATATTATTTAGAAGAATTTATTAGTACAAATTTCGCAAGCAACGATTCTAATTGTAAATATTCATCCGATCCCTCAACCATCCCCATAGCACCCTTTTACAAAAGGCTGCACCGAAAACACAGTCGCCAAAGCGACAATCACTTCAAAGAATTTATTAGTACAAATTTCGCAAGCAACGATTCTAATTGTAAATATTCATCCGATCCCTCTACCATCCTGAATTCAACTTCGCCGCATTCCTTTACCATCTCAAGCTTCTTATGAGGATCGACGGATTTCAATGACCATATCTCTTTCTGCACCTGCTTTATTATATCTATGCCTGACAAGCCATAATTGAGCATGGTATCGAGCAATTTGTTCTTTGCCTTGATGAAATCCTGCTTGACGCATAATTCCAATACATCCAAAACTTCCTTTGGGCGAGCGAATGCCGCAACCTCGAACACTATCTCTTCAGTGATCTTTGAATTCATCACAGCGCATGCCTGAAGTATATTCTCAAGTTTTCTGCAGTCGCCTTCAGAGACAAGGACTAATGCATCCTTTGCCTTTTCATCTATATGAAGCTTCTCGCGCGTTGCGATATTATGTATTATCTCATAAAGTTCTGATTTGTCAAGAGGCTTGAACCTAAAGACTGCGCATCTTGACTGTATAGGTTCTATGATCTTTGAAGAATAATTGCATGAAAGGATGAACCTGCATGTCTGGGTGAAATTTTCCATGGTTCGACGGAGCGCCTGCTGCGCTTCACGGGTAAGAGCATCGCATTCATCCAGATATATTATCTTGAAAGGCACATTGCCTACGGATTTCGTCCTTGCGAATTCCTTGACCTTCACACGGACGACATCAATTCCCCTCTCGTCAGAAGCGTTGAGTTCAAGGAAGTTTTCACGCCACGAATCACCATATAGTTGCTTTACCGTGACGAGTGAAAGCGTCGTCTTCCCGACTCCGGCCGGGCCTGCAAACAGCACATGAGGCATATTCTTGCTAGCCACAAATGCCTTTATCCTGTTAACTATGTTCTTCTGCCCCTTGACCTCTTCGAATGTTTCAGGCCTATACTTTTCAGTCCATATAGAATATTCATCAGACATGATGAAAGGACTGGAATAGTGTTTAAAAAGTTATTTACAGAAAAAAAATATTCTAGAAAAATGAAAAATATGATGATGCTCACTTCAGTTGAGGCCTTGATGAACTCGTGAAATATCTCCAGAGGCCTGTACGGTTCTCTGTCCTTATGATGACTTCCTGTCCATTGCTGTATGAAACATATTTGGCGTCAGGCACGGTCTGATTCACTGCGCGAAGTATCTGGGTCATGTTTATGGGATTGTTCTGGCTGTTCGTCCTTGACTCATCATATTTTATGCTCAATATTGTCGCCATGCTCTTATTATTCTCATCATACTTATATTCTTCTATCCCTAGGACTGTAGGTCCATCGCTGCTCTGGGCGATATATAGTCTATCATAGCTTGAAGTGTAATTTATTGCGCTGTAAGGTATCAGGTTGACGTTAGGCCTGAATAATCCTTTAAAGAACTTGCTTATCATAGACCAGAATGTAGGCTTAGTCAATGCATCTATTGGATCATTTGACATGACGAAATATTTATATTCTAGATTATAGTATAGGTACATTCCGTTGCTTTCTCCATCTGAAGATTTCTCAATGCATGTAGTGAAATTTGTCGAGGGAATGATATTTGCAGAAGTTTCTTGCGTGCAATCACTATGATAAACACTGGCGTCGCCGGATATAGAATCATAATAATTGGAATATTCAGTAATAAAACCTGAAAGACCTGAAAGGAATGCTGCGCCGTCATTTGTTTTAGGTATTATGCCTGTGATTATCTGGTCAGTCCCTGAATCTATGCTCTTGACAAGCACGCATGCAGACAATACAGCCATATCCGATCCTTGTGTCGAGGGAGTATTGAATGTCATCTCGTCAGAATCATAGCAATGCATCGTATATGTCGAATCAGTGCTCATATTCTGCAACAACTGCGCTATTATGTATGAACGTGTAGTCCAGTTGCCCATGTAGCAGTAATGGTTGCCGCTTCCTAAAGAATATCCTGTGACTGGATCCTTATCAGTTATTATTTCATTATGATGTATGCATCCTTGAGAATAATAACCTTCTAACCCAGAATCTAGTTCTGGATGGTAATCTGGTCCGACATAGCAGTCTGTAGATAGGGCGCAATAGCCGGAAGCCATATAGTTCCAATCATACTTTATATCGCTCGCAACCCAATTTGCGGCTCCTGAAGCGTTCAATACACATCTATAGCCTCTTGCGATAGGCTGGCTTGAAGTGTACACGTGATCATTTGTCAGATTGCCGTCGAACATATCATTCCATATGGCTGGGCGCGTAGCGTTATCCATCCATAAGTCGCTGCTGACGCATTCACTGCCGTCCCAGCAATATGTTGATGGACAGCAGCTGCTAAGAGAATCCATGGTTTTCATCTTTGAATAATTGAATGTTATCAGGTCAGATGCATATGAAGATTCAGATAATGCTATGTTTGATATATCGACGCCAGAACATCCTGTCTGCACAAGTATCCTTATATGCGCATCATTAAAATATCCGTCTGCAGAATTGCCGCTTGAAGGTATATTGAACCTGTTCATCCCATTATTATTTGCATCCAATACTTGATTATTGAAGCAGGCGCTTTGAAGGAATGTCGATGGATTAGCGCATAGCCCATTATTAAGGTCGAATGATATCCTGCATGAATTAGGATTGGATAAGGTATATGTCAGTGTATAATTTGCATAAGGTCTCAGATCCATGCCATAATTGGTGATAAGCGCTATATTGGATGCTCCGGTGTTTGCATGCAATGATTTGTCGGCATTAAGAGACCAGCCGTCATAAGTCGTATTCCATCCGTCATTGAAGCAATCCTTGAAACAATTGGAATTATCATTAGAATTATCCTCTGGATAAGTGCATTTCCCGTCGCCGCAGTAGTTAGCGGTACAACCGCTAGGAATATGAGTGCATGCTCCGCCGCTCCAATCACAGCAGCCGCCATAATACGCTGAGTCACACATAGCTTGAGTGGTTGCAGAAGCGCAATTATCGCTTTGCGGAAGCGCAGCGCCGACTAATGAAGAGGCAAATATTGTTAAAGATAAAAATAGTATAACTACTGAAAGTCTCTTCAATATTCCTGACGATGATTTATTCAGTTGCATATTCATTTTGTTGTCGACCTATAAATGCCTTGTATGACATCCGTGCCTGCATATCCTGCAAGCAACACTATCCTGTAATCATCAAGTGTCAGCAACGCGCAAAACACTCCAATGATTCCTGAAAGCGCAAGAGTCATCCAAAACTTCCGTGAATTGAACTTTTCCTTTCCTGTAAATACTTTATGCTTGAATAACCCTACCATGACCCGAATGATCCCTCCGAACAATCCGAACGATAAAAGCATTAAAGTATCCATCTTATCCTCTACTTCTTATTGAAACCGTTCTTTATCATATTCTGACCTATTGGCGCGAACTTAATCCTGATGCTGCTGATTTCAGTAGGAGCCACACTCGCTGTGCCATTCCAGAACTGCGTGCGCCATACGCCGTCCTTGCAAAAATAATCACCGACGATCGCGCACTCGCCTGCAACATTCTTCTGGACAAGCAGCGTGGAAAGCTTATTTGTGCCATTATAGCTCACAAAAAGTGAAGCATATTTCCCTTGAGGGGCTTGACAGCCCGTGAATGTATCATTGAAATATAATAGGTCGGAATAATAGTAAGATTTTAGCTGATCTTTTAAAGGATTTGCGGATTCAAATATATTCTTAGCATCAGACACACGCTGATCATCAAGTACTTCAGAGCCTGTGAAACATGCTGATATCGAATCAGTATAATGCTCTCCATAATTTACGAGTTTGGTATCATCGCCGCAACATTGAGAGCCAGTCCACCTATATGAAGGGATACCTTTACACGCCCACATGTAAGGACCATATTGCGCATAGGAAGTTGAGCCTATAGGCGCATCCAGATCATCCACCCATCCTTCAAATCCTCCTGTACAATAATAATTTTTGGTATTGACATTAAGATCTGAATCTTGTGGTGTGACTATTATATTATCGACTATTAAAGTGTATTGTGTAGTATCACCAGAGTTCGTAGATACGACTAATCTTTCAAAACTATTGATGCTTGACAGCCTAGGATCTTTCAATGGAAGAATTATATGATGCCATACGCCTGTAGATTCACCATTGTTAGAATAGGCGAATAATCTCCCCAAATTGACTTTGCCATTGAATGAAATGTATAGATTCGGAGAATCTGTAAGTACATCAAATTCCATGTATGAGAAAGTCCTTAAATCCACGCTTGAAGCTATTGACGCTATGATAGGCGCTATATCTGCAGAGTGAAGTGAGTTATCAGGATTTATCGTCAATTTAAGTCCCCTATTCTTTATCACGACAGATGTTTTTGATTTATCAAGTGAATCAAAATTTTCTAGAGTGTGAGTTGCCGCGCCTTTAGTCAATACTCTCTTATCATAGGCTATCAAGTCTGAAGCAAGAGTATAATTAGAATTCATGCATGAAGATTCATAACAACATTGCGATAAGATATTCTGACCATTCTCCTTGAAACAGTTGAATGCATCCTTAGATAGAGGAGCATAATTTTTTGCCATAATATTATCAGATACGATGCCGAAACAGCAATACAAACTATCCGCTGAAAGCAAACTATCCGCTGAAAGTTCTACAGGTTCAACAGAACATTTTTTCATAGAATTCATACTAGGATACAAAACTCCATTCATGTCGGTGCACATCTTTTTAGTCACATCTCCTGTTTTTATTCCTGTAGCATTGGGTCCGAAACAGCATTGCATATCAGCAAAATTTTTAGGTTCAGTCGTTTTCCTGAACTGACCATTAGTGCATACATACACGCTTGAATTATAGATTTTATTATTATAATTATTAGGCTGCGCAGAACAGGAGAGACCAGAATCATAATTATTAGCTGACAGACAACTTGCAGGATTAGCGACACATGCATCTACATCGACATAGCTTCCTGTTAAAGTCGAGCCTGTATTATCATCAAGCTTTAAAGTGGCCATATCTATAGAAGCAGGTTCGCCTCTGAAATAACAGTAATATTGACAATTGTCTATACTCGCCCCAGATCGAGCAACGTACACTCCATTAACCTTGCCCTTAGTACAGCAGTCAGTAGTATAGGGGGCAGTACCTCCTTGCGAGGATGGGACACCATTAAACGCAGAAGTACATTCTTCATCAAATAATTTTCCCGTGACCTCGTTGAACATCGCGGCGCAGGAATATAATCCAGTACCGAATCTTTCGTCGAACGTTCCTCCTTCAGGTATTGCTTTCCCGTTCAAAGAATTCTTCCCGTCAGCATCGCAATAGAACCAGTCTGCGCCATTGGAGATGATATCATTACTTCCTACACTTGTAATCTTATAAGCATTACTAGAGAGCATTGCATTAAACCATTTATAGGCAGAAGTTTTAGGATTCTGCAATGCATCCTGAGCGATGCACATATACTGATATCTATTAGATGAAGAGTCATGAGAGATGAAACCGTTATCGCTTGTTATAGGAGTAGTCTGCAAAGTACATCCCGGCACTGTTGAAGGATTGCAATCCGAAAGAGGAATATTACTGCAGCTTCCTCCTGAAGCGGAACCACCAGAACTAGCACCTCCTCCAGAACTAGAACAAATTGAACCACCACATGTTGAAGTATCTATCCAATTACCCTGACAAGATTGACACGCTGTCTCATAAGCATTCGGATTGAAGCCTGTAGCTTGACAACCGCCTCCAGGAGTACAACTACAGCAAGCATTACTCGTGCCTGAACAAGTGACCTGGCAATAACCTTGCTGTGTATCTACAGAACATCCAAAATGTGCATCACATTCAGCTGCGCCAGTATAAGCATCACAGCTTGATGATTTACAACCTGAATTTGCATTGCAATAAGGACTAGCGCCGTCTAATCCGGCGCAATTAACAGTGCCAACGCAAGTGCTTACACTAGTCGCAGTGTCATCGCCGCATACAGAATCAAAACCATTAGTTGAGAATGGATTCCACCAAGAAGGGGCTGTAGCAGAACCTTTCTTAACACCTGCGACACTTGAAGGCATAATAAAGGGACCATTTTTTGTAGTCCATGAATCAGTCACAGAATTAAAGCAGTCCGCATCCTCAAAATCTATGAATCCATCAAAATCATTATCAGAGCCGTCATTACAAATTTTTTCAGTACACGAGGATCTTTCACCAAAATAAATTGGTCTATATATTACAATACCTGCAGCATCAGTATTCCTCAAGACAATCTTGATATTAGCAGCAGAAGACTCTGTATTGAAAGTATAATTTATCCAAACCCAATCATTTGTCGGAGAGATAGTAGCGACAGTACTGTGTGTTATCTCATTATTTGCAGAATCATATTGATATATATCAAAAGCAGCGCCATTTGTCATGCTTACTGTCCTGACTGAATCTACGAAAATATAATTTGTCGAGCCAGTTACAGGAGTCATTGCTGTTTCAACAGCTGAATAATTGGTAAGTTGCAGACACGTCGCTGTAGAAGGACCGTAGTATCCATTAGAAGCATCACCATAAGCACTGCACTTGACAATGTTCACAAAATATAGTTTAGCATCATTAGATGAGGGTGTAGCAGAAAACCATGAAGGTGCTGCGCTTCCATCAATATTTCTATAATAAGTTGTTATCTCAGCAGCACCGCATATATCACCTACAGGTGACAGTGTAAAAGGTGCACGAGGTTTGCAGTAAGCATTCCCTCCTGTGCCTCCTGTAGGATCGCAAGTATAACCACTAGGGCAATCAAAAGGTTTCCATCGCGCTCTATCATCAGAACCTGCACCCGCACCTTCAACATAAGCATAAGCTATTGTTGTACTATTGACACATTTGTTATATATGTCAAATTCGTCACCTTCGTCGCCGTGACATTTATTATACGTACCATAAAGTTGATAAAAATCAAAAAAGCTAATAAGATTACCTATTAACCATTTCTGATTACCGCCTGTTCCTGCCCTATTAGGTATTTCACAATAAGAATTAGCATCCATAGCACCTACATCAGCACAAAGATTTATATTGCCATTTAAACATCCAAGAACACATGTTCCATCCCCAACACAACCAGCTGAAACAAAAGGTATAGAAGTCATTAGCGAAACAATTACTGATATGATCACTGCCCACCACACCTTTTTATCCATATTCTCTATTCTCGCACGTTTTTTCTTTTAAAGGTTTCGGTTTTATGAGAGTAAAAACGAGGCTCGAAAATCAAATAAAATGTTCAATAACTTCCATCATATTCATAGTCATGTGAATATTTAAATAGTAATATATCTAATCTACTATCATATCAGTAGTATAACCATTATTTTAGGAGGATAAAATGAGAAACACAACCATAATTTCAATCGTATTCATCATACTTGCCATAGGCATCACCGGCTGCGCTGTACAGAATGGCAGTCAGGAATTAAAGACCAATAATAATCTGACTATAGGAAACACGCAGGATCTCAAGAGTTTCGGCAGCATCGATGAACTTAAGGAATTCCTGTCACAGCAGTCAGCTAGTGCAAATAATGGAAACACTAGAAATAGTTATCTGGGCGGCGGAGCCATGATGAAAGCGACAGATTCCAGCGCTACAGGTGTAGCAGGCGCAATGACAGAGAATGCGGCGCCGGTTGCTGTCAATAGCCCTGACGCGACACATTCAGAGACTAATGTACAGGTTGCAGGCGTCGATGAAGCGGATTTCATCAAGAATGATGACAGATATATCTATATGATCGCAAACAACGAACTAGTTATCATAGAAGGCAACGGTAATGACAGCAAGATATTGTCAAAGACACTAATCGATACGGCAGCGCAAGACAACTATTATGGCGCGCCTAACATCAGAGAGATATTCTTGAACAAAGATAAGGTCATAGTATTCGCAGATGTCTATGAGCGCTCATTCTATTTTGAGAAATATGATATAAAGCCAATAGAATCCTCAAAACAGGCCACTAAAGTATATGAATTTGACGTATCAGACAGGACAAATCCTAAAATCACATCCAATTATACCATCAGCGGCGGATACTATGATTCAAGGATGATAAATAACATCGTATATATCATAACGCAGGAAAACCTGTATAACTGGCAGTATTATGACGGTCCGCAGGTCAGCTATGCAAAGGGGCTCATAAGACCTACAATATATTATTTTGACAATCCTGAAGACAATTACCAGATGAATACCATAACTTCAATAAACGTCGACAGTGATAATGTCGTCGACAGCAAATCCTTGATGCTAGGCTACGGAGATACAGTGATGGTCTCAGAGAACAATATCTATATAGCATACCAGAAACAGAATTATAGATGCTGGGGATGGATGTGCCCTCAACTTCAAGCGGATAATAAGAAAAGATTCGAGACAGTAGTGGTGCCTTTGCTTGAAGGAGACATAAAGGACAAGGTAACTAATATCATGTCGCAGGGATTATCCGAGACAGAGGAATGGAACCAGATATCCGCAGAATTCTCAAAATTCTATGCCAACATCGAGAGCGACAGCAAGATGCAGGACAGGTATCAGGAGATGTTCGGAAATATAGAGGATGCATTGAATGAATATGATGCCAAGATCGAACTTGAGAACAGCAAGACTATAATACATCGGATAGCGATAAATGATGGGATGATAGAATACAAGGCCAAAGGAGAAGTGGATGGAAGATTATTGAACCAGTTCTCGATGGATGAGAACAACAACAATCTGCGCGTAGCTACTAATGTCAACATGTGGCTCAATAACGGCCAGATACAATACAATAATGTATATGTACTCAACAGCGACATGAACATCATAGGATCACTAACAAACCTTGCAAGAAACGAGTCGATATACGGCACAAGATTCGTAGGCGACAAATTATATATGGTGACTTTCAGGCAGATAGATCCGTTCTTCGTTATAGACTTAAGCGATGCAACAAGCCCTAAAGTGCTAGGATACCTGAAGATCCCGGGATACAGTTCATACCTGCATCCTATAAGCGACAAGCTGATACTTGGAGTAGGAAAAGAGACGGGAACAAATGAGTGGGGCGGTGTCACAAGTAAAGGCGTTAAGATAACACTCTTTGACGTAAGCGATTTCAACAATCCGAAAGAGGTCGACACTTACGAGATAGGACTTCAGGGAACAGACACACCTATACTCTACGACCATAAGGCGTTCCTGTACAGCAAGGCTAAAGGGATATTAGTGATACCTGTAACAGAGATCACAAGCCAGATAAAGAATGGAGATTACTCTTACAGGACAAAGATATGGAACGGCGCTTACGTCCTGAATGTGACGGATGAAGGATTCGCACTCGCAGGAAAAATCAAGCATTCAAGCAGCGAGACAGAATACTATAATTGGTTCAACACAGCAACAGTCACAAGAAGCCTATATATAGGAGATTATCTGTATACTATATCCAACCAATATGTGAAGGTAAGCGACATGAACAACAGTTATGATGAAGTGGACAGCATAAATGTTCCGTCGAGCGAAGAGAATTATCCTGTGCCTATAAAATATGATCAAACAGTGAGCGGATCCGCAGGAATAGTCGCTGGATAAGACAGGATAGAATATAGACGGAGAATAATCTTATCATTTATCTTTATTATTTTTCTTTAAATTTTTCAGAATTCATCTTAAGAGAATCATCTTACCTTATCTCTCCTGAAATCTTCCTGCTTTATCAGATGCAATAGTTCCTTCTCGTGGCCAGCGCCTATCACTGCAAGAATCTTCTTGTCCTCGTTCTTTGACATGATAGTATATATGTTCTTCGCCATCACTTTATTGCGCTCATCGATGAGAACAGTATAGATGCTAGGATATCTCTTCTTGAGATCTCCCATGAGTTTATTCACGAGCTCCTCTTTCGGGACCTTGTTCAAGTCAATATTCTGCCTTTTAGAGAATGGAGCCCTGAATATGTCCCCTACGAGCCTGAACTTCTCTCTCCATGTGAACGCTTTAGAGAATCTTTTAAGGGTTATCTCTATATCCTGATCGACCAGATGCAAAGTCTTATGGTTACTGCGCGCGAGACTCACTGCAGCGAGCATATCACTTCCTGGTTTCACGCCTACGACATTTCCGAGCTTCTCCTGGACGAAACCACCTATTATCGCAAACAAGTATCCTGAAAGACCATAATTCTTGACGCCATTCCAGAATGATCTGTCAGGTTTCTCTCCTGAAAGAAGGGAATTGAGCCTATTATGATCAAGTTCGACACAGACTATATCAGGATTAAAGCTTGCAAAGACATCAGTTATCTTATCTATGGATTCCTTAGCTATATGCGATGTGCCTACGAGCACTACATTCTTATGCATGTTCTGGTAAGTCATATCGATAGAATAAGATAATAGGATTATAAATATGATGAAAATGATTATACACAGGAGAAATATTATAAGTGCATAGATATAATATAGCTAATATAATATATAGTATAAGCTAATATCCGCTCTCGAGAATCTGAAAACCCTTATATCTGGAGCCTATGATATCCAGCTCTTCTATAGTATGATTGGTTACTCTTGCAAGCATGGGAAAACGTTCCATCTTCTTCATGAAATTCTCATCATTGATGATAATCTCAACACCGTCAGGGATATTCTTCACAGTCCCGACGAGGTTGTGTTCCGAAGCAATCTTCTGGACATAAGCCCTAAGACCTACACCGTGGACTTTCCCTGAAATGATGATGCGATACATCTGCATATAGAGTTCATGGAAGAGGAGATATTTAAATATAATGGAGTACTGAATAGTATAGGCATTCTTGCAAGACAACCCACAGCAATCTATTTAAAGCGATTTAGATTCTCTCAAACATGCTCACACTATCACAGACCTTGTCATATTATAAGCGTAAGGACGTCCAGAAACTGATACTTGAACATGCTAAAGACAAGGAGATAGGGATAAGATTCAATGAATCATTTGGCAAGAGACCTGATATTCTGGTCTACGACAACGATATACTTGAATCCGCGAAGATGGGATGCACAAGCTTCCACTGTTCTGAAGAAACATGGAGCAACCCATTAGACCTTAATGCGAATCTTAGACGAAATGAACTGGATAATCTAAGGATAGGATGGGACTTGATACTAGATATTGATTGTCCATACTGGAGTTTTTCCAAACTTACGGCGTATGTATTCATCAAGGCGCTCAAGGATCACGGCATAGACTGTGTGACTGTAAAATTCTCGGGAGGGAAAGGCTTTCATATAGCGGTCCCTTTC
>Ga0265323_10001472_pt1 | contig 11527 bp, 10 predicted proteins | sample 41225metaG_FD_193580 | JGI IMG/M metagenome (GOLD analysis project Ga0265323, IMG submission 193580) | Rhizosphere microbial communities from Carex aquatilis grown in University of Washington, Seatle, WA, United States - 4-12-25 metaG | ecosystem: Host-associated > Plants > Roots > Rhizosphere... | reverse complement strand
AGGATACTGATCCGCAGCAGTTCGCCGTATTGGTCGAGATCACCCGGCCGCCGGGCGCGACCATCGGCGACTGGCCCGAAGGCGGCGGCCGGCCACCGCGGCCCGGCCATTTCAGCATGGTCGGCGATGGCCAGCAGGCGATCTACGGCAGCCGGGCGGATGTGAGGAATTTCCTGCGACATCTCGAGGCCTTCGCCCGCGGCGACGGCGGCGAACGGCTCGAGTTTCAGGTGACTTTTCGCGCGCCGCGCCGGGCGGTGGACTTCTTCAACGCCGGGTTTCCCGCGGCCTTCGGCGATCAGCGCGAACACAACTGGGGCGTGGCACCCCGGCGCCGGTTGCAGGTGGCGTATACGCCGCTGATCGCCGCGGGTGCAAACGCGGAAGGCATGGTCAGCCGTCTGCCGCTGGCACCGCCGGCCGCGGAGCTGCGCGTCGAACCGCGGCTGGCGGAGGAGGTCCGGCAGATTGCGCGGGTTCTGCGCGCGGGCGGCCCGGCGATGCTGGGGGCACGCACCTGGGGTGAAGTCTGCCTGCTCGCGCCCCGCAACGACTGGCTGGCCACCGCGCGCAAGGTGCTCGAAGACGAGGGCCTGAAGGTGGCGCTGCAAATGCGGCGCAACCGCAACGCCGATCATCCGGCTTATGCATGGCTGACCGGCCTGTTTGCGGTGCTGGGGGATCCGGAGAACGCCTTCGAATGGGCGGGGGTGTTGCGCGAGATATTCGCGGTGTCCGATGCGGTGATTGCGGAAACCTGGCGTGCCGAGGGAGCGTTTCGTTGGGACGAGCCGGAACGCCATCCGGCCCCGGTTGCCGCGGTGCTGCGCACGCTGGCCCCATTCATCCTGCGCGCGGACGAGGAGGGCGTGGTGCTCGAGGAATTTGTGACCACGCTGATCGAAGCGTGCGCCTTGCGCGAAAAGGCCCGGCTGGCCGATCCGACCGGCGGATCCGAAGCGGAGCTCGACCGGCTGCGCGCGCGGGCGGCGCGACTCGGCCAGACCGGCGGGGGTCCGCGCGAATGGCTGCACGAACTGCTGCAATACCGCGAGGAAGGACGCCCGGCCGGCAAACCGGCCGACGATGCGATCAACCTCCTGACCTCCCATTCGGCCAAGGGGCTCGAATGGCCGGTGGTGATTCCCATCGGCCTGTGGCGCAACCTGCGCGAAAAGCCTGAAACGGGGCTGCGTCTGCTGGCGGGCGATGAACCGATTGCGCAGGTTTATTTCGACGCGTCCAGCGTATCCACGGCGACGACGGAGGCGCGCGGGCGAGAACGCTGGCGAGAACTGACCCGCCTGCTCTACGTGACCTTCACCCGGGCCCGGCGGCATCTCGTGCTGCCCTGGCATTCGCAGTTCGCCCCGAACCTGAAGGGAAGCTTTGCCAATCTGTGGGGGGCAACGGAGCTGTTTGATGCACTGCCGGAAACAGCGGCCGTGGCCGCAAGCGGATGGGGGGAGGGCGAGGCAACGGCCGGGGAGCCGGCCCCCTCCGCCGCTCCCAGCACAGAGGACGGGCCGACAGCGGCGACAGCAGGAACGAAGGCGCTGCCCTCCTTGCCCGCCCGGTTGCTGCCGCACCAGCTGGCACATCATCCCGATGCCGTGCGGACGACCAGGCACGAATCCGCGCTCGACGAGCCGTTGATCGGTTCGCCGGGCGACGACCCGATTGATTACGGCCGATGGTGGCACGAGACCATGGAATTCCTGCCATGGGACGGCAGCGAAAAAGAGGTGGAAGCCTATCTGGCCGCGGCACTCAGCCGAGCGCGGCAGACGGGTCTCGAACGGCGGGCGGAGGACGAGATCGCCCGACTGCTGGCCGGCGAGTTTTTCCGCAGCCTGCGGACCATGGCGGGGCGGCGGTTGGCGGAGCTGGCCGTCTTTGCACCGCTGCGCCCGGCGGCGTGGATCGATGGCGTGATCGACCTGGTCGTGCACGACGAGACGGCCCACCGGGTGCGGGTGATCGACTGGAAGACCAACCGGCCGCGAGCGGACGAGGACGCCCGCGCGCTCCTCCAACGTCTGGCGGAGGACTATCGCCCCCAGCTCGAAGCCTACGGCGCCTGTGTGGCCGGATTTTTCCCGGACTGCACGGTCAGTCTGGAACTCTATGCCAGCGCGGCGGGCGCAGCGAGGGTGCTGCCCCCGACCTAAATTCTGCTTTACAGAGCGGAAAAAGCGCCGCACGGTGCGGTTCTCGCAGAACCTTGGACCACCTATGGGCAACCTGAAGAAGAAACGCCGGCTGAAGATGAACAAGCACAAGCGCCGCAAGCGCTTGAAGTCGCACCGCCATCAGAAGCGCACGTGGCAGAAATAGGCCGCCGCTCGCCTTGGCGAAAATATCCGACCCGCCGCCAGAGTTGCGGCGGGTTTTGTTTAAACGCCGTCGCGAACGCTCACAGGCCATCGCCTGGCGGCAGCCACCAGCCAGACGCCCCCGGTTCCAAGCCAGAATAATGGCTATTGCACGCGGGTGATTCTGAAACCCCGGGAACGGAGGAGGGCGATCAGGCTTCGCGGGCCGACGAGATGGGCGGCGCCGACGGCCACGAAAGCCCCGCCGCGTTTGAGATAGACCTCCGCGCGCTGGGCCATGACCTGGTTGCGTTGGTAGAGGAGGGGATTGACCAGTTCATGCACCGATGAATTCTTGAACTCCGCCTCGACCTCGGCGGCAATGCGGCCCTCATCTCCGGAAATATAGGCGTCAAGCAGCCGGTTCAGCTGCGGGTGGCCGGCCTCGAAATCGTCGAGCGACTCGACGAGGAGGGCCTGCGCCTGCGCCGGCTTGAGCTGGTCGAACAGGTTGAGTTGCTCATCAATGGTCTCCAGCGCGGCGATGGTGAGGCCGCGGGCCTGGCAGTGTTCGTAGAGCTGACCGTCGACAGTGGCACTGATGTCGGTTTCTTCAGGTGGCGCGGCGAAAAGCAACGCGGCCAGGCCGGGACTGAGCTGGTGCAAAAGAAGTTCCGGCAGGCCGAGGCTGGCGCCAGCGACTTTCAAGCGTTCCCATAACGGCGGAGGCAGGCTGGTCTCGAGGTCGGGAGCGGCGGGATTGAACAAACGTACGGCCATGAGTCCGGCCAGGTCAGGCGACAGTTCGATCTCAGGGTGAAACGACTGGCATGCGTCGAGCGCCTTGAACACCGCGGGGGCAATCCCTTTTAGTCGCGGATCGGAACTGTGCACGGTGCCGTAGAGATAGCTAGGACGTGGCCCTTCCACCCGCCAGAGCAGCGGCGGCGCGGCCAAGCTAATTGCAGGTAATGCAATTAGAAAAAGGTAAATGACGCTCAGCGTGAGACTAAGGCGCTTTTTTGGTCTTGTCATGAGCAGGATTTTTTGTAAAAAAAGCCGTTTTGTTGTGGTAGCTTAGTCAGTGATTGCCCAGCAGATGCAATCATGATTTAGATCAACCCGGGTTGCATCGGCCCTATTCCCCGTTCAACGCAGCTTAGCGCTTGGTGTCTGCATGTTCTCGCTCTCGAAGAAAACGAAAGGATTTTTCATCGAAATCAACGCACAAACGGCGTTGATCGCGCGTACTTCGTCTCCGGAAGCACCCTTGGCGATCGAAGACATAAAAGAAGTCCCCATCGGCGATGAGCCGGCCGTGCAAGCGGCGGTCAAGGAACTGGTGGGGAAGAAAGGCAGCAGCGGCTACATGCATGCGCGGTGTGGGATTTATCCGCCGCGGAGGTTCGTGCGGCGCTTCACCCTCGACCTGAAGCGCGTGAAGGAGCCGGGTTATTTCATGGAAGTCTGTGCGCAGCAGTTTCGCATGGAGACCGACAAAAACGCCATTGTGGTCCTCAACTCCACAGACGGCACCGACTATGATCTGGATGCGGGGAAGGCGGTCACCCAGAAGGAGGTGGTCTTTGTCGGGGGGAATAACAGCGAACTCCTCGCGGCCCAGGAGCGGCTGCTGGCGCTGGGTGTATATCCGGAGGGGCTTGAACTCGGCACACTGGCCACGTTGGGCAGCCTGATAAACTACCATGCCTTTGCCCAACTGAAGTCGCCCACGCTCGTGCTGGAAATCGATCCCGACAACACGCAGTCATTCATCATCACCGCCGACGGTCTTGACGCGACCCGGGCGATACCGCAGGGCCTTGAGGCGATGATCCCCGTCGTCCAGAAGGAACTGAATTTGAAAGACGAGGAATCGGCGCGAAAGCTGTTTTTCTCGAACACGTTCGATTTTACGAACATGGGCGTGATGCTCGTCAAAAAATTGATCAAGGAACTGCAGTCCCTGATCGGGTTTTACGAAGTACAGACCGGGCAGTCGATTGGACAGGTGGTCTGCACGCAAATCCCCCCGAAGCTGGCCTGGTTGAGCAACATCATTGCCAAGGAACTGGGTGTCGGCGTGCTCAAACTGGATCTCGCGGATTGGTTGAAGTCGCACCAGATCACTTTTACCAGTCCCCCGGCTTCTTCGAGCCTCGACCCGAGGTGGCTGGGCCTGCTCAGTCTCATGGTTTTCCACGATGCCGTCGCTGCTACAAAAAAGTGACCAGCCGCAGGCGCCGCTGGTACCGGCCTGGCACCCGGATTTCCGCAACCCGGCACGGTTGCCGGACACGAAAGTTGTCCGGACGCAGTTTTTCGTCAATTTTGCCGCGATCGCCGTCGCCGCCGGCCTCCTGTTGTACTTCAGTTACCAGGAATACCGGATCAATAACCTCTCCCACCAGGTGGCCTACTGGCAGACCCAGATCGATACGAACAAGAAGGCCAGCGAGCAAGCGCGCCTGCTTTCCCAGAAATTCACCACCGAGGAAAAGAAGATCACCGAACTGAATAACTTTGTGAAACCACGGCTGGTGCTGTCCCAATTTCTTTTGAATCTTGGGAGCACGTTACCGCAGGAACTGGCGGTCAGCACGGTGGATATCCGCCCTACCGGTGTGAATCTGCGCGGTACCGCCACTGGTTCACCCGACGAGGCGAGCGGCCGTACGTCCACCTACGTGGAGCAACTGCGGGAGGATAAGTATTTCAGCAGTATTTTTGAAGAAGTCGGACTGAACAAACTTGACCGGGATCAGGCGAGTGGACGGCTCTCGTTTGATCTGTTCCTCCGCTTCAAGGGCGCCACCCTCAAGAAATAGCCATGGCCTTCACGACTAAAGATTTTGTGGTGATCTTGAAAAAGCACCCCCTCGTCATCAGCTGCGGGGTACTCAGCGTTGTACTGTTGACCGGCTCCTACATCCGGAATGCCCGGGCAGGCGCACTGTCCGCGCAACTGAAGGAGAAAGACGACCAGGGAACGGCGATCCTCAACAACATTAAGAACGGGACCAATCTGCCCGAGCAATTCGAGACGCTCTCCGCCGCCACGAAGGAGCTGGAATCGAGGCTCGTGCGTGGGGCCGAACGCGCCCGCAACCAGCAATATTTCTACCGCATCGAGTCGGACACCGGCGTCAAGGAACTCAGCTTGCAGGCGAACGCCCCCAGCCGCGCCCAGCCGCGCGGCCCCAAGCCACTCTACACCGGCATCAGTTATTCCATCGCCGTGCAGGGTGACTACCGCCAGATTCTCAATTTTATCGGCCGGCTCGAATCCGGACCGCTTTTTTACCGGCTGATTTCCAGTTCCGTTTCCCAGCAGCGTGGCGCGTCCGCGAAAGAGCAGCGCGGTGCATCCATGATCAACCTCACGCTCACGCTCGAACTGCTTGGCTTGCCATGAAAATGCACCGTCTAATGGTCTGCCTGCTGGTCTTGGGCGCGGTCAGGTGGGTTTCCTTTGGAGAGGAAGCGGTGTTGAATCCGGCCAAACGGCAGAGCACGCTTGATCTGGCCGCCCAACTGCTCGCGGCAAAGGAAAACCCGGCCGAGAAGCTGCCGGCCGAACTGGTGGATCCATTCAACCCCCTCGCTTTTGCGGCCCCCGCGCCAAGCGGAGGCAAGCCCAGTGAAACCGTTCGCCCGGCCGGCCCGGTCAGTTCCGATCTCGATCTGCTGGAGAAACTCGCCCCACATATCACGCCTTCGGGCGCCTTCGTGATAAACGGCGAGCCGGTGCTTTTATTCCGTGAAAAAAAGCTGAAAGTCGGTGATAGTCTGACTATTAATTTTGAAGGAACTGCATATATGGTAATCATCACGGCGATCGATCGGAGTTCCTTCAAGATTCGCTTTAACCGCGAAGAAATCACCCGGCCCATCAAATCAAGAAAAGTCCCATGAGAACACGACTGCTCCAGTTCGCCTTCATCCTGTCCGTCTCTGCTGGCTTGCTTTGGAGCCAGGCCACTCCGACGCCCCCCGCGGCCAGCCCGGCCGCTCCCGCCCCCGTCCCCGTCCCAGCCCCAGCCCCAGCCCCCGCTGATAAATCCACCGAGCCGGCCGTTACCGTTCAGGGGACCGAGCCCACCGGCGCCGGGGTCAGCCGTACGCACGACACACTTTCCGTGGATTTTCCTGATGAGGACATTCGCACCATCCTGCGCAACGTCGCCGATCTGTTTGAACTGAACCTGGTCATTCCTGACACCCTGCAGGGCAAGACCTCCATCAAGCTTCGCGACGTGACCTGGCGGCAGATTTTCGAGGTCATCCTCACGCCGGTCGGGTACACCTACATCGAGCAGGGCAGCATCATCAAGATCGTCAGCCTGGAAAGCCTCGCCCAAGAACCGGTGAACACCGAAGTGTTCATCCTGAACTATGCCGGGGCCAAGGAAGTTCAGCCCAGTATTGCCTCGCTCGTTGACACCGCAGCCGGCGGCAAACTCATCATCAATGAACGGAGTAATGCCTTGGTCGTCACCGAGCGGCCGTCGAGGATGGTCAGGATTCGCGACCTCGTCACGAAGCTGGATAAGGCCACCGATCAGGTGATGATCGAGTCGAAGTTCGTCGAGGTCACCAGCAGCGACATCAAGAACATTGGAGTCAACTGGAGTTCGTTAAACGGTTACAAGGTCGGCGTCGGCGGGATGTCGCAGACATGGAACAAAAGCACGGGGCAAACCGCCAGCGACACATATACCGACAATCTGACTGGTAATCCTCTGGGGGTCAACACGACCACGACAACGAGCAACACCGGTAGTCAGCTGCTTCAAGTAAACACCACGGATCCGGTTTCTCACGTAGTCACAACCACCTATCAGGTTGTCCCGACCAACACCAATAGCACGACGACCACCGTTTCGCCGCCCACCATCGGCGAGGCGGTCTCTAACCTCGTATCGCTCGCCAATACCGGGGCACAAAATCGCCTCGCGTCGGCCGTATTCAGTGCGGACGACTTCAGTCTCGTCCTCAGTGCGCTCAAGACACTGAGCCAGACCAAGATCGTCTCCAATCCCACGATCGTCACCCTGAATAACACGGAAGCCAGCATCAATGTGGGCTCCGAATTTCCGGTCCCCAACTACACCTATAATGAGCAGCACGGTTCGTTTGAAGTCAGCGGCTTCACCTACAAATCCATCGGCATTAATCTCAAGGTCACGCCGCAGGTGAATGCCCGCGGCTTCATCACGCTCAACCTCGAGCCCGAGGTCAGCCAGCAAAATGGCACCACGACCTTTGGCGGGGCGGGCGGTGCCGCCATCCCGATTATTGCGACCCGCAAGGCCAAGACCAAGGTCTCGATGAAAGATGGCTACACCATGGGCATCGGCGGTCTCATCCGCAGCCAGAGCACCAACACTGGCTCGAAGGTGCCGGTTTTGGGCAGCATTCCCCTGCTGGGCCGGCTGTTCAGTTCCGACGGCAAGGACACCGAGATCACCAACCTGATCATCTTCATCACGGCCAAAGCCATCAACGGTGAGGGCGCCAGCATTGAGGATGTCTTCAATCCCCAGCAGATTCGCGACCTGAATATGCGGCGCGATGAACTGCCTGGCTATCGCGACCACTCCGATGCCTTCCTGCCACCCGCTCAGAAAAAATAAGCGCGCGATGCCGCTCAACCGCGGGGTCATCGCCTCTTAACAGGCTTCTGTAAACCGCCGGGCGGGCTCAATGATGGGCCCGCCCGTTTTTTTAGGGGTGCCGTCGGCGAACACGCCAGCCGTACGACTATTGGTTAGCCATTTCCGGAAAACCACCTAGCGTCCACCTTGAATGACCGCGCGCCACGCCCGGACCGCCGACACCCTCCGCCTTGGGGTTGGCGAACTGTTTGTCCGCCTCCAGCCGCAGATGCACGAGCTGGACGGTTTCCTGCGGTCGCAACTGGCCAGTTTTGAGCCGGAAGTCCGCGGCCTGGTGGAGTATTGCCTGGATGCCTCGGGCAAGCGCATCCGGCCGGCGCTGGTGTTTTTCAGCGGCTGGCGCGGACCGGGTCAGGTCATGCCGGCGCTCGTGCAGGCCGCCGCCGTGGTGGAAATGGTGCACCTCGCCACGCTGGTGCACGACGATATCATGGATGGCGCCGAATTGCGCCGCAACCGCCCGACTGCCGCGCGCCGCTACGGCAGCGACGCCGCGGTGCTGCTGGGCGACGCGCTGCTCGCGCACGCCGTCCACATTGCCGCGCAATTCCCCTCGACCGAGGTCTGCCGGGTGGTGTCCGACGCCACGCGGCGGGTGTGCGCGGGCGAGATTGCCCAGACCTTCCGCCGGGGCGACACCTCCGTCACGCTGGCAGACTACCGCCGCATCATCGATCTGAAGACCGCCGAACTCTTTCGCATCTCCTGCCTGCTGGGAAGCCGGCTGGCGGGGTTTGACGACGGCTACGTGGGGGCGGCGGCGGAATTCGGCCGGCGCCTGGGCATCGCCTATCAGATTTACGACGACCTTGCCGACTTTTTCGGTGAGGAGAAGCGCATTGGCAAGACCCTCGGCACCGATCTGGCCGGCGGCAAGGTCACGCTGCCCCTGCTCGCGCTGCTGCAGAAGCTGCCCGCCATTGAACAGGCTGAGCTGCTGGAAGAAATCCGCGAGTGCCGGACACCGCAGTTTGCCCGCCGCCGGGCGCAAATGCATGCCTGCGGGGTTTTTGCCGAGGTGGTGGGAAATATCCATGCGGAGTTGGCAGAGGGGGGGGCGATTCTTGCGCCGTGGTCACACTTGGAACCGGCCCCCCTCCTGGGGCAGCTGATCGAACTGCTGCGCGAACAAGTGGATGCTTTAAAGTCAGGCGCGGCTTTCCAGGAATCCGGTTGCGTCAGTAACGGACTGTGATTTGTTTACGTTCCGTGGACCTCACCAAGGCAATCAGCAAGACGCTGGCAACGACTCCAGAGCGGCAGCAGGAGGCGGATGCTGATTGGGAGGTGGTGAAGAAAGTTCAGGCCGGCGACGTCGCGGCGTTCGACAAGCTCATCCTGAAGTATCGCGAACGGGTCTATTCCATCATTTACAACCTCTGTGCCAACCGGGAGGACGCCGCTGACCTCACGCAGTGCACTTTCATCAAGGCCTTCCAATCCATCAACCGTTTCCAAGGGCAGGCTTCTTTCTTCACCTGGCTGTATCGAATTGCAGTGAATGCCACCCTGACACACCTGCGGAAAAACAGGCTCCGGACCTTCTTCAGCTTTGAGAAGATCACGGAGGAGGACAAATCCTCGGAAATCATAGAGGCTCTGACGGATAGAACCGGTGCTGACCGGGAGACGTTTGTAAAAGAGCTGCAGGAAAAATTGAACGAAGCCCTCCAAAAACTGTCTATCAATCATCGAATGGTGGTGACATTATTTGAAATAGACGGCCTGAGCCACAACGAGATCGCTGAGATCATGAATTGCTCGGTGGGAACGGTGCGTTCACGCCTGCACTACGCCAAGCAGCTCCTGCAAGCCGAACTGCAATCCTACCTGCGCTAGTCAACCATGTCCGACCATCGATCCAATCCGCCGTCGCGAGTCACCTTGGAGGATCTGCTGCGTCTGAAGAGGGCGGAGCGCCCTCCGCCGGAGTTCTGGTCCGAATTCGAGCGGGAGCTTCGCCAGAAGCAGCTGGCCGCGCTGGTGGAACGGAGGTCATGGTGGCATGAACTGGCCGCGACCTACGGCAAATCCGGGTGGTTGCGGCTCCCGGTGGGCGCGACCGCAGTCCTGGCGCTTTCTTTTCTTTCCCTCCGCTATTATTCCCGGCCCGGCGGGGAACCGCAGCTGATGGCGGGCGGACGCCCGGCAAACCACGCGGTGACGCTTGCAGTGGCAAAACCGCAGGACAATGCCAAGCCGCTCGCCACCGCTCCCGCGGCTCGCGAGCCCGCGCCCGAGGCACCGGCCTCCGCCAGCAGCGTGCACAGCACGGCATTGGCTTCCGAGGTTCCCCCGGCCGCCTCCGGCCAGGTTTCCGCGGTGGTTCCGTGGTTGGGTGATGTTTTGGAGAATCGAGCCGGCACTTCCGAGCTTACGCCTTCTGCACGTACGTTTGCAGTCAATCTGGCCACGGTGGCCGTCATTGAACCCGGACTTGTCGATGCGCTCGCCCGTCCGCGGGGCTTTGAAGAACGCGCGATGCCGGCTGCGCGCCCGCGCCATACGGCTGAGGTGCTTCCGACCGCCGCCGCCGTGACTGAACCGCGCCGCGCCCGTCTGCTGGCTTCCCTGGGCTCGGCCGGGGTCTACACAGCCGAACCCTCCGTCCCGGAGCATGCCAAGCGCAGCGTCAACCGCTACCTTGCGCAGGACGGATGGGATCGCTCCTTCAGCCGCCTGGAAGCCGAAGGCGACCACCTGTCGATCAAGTTCTAATCTCCGGACTTCACCCCTGAGGAAACCAGCGGCCTACTTGAGAGCCCCGGCAGCAGCACGGGGCTTTGCTTTTGCCGCGGATCTGTCCTACGGTGAATTGCACTGAACCATCTATGAGAATCGAACGCGACTCCATGGGAGAAATGCAGGTTCCTGACGACGCCCTTTACGGCGCCTCCACGCAGCGCGCGGTGCTGAATTTCCCGGTCAGCGGCCGTCCTTTGCCTCCCGCTTTCATCCGTGGCCTGGGTCTGATAAAATCCGCGTGCGCTGTCGCCAATGAGCAGCTCGGCCTCCTCAGCGCCGAAAAAAGCCGCCTCATCCAGCAGGTGGCGCAGGAGGTGGGCGACGGCAAACTGCTCGCCCATTTCCCCGTCGATGTCTTTCAGACCGGCTCCGCGACCTCGGCGAACATGAACATCAATGAGGTCATCGCCAATCGCGCCAGCCAGCTCAGCGGCCATCCCGTGGGATCGAGGCAGCCCCTGCATCCGAACGACGACGTCAACCTCGGCCAGTCATCCAATGACATCATTCCCACGGCGCTCCACGTCAGCGTGGCGGTGGCGCTCCACACCCTGTTGGTGCCGGCCCTCGAGGAACTCGCGACAGGCCTCGAGGCCCGGGCGGCCGCGTTCCGCGACATCGTGAAGATCGGCCGCACCCACCTCATGGACGCCACGCCGCTCACGCTCGGGCAGGAGTTTTCCGGTTACGCCGCACAGGTGCGCAAGGGCGTGGTCCGTGCCCGGCAGGCCGTCACGGCGCTCGGGGAACTTGCCATCGGCGGCACGGAGGTCGGCACCGGCATCAACT
>Ga0265323_10001470_pt1 | contig 11534 bp, 6 predicted proteins | sample 41225metaG_FD_193580 | JGI IMG/M metagenome (GOLD analysis project Ga0265323, IMG submission 193580) | Rhizosphere microbial communities from Carex aquatilis grown in University of Washington, Seatle, WA, United States - 4-12-25 metaG | ecosystem: Host-associated > Plants > Roots > Rhizosphere >... | reverse complement strand
GCGAAGGGGCGGGAGGCCGCGAGTACGGCCGTGATGACGGGCCGGGAGCAGCAGACTATGGACAATCTCCGCCAGCTGGTGGACCAGGCCCGACAGGAGGAGGAGCAATTGCTGAAGGCGCGGAACTCCGAGAAGGAGTCGAGCACCAACGACACCATTCATTGGGTAGTGCTGGGTGCGGCGCTGGGCGGTATCGTGCTGGTGGCCGTGTTCATCCTCCTAAAACTCGAGTTCGCCCGGCGGCAACGCGTCGAGCAGGAGCTGCGGGTGCATCGGGATCGTCTCACGGACCTGGTGGACCTGCGCACCCAGGAACTCCAGCGGGAGCAGGAGGCGTTGCGCGAGAGCGAGGAAAGGCTGCGCATCACGCTGACCAGCATCGGCGACGCGGTGATCGCCACCGACGCGGCGGGCCGGGTCACGTTCCTCAATCCCGTCGCCGCGGTATTGACCGGCTGGCGACAGGAGGAGGCCCGGGGCCAGCCGGCCCCAAGCGTGTTCCGGATCATCAACGAACAGACCCGCGCGCCGGGGGTCGACATCGTCGCGCAGGTGCTGCGCGAAAAACGCGTCGTGGCGCTGGCCAATCACACCTCGTTGCTGGCCCGGGATGGCCGCGAGTGTCCCATCGAGGACAGTGCGGCGCCGATCCTGGACGTGACCGGCAACCTGACCGGGGCAGTGCTGGTGTTCCATGACGTGACCGAGCGGCGGCGGGTGCAGGAGGCGCTCGAAAAAAGCGAGCGGCAGAGCCGGTTCCTGGCCGACATGCTGGAGCGATCCGACCAACCCTTCGGCGTCGGCTATCCGGATGGCCGGCTGGGCATCGTCAACGGCGCCTTCGAGCGGCTCACCGGCTACAATCGGGAGGAACTGCAGGCGATGGACTGGGCCCGGGTGCTCACTCCGGCCAAGTGGCTTGACGTGGAACGCGCGAAGTTGGAGGAGCTTCATCGCACGGGCGTGCCGGTGCGGTACGAAAAGGAATATCTCCGCAAGGACGGCACGCTGGTGCCCATCGAGCTGCTGGTCCACCTGGTGAACGACGAGCAGGGCCGGCCCCAGCATTACTATTCCTTCCTGGCCGACCTGACCGAACGCAAGCAGGCCGAAGCGGCGCTGGTGCAGTCGGAAGAGCAGTACCGCACGTTGTTCAGCACCCTCATCGAAGGATTCTGCGTCATCGAAGTGCTGTTCGACGCGGGCGGCCGGCCCAACGACTACCGTTTTCTGGAGATCAATCCGGCGTTTGCCGCGCAAACCGGCCTGCCGAATGCGCAGGGCAAACGGATGCGGGAGCTGGCCCCGGACCATGAGGCGAGCTGGTTCGAGCTTTACGGCCGGGTCGCCTTGACGGGCGAGCCGACGCGTTTTGTGAACGAAGCGAAGGCGCTGAATCGTTGGTTCGACGTGTGCGCCTACCGGATCGGGGGTCAAGGCAGCCGCAAAGTCGCCATTCTTTTCAATGACATCACCGCGCGCAAACGAGCGGAGGAGGCGCTGGCCGAGAGCGAGGCGCGCTTCAAGGCAATCGCCTCCCGCACGCCCGACCATATTCTGGTCCAGGATCGCGAGCTGCGCTACCTCTTTGTGGTCAATCCCCAACTCGGCCTGACCGAACGCGACATGATCGGAAAGACCGACCACGATTTCCTCGCGCCGGCCGATGCCGACCACCTCACCCAAATCAAACGCCGGGTGCTGGAGACCGGCCAGCCGGTGCATGTCGAGGCGCCCTTGCTTTCCCCAAATGGAGAACGCGAATTTTTCGATGGCTCCTACGTCCCGAAATTCGATGCCGCCGGGCAAATCGACGGGTTGATCGGGTATTTCAAAAACGTCACGGCGAGCAAACGGATGGAGGAGGCGTTGCGGCAGAGCGAGACGACCCTGCGGGGCATCCTGAATGCGACCGACGAATCCATCTGGCTGTTCAGCCCGGACGGCCGGGTGCTCATGGGCAATGCGACAGCCTTCCGCCGTATGGGCCAGCCGGAGGAAAAAATCGTCGGCAAGCAGTTCCACGAATTCCTGCCGGCGGATCTGGCCGAAGCCCGGGAGGCGCGCGTACGGGAGACGGTCGCTTCCAGACAACCTCTCGCCTTCGAGGACGCGCGCGCCGGCATCGAATTCCACCATCATTTCTACCCGGTGCTGGACGGCGACGGGCGCGTGACGGCCGTCGCCTGCTACAGTCGCGACATCACCGACAGCAAGCGCGCGGAAGAGCAACTGCGCGAGCTGACGCGGCGGCTGACCTACCACGTGGACAATTCGCCGCTGGCCGTGATCGAGTGGGGGCCGGACATGCGGCTGACCCGCTGGTCCGGCGAGGCCGAAAAAATCTTTGGCTGGAAAGCCGACGAGGTGCTCGGGAAACGCATGGAGGACTTCCGCTGGATCTACCACGAGGACGCCACCCAGGTCGCCGCGGTTTCCGGCGAGCTGCAGACCGGCGCCAACCCGCGCCGGTTCTCCGCCAACCGCAATTACCGCAAGGACGGCTCCATCGTCCACTGCGAGTGGTACAACTCCTCGCTGGTCGACGCCGCCGGGCAACTGCGCTCGATTCTGTCGCTGGTACTGGACGTGACTGCGCGCAAGCAGGCTGAGGCCGAACTGCAAAAACGCGCCGAGGAGCTCCGCGTCATCAACGAAGAGCAGGAGCATCTCAACCGCGCGATGGTCGGCCGCGAACTCCGCATGATCGAATTGAAGCAAGAGGTCAACGAGGCCTGCGCGCAAGCGGGTCAGCCCCCGCGCTACCGGGAGGATTTCGACCGTGGATGATCCCGCGATGCAACCGCTCGGGGCCGCGCTCCTCGCGGGCGATACCTCGGCGGCCCTCGTGCAAGCCGGGCAACTCGGCGCCGGCGGCGTGAGCGCCCGGCAAATCGTCCTGGGCGGCATCGAACCGGCCATGGCGGCGCTTGATGCCAAATGCACCCTGGAACAGTTCAACCTCCTGGAAATCATGCTGGCCGGCCGGGCGGTGACCGAAGTCATGAAGCTCCTCTATCCGGCCGGCAGCGCCGCAGCTCCCACCAAAGGCACCGTGCTCGTCGTGGCGCTGGAGGGCGACGTCCACGATCTCGGCAAAAACATCCTCAAGATGGTCCTCACGGGCAGCAGCTATCGCGTCGTGGATTGCGGCAAGGATTGTCCGTTGCCGCGCCTCCTCGACACGGCGGCAAGGGAACAGCCCATCGCCATCGCGATCAGCGGCCTCATCACCCCCATCATCCCGCAGGTGCGGCAGGTGCGGGACCTGCTGGCACTGCGGGGCCTCTCGCGGATCAAGGTGCTCGCGGGCGGCGCGGCGTTGAAGCAATCCGCCCCCGACCGGCTCAACGTCGATTTCGTGGCCGAGACCGCGTTCGACGCGCTCCACTATCTCGAGGCAAATGCCGGAGGCGGCCCATGAACAGCGTCGAACGGGTCACCGCCGCCATCCGCCTGCAGGAAACCGACCGCGTGCCGGTCATCGCCCAGGTCTTCGGTCACGCCGCCGCGCTGGCCGGCGTGCCGCTGGCGGACTATGTGCGCGACGGCGCCACCCTCGCCCGCTGCCAGCTCGCCGCGTTGCACCGGTATCGCTACGACGCCGTCTTCGCGGTCATGGACGTCAGCGTGGAAACGGAGGCCGTCGGTTCCGTTCTGCGGTACCCACGGGATCAATACCCGACGATCGACCGGTACGCGCTGGCCGCGAACGCCGATTGGGACGGCCGGCCCGTGCCCGATCCGGCACGCGCCGGTCGCATGCCGGAGATGCTGCAGGCGCTGGCCACCCTCCGCCGCGAACTCGGGGACGACACACTCGTCGTCGGCTGCATTTTGGGCCCGTTCACGCTCGCCACCCAATTGCTGGGCCTGGAAAACGCGCTTTACCTCGCGATCGACGATCCGGCGCGCCTGGCGCGCCTGCTGGATTTTGCCACCGAAGTCGTGATCCGTTTCGGCCGGGCGCAGCTCCAGGCCGGCGCCCATCTGCCGGTGGTCTTCGATCCATCCGCCTCGCCGGCGGTCGTGCCCCCGGGCTTTTTCCGGGAGTTCGAATTGCCCCGGCTCCAACGGGTCTTCGCGGCGTTGGCCGAATCCGGCGCGGCGGCGAACTGGCTGCACATCGCCGGGCCGGTGGCGCCGATCCTGCCTTACTACGCGACCGCCGGCGTCAATCTCGCCAACTTCGACTATCCGGTGAAGGCCGCCGAGGCGATCAGCCGCCTCCCGGTCACCTGCTGCGACGGCAATATCAAGTCGCTTTTATTCGTGGAGGGCCGCCCCGCCGAGATCGAGAGCGCAGCCGCCACGCTCCTGTCCGCCTTCCGGGAACGGCGCGGCTTCGTCCTCTCCTCGGGCTGCGAAATCCCGCCCGAGGCCCGGCCGGAAAACATCGCCGCCCTGGTCCGGGCCGTGGGCGCCAGCTGACCCGACGATGCCGCAGCTCACCGTCATCACCAGCGAGGCCTCCCGGGCGATTCCCTTCGCGCCGGGCCCTTCCGTGCGGGAGATTCTCGAGGACGCTGGTATCGGGGTTCGCTCCGGTTGTCGGGGTGACGGCGCGTGCGGCCTCTGCCTGGTCCAGCTCGAAGCCGGCGACGTGCCCCCGACGACGGCCACGGAACGCCTCATCTTGCCGCGCGAAAAGCTGGCCGGAAACGTTCGCCTGGCCTGCCAGCTCCGGCCCGAAAACGATCTCGGCCTCCGGGTGATCGATCCGCCACCGAAGTCCCGTTGGCGCGACCTGGCGCCGGAGACTCTGCCCGGCACTCCCGCCGGCCTCGCCCCCGCGGCCGGTGCGGCGCCGGGGGGCGGCGCGCTCGGTCTGGCCATCGACCTGGGCACGACCCAGATCAGTTTCTCGCTCTGGGATCTCCCGGCCGGCCGGCGCCGGCACAGCCGCGTCGGCCCGAATCCGCAATCCAACTACGGCGCGGACGTCGTGACCCGCCTGCTGGCGGCGGGGAAATCGGCGCAGCAGGCCCGGCGGCTCGCCCGCCTGCCGTTGGAGGCCGTGGCCGACGCGTTGCAGGAGCTGGGCGCGCGCGACGGCGTCCGGCCGGCAGCGATCGACCGGGTCGCCATCGTCGGCAATACCGCCATGCTGGCCCTGCTGACGGAGGCCGACCCGCGGCCGTTGCTCCAACCGCGCAACTGGTCGCGCCCGCTGGAGCATTCCGGGCCGAATTCGAGTTCCTGGGTGCGCGAGCTGGGCATCCCTCCCCGCGCCGTCGTGGACGTCGTCCCTCCGCTCGCCGGTTTCGTGGGGTCCGACTTGTTGGCGGGCGTCGTGGCCACGCGGCTCACCGCGCGGCCGGGCTCGTTGCTGATCGACTTCGGGACCAATTCCGAAATGGCGCTGTGGGACGGACGCACGCTGTGGGTCAGTTCCGCCGCCGGCGGTCCGGCCTTCGAATCCGGCGGCATCCGCTGCGGCCGGCCGGCCGAACCGGGCGCGATCTATCGTTGCCGGGCGGCCCCGGACTCCGGCGAACTCCAATTCGACACGCTCGGCGGCGGGGAAGCCCGGGGCCTTTGCGGGTCGGGCCTCGTGGATTTGATCGCCTGCCTGTGCGACCGCGGGGCGTTGAGCCGCACCGGCGTTTTCACCCGCCCGGAACAGCCGGACGGTTACGTGGTCCGTCGGCAGGACCCGGTCATCCGCCTCACCAAGGGAGACGTGGACATCGTCCAGCGCGCCAAGGCGGCGATCGCCGTCGGCATCCGCGCGCTCCTGGCCCGGGCGCGCCTGACGGTGGCGGAGTTGAGCCGGGTTTGCGTGGGCGGCGTGTTCGGGCAGAACCTGAATGTGCACCACGCCCAGCGCATCGGGTTGCTGCCGGCCGTGCCGCCTGAACGCATCGAACTCTGCGGCAACACCGCGCTGGCCGGCTGCGAACGCCTCCTCCTGTCGACCGAGGCGGCGGCGGAACTGGCGGCCCTGCGGCCCCGCGCGACGATCGTCAACCTCTCCACGGCGCCCGATTTCGACGCGCTTTTTCTGGAGAGCCTCTATCTCCAGCCCCTGCGGGCGGACCAGCCATGAAAGACTATTTTTCCGGCGATCCGCGGCTGTTCGAAGCCTTCCTGAAGTCGGTCCAGTACCTGGTGCGCCTCCAGCGCCAGGCGGATATTTGGGAACACGTGGGCAAGTTCGTGCTGGCGCACTTTCGGGCCAACTGGCTCGCGGTCGCCCGCCGCGATTCCGCCCAGGGGCTCTCGCTCGATTACTGCACGCTGCCCGCGCCGCCCGCGCCCCCCGGGCTCCTGACGGCCGAGATTCGCGGCGTGATCGCCGACGTGCTGGACAGCGGCTTTCTGGCCTCGAGCGTCCTCCACCTGCCCGCCCCGTCGATGACCGCGTTTCTGCCCATCGTCGAGAAGCGCCAGATCAGCCGGGTAATGTTGATCGGCCACCAGGACGCCCGACCCCTCCCGGGCGAATTGCTGAGCATCTACCTCGCGCTCGCCGACCTGGTGGGCACCACGGTCGAACGGCTCGACAGCGAACGCGAAGTGGACCGCCACCGCGCGATCCTCGAGCAACAGGTGAAGGAGCGCACGGCCGACATCCAGACGGCCAACGAAAAACTCCGCGACTCGCGCCGCGCCGCGATCAATTTGATGGACGACGCGGTCGCCGCCCGGCACCGGGCCGAACGGGCGGGCGCCGAGCTGCGCAAGACCGCCAGCCGCCTCGATCTGCTGGCCGCCGTGGCCGGCGAATTGCTCGGGGCCGAGGCGCCGCAGACCGTCGTGCAGACGCTGTGCGCGAAGGTGATGGCCTTCCTCGATTGCCAGGTTTTCTTCAACTTCCTCGTCGACGAGGCGCAGGACGGCCTGCGCTTGAATTCCTGCGCCGGCATCTCCGCGGCCGAGGCGCAAAAGATCGAGCGGCTCGACTACGGCGTGGCGGTCTGCGGCTGCGCGGCGCGCGACGGCTGCCGCATCGTCGCCGAAGACATCGCCCACTCGCCCGACCCGCGCACCGAGCTGGTCAAGTCCTACGGCGTCCAGGCCTACGCCTGTCATCCGCTCCTGGCGCAAGGCCGCGTGCTCGGCACGCTCTCCTTCGGCACCACGACCCGCGCGCGCTTCACCGACGAAGAGCTGGCGTTGATGAAGGCCGTGGCCGATCAGGTGGCCCTCGCCATGGAGCGATTGCACGCGAAGGAGGCGTTGCGACACGCCGCCGCCGAACTCGCCCGCTCCAACGAGGAACTGCAGCAGTTCGCCTATGTGGCTTCGCACGATCTGCAGGAGCCATTGCGCGCCGTCGCCGGCTACGTCAACCTGATCGAAAGCCGCTTCAGCGACAAATTCGACGACAAGGGCCGGCAGCACATCGCCGGCGCCGTCCAGGGCGCCATGCGGATGCACAACCTGATCACCGATCTGCTGGAGCTGTCGCGCGTCGGCACCCGGGTCCGGACGCTCGAGCCGACGGACCTCAATGCGGTGCTGGGCCACGTGACGCACAACCTGAGCGCCACCATCGGCGAAACCGGCGCCCAGATCGCCTGCGATCCGTTGCCCACGCTCCCCGTCGACGCCAGCCAGATGACGCAGCTTTTCCAAAACCTGATCGCCAATGCCCTCAAATTCCGTGGCGCGCAGCCGCCGGCGATCAAGATCGAGGCCCGGCAGGAGGCGGACGGCGCGTGGTGCTTCGCCGTGCGCGACAATGGCATCGGCATCGATCCGCAGTACAGCGAGCGGATCTTCCTGATTTTCCAGCGGCTGCACACCCGCAAGGAATATCCCGGCACCGGCATCGGCCTGGCGATCTGCCGGAAGATCGTCGAGCGCCACGGGGGCCGCATTTGGGTTGAGTCGCAGCCCGGACGCGGTTCGATTTTTTATTTCACGCTGCCGAACCAGGAAACCTCATGAATAGCATGGATCCCGAATTGGGCCGACCGATCGAAATATTGCTCGTGGAAGACAGTCCCAGCGACACCGACCTGACGGTGGAGGCCCTGGGTTCCGGCAAAGTTGCCAATCGTCTCAGCATCGTCGAAGACGGGGTGCTCGCAATGGAGTTTCTGCGCCGCCAGGGCCGCTATGCCAACGCCCCCCGCCCCGATCTGATCCTCCTGGACCTAAATCTGCCGCGCAAAGATGGGCGGGAAGTGCTCGCGGAGGTCAAAGCGGATGCCACGCTGCGTAACATTCCCATTGTCGTGCTGACCACCTCGCAAGCCGAACAGGACGTGCTGCGCGCCTATTCGCTCCACGCGAACTGTTACGTCACCAAGCCCGTGGATTTCAGGCAGTTCATCGAGGCCATCCGGGGCATCGAGGATTTCTGGCTGACGATCGTCAAACTGCCGGGAGCGCACGACCCGCGAGGAAAACCGCCTGACCAGCCGTGAATCCGGATCCCACCAAGATTCTGCTGGTCGAGGACAGCGAGTCCGACGCCGATCTGCTGCAGGAAAAACTGCACGCGGGCGGCTTGGGGATTTTCGAGATCACCTGCGCGACGCGCCTGGACCAAGCCATCGAGCTCCTGCACCGGACGACGTTTGACGCGATTCTCACCGACATGAATTTGCCCGACAGCTCGGGCAAGGAGACTTTCCTCCGCCTGCACGAAGCGGCGCCCAGCCGGCCCATCGTAGTATTGACCGGCGCCGAGGACGAGCAATTGGGCCTGGAGGCGGTTCGCCTCGGAATGCAGGACTATCTGGCCAAGCGCAGCGCCGACGGACCTCAGATCGCCCGCGCCATCCGCTACGCCGTGGAGCGCGGCCGGACCCGGGAGGCCCTGCGCGAGAGCGAGGCCCGCTACCGTATACTGTTCGAGAGCATGACCGAGGCGTTTGTCCAGTATGAGATCGTCTTCGATGCGCGCCAGCAGCCCGGCGGTTTTCGCTTTACCGAAATCAATCCCGCCTTCGAGCGCCTGACCGGTTTAAAACCGGTGGACGTGATCGGCCGGGTCTGCGGCGAAGTGGCGTCCGCCCCCTGTTTTTACGCGGCCGACGCCTACCGGCGGGTGGCGACGACCGGCGATCCGGTCCGCTTCGAGACTTTTCTGCCGGCGCTGAACAAGCATTTCGCCGCGTCCGTCTATCGTCCCTCCCCGAACCAGCTTTCCGTCATCTTTCGCGACATCACTGAGCGCAAGGTGCACGAAGCCGAGCTGCAGACGCTCAACCGCATGCTCCGGGCGCTCAGCAACAGCAACCAGGCCATGCTGCACGCGACGGGCGAATCCGCCTATCTGCAGGACGTCTGCCGCATCATCGCGGAGGACTGCGGCCACGTCATGGTCTGGATCGGCTTCGCCGAGGACGATGCCGGGCGCACGGTCCGGCCGGTGGCCCACGCCGGTCTCGACGAGGGCTATCTCGAGCAACTGCGCGTGACGTGGGCCGACACCGAGCGCGGGCGCGGCCCCACGGGCACGGCCATCCGCACCGGCACAACGGTGCAATGCGCCGACATGCTGAAAGACCCCGCCCTTGCGCCCTGGCGGGCCGAGGCGTTGAAGCGCGGTTATGCGTCGTCGCTGGCCGTGCCCCTGGTGGCCCCAGACCGGACGCTTGGGGCGATCACGATCTACTCGCGACAGATCGACCCGTTCACCATCGAGGAAGTGAAACTCCTCACCGAGCTGGCCGGCGACGTCTCCCATGGCCTGACGGTTCTGCGGTTGCGCAACGCGCACGCCCGAGCCGAGCAGGCGACCCGGGAGCGCGAGGAGGAACTGGTCGCAATTTATGAAAATGCGCCAGTGATCATGCTGCTCGTGAACGCGCAACGACACATTCAAAAAGCGAACAAGGTGGCCGAACGGTTCACGGGGGCCAGCATCGCCGACCTCCTGGGCCGTTCCGTCGGCGACGCGTTGCACTGCCCGTATGTCAGGGATGACTCCCGCGGCTGTGGCTTTGGGCCGCATTGTCGGAACTGCGCGTTGCGGCAAACCATCACCAATACGATTGAGACCGGGCGCAGCCACCACGAACTGGAGGTGGCCTTTTCGACCACCACCGCCGGAGGGCAACGGGACAACACGTTTCTGCTTTCCACCCTGCGACTCACCGTGCGGGGGCAATTGCTGGCGCTGGCGACGATGCAGAACATCACCCGGCGCAAGCAGGCGGAGGAAGCGCTGCGCCGCGCCCATGCCGAGCTGGAGTTGCGCGTGGCCGAGCGCACCGCCCAATTGCGCGCGCTGGCGGCCCAGTTGACCCAGTCCGAGGAACGGGAGCGGCGGCGGATCGCGCAAATCCTGCACGACGATCTGCAGCAGCTGCTGGTCGCGGCCCGGCTGCGCATTGAGACCGTGCGCGGGCGAAAAGATTCGTCCCCGCTGGATCAAGACCTGCAACGCGTGCAGCAATTGATCAATGAGTCGAATGACCTCGCCCGCGGATTGAGCCACGAAATCAGCCCGGCGGTCCTGCACGAATTCGGTCTGGTGGCGGGTTTGCAGTGGCTGGGCCGTTGGATGCGCGAAAAACATGGGTTCTCGGTCCGCGTCGCCGCCCCGGTTCCGGTCGGACCGCTGGCCGCCGACGTCCAGGTGCTGCTCTTCCAATCCGTGCGCGAACTGCTTTTCAATGCGGTCAAACACAGCGAAGTGAAACGCGCCAGCGTACGGCTGAGCCGGCTGGCCGACGGCTGGCTCGAGATTCAGGTGAGCGACAAGGGCAAGGGATTCGATCCGCCCAAGAATCCGCGGGGCGCTTCGGGCACCGCCGGTTTCGGCTTGTTCAGCATCCGGGAGCGGCTCACTTATCTCGGCGGCCACATGGAAGTGGCGAGCGCGCCCGGCCAGGGGTGTCGGGTTCGGCTGCGCGTGCCGCCGCCGGAACCGTCCGGAGTCCCGCCCGCCGCCCGGGCGGAGGACCCGCCTGCCGGACTTCAACGTGCGGACCAGAAGCCTGCGACCGCGCCCGGGAAGAGTGCGGCCCAGGAAGATCCGCCGCGCCCGCCGACGAAGATTCGCGTGCTGCTGGCCGACGACCATCGGACCATGCGCGACGGCCTGGCCACGTTCCTCGAACACCAGTCTGGTATCGAAGTCGTGGGTACGGCATCCGACGGGCAGGAGGCCATCGATCTGGCGGCCCAACTCCAACCCCATGTCGTGATCATGGATGTGGGCATGCCCCGCCTCGATGGCATCGAGGCCACGCGGCGGATCCGGTCGGCCTGGCCGCACGTCCAGGTGATTGGTCTGACCATGCATGCCGACGAGTCCAATCATGCGGCCATGCGCACCGCCGGCGCCGTGGACTGCCTCAGCAAGAGCGGCCCGACCGAGGATCTCCTTCATGCCATCCGCACCGCCCTGTCCCCCACGGATCGCACGGTTTAGAGCGGTTTAACCGCAGATGGCGCAGATTGACGCAGATGCGGAATCTGAGCCTGCCAACCATGGGTTTGAGGTTCGAGCCCTTGGTCATCCTGGGTATTGGTTTTATCCAGATCGAATCGCCGGGTAGTGCCGGCGGTTGCCCGCCGACACCCCCACAGACCCGGACGAGCGCAATTAACGCATCCGGTTCTTCAAG
>Ga0265323_10001469_pt1 | contig 11537 bp, 7 predicted proteins | sample 41225metaG_FD_193580 | JGI IMG/M metagenome (GOLD analysis project Ga0265323, IMG submission 193580) | Rhizosphere microbial communities from Carex aquatilis grown in University of Washington, Seatle, WA, United States - 4-12-25 metaG | ecosystem: Host-associated > Plants > Roots > Rhizosphere >... | reverse complement strand
CTCTTTGAGCTTCAACGCCAGCTCCACGTTCTCCGCCGCCGTGAGCGCGGGAAACAGGTTGAAGCCCTGAAACACGAATCCGATGTGCCGGAGCCGCACCGCCGGCAGTTCGCGCTCCGGGAGGCGCGAGATCTCGCGCCCGGCGATTTTCACGCTCCCGCTGGTGGGCCGCAGGATCGCTCCCATGATGGAGATCAGCGTGGTCTTCCCGCTTCCCGACGGTCCCATCAGCAGCGTCACTTCGCCCGAGTAGACGTCCAGGTCCACGCCATCCAGCGCGCGCGCCGCCGCCCCCCCCCCCGGCGTACGTCTTGGTCAGTGCCCGGACTTCAATTGCCGCCATCGCGCCTTCCTCCTATGCCTTGAACACCATCGCCGGATCGATCCGGGTGGCCTTGTGGATCGACACCATGGCCGCGCTCACGCACATCAGCAGGGTGACCCCGAACAACCCGGCGCGCACCGCGGAGGGCAGCACGATGTTCGCCCCGCTCGACCGGCTGGACGCCTCGACCGCCACCGCCAGCGCGATCCCCACCGCGTACCCGATCGCCCCGCTCATTGCCGCCTGCTGCAGGATGATGCCATAGAGATACCCGTTGGTGGCCCCCATCGCCTTCAGGGTTCCGAACTCGCGGATGTGGTCGATGGTGGCCGCGTAGATGGTCTGCGCCACCACCACGGCGCCCACCAGCAGACCCAGCACCGCCGCCAGGATCACCGTGATGCCCGCTCCCGTTCCGAACATCCAGTAGGAGGATGTCCGCGAGCTGAACCCGGCCGTGGCCAGCACGTCCACGCCGCTCAACCGCGCCCCGAGCGCCGCCCGCAGCCTGCCGCGGTCCGCCCCCGGCGCGGCTTTCACCAGCAGGTAGGTGGTCTCATCGGCCGGCATGCCCGTGTACCGCAGCGCATTCCGCAGCGACGCAAACACCAGCGGCGCCGTGGTAAAGGTGCGAATCCCTTCCGTGAACCCGACCACCCGCGCCCGCACCCCGCGGATCTCCACCGCCTGGCCCAAATGCGCGATCCCCAGCTTGGGCGCATAGAAGCGGTCGATCATCACCGTGTCGGGCAGCTTGAGATCGTGCACGCTCCCTGCCACCACCCGCCACGGCGCACCGAGCCGCGTATCCGGGTCGAACCCCACCACCTCGCAGCTCTCGCCGGCTCCGTCGGGATTCTTCCACTCCCCGAAGCGCACGATGTACTTTTCGGCCTCCGCCACGCCCTGGACCGCGCGCGCCTGATACAGCTTCTTTTCCGAAAACGGAACCCCGGCTTCGACGTATTTCACGGCCTTCGAAGTGACCCAGAAATCCGCGCCGGAGTTGTCGATCACGTTCGACGTGGTGGTGGTGAAGCCCAGAAACAGCCCCGTCTGCACTCCCACCAGCACCACGGAGAAGACGATGCCGGTGAGGGTCACCGCCAGCCGGACTTTGTCGTGAAACAGATTGCGAAGCGCCAGGGATGCCATCGACCGTTCCTTTCCGTAACATAGGTCATATACGTAACAGCGTTAACCAAAGGTCCAAAAAAAAGAACTCCCGTTTCAGCGCAGGAACCCCGCCACCGCCGCATCGATCGCCAGGGTGATCAGCCGCTCCCGCTCGATCCACGGGAAAACGTCGCGGTGGGTGATCTGCAGGGCCGTCAGCCCATGAACCATCGACCAGAGCGCCTGCCCGATGGCCATGACGTCGGTCTCGCGAAACAGTCCGTCCTGGACGCAGCGTGCCACGCCCCCGAGCAGGCTCTCGAACGCCCCCCTGCCCGCGCTTCCCATCTCGTGGGTCCCTTCCAGATCGTGGCGCGGAGTCAGGAACGTGGTCCGGTAGTGATTGGGGTGCTGCAAACCGAACTCCACGTACGCCCGAAGCCCCCGCTTCACCCGGTCCACCGGGTCGCCGACGCCGCTCACGGCCTTCTCGATCTTCTTCGTCATCAGCGAGAACGTCTCCTCGCACAGCTCCTGGATCAACTCGTGCTTGTCCCGGAAATACAGGTAGATGGTGGTCGGAGAGTAGTCGATCTTCTGGGCGATCCGGCGCATGGAAACGCTCTCGTACCCTTCCTTGGCGAACAACTGGCGGGCCGCCGCCAGAATCTCCTGGCGGAGCGCGAGCTTCTCCCTTTGCCTGCGGTCCGCAACACTCATACTGAACACTGATAGAATACTGTACACTGTTAAGTTCAGTCAAGCGGTTTCTGCGCGCGCGATCCGTGCCTCTTCCGATCCCAGCCTTGCTATCCTCAAGGGGATACAAGGAGTCGCGAATCGCCTTGAGACGACTTTGCCGCCGCTCTGCCCTGCCTCTGGCCCTGCTAGCCGGGACGGCCCTCTGGGGCCAGGATGTGAAGCAATTCGAAAAGAAGGTCACCGAGTTCAGCCTGGCCAATGGGATGCACTTCATCGTGGTGGCGCGGCGCGAGGCTCCGGTGGTCTCCTTCCGCACCTGGGTGGACGCGGGCTCGGCGCACGATCCGGCCGGCTCGACCGGCCTGGCGCACCTGTTGGAGCGCCTGGCGTTTAAGGGAACCACCAGTATTGGGGGCACCGATTGGGCGGGCGAGAAGAAGGCGCTGGACGCCATCGAGGAGATCCAGGACCGCCTGAGCGCCGAGCGGAGTAAGGGGCCGGCTGCCGATCAAACGCGCCAGGACGTGCTGACTCTGCAACTGAACGCCGCCATCAACCGGGCCGCGGCATTCGTGCGGCCGAACGAGTTCCCCGCCATCCTGGAAAGCAACGGAGCCAACGGCTGGAACGCGGCGGCTTCCCACGACCACATCGAGTACCAGTGCAACCTGCCCTCCAATCGCATGGAATTGTGGTTTCTGATGGAATCGCAGCGCTTCCTGGCGCCCGTGTTCCGCCAGTTCTACGAGGAGCGCGAGGCGGCTGTCGAGGAACAGCGGGCGCGCGTGGAGGCGAATCCCCAGAGCGCCCTGTTGCAGGAGCTTGTGGCGGCCGCTTTCGAGGCCCACCCGTACCACAATCCGGGAATCGGATGGCCCAGCGACATCGCCGAATTGCGCCCCGGCGATGCGCGGGCATTTTTCGAAAAGTACTTTGTCGCCAGCAACGTGACCATCGCCATCGTGGGCGACGCCGACCCGGAGGAGACGCGGCGCCTGGCGGAGCGCTATTTCGGGCCCATGCCGGCGCTTCCCGCGCCACCGGCGCCGCACACCGTGGAAGCCCCGCAGCGCGGCGTGCGGCGCGTGCAGATCGAAGCGCTGGCGCCGCCGCTGCTGGCCTGGGGATACAAGCGGCCGGACCAGCGCGACCCCGACGACGCGGTGTTCCGCGTGATGAGCCTGATCCTCTCCGGCGGGCGCTCCGGCCTGCTGTACCAGGAACTGGTGCAGGGCCAGCGCATCGCCCGCGACGCTCAGACGATTCCCGCCTATCCCAATGCCCGCTACCCCAACCTCTTTACGTTCGTGGTGGGCACCGGCAGGGACCACGGCGTGGAAGAAAGCGGGAAGGCCCTGGACGGGCTGATCGCGCGCTTCCAGGCGCAGAAAGTGGATGACGAAACTCTGAATCGCGCCCGCAGCTCGGCGCGGGCCGGGTTGATCGCCGAGATGGACGGCAATCAGGGCCTGGCCTCGCTGCTTCCGGCCTACCGCGCCGCGTTTGGCGATTGGCGCCAGTTGTTCACGTCCCTGGCCGGCCTGGACGCCGTGAGCGCCGACGATGTGCAGCGCGTGGCGCGCAAGTATCTGGTCCCATCGCTGCGCACCGAGGCGTACCTGACGCCGCCGGCGGCGCCCGCCGCCGCACCCGGAGGAGTCCGCCGATGATCCCCCGCACCGTCTCCGTCCTGGCCTGTGCCGCCATTCTGGCGGGCGCGCAAACCCCCGCGCCACCGGCGCCGCGCCCGCGTCCGGCAGCGGCGCCCGCGACGCCCCCCGCGCCCCGCGACCTCAAGTATCCGCCGCTGCGGCCCATGGAAACCGCCACGCCCGCCACCTTCACCTTGCCGAACGGCATGAAGCTGTTCCTGATCGAGGATCACGAGTTGCCCGTGATCGGCGGCGTGGCGCGCATCCGCACCGGCAACCTCTTCGATCCGGCCGGCAAGGTGGGCGTCGCCACCCTCACCGGGATGGTGATGCGGAGCGGCGGCACCCGCCAGATGACCGGCGAGGAGCTCGACCGCAAACTGGAAGACGTGGCCGGGAGCGTGGACGCCGCTATCGGCGAATCCGATGCCCAGGTGTCCTTCTTCTCGCTGGCGGAGAACGCCCCGGGCGTGCTGGCGGCGTTTCGCGACGTGCTCACCGCGCCGGCCTTCCGCATCGACAAGGTGGACCTGGCGAAGATGCAGTTGCGCAGCTTCGTGGTCCACCGCAACGACGACCCGCGGGCGATTCTGGCCCGCGAATTTCCCACCTTGCTCTATGGCTCGGATACGCCCTACGGCTGGGAGATTGAGCCGCAGCACATCGACCGCATCGCGCGCGCCGACCTGGTGGAGTTCCACAAACGCTATTTTTTCCCTAAGAACGCGATGCTGGCGGTGTGGGGCGACTTCGACTCCGCCGCCATGAAAGAGCGGCTGGCGGCGCTGTTCGCCGGCTGGACGGCGGAACAGCCTCCGGTTCCGGAGTTCCCCAAGGTGGAAGCCAGGCCGGCGGCCGGCGTTTACCTGGCGAGAAAGCTGGACCTCCCGCAGACCTACTTCGCCATCGGGCACCGGGGCGGGAGAATGGACGATAAGGACTATCCGGCGCTTGCCGTCATGGCCGGCATCCTGGGCGGCGGCCTCTCCAGCCGGCTTTCCCGGCAGATTCGCGTGCGCATGGGAAACGCCTCCGCCATCTCGGCCCAATGGGCGGCCCAGCCGGACCACCCCGGGCTGTTCGAAATCTCCGGCGCCGCCAAGTCGCTTTCCATAGTGGCCACCATCAAGGCCATCCAGGAGGAACTGGAGCGGCTACGCACCTCCGAGCCCACCGCGGAGGAAGTGCGCATCGCCAGGGACGGCGCGCTCGACAGGCTGGTGTTCGCCTCCGACACGCGCCGGAAAGTCCTCGACCGCCTGTTGACCGGCGAGTACTTCGGCTATCCCGCGGAGTTTCCGCAACAGTACCAGAAGGGGCTGGCCGCGGTTACGGGCGCCGATGTGCTGCGCGTGGCTAAGGAGCGGCTCAAGCCCGCCGATCTCACCATCCTGGTGGTGGGGAACCCCGAGGATTTCATGCCGCCGCTGGAGAACCTGGGGGTGCAGGTGCGGGAGATCGACATGACGATTCCCGAGTCGAAGCCGGACGCCGCCGTCGCCGACACCACCAACCTGGAGCAGGGCAAACGCATTCTGGAGCGCTGGCAGCAGGCCGCCGGCGGCGCCGAAAAGCTGGCCGCCGTCAAGGACTACACCGTGGTGCGCGATGTGCGCGTGGCGGCAGCCTTCGGCGGGGAGACGCTCGTCGAAACCGAACGCTGGGTGGACTCGGGAAACATGCGGGAGGACGCCGACGGCACCGCGGGAAAGCGGGCCATCTTCTCCAATGGAAAATCCGGATGGGTGTCGTCCAACCGCCGGTCCGGGGCGCTGGTTGGGGTTCCGTTGAAGGGCATGCAGAGCGACCTGTTCCGGGCGTACTTTGCGCTGGCGCTCAGCGACCGCGCTCCGGACCGGTCCGTCAGCGCCCTCGACGAAAACACCATCGAGATTTCCTCCGATGGCGGGATGGTCGCGCGGGTGGCCTTGCAGCCGGAGACAGGACTGCCGCAGCAGATCTCCTATACCATGGCGGTGGCTACCGGGCCGCCGCTACTGGTACAGGAAATCTACAGCAAGTTCGGCGAGGTGAACGGCATGCGGGTTCCTTACGAGTTCACCACCCTGCACGACGGAGAGCTGTTCGCCGCCGATTCCGTCAAGGAGTTCAAGGTGAACGCCGGTCTGCTGCTGGTCGATCTGGAGAGACGTCCGTGAAGTCCCACTCTTCGGCGGGCCCGCGGGCCCTGCTGGCCGCGGCGCTGCTGGCCTGCGTTTCACTTCCCGCACGGGCGCAGCAGGAGAGCCGGCCCGACCGCGGCCGGCGCGTGGTCCACGAAGCGCTCGCGGCGGTAGGCGGAGACGCGTTTCTGGCCCTTCGGGACCGCACCGAGACGGGCCGCATGTATTCCTTCGACACCGGAAGTGGACGCCTGGGCGGCGGGGATTTCGTGACCGTGTACACCCAGTATCTGGAGCCCGTTCCCGGCAGGTTCTCGATTCGCATCCACCAGCTTTTCGGCAAGAACCAGGACTCCGGCGGCTACCTGTTCACGCCCGACGGCGCCTGGTCGATTACCTTCCGCGGGGCCACCCCGCTCGGCGACGCGGAGTTCGCCACCTACCGGGATACCACGCTGCGCGGCATCTTCTACATCCTGCGGCAGCGGCTGGACGAGCCCGGCCTGTCGTTCTATTCGCAGGGGGGCGACATTTTCGAGCACGTCCCGGTGGAGATCGTGGATATCGCGGACGTCTCCGGGGCGACCGTCACGGTTTACTTCGACCGCAATACGCATCTTCCCTTGCGCCAGACCTTCCGCCGCCGCAACGCGCAATTCGACGATTTCGACGTGGAAGCGACGTCCTTCGCCAAGTACCGCGATTTCAAGGGCGTGAAACTGCCGCTGGAGACGCGCCGCGACCGCAACGGCCAGAAGATCTTCGAGATGTTCGTGGAGACCGAAGAGATCGACAAAGGCCTGCGCGACGAGCTGTTCAGTTTGCCCGCGAATCTGAAGATCCTGCCCAAGGCGAAGTAGGGGGCGGGGGCCCGGACGGCCCTGCACCTGCGTAGCGATTTGCCCCGCCCGGCTGGCTCCTCACCTGGCCGGCGGATCCGGCGGAGCGGCCCAGGGGGACGCGGGGGCCGAGGCGTCCACGTAGAACCGGCGGCCGTCGGTGCGGATGCTCACCAGGCCGGCCACGTCGGTGCGGTAGACCACCGCCTGATGCGCGCCCAAACGGCGCAATACGTCCCGGTTGGGATGGCCGTAGCTGTTCTCGAAGCCCGCCGAAATCACCGCGAACAGGGGCTGCGCGGCCGCCAGAAACTCTTCCGTGCTGCTGGTCCGGCTGCCGTGATGCGCCACCTTGAGCACGTCGGTGGGCTGGATCTCGCCTTCCTCCAGCATGCGCCGCTCCACCTGCTTCTCCACATCGCCGCAGAGCAGGAACGAGTGGCGGCCGTAGCGCACCCGCAGCACCAGCGAGTCGTTGTTCCTGGGGGTGTCGCCGGGCACATAGCCGGCGAGCGGCGCCAGGACTTCAATCTCCGCGCCGCCAAAGGCGAAGTGGCTGGGCGCCTGCAAGGGCGTGATGCGGACGCCATTGGCCGCGGCCCGGTCGCGCAGCGTGCGCCACAGCGGATCGTCCGGCGGCGTTGCGCCCGTCCACAGCTCGCGCGGGTGGAAGTCGTCCACCACCGCCGGCAGGCCGCCAATGTGGTCGGCGTGGGCGTGCGAGAGCGCCACCACATCCACGCGGCGGAACTGGCGCTCCCAGAGGTAGGGCGCCACCACGTCCTCGCCGGTATCCATTTGCGTGCGCGCGGCGTGGCCGAAGGCGGGAATGCCGCCGCCGTCCATCAGCAGCTTCTGGCCATTGGGGAAAACCACCAGAATGCTGTCTCCCTGACCCACGTCGATAGCGGTCATCTCCAGTTGGCCGGGGTGCGTTTGAGGCGGAAACGGCTGCCAGATGAGCAGGGCCAGCACGCCCGCCACCGCCAGCCCGGTGAGGGCGCGCCACCACTTGCCGCGCGCCAGCGCCGCGGCCAGCAGCGCCGCCGCGAAGGCCGCGCCCAGCCACACGGGCGGCGTGGGAATGCGCAGGCCGGGCTCGATGTGCGCGTGCCAGGCGACGATACCATGCGAAAGCTGCAACAGCCAGCCGCCCAGATGCGCCGCCCAGGCCCAGCCCGTGAACACCGCCACGAATCCCACCGGCACGGCCACGCCCATCACCGGGACCACCAGCGCGTTGGCCGAGAGCCCGGAGATGCCCAAACGGTGGAAGTAGACGATCATGGGCAAGGCCAGGCCGATTTGAATCACCGCCGAAATCACCGTGATTTCATAGAGGAAAAACAGCACTCGCATGGGGACGGTGACGGCGGCGCGCGCCACCGGCGCCGGTAAGCGGAACAGGCGCTCCACGGTTTCCGCCAGCAGGCGCATTTCCAGGCGGAACTGCGCCACTTTGGGCGCCAGGCGAAGGTCGCGGCCGGCATCTTCGAGAGCCGTCAGGGCGCGCGATCGGGGCCCGGAGGTGGCGCGGATCAGCGGCGTGGCGAAGGCGCCCAGGAACGCCACCGCCAGGAAGGTGAGCTGAAAGCTGGCGTCGAAGAGGTCGTCGGGGCGGAGCAGCAGGAATCCCAGGGCGACAGCCGCCAGCAGGTTCAAGGGGCGCCGCTGGCGGTAGAAATAGTGGGCCAGGGTCAACAGCGTCAGCCCGGCCGCCGAGCGCACGCAGGGCGCGCCCCATCCGGCCACCAGCGCGTACAGCCAGGCGGCCGCCACGGTGAGCGGCAGGGCCAGGCTCTCCGGTATGAAGCAGAGGCGCAGCAGAAACAGGAAGAACGCCGCCAGGATGGCCACGTGCGTTCCGGAAATCACCAGCGTGTGGAAGGTGCCGGTATTGCGGTACTCCTCGGTCCACACGCGCTGTAGCTGGTAGTTCTGCCCCAATAGGATGGCCTGCATCATGCTGGTCTGGTACGGGTTGCCGCGGTAGAGCCAGGCGATGCGGTCGAGCGAGCGGGCGCGCAGGTCCATGACGAATCCGCCGAAACGAGTGCCGCACCGCCCGGGCAGCACGCGCACGCTCGAGGCCGCGGCCGAGGCGGTCCAGAAGATGTCCTGGCGCTCCAGGTAGTGGGTGTAATCGAACGCGCCGGGGTTGCCGTAACTGCGCGGGCGGCGGATGCGCGCGTCCATTTCGACATTCTGCCCATAGCGCAGCGGCGGCAGGGCCTCGTCCGCGGCCCTGGTATAGAGCGTGACCTCGACCCGCGCGCGGGGTTCCAGTTCCAGCAGGAAGCGTTCCCGCTCGCCGGAGACCGCCGGCGGCTCGACGACGCAGCCGCCCAGCAGGGCGATCTCGCGCCCCTCCACGTTGATCTCCGGCGGGGGCAGGGGCAGGTTCGCCACCGCCACCAGCGCGCCGGCGAAGAACAGCCCCAGGCAGCAGCACACGCCCGCCAGGATGCCTGACTTGCGCCAGGTGGCCAGGACGCCGAGCAGCAGGAAGGCGGCGATGGCGGCCATCAGCTCGTGGGGCGGAAACGGGATGTAGCGGGCGGCCAGAATGCCCGAGGCTATGGCAGCCAGGGGTGCGACCAGCGGATCTTTCACGGCGCGGCTCCGTCAAACAAGTGGCCCGCGGGGGCGGGGACTCTTGAGTATTTTGTGCGCTTCGCACAAAACCGGGCCGAAAACAAAGGACTTAAGAGCCTTTTTTTGTGCGATCGCACAAAATCCAGGGTAGTGCGGCCACCGGTGCAGCCGGAAGATAGGTGCCCGCGGGGAGTCCGCCGATCTATAATGCTTCAGGACAGGATATGAACATTCTCCGTAGAACCGTTCTGCTGGCCGCCGTATCGATGGCGGTGCTCTTCCCCTTCGGCCTGGCGGCGCAGGGCCGTCACCCGCGCTATCTGCATGCCCGCTCCGATCTGCGGCGCTCCATCCGGCTGATGATGTTGCCGGACGAGCCGAACGTGATGCGCGACATGCAGGCCGCCGGCGGCCTGGTGGAGCGCGCCATCCGGGAGTTGGACAATGCGGCGATGTGGGACCGCAGAGACCTGGACGATAACCCGCCCGTGGATACCCGTATGGGCCGCGGCAGCCGTTTCCGCGAGATCCTGCGATTGCTGGCCGCCGCGCGCAGCGATATCTCCCTGGAGGAAGACAACCCGCGGGCCGCCGAATGGCGCAACCGGGCGTTCCGCAACATCGACGATGCGATAGACATGGTGCGCCGCGGCGGCTACGACCGGTTCCGCGACGAGGTTGCCCCCATCGCGCCGCCTCCGCCGCTGCCGATGCCGCAGCCCGGCATTCATCCCGGATACCTGCATGCCATATCCGATCTGCGGTATGCGCGGGCGCTGCTGTGGCGTGAAGACTGGCGCGACGTGATGCGCGACCAGCGGGCCGCCATCGAAGAAATCGACCGCGCCATCGACGAGGCCAAGCGCGCGGCCATCGACGACGGCAGGAATCTCAACGATCATCCGCCGGTGGACACCCGTCTCGGCTGGGAAGGCCGGTTCCACAAGGTGATGGAACTGCTCGACTCGGCGCAGCGCGACCTGTCGCGGGAAGAAGACAACCGTTACGCCGCCGGGTGGCGGGCCGTGTCCATGGGCCACGTGCAGCGGGCCCGGGAATTCGTAGTCCGGGCGATGCGCGATTCCTGGTGGCGGTAGACCGGCGCGCCGCTCCGTTGTTTCCGAACGGGCCCTTACGCGCCCGGGGAATGGTTGACGTACGTGGAAGCCGTCCCGCTCTTCCGTAGCTCGAAGGCATCGGCGACGGCGCCGTCGATGGAATACGCGGTCAGCGCCAGCCGCTCCGGCGAGACATCCACGATCTGGTAGAACTGCTCGTTCTCGATGATCTTCGCCATGTACTGGCTGTTCATCTTCTGGGTCTTGTACATCTTCGGGCCGCTCACGGAGATGACGTAAACCACGCCCGCGGCGGCCGCATCCACGATGCGGTTGCCGGCGATCTTGTGGGTGCGGGCATAGCAGTGGTCGTGGCCTTGCAGGACCAGGTCCACATGGTACTTCTCGTAGAGGGGCGCGAGGGCGGTGCGCATGGCGGCGTATTCGCGGCCCTGGGCGATGGCGTAGATCCCCTGGTGCTGCGTCACGATGGTCCAGCGGTTGGGATTGTCGCGCAGGACGCCTGTGAGCCAGTCCAGCTCCTTGCCGATGACGCGCTGGCGCGCCGCGGCGTCGAAGCCTTCCTCGGCGAACGCGTTCACGTCCAGGGCGATGAGCCGGACGCCCTGATAGTCCACGTAGTAGGACTGGCCCGGCATGTCCTCCAGGTCGGGCCCGTTCGAGGGCAGGACGAAGTGGCGGCGCCAGGGCCAGGCGGCGGCCAGAGAGGACTTGGCGTCGGCCGCGCCGGGCGGGCGATGCAGGTCGTGATTGCCGGGAACCGGAATGCTGGGGACGCTGGCTGAGATGAAGGCCAGCGCGTCGCTCCACTCTCCCCACAGACGGTCGTCGTAGCCGTCGGCGATCAGGTCTCCGGCGTGCACCAGGAACCGCGCATCGGGAGCGGCGGCGTAGGCGCGCCGGATGGACCGGGACCACAGCGATTTGATGCTGTTCTGCTCGTCACCCACGTAGAGGAACCGGAAAGGCTCGGGGGCGGCGGACGCCGTGCGAAAGACGTTCCATTCGCTCCAGACCTGGCCGTCGCCCACGCGGTAGCAGTAAGCCGTCTCCGGCTCCAGCCCCTGGAACCTGGCGGCGTAGTGCGCGGCGGAGCGGCCATCGCC
>Ga0265323_10001468_pt1 | contig 11542 bp, 8 predicted proteins | sample 41225metaG_FD_193580 | JGI IMG/M metagenome (GOLD analysis project Ga0265323, IMG submission 193580) | Rhizosphere microbial communities from Carex aquatilis grown in University of Washington, Seatle, WA, United States - 4-12-25 metaG | ecosystem: Host-associated > Plants > Roots > Rhizosphere >... | reverse complement strand
CGTGGCCAGGCTGAGATTGCCCCCATTGCCCGCGCGACCGGCCAGGGCGAGCGTCCCGTGGCCGACGCAATAAAGGAGCGAGACCCAGAGAATCACCCGGTATTTGCCGAGCAGCCGGTCGGCGAGGATCGCGCCGATCATCGGGAAGAGGTACACTCCGGCGATAAAGAGATGCGTCACCTGGGTGGCGTGGATCTCGGCGAGTTTGGCCTGGGCCTCCGGGGCGTTGACCGCGAATCCGACAAAGAGCGAGCAAAGGTAAACGTACAGGAGCTGCTGCATCCCGTAAAAACTGAAGCGCTCGGCTCCTTCGTTGCCGACGATGTACGGGATGCCCGGCGGAAAACGGTCGTCGCGGGGCGGGGTGGGGGATTCGGCGGTGGGCGTTTCGGCGGCGATGGAGTTCATCCTGGGTACGCACGAAATGCAGGCGCGACGACTTCGCGAGTAAATATCCGCGGCGCCTCGCGTCGGCCGCTAAACCAGGGTGACCGGGCGATCCGGGCAACGGCGGTGGTCGCGGACGGAAGTGGTCCAATGGCGGCTGACCGGCGCAGTTGATCGCGAGCGACGTTCCCAGCTTTCGGCGCCGAGCGCCAGGAGTATCAAGGCGCCGATCATCGTCACCGTGCCGAGCCCGCGGCCGACTGTGCTCGCGGCCAGCGTCGGCGAGCACAGGATCGCTGCGGCTACCACGACGTGACCGCTGAAAACCGTGAGCGAGTGGCGTCCCAACTGGGCGAACCAGGGCCACGCCAAGGTGCGCGGCCAGCGCCCGGCCAGCGCGGCCACGGTAACGGCGGTCGCGGCAAAATCGATGACGCGCAGCGGCCCGAGTTTCACCTTGTTAGTCAGAACATCGAGCTGTGCGTCCGACCATGGCGACGGAGCCAGTCCGTGGCGCACGAGCGCGAGCCAGAGGGCGGCGGCGGCTGCGGCGAACACCAATGCGGTGCGGGGCGGCGACGCGCGTTCAGCTCCGATGAACACGCCGACAACAAACAGGAGCTGCCAGGCCGTGAGGGAAAACGCGCCGGAATTCACCGGTCCGGCGAGCCAGGGGCCGGCGGGCGCGAATTCCTGGGCCGCCAGCCATAGACCAAAGCTGCCGGCCAGCCACCACATGCGCCGACCGGCGGCGTGCGCGGCCAGGAGCGGAGGCACGAGTGCGGCAAACACGCAATACATCGGCAGAATGTCGAGCAGGCCGGGCCGGTAGAGCAGGAACGCGCCGGAGACGAGCGCTTCCCCCGGATGCGTGAAAAACAGTTCTGGCAGTACCCCCGGGGTCTGACCGGCGAGCCGGAAGAGCCCGAAGGCGAGCGCCAGGACGGCTACGTACGTGAACAGGTGCGCGCCGTACAACTGCCGGACGCGCCGCCACACGGCCGTCTGCACGACGCCCGGGCCTTCGTTGCGCAGTTTGCGCGCGTACACCAACCCGATCACCAAACCCGAAAGAAACACAAATCCCTCGGCGCTGCTCACAAAGCCCAACGCACCATCGGTGATCGGGTGCAGGTCCGAGGGGATGTGGTTGACCGCCATCGTCACGAGCAGCAGGCCGCGCAGTGAATCGAGCCGGGTGTCGCGCCGCGAGGGCACGGCGCTGGACGCACTCGGTGTTGCCGGATGGCTGATTGGCATTGGCGTTGGTACCTGAGTGCGCATTTTTTGTTCCGAGACATCGGCCGCATAGCTTGCCGTTTGCCAACTTCGCGCCGCCAATTTTTCCCCCGCCCGGGCGGACCGGGAAAGTCTGGGCTTGACGCAGGCTTGACTGGCCAAAATTAACTAACCGGTTAATTAACCATGAGCCCAGCTTCCCGCCCAATCTCTCCGGTTTCTCCGCCTTCGCGCGGAGAGGAGACGCGCGCGGCGATCCTCGCCGCCGCGGGGCGCGTCTTCGCCGAGGCCGGGCTCGCCGGCGCCCGCACCGATGCCATCGCCGCCGCGGCCGGCGTCAACAAGGCTCTGCTCTACTATTATTTCCGCAGCAAAGACCGCCTCTACGCCGCAGTGTTGGAGGACCAGTTCCGCGAGTTCAACGAGCAGGCCGTCGCGGCGCTCACGGCCCCGGGCCCGGCGCGCGCGGTCCTGCTGCATTACGTGAACCTTCATTTCGATCTCGCCAGCCATAGGCGGCGTTTCGCGCCGCTGCACCAGCAGTTCATGATGCTGCGCGGTCAGTCCAGGGAAAGTTTGGTGCGCAAGCATTTCCTTCCGCGCATCCAGGCGTTGGCCCGGTTGCTGGAGCGCGGCATGCGTGAGGGCGAGTTTCGGCCGGCCGACATCCGCCACACCGCCGTGTCGCTCACGGCCCTGATCGTCTTCTATTTCGCTGCGGCCCCGATGGTGAAACTGCTCGGTCCCGCCGATGCCTACAGCGAGGCTGACTTGCAGCGGCGCAAGCAGCAGGTGCTCGATTTCATCCGCTACGGCTTGTTCGTCCACCCGGAGGCCCCTTTGTCATGAAACGTCGGATTCCTCTCATCATCCTGGCCGTCGCCCTGGTGGGCGCGGTGGTGTATTCCCTCGCGACCTATTATCGGTCGCGACATCTGTTGCTCACAGGCATCGTCACCACCGACGACGTGATCGTCAGTGCGCAGATCCAGGGCCGGCTCCAACAATTGCGGGTCAAGGAAGGCGATCCGGTCAAGACGGGCGACCTCCTCGGATTGATCCAGCCCCAGGAGTGGCGGGCGGACCTGGCGTTTTATGCGAACAGCGCCGCGCAGTCCGCGTCCCAGGTGGACCAGGCCGGGGCCGATTTGCGCTTTCAGGAGGCCCAGACGCAAAACCAGATCAAACAGGCCGAGTCCAATCTGGCCGCGGCGGTCGCCCAGGCGACCCAGGGCGATGCCGATCTCGAGAATGCCCGGTTGAATTTCACGCGGGAAACCGATCTGTACAAGCAGGGCGCCGATTCGGCGCAGACCTATGACTTGGCGCGCACGACTCACGACAGCGTGAAGGCGCGGGCTGAGGCGCTCCACCAACAGGCGGACGCGGCCCGCTCCGCCCTGGCCCTGGCGCGGGCCAACGCCGAGCAGGATGCCGTCCGCCGCGCGGCCCTGGCTGCCGGGGTCCACCAACAGGCCGCCATGGAAGCGCAGAAGGAGAAGGCGGAGGTGCGCCTGGGCTACACGGAGATCCGGTCGCCGCTGGACGGCGTGGTGGATGTGCGGGCCGCGCGGCCGGGCGAGGTCGTCAACATCGGCCAGGCGATCCTCACCCTGATCAACCCCGACGATCTTTGGGTCCGGGTCGACGTGGAGGAGAGCTACATCGATCGTATTCACATCGGCGACAAAATCCCGGTGCGGCTGCCGTCAGGCGCCGAACGCGAGGGCACGGTGTTCTACCGCCGGATCGATGCCGACTACGCCACGCAACGCGACGTGAGCCGCACCAAGCGTGACATCAAGACCTTCGAGATCCGCCTGCGCTGCGACAACCGCGACCGCGATCTCGCCGTGGGCATGACGGCATATGTCACCCTTTCACTGGGCCGCCGCTGACCACTGCCATGTTCGACATTGAAGTGGAGAAGCTGACGAAGTGTTTCGGCGATTTCTGCGCCGTCGACGCGCTCAGTTTCACCGTCAACCACGGCGAAGTGTTCGGCCTGTTGGGCCCGAACGGCGCGGGCAAATCCACGCTGATCCGCATGCTGACCACGCTCGTCACGCCGACCTCGGGCACGGCGCGGGTCAATGGCTTTGACGTGACCCGGGCGGCCAACGAAGTCCGCCAGTCGATCGGCGTCATTCCGCAGGCGATGACCACCGACCTGGATCTGAGCGCGGAAGAGAACCTGTCGATCTTTGCGAAGCTCTACGGCATTCCGCGCGAGAAACGCCGCCACACGATCCGCGAACTGATCCGGGCGGTCGATTTGGAACCGTGGCTGGACAAGCCGGTGAAGATGTTCTCGGGCGGCATGCGGCGGCGGCTGGAAATTGCCCGCGGCCTCGTGCACGAGCCCAAAATCTTCTTTCTCGACGAACCCACGACGGGGCTCGATCCGGTCTCTCGCGTCGCTGTCTGGGAGATGCTTTCGCGGCTGAAGAGGGAGCGCGACCTCACGATCCTGGTCACCACGCACTACATGGACGAGGCGGACAAGCTGTGCGACCGGATCGCCATCGTCGATCACGGTAAACTGATGGCGCTCGATTCGCCCCTAAAACTGAAGGCATCGATCCCGGGCAAGAACGTCATCGAAGTCAGTTTTTCGTCTGTGCCGGCCGGTTGGCTTGAAACCTTACAAGCTTTGCCTGAGGTCGCCGAGGTCAAGGCCGACGATCACGTGTTCCGCCTCTCCTCCTACAACGGCCCGCGCACGACAGTCGCCCTGATGGAGGCGGCGCGGGATGCCGGCGTCGCCGTGGCGTCGCTCTCCGTCCAAAGCACGACACTCGACGACGTTTTCGTGCACTACACCGGCCACCAACTGCGCGATGCGTTGCAGAGCGCACCGGTTTACCGGCCGTTACGCCAGCAACGGCCCTGATGGAACGCCGCGACCGCCATGCATAGAATCTGGGCCATAATCGAACGGGATCTGCGCCGCTTCAGGCGCAGCCCGACACTGATCGTCGTGACGATGGTCATGCCGCTGCTGCAACTGGTCGTCCTCGGCTATGCCTTTGGCGGCAAGATCAAGCATCTGGAAATCGGCGTGGTCGATCAGGACCACGGCGTGCCGGTCGTCCGATTGAAGGAGATGTTCCAGGCGGTGGCGGCCAACGCCCGCACGTTCGACACGGTCGCCTACAGCGACGAAGGCCAGGCCCTGCGGGATTTGCGCGAGGGCCGGATCGGCGGCCTGGTGACCATCCCGCCGGATTTTTCCCGGCAACTGCTCGCCGGCGCGAGCCCGCGGATTGCGTTGATCGAGGACAACACGGATCAATTCTCCGCTTCCTCGCTGGAAGGCGCGCTCACCCAGCTGCTGGCCGCCTACAACCAGAAATCGCCTTCACCCCGGTTGACGGCCAGCGTCTCGCTGTCGGTCGTCGAGGTCTATCCCTACGTGCCGTACATCCAGTACCTGCTGCCGGGCACGATCGTGCTGGCGATCTTCGTCTCCGCGATGATCGGCGGTGGCATCATCTTCATCGACGACAAGGCCCGGGGTCTGCACGAGGGTTACCTGGTGACGCCGATACGGAAACACGAACTGATCATGGGCTTCATCCTGGCCGGCGCGGCCAAGGCGATGGTCGCCGGTTTCGTCATGGTGACGGTCGGGGCGGTCATCGCCGGGATTCCCGATCCGCTCAATTTGTTTCGCCTGGTGCAACTGCTGGTGCTGGTCGTGCTCACGGCTCTGGCCCTGATCAGCATGATGTTCCTGCTGATGGTGCGGGTGAACGACCCGCTGGTGCCGCGGGCGACGATGGGCGTGCTGAACACGCTGCTGTATTTTCCGAGTGGCGCGGTGTACCCGACCAACGCCTTCCCTTGGTGGATGCAGGTCATCTCGAAGGTGGACCCGTTCACCTACGCAGTGCACGGCTTCAAGGAACTGCTGCTCAAGAACACCGGCCTGGCCGCCATCGGCTTCGATCTGGGTTTTCTAGCGTGCTTCACCGTGCTGACGATGGCCGCCTCCACCGCGCTGTTCCGCCGCACGCTCTAGAGCGCGGATTTTCCCGCGGATGGCGGATTTTTGCCCACGAATCACACGGATGGGGCTGTCGGAATCCGGAAGTCGGATCTTTTACCACGCAACACACGAAACACACGAAATCGGTCGGGAATGGATTAACCACGGATCACACGGATGGGCACGGATTCGGCCATCGGATTCTGCAACTCATAAGTCTAAACTCAGAACCCAAAACCCGGATTTTGCCCACGAATCACACGAATGGGCACGAATTTCGGATTGGCGAAAACCAGCGGAGAATAGCGATTGGATCGATTTCTGTGCCACCCGCGAGATCTGCGGTAAAATGGATTGGATGTGTTCGGAATAGGATCGCCGCCGGAACCCATATTTCTGCTCTCCGCTGCTCTGCGGCCTTCTGTAAAATCCGCTGTCGGTTTGGTTGCGGCCACGATCGGAAAGTAGCCGCGCCGGTTACGGCACGGGAGACGCGCAGCAACTACCGACGCCAACTTATTTCTTCACGTAGCCCTGGTCGCGGAGTTCGGCGTAGAAGCCGGCCAGGACGGAAAACGCTTCCTTCTTCACTCCGTTCTCGCCGATGAGGCCCTTGCGGTTCCAGCCGTCCTGAACGTTCGGCAAAAGCCGCCGGGGGGAGCGGAAATCGCACAGGATCCACGGGCTCATGCCGCGAAGTTCGGGAATCTGGCGAAGCATCGGTATGGTCTTCCGATACAATTCCGCCTGATACTCCTCGCTGAACCGGGTCAGGTTGTCGGCGTGGTACCCTTGCAGCGCGTCCGCGCCGAATTCGGAGATCACGACCGGCTTGTTGTACTTGAGCGACCACTCCACCAGCGGGATCGACTCATGGGTGCCGTCGTACCAACCGACATATTCGTTGAAACTCAGGATGTCGGTGAGCTCGCCGAACGGATCGTCGACGATCTTCCGATGCGGATTGTCGGGCGCGGTGCGCACTTCCATCGCGGCGGACACCAGCCGCGACCCGTCAAGGGCGCGTGCGTCCGCCACCAGTTGCCGCAGGAAGTTCGTGCGCGCCTCGCCGGGAGGAGTTTCATTGGCCACAGACCAAATGATCACACTGGCGCGATTGTGGTCGCGCACGATGAGGTCGTTGAGCTGCTGGCGCGCGTTCTGCAGCGTCGCGGGGTTTTCCCAGGTGATCGTCCAGTAAACCGGGATCTCCTCCCACAGGAGCAGGCCCAGCTCATCGGCCAGTTGGGCCATGTTCTCGTTGTGCGGGTAATGCGCGAGGCGCACAAAATTGCAGTTCAGCTCCTTCGCCCAGCCGAGCAGGAGCTGGGCATCTTCGCGGGAATAGGCCCGACCGCCGCGCAGGGGGTTCTCCTCGTGGAGGCTGACCCCGCGGAGGAAGATCGGCTGCCCGTTGAGCAGGATATCGCTGCCCTTCACCTCGATCGTGCGGAAACCAATGTTTTCGATGACCTCGTCGGAGGCGCATTTGACGTGCACCGCGTAGCGCTTGGGGTGCTCGGGGGCCCAGCGCTGCAAATTGGCCGGTGCATCTACCACCAGCCGGGCGCGGCCCTGCTCGTCGCTCAAGGTGGAGAGAGTCAGGGGTAGCTCGGGAATTTCAAGCGTCACCTCCTGCTGCAATTGTGGGCCGTCGAGTTCGGCCAGCACTTCGATCTTGGTGGGATCGCCCGGCTGCAACCGTACGGTGTAACGGGAGAGCAGGGTCTGCGGCGTGGTGAACAGATACACCTCGCGGGTGAGCCCGCCGTAGTTCCACCAGTCGGTGTTGACCGTGGGCACGCCCTCGCGGTGGCGGCGGTTGTCGACGCGAATGACCAGCGAGTTGCCGCCCGTTTTTAACAATCCGGTCACTTCCAGGTCGTAGGGCGTGAAACCACCCGTGTGCTCGCCGAGTTTCTTGCCGTTGAGATAAACCTGCGATTCGTAGTTGGCTGCGCCGATGTGCAGAAAAACGCGAGTGCCGGGTTTCGCGGTGAAGTCGAAAATCCGCCGGTACCAGACCGCGCCCTCGTACAACAGCAGCATGGCGTCCTGACTGTTCCAGTCCTTCGGGACGGTGAGCGTTGGACTGCGGTCGAAACTGTATTCGATGAGCTCGGATTTGTTGGCCGGCACGCGGTCCAGAAAGAATCCGCTGCGGGGATTGGGGGCGTCGTCGAGGCGTTGCAGTCGATAATCGTAAAAGCCGATGTCGTAGGGATCGACGATGGCGTTCCACTTGCCATCGAGATCCAGCGCGAGCCGCGCCTTCGGGTTGAGCACGGCCTGCCGGGCGGACAACACCTGACCGGCCGCCAAAAGACCAACGGATAAAAATGAAATGAGGCGCATGGGAGGAGGGTCTTGAAGAATCAGCAAACTAGAGCGCGCGGCAAACCGGGAAACGAGCCGCCGGGCGTTACGGCAGCACCAGGGCGATTTGCGCGCCGGGGCCGTGGACGCCTTCGATCAGGATGCCTTCGATGTCGGCGGTCTTCGACGGTCCGGTGGCCCAGATGACGTTCTGGTCGTCGCCCAGCGCCTGGGTGGCGTCGGCGATCGTGGCGAAAATCTGCGCGCGCGAGAACACGGCGACATGCACCCACGGTGCCAGCGCGGCGAGGCGCCGCGAGGTGGAGGCGTCGTTGAGCACGATCGTGCCGCTTTCGGCGATAGCGCCGACGGCGCGCGTAATGCCGAAGGCATAATCGTCGACGCGAGTGCGGTCGTACTCGGTGCTCACCGTGAATTCGGGGCCGAAGTGCGCTTTGAGTTGCGGCCACAGCGCCGGGTCGCAATAGCCGCGCGTCCAGCCGCCGGCTTTCAGCCGCTGCACCAATTCGGCGGGATCGGTCAGCGCGAGGCCGTTGACGAGCTTGATGCGTTCGGCAAACACGGTGAACAGGTCGCGGTCGCCGAGGAGGGCGCGCGATTTGGCGAGCTCAGGGTCCCAGTCGGGAAGGGGAGCACGTTGCGGGAGCGGAGTCAGGGCGCCCCGCACCCGGGAGAGGATGGCTTCGCGATCGGTGTTCATGAAAATCCGGAATTTTTACGGGAGGGCGCAGAGGGAGCAGAGAGGGAGGTATGAAATTAGACCATCCAGAATTTTTACAGGAGGTAACGGAGAGAACAGAGAGGGTTCTGAGACTTCAAAATGATTTCTCTGTTACCTCTGCGGCCTCCTGTGAAAAATGGATTGGATCGTAGGTTCGCATCTGGGTTCAGGTCGGCTTCTTGCTGGTCAGGAGTTTTTCGTGGCCGACGAGATACAGGTAGCCGACGAGGAAGGCGAAGGGCACGAGCGAAAGCGCGTCGGAGTGCGGGCCGTTGAAGAAGGGGTTGTGCGCCGTGGACCAGGTTTTGAACCAAGCGTCGATCTTGTCCGGCCCGGGCACGCCGGAGAGAATCGCAATCAGGATTCCGGCGATCGCGCCGCCCGCGATGTAACCGGACGCGAGCAACACGCCCGGACTCTTGTCGCTCTCGGCGGCGAGGCCCTCGGCGTCGAGATGCGCGTGGCTCGGCTGTTTTTTCCAATAACGGTCGACCAGCCAGCGGACGAGGCCACCGACAAAGAGCGGGCTCGAGGAGGAGAGCGGCAGGTATACGCCGACGGCGAACGCCAGCGACGGAATGCCCGCCAGTTCGAGTGTGATCGAAATGAAAACGCCGAGGAGCACCAACGCCCACGGCAGGTCGCCGCCCAGGATGCCCTTGATGATGTAACTGATCAGCGTCGCCTTCGGCGCGTTGTACTTTTCCACGGTGGAGCCGTCGGGGCGCGTCTTGTGCGTGCCGTTGATGCCGGGATCGACCAGCCAGACCGCGTCACCGCGGTCGTTGACGAGATACCGGCCGGCCGGCCCGCCTTCCGTGTCGGTCTTCTGCCATACATGATAGCGGGCGGCATCCTGCCGGAATTGCGGCCCATGGAGCGTGTCGGTGGCCTCCAGTTGTGTCGCATTGGTATGCAGTCCCGCCGGAGTTACCTCGGCGATGGGCACATACACGGTGGATCGTTCGTTCAGCAGCAAAAGGATCGGTCCCAGCACCACCGCGGAGGCGAACGCGCCGAAGAGAATGGCCAGTTGCTGGAGGCGCGGCGTTCCGCCGACCAGAAATCCGGTCTTCAGATCCTGCGAGGTCGTGCCCCCGTTCGACGCCGCGATGCAGACGATGGCGCCCACCGAAAGGGCCGTGACGTAGTATTTCGGTCCCGTCCATCCGACGACCAGAAAGATCAGGCAAGTGAGCAGCAAGGTTGCCACCGTCATGCCCGAGATGGGATTAGAGGAGGAACCGATCTCGCCGGTGATGCGCGACGACACGGTGACAAACAGAAAGCCGAACACCACCACCAGCACCGCGCCGAGCAGATTCATGTGCAGCGACGGCGCCAGCACGATCGCCGCCATGAGGAGCACCAGGCCGATGCCGACGAACTTCATCGACAGGTCGCGATCCGTGCGCGCCACCGTTTCGACGCCGGTCGGGGCATCGGCGCGCGACTTCCGGATGCCACCCAGGCCGCCGACCAACCCGTGCCAGATCGTCGGCAGGGAACGGATCACGCTGATGATGCCGCCAGCGGCCACGGCGCCCGCCCCGATGTAGAGCACGTAGAATTCGCGAATGTCGTCGGGCGCCATGGTGGCGATCAGCGTGTGGGCCGGCGCCAACGGCGCGGCCAGGTTCTCGCCGAAAAACCGGATCATCGGAATAAGTACCAGGTACGCGAGGACGCCGCCGGCACACATGATCGAGGCGATCCGCGGTCCGATGATGTAACCGACGCCGAGCAGCTCCGGGGAGATTTCCATGCCCACCGAGCCGCCCTTGAAAGGGGCTCCGAAAATCTTTTCCGGGACGTCGTTCCAGCCCCGGAGCGCCTTGTTCAGAGTCTTGTAGAGCAGACCGACGGCGAAACCCGTGAAGATCACCTTGCCTCCGGCGGATTGCCCGAGCCCCGCGGCGGCGGCGGCGGCCATGTCGCGTTGCGCGGAGTCCGACGCCGCGGCGCGGCTTTCGGGCGAAGCGCCCGCGATGAGCACGGCGGCGCAGGCCGTGCCCTCGGGATACTTGAGCGTGCCGTGCTCCTTGACGATCAGGGCGCGGCGCAGCGGGATCATCATCAGAATGCCGAGCAGGCCGCCCAACAGTCCGACGAGCATGACGCGCGTGATCTCCAGATCGAACCCGAGAATGAGGATGGCCGGCATCGTCACGCCGATGCCGAAGGCGATCGATTCACCGGCCGAACCCGCGGTTTGCGAGATGTTGTTCTCGAGGATGGTGGCGTCGCGCCCGCCGAGCTTCGAGAAGCTGCGGAACAGGGCGAGCGAGATCACCGCCACCGGAATCGAGGCGCTGACGGTCAGGCCGACCTTCAGCACCAGATAGAGTGACGACGCGCCAAAGGCGATGCCGAGGATGGTACCGGTGAGGACCGCGCGCAGGGTAAACTCTCGCATGGTCGCGACCGATGTGGGGATGAAGGGCTCGAAATTCTTGGGTGCGGACATAAAATGGTGCGGGAAGGATGGGCTGGTTTGCGCAACTAGCCAGTGGTAGGAGCGAGTTTACTCGCGATTTTGCTGCTGGAGCCTTGGCGAAATAGGGAAGGCGCAAGGGATTGCCTGCAAGCAGGCTCCTACAAGTCGGGAACCCACTCGCTCACGCTCGTGGCTACGTCCTGAGGAAATCATTTCTTGGTCCCGTCCACCGAGCCCGGGCGGTTCTTAAACCATTTTCGGAACGCGCCACCACGCCACGGTGGCAGTGTGCGGTGGTCGTTCCAGGCGCGCAGCGGAGCGATCTGGAGGGCCCGCGGCAGATGGTTGGCGATGTCGACACCGAGGCCGCCCAGCTTGAGGGATGCCTTCCACGCGAACGGCTGGCTCGCGAGCAGCGACCAGGCGCCCA
>Ga0265323_10001467_pt1 | contig 11555 bp, 11 predicted proteins | sample 41225metaG_FD_193580 | JGI IMG/M metagenome (GOLD analysis project Ga0265323, IMG submission 193580) | Rhizosphere microbial communities from Carex aquatilis grown in University of Washington, Seatle, WA, United States - 4-12-25 metaG | ecosystem: Host-associated > Plants > Roots > Rhizosphere... | reverse complement strand
GGGCGCGCCGCTGGTGATACTAGGCGTGGGCGGTTTGGTTCTTGGCCTGACCGCGCTGGCCCTGTATCGCGTGCTGGATCCGCTGCTGCGGCACGAAGCCACCACCAGTGCAGAACGCCGCGCCTTGATCGAAGAAGAACTGCAAGCGCGGATTCAGTCCGCCACGGAGACGGCGGAATGAAGCTGTGGTCCGGCATACCGCTGCTGCTCTTGGCTCGGGTAGCGGTTGCCCAGCCCGCGGCTGAAGCGGGCGATGTTCAGGCCATGGCGGCCCGCCCTCTGATGGTCGGGGACTTGCCGGTTGGCACGGTGACCGTCCGGGTGGGACGCGGCTCGCTGTCCAATGCCGCCGTCGGGGTCGATGTCGTGGCCACGGTAAGTCTTCCGGATGGCAAGGCCGGCGAGCACACCGAGAAGACCAAGGCGGACGGCCGCGCGACCTTCTCTGGTCTTCCCGTGGGCGCTGAATTTCGCGCACAAGCCGTGGTTGACGGCCAACGGCTGCAAACGGCGTCGTTCGCCATTCCCGACGAGGGAGGCGCGCGTCTCATGCTGATCTCCCAACAAGACCAAGAGGCAGGAGAAGGCGAAGCGACGCCCGCCCCTGCGAATCCGCACGCAAGTGCGCACGGTCATGGTGGCAACCCGGTCGAGACAGCCGTCGGCGCTGGCGAAGACACCAGCGACCCGTCGGTCTTGCGCGTGTCCAGCTCGTCGAAGATGCTCATCGATCTGCGCGAAGATGCTCTGGCGGTCATGGAAAATCAGGTACTGGAGAACACATCCGATCGGATCTTCCGCTCTGACCGGGGAGGCATAGCCATCCCGCTTCCCCCAGGCGCCAGCAATGCGGAAGCCATCGAGGGCAGCTCTCCCTTGGAACTGGGGCAAGGGTCATCCCTGCTCTTGCGTCGGGCAATTCCACCGTCGAGTTCGCGCGTGCCGCCAGTGCAGGCGCGCTTCGGCTTCTTCGTTTCCACCGCCGGCGAGAGCAGCATCACGCTCCGCCAGCCCATGCCAATGGGAATCGAAACCCCGGTGGTCATGGTGCCGGACGAGGATCACCTGAAACTCAGCGCGCCGGGTCTGCAGGCCTTGGCGCCCCAGGCGGACGATCGAGGATCACAAGTCCAGGTCTTCCAGCTCGCCAGCGTGCCTCGCAATGGCGTGCTCCGTATCACCGTGTCCGGCCTGCCCACGCGTTCACGCTTGGGCCACACCATCGCGACGGTGCTGGTGGCAGCTCTGCTGTTCGCGGTGGTGCTGGGCTGGCACCGCCCCGGGACCGCGAGTCGGCCAGGAAAGCTCCACGACCGACGCGATCATCTCTTTGCTGAGTTGGTCGAGGTGGAACGTGCGCGGCGGGCTGCTGGAGCCGACGATGCGTCGCTCGCCCAGCGACGGGCCGAGCTGCTGGCGGCGATCGAGGCTGCCGATGACAAGCTCGCCGGCAACCACGATGCGGCACGCCCCGCCGGAAAATCCGCGTGAACCCATGAGCGAGCGTGCGCTGCGCCTGATGAACGTGGGCAAGACCTTCGGTCGGCATCGTGCGCTTGCCGACGTGTCGCTGGCGTTCCTCCCGGGTGAGGTGGCCGCGGTGCTCGGCCCCAACGGCGCCGGCAAGTCCACCCTGCTTGGCCTGCTGGCGACGCTGTCGCAACCATCGCAGGGCCGTATCACTCTGGGCGATGAGCAACTCTCGCGCCACAGCCCCTTACGCGCCACCATCGGCTACGTCGGTCACGAGCCGGGCGTTTACGGAGATCTCTCGGCTGTGCACAACCTGCGTCTGTTTGCTTCGCTTTACGGGATCGAAAACGCCGAGCGCCGCATAGACGAGATGTTGGTTCGTGTGGGTTTGCAAGGCGCACGGCGCGAGGCTGCCGCGCGGACTTTCTCGCGCGGGATGTTGCAGCGACTGGCACTGGCGCGCGCCCTGCTGCACGAGCCGGAAATCCTGCTATTCGACGAGCCGGGCTCCGCTCTCGACCCGGCTGGCGCAGCATGGCTGGCCGGCGAGTTGCAGCGCGAGCGCGAGGCTGGCCGGCTGGTGGTTCTGGTCACCCATGATCTAGCGGCCGCGGCTGCCATGGCCACGCACGTGGTGGTCTTGCGCCGGGGACGCGTGGCGTGCGACGAGACGCGCGCGCATTTCTCTGCCGACGAGGTTCGCGCGATTTACCAGGAGGCCACCGGTGGCAAGGCCTAGCTGGATTTCCCAGGCCGCGCGCATCGCATGGAAGGATTTGCACATCGAGGGACGCAGCCGCGAGGTTGTCTACACCATGGGCTTCATGGCAGCGTTGGTGGTGTTGGTGTTTTCTTTCGCTTTCATCTCGGGGCAGGAAAACACGGTTGGCCCCGACGCGGTCGCCGGCATCCTGTGGGTTGCGGTGTTGTTTTCGGGCACGGTGGCCCTGTCGCGCAGCTTTGACCGCGAACGAGAAAGCGAGGCTATTCGTTCGCTACTGCTGTCCCCAGTCCCGCGCTCGGCGATCTACGCTGGCAAGTTGGCAGCCACCGCAGCCATGATGTTCCTGGTGGAATTGCTGCTGGCACCTTTGCTCGCGGCACTGTTCTCCGCTGGCATCTGGCCGCACGCGCTTTGGTTGAGCCTGCTGCTCATGTTGGGAACCATTGGCTTCTGTTCAGTGGGCGTGATCTTCTCCGCCGCGCTTCTGCGCGCCCGCAGCCGCGACGCACTTCTGGGCGCCCTGCTCTTTCCCATCGTGATTCCGGTGCTGCTGGCGGCCAGCCGTGCGACGGCCTACCTGCTCGACCCAGCGGCCCCGGACCTCGATCCCGCTCTCTTCTGGACGCGTTTTCTGGCCGCCCTGGATGTGGTGTTCGTGGTGGTCGGGCTGTGGTCCTTCGAACCAGTCGTCATGGGAGAGTGAGCTATGCTTTCCCCGATGTCTTCGCGCCGCAATTCCAGCACGGCCTTCATCGTGGGCCTGTTGCTGACCATGCTCGGATTCTTCGTCGTGCCCTTGCTGGTCGCCATGGCGCCTCTGGAGCGGACCATGGGCCTGGTACAGAAGATCTTCTACTTCCACGTGCCTTGCGCCTGGCTACTCATGCTGTCCACTTTCGTGTGCGCCGCTGGAAGTTTGGCGTACCTGTTTCGCGGGTCGGAGCGCGGGGATCGCCTGGCCCTGTGCAGTGCCGAGCTGGGCGTGTTGTTTGGTCTGTGCGTGATGGTCACTGGTCCGCTCTGGGCGCGGGCCGCATGGGGCGCGTTCTGGACCTGGGATGTGCGCCTCACCTCTTCACTGCTGCTTTGGCTGATGCTGATCGCGTACGGCCTGGCACGACGCTATGGCGGTGCAAACGGCCGTCGGCTGGCGGCGGCCATGGCTTTGTTCGCAGCGGCGGATGTGCCACTGGTCTATCTCAGCGTCAACATCTGGCGCGGCCTGCACCCCACCACCAAAGTGGTTTCGTCATTGGCCCCGGGGATGCGCACGCCGTTCTTCTTCTCATTGGCCATCTTCAGCGCCCTGTGGGGCGTGCTTCTGGCCTTGCGAATGCGCGTCGAGGGCGCCCAGGCGCAATTGGTAGAATTGGCACTCACCGTCGAGGATGCGGAGGAAAAGTCACCATGATCTACGTTGCCCTGGCCTACGGTTTCATCTGGGGTGCCGTGTTCACCTACGTCCTGCTGGTCGGGCGGCGCGTGGCACGCATCAATGCTGAGATCGAGGATCTGCGCCGGCGGGTGAAACTCGGCTCATAGATCTTCTCGCCCGACCGCGCGTTCAAGAGCCTAGGTTCCCCGATCCGACACCCGGGGCAGGAGGCTCGCCATGCGACGCGCGCAACCGTTCGAAAAGGCCTTGCTCTGCCTTGCCACTTTCCTTTGCGCTGGAGGATCGCTTTCCTTCCGCCACGCCCTGGCCACCCCGCCCGACCGAGCCGTCGGCACGCGGGGCACGGGCCTGATCAGCGACCGTCGGCAAATTCCACCCGACCCGCTGGGCGGCCTGCCCGAAGAAGAGCCCGACCGCAGGCCACGTGGACGCGACAAAGGAAAGAACGGACAAGGCGCGGGAGGCAAGGCGACTTGTCGGCTTGAGGCACGGCCCGAGAGCGACCGCGAAGTGGGGGACCTGCGCGCGGCAGTCGCGGTCATGCAACGCGGGCCGCGGACAGCGCCCTGCACGCTGGCTCAGATGGCAAATCCTCTGCGTGTGCGCCTCTCCATCGACGGAGAAGGCAGGATCACGGCCGTGGAGAGACTGTCCGGCGACGAGAAACTTGGCACCGACCTGGCGGGTAGTCTGGTCGGCCAAGTCTCGCTGTCAAAAGTCACCTTGGCCACGACGGGCGTCGCGCAGATTCATCTCCACCGGGCCGCGCGGTGAGTTGACTCCCCCAGGAGACCAGACCAGACTAAGTCTGTGAAATCGATAAACGTACAGCAGGCCAAGACCCACCTCTCGCGCCTGCTTGAGGAAGCCTTGGCGGGCGAAGAAATCGTTATCGCCAAAGCCGGACGTCCCTACGTCAAGCTGGTCCCTTGCACGCCCGACCTGACAGCGCGACCGCTGGGTGGCTGGGAGGGCAAGGTCCGCATGGCCGACGACTTCGACGAAACGCCCGATGCGGTCATCAAGCTCTTCGAGGGCGGGCCCGTCCCTGCGGCCAAATCGCGCCCGCGCCGCGGTGGCAAGTGAAGCTGCTGCTCGACACGCACGCCTTGCTGTGGGCACTTTCACGCCCCGACGAGTTGGCCCATGAAGCGCGCCGCCGCCTCCAGGATGCGGGAAACACAATTTTCGTCAGCGTGGCCTCGGCTTGGGAGATGGAGATCAAACGCGCCCTGGGCAAGCTGCAGGCCCCCGATGACCTGCCGAAACAGATAGAACGCCAGCGCTTCACTGAGCTTCCCGTGCGGCTGCGCCACATCCAGGCGCTGAAGGGTCTTCCTGCCCTGCACCGCGATCCTTTCGATCGAATCCTGGTCGCCCAGGCATTGGCCGATGAGCTGGTCGTGGTGACACGAGACGCGCAAATTCGCGCCTATCCTATTCGTTCGATCGCCTGCTGAAGATCTTTTCCTCGCGCTGCACGTTCCAGGACCAATCGCCCCACGCACTTCCACACGGGGCAGGAGGTTCCCACCATGCGTTGCACGAGAACAATGAGACTGGTCGACGTTCTGTCGGTTGGTTGCCTGCTGGCCTGCATCCCCACAGGACGCGCGGCTGGTGACTCGGGCGATCGGCCAACAAAGGCCGTCGCCAAGAGCCCGGCCGCTGTGCTCAAGGGCCTGCACAACACTGGCAGCGTAAGCTTTGCCTACCAACAAGGCGATCAGGCAGACCAGGCTGACGATCACACACTGTCGCCGTTCTTCTACGTGGCAGGTGGCAATCCAGAAACCGAGCGCCTACCGCTCAAAGAAACGCGCGCCGAGGTGGACATCGCCGGGGTCATCGCCGCGGTGAAGGTGCACCAGGTTTTCGAAAACAGCGCCGGCAAGCCCATCGAGGCGGTCTACGTATTTCCCGCCTCGACCCGAGCCGCCGTGCACGCCATGCGTATGAAGATCGGAGCACGCACCATCGAGGCGCATATTGCGCGCAAGCAAGAAGCGCGGGCCGAGTACGAGGCCGCCAAGCGCGAGGGGCAGCGAGCCTCGCTGCTGGAGCAAGAGCGGCCCAATGTCTTCACCACCAGCGTAGCCAACATCATGCCGGGCGACCGCATCGAGGTGGAACTGGACTACAGCGAGATGATCCTGCCGGACAACGCCACCTATGAGTTCGTGTACCCGACGGTGGTAGGTCCGCGCTACGCGGGCGGGGCCAACCACAAGACCGATCAATGGATGGCCAATCCCCACCTGTCCGAGGGCGAGAAGGAACCCTACACCTTCGACATCAAGCTTCACATGCAGACCGCCATTGCGCTCAAGGAGGTATCGTCGCCATCGCACAAGATTGCCGTCAGCTACGCCGGGCCCACCACCGCGGACATCCGGCTTGACCAAGCGGGCGGCGGCAACAAGGACTTCGTGCTCCGCTATCGTCTGGCCGGCGACAAGATCGAAACCGGTCTGCTGCTGTATCAAGATGCATCTACGGGATCCGATCGCCCGAGCGAAAAGTTCTTCGCCCTGCTGATGGAGCCGCCCCGTCGGCCCAGCGACGCGGACATCCCGCCGCGCGAGTACATCTTCTTGCTCGACGTGTCCGGCTCCATGTCCGGCTTCCCGCTCGACACGGCCAAGTCCCTGATGCGCAACTTGCTGTCGCAGCTGCGGCCCAGCGATCACTTCAACCTGGCGCTGTTTTCGGGCGCGAACCACGTGTGGAGCCCGTCGGGATCCAAGCCGGCCAATGCGCAGAACATCCGTGACGGGCTGGACGTGGTCGAACACCAGAGCGGCGGTGGCGGCACTGAGTTGATGGGCGGCTTGCAAGCGGCCTATGCGATTCCGTCCCTGGGCCGCGGAACTTCGCGCACCGTGGTGGTGGTCACCGACGGCTACGTAGGCGTCGAGGCGCAGGCCTTCCGCTTCATCCGCGAGCGGCTGGACCACGCCAGCCTGTTTGCCTTCGGCATCGGCAGCTCGGTCAACCGCGGACTCATCGAGGGCATGGCGCGCGCCGGTCTGGGCGAGCCGTTCGTGGTGGCCCGTCCGGAAAAGGCCGCGGCCGAGGCAGAAAAGCTGCGCCACATGATCGAGCGCCCGGTACTCACTGACATCGAGGTCCGCATGCAGGGCTTTGACGCCTACGATGTCGCGCCCGAGAAGATCCCTGACCTGCTCGCCGAGCGACCACTTCTGCTGTTCGGCAAGTACCACGGCGACCGGCCAGGCCAGATCACGATCACCGGCCGCAGCGGGCGCGGGAAATTCGGACAAAGTATCGATCTGCGTCCGGCCGATGCGCGCCAGGAGAACGCGGCCCTGCGTTCACTGTGGGCGCGCAAGTGGGTCGAGATTTTGGAAGATGAGCTGCACATGGGCGGCGGCCAGGAAGTCGAGGCCGCGATCGCCGGTCTGGGCCTGGGCTACAGCCTGCTGACCCCGTTCACTTCGTTCGTGGCGGTCGACTCGCAGGTTGCCAATCGCGGTGGCCAGGTGGAAACCGTACGCCAGCCGCTTCCCATGCCCGAAGGCGTGTCCAATCTGGCGATCGGATCGAAAGGTGGCGGGCCTGGGCTGGCTGGCGTTGCGTACTCGCACGCAGCAGGCGCGCCGGCTACCATGCCACAACGTTCAATGAAGCGCGCTGAGTCGCAGCGGATGTACGCGCCAGCGCCGGCTTCCGTCGCGCCCAGCGCACCTGTATCAGAGCTTGCCTCCACCGCGCGCGCCGACGCCAGGGGCGGAACCGGAGGCGATCTCGCCAAGAGCCGCGACAAGATCGCCCAAGACGAAAAGGCACCGGCGTGTTCGGTCAAGGTGACACCCGGCAAGAGTCACAGGCTGGGCGACAGCAAGGCGCTGCTGGCTGTCATTCGCCACGCTGCCGAGCAACATGGTTGCGCAAAAGCGGGCTGCACCCTTCGACTGCGCATCACGGTGGACGCAACCGGAAAGATTGCCAAGGTCGAACGCCTGGCCGGTGACCGAGCCATCGCGTCCGCGATCGCGGGCAAGCTCACCGGCACGTCCTCGACGACCACAGCCCAAGCCGCGCCCGTAGGAACGCTGGAAGTGACGATCAGGTTCTAGCCGTCTGACGTGACCAGGGCTCGCTATCGGGCCCCGGTCATCTCAGAAGCCGCTTCGCCGGTCTTCCGCCCCTGACCCATGCTACGCCCTGGCACGCTGGTGAATCGCGCTGCTGACCAGGTAGCGGCTGGCACCGATGAGCGGCGCGCGCGGATCGAGTGCCACCCGCACCGGCAAGTTCTTCGCAAATTCCGAGAACCGCCCCTTGTCGGCCAGTGCAGCCAGAAAGGCTCCGTCCTTGAGCGCCGGCAGGATTTTCGGGGCGATGCCGCCGCCGATGATCACGCCACCTGTGGTCAGCCCCTTGAGTGCCAGGTTCCCGGCCTCGGCCCCCAGCACCGCACAGAACATGCGCAGCGCCTGCACGCATACCGGATCGCGGTTGGCCAAGGCGGCTGCCGAGATCGCCGCATTGGGATCGCCGCTGCCAAGCTGTTCCGCCAGCCAGGGCGGCTCGCGAGTGGTGGCTTCGTTGCGCAGACAACGATAAAGGTTGCCGATGCCAGCGCCCGAGAGGATGCGCTCGTAGCTTACATGGCCGCCCAGAGCCGCGCGCAAATGGCGCAAAAGAACGATCTCGTCGTCGGTGCGCGGGGCGAAGTCGGCGTGACCGCCCTCCGACGGGATCGCGTGGTACTGCTTGCCGTCGAAATGGAGCAAGGCCTCGCCCAGCCCGGTGCCGGGCGCGATGACCGCGATGTCGCCGCGGGCGCCCGCCTTCCCGGCCTGCAGCACCTCGAAATCCTGGGACGCCAAGAACAACATGCCGAAAGCGGCAGCTTCCAAGTCATTGAGCAAGCGCACGCGCGGCGCGCGCAATCCCTTGGCCAGGTGTTCCTCGTCGAGCAACCACGGCAGATTGGTCAATCTGGCTCGCCCGCCCTCGACTGGCCCGGCCACTCCGAAACAGGCGCCGGTCAGGGTGGGCCGCGCGGTGGCCGAGAGAAACTCGTCCACCACCGCTTCGAGCGAATGGTATTCGAGGCTGGGGAAGGTAGCCTCGCGCACACAGCGCAAGTCCTCGCCCGCAGGCTCGAAGAGCGCGAGCACAGTCTTGGTTCCGCCGATGTCGCCAGCGATGATCATGGCCAAGAAGGTAGCACTGACGGAGTAGGTGTGGGTAGCCGTAACGGTGGCAGGGACGGGTGCCGTTGTCGGTGAGCCCAAGCCTTGCTGGCCTGGGCCGAGGCGGTGTCAGGGATGGGTCAGACGCCAAATATTGGCGAGGATCAGCGACAGACTTCCTTGCGGTTGCCCACCTTCACGATCGTCACGGATTTCGTCCAATCGTCGATCTCGTGGAAAATGTTGACACTCGGCCTTGGGAAGTTCGGCGATATCCTTGGCCGCCGAATGCTTGACTTCGAGCCTATAGCTTTCCACCTCGCTTGAGGTCGCTCACGAGGTTCTCGAAGGGAGAGCTTGGCTCCTTCGCTCTGGTCCGGACGGCGGTGTCACCGCACCCGCCTCTGCCACCGTTGCGGCTACCCACACCTACACCGCCTTCCGCTGCTCCGAATCTCAGATCCGCTTCTTTCTGGCCGTGCGCAGCAGAGCGCGTGTATGATCGGGAAAGGCACATCCCGTGAGCAGCGAGCGGAACTCTCTCCCTGATCCGCAGGCCGGTGTCCAGCCTGCGCCACAGGAAACAGGATCTCAATCAGAGGCGAATTCGCCGTCGGCTGACGTGGCCCTGGTGATCGCCTTCATCACGCAACTGCGGCGCGTGTTTTCCGCATCCGGGTACCGGCCGCCGCTTTTGCCCACGGTGGCGCTCGAAGTTCATCAGCTGTCGCTTCGCTCCGACGTGGGAGCGGACCAACTGGTCGAGGTGCTGGAGAAGGACGCGGTGCTGGCGGCACAGGTTCTGCGCGTCGCCGGCTCGGCGGCCTACGGCGGTTGGGGCCAGGACGACATCTCGCTGAAAGTTGCGGTGGTCCGCCTGGGCATGCGCGGTCTGGCCAGCGTCGTGTGGGAAGTCGCGGCGGGGATGCGCGTGTTTCGTTCGGTCCGCTACGCCACAGTGATGGAGCAAATTCGCGCGCACAGCACGCTGTGTGCACACCTGTGCCGGCTGATCGCTTCGCGCAAAGCTCTCAATGCCGAGACCGCATTCCTGTGCGGCCTGCTCCATGACATCGGTATGGCGGCCACGCTGCTCGTGCTCTCCGATCGCCCCAAGGACGAGCCCTCCATCAGCCCGGCGGTGCTCGACGAGGTGTTGCGCCAGACCCACCAGGAAGTCTCGGGCATGATCGCCCAGCTATGGAAGCTGCCGGTCGACGTGCAGAATGTGCTGGCCAACCACCACAGTTTTCCCGCCGGCGAGCAACCGACCCCGCTCTCCGCTGCCGTCGCGATGGTCGAGGAATTGAGCCGCGACCTTGGCCACGGCGTCGAGATCGCGGCTGGGCGCTGCGACCGCGTGGCGCCCGAAAACCTAGCCCGCGCCCGCGAGGTGCTGGGGTTCACCGACGAGCAAGAGGCTGAGTTGCGCGAGACTGCGCAGAAACTCGCAGCCTCGGTGACCAAGGATTTCACGCTGGGAGAGCAGAAACCGGCCACCTCGGCTGCGAGCAAGACCGCGCCACCACCCGCTGCGGTACCGCCCGCGGCCGCACTCGCCAAGCCCGATTCGCCCCACCAGGCCCGCCTCTCGTTCTGGCGGCGCATGGCCCGCCTGTTCGGAGGAAAATAGCTCGGCGCGTTGGCTGGCCCGGCTCGGGTTAGCCTCAGTGCCTGTTATGTGGTAAGGAAGCCGCGCACCGACGGACACCTACATCAACCTCACGAAGCACGTGTGACTTTGGAGCAACCGGGAAGAATAGGAGTCGACATCGGCGCCGTATCGCTGAAGGCGGTGCGGATCGACGGTGCTGGCACAGTGGTTCAGTCCTTCTACGCCCGACACAAGGGCGAACCTGCCCCGGTGCTGGAACGAGCACTGCGCGAGTTGGACCTCAAGCCCGGTGACGCCATCGGCTTCTGCGGAACCAATGCGACCCGCTTCTGCGAAGCGTTTGAAACCCGGCGGCTGGACATCGCGGCCTGCCAGATTCGCGTGGTCCACGCCCAGTTCCCCGAAGTTCGCAACATCATCGACATCGGCGGCGGGTCGGTGACCCTGGTGCAGCTCGATGCCCAGGGGCATTTTCAGAACTACGCCACCAACTCCATGTGCGCGGCTGGCACCGGATCGTTCCTCGACGAACAGGCGTCACGGCTCGGGCTGGATTGCGCCGATCCGGCTCTAGTGGGCAGCGTGGCCGAGCCGCCCTCCATCGCCACCCGTTGCTCGGTCTTCGCCAAGAGCGACCTGATTCACCGTCAGCAAGAAGGCTACAGCAAGGCGGCCATGTGGTCTGGCCTTTGCCGAGGCATGACCCGCACTTTGATCGGAACGCTGCTGCGGGCGCGGCCCTTGGATGCGCCGACCGCGATCATCGGCGGGGTAGCGCTCAACCGCGAAGTCCTGCGCTGGTTGGACGCGGCTTTCCCCAAGCTGCTGCGCACGCCGTCCTCGCCCCACCTGGTGGCGGCCATGGGCGCCGCGGCCATGGGCACGGTGCCGAAGCATCTGCCGTCGCGTGAATCGCTCCATCGCATCGCCACCAGCAGCGACGTGGAATACCACCCCTGGCCGCTAACCCTGGAGAAGTCCAAGTACCCCGATTTCCAGCTGGCCGAGTGCTACACCGACCCGGAAGGCAACGAGGTGCGCGTGGTTTCCTGGCCCGCGGGCCAGCCGTTGCGTGTGTATCTGGGCATCGACATCGGCTCGACCAGCACCAAGCTGGCGCTGGTCAACGACAAGGACGAGCTGCTGGTCGACGTGTACCGCAAGACCGGCGGCGATCCCATC
>Ga0265323_10001466_pt1 | contig 11557 bp, 10 predicted proteins | sample 41225metaG_FD_193580 | JGI IMG/M metagenome (GOLD analysis project Ga0265323, IMG submission 193580) | Rhizosphere microbial communities from Carex aquatilis grown in University of Washington, Seatle, WA, United States - 4-12-25 metaG | ecosystem: Host-associated > Plants > Roots > Rhizosphere... | reverse complement strand
CGGATGTCTCTTTCACATGCGCACTCATCACGGGCTTGCCATCCAAAGCATGCAACACGCCGGCCAGCTCGAGCTTTTTTGAGATGGGTTTCTTGAGTTCGACCATCGTGCCGTCGGCTTTGAGTTCAGAGACGAAATCGCGGAAAGATTTCATAGAAATTCACCACTGCATTTGTCGTTCATTTCGCATTCACTCACTGGCCTTCGTCTTGCTTCCAACGTTTAAACAGCTTGTGCTGGACCCCCAATTGGTCCATCGTCTTGCCGACCACGAAATCCACCATTTGCTCGATTGTCTTGGGCTGATGATAGAAGCCGGGCGAGGCTGGCAGGATGATTCCGCCCGCTAAGGTGATGAGCTTCATGTTCTCGATGGCGATGAGCGAATAAGGGGTCTCGCGGATGACGAGGATGAGTTTCTTCCTCTCCTTGAGTGCCACTTCGGCCGCGCGGGTGATGAGCGAGGAGCCGACGCCGTGCGCGATTTCACCCAAAGTCTTGAGCGAACAAGGGCAGATGACAACCGCATCGGCCGCGTTGGAACCAGAAGCATAGGGGCAGGAGAAATCGGATTCAGAATAGTCAGAAGGAGGAAGAAGAGCAGTTTCTGCTTCCGCCACCTTCTTGGCTCCTGCCGAGACCACGATTTTGACATCCTGCTTGGCATCTCGCAAAGCCGATGCTAATCGAGTTCCGTAGATGATGCCGGAAGCGCCGGTGATGGCCAGTAAAATACGCATAGATTAGTCTACCGTGAAGCATATTTATAAACCCAAAAAACCATAGTTAACCATCAAACAAATACCTTCTAGAGAGATGTTCGTATGACACTTTACCTACCCCAGAAAAAAATCGTCATCGCCTCCAGTTTCGAGGGTGTGGTCAACAACGGCGCCAAGGAATGCGGCGTGGTCTCGCTGGCCGCCTATCGCAAGATGGTGAAAGAAGGCCAGATCAAAGATTCGGATGCTCTTCTCAAACATAGCGAGAGCAAAATCATGTCCACCTTCCTGGCTCTACGCCCGTTGGTCGCCGTGGCGGAGGACTATCTCACGGTCCTGCAGATGATTGGCAGACTCTATCCCTATCAGACAGTGCGACTGATCGAGGGACGCGATTTGAAAATAGTGAAATTCGTTGGCGAGATGTTCGAAGACTTCAAATCACAGACCGCGAAAGAACGCGCCCTCTTCAAGACTGAATTTTATGCCGAGAGAAAAAACAGGCAGGAGTCGAATTACAAGGCTTGGTTGAACCTCCAAGAACCATTCTCAGAGACCATCGGACAATTCCGTCTGCTCAACGAACTCAAGACGTTCGACGAGAAAACCGTGGCCCAAACGGGTGGATTCAAGCTCTATTATGTCACCAGCAAGGACGAGGCTTCGACTTACCAGCTTTGCACCGTATATGGAGAATTCGGCCGATTCCAGCCCGGCGAGGTGAGCGATTCCATTTTCACCCCGGGCGAAAATTATGCCGCCCTCTTCGAATCGATGAAGACCTGTCTCATCCGCCGCGATTGCATCATCGGCAAAGAGACAGTGGAGAATGTCGATAAACTCGTTCAGATGAAGATGGTGGCCGAGAAAGAGAATGTCACCCCCGCAGATGTGTGGCGTCTGCAAGACCGCTATGACAAGGGCGAGTTCGAGACGCTTAAGGCGGCCGGATTCGTCCACCAGTTCGTCGTCACCGGGGGCTACGCGTTCCCGACTGATTACGCGAAAGCGCGTGAGGATGGCATCGTGGTCGTCGAACGCGGACTGCTGGCGCAGTCGCTGTCCGGTTATGCCCGAGAGAATGGATTCTAGATCTTGAGCGCTCGTCAGCCCGCGTCCGTTAGATAGGGCTTTTTATCTTCTGCTTTTCTCTTTCACTTATGCAACTTCTCAAGCTCGGCGGCAGCGTCGTCACCAAGAAAGACACCCCCCAGACGGCTAATTATGAGGCCATCAAGAATCTGGCTAAGATGCTCGGCAGGGTATGGAAGAGCGGCGTGCATGACATCATCCTGGTGCATGGCGCCGGCTCGTTCGGCCATTCCATGGTCATCGAGCACAAGATAAACGAGGGAGTGCACACGCAGGACCAGCGGTTGGCATCGGCTCGGACCCATGCCGCTTGTGTTGATCTGACCTCGCTTATCGTAGATGCGCTCTTGGAAGAGGGCGTGCCGGCGATTTCGCTGCCCCCCGCCTTGCTCATCGTGCAGACCAAGAAGCGCATATGCAAATTCGACGAGAAGAAAGTGATGGATTATCTGGCCATGGGCTATATGCCGATCTTGCGGGGCGACATGGTGCCAGACACGGAATTGGGGCATTCGGTCTGCTCAGGAGATCAGATCATCGCAAGACTGGGCCGCAAAGCCGAACGCATCGTGCTGGGCACCAATGTGGATGGGGTGCTGGCGGACGGCAAGGTGGTCCCTCTTATCACCAGCCAGAATTATACCAAAATAGAGCCCCACTTGCGCATGTCAGGCGCACCCGATGTGACCGGCGGAATGGCCGGCAAGGTGAAGGAGCTTTTGGAGGGCAAGGTGTCGGCTTATGTGGCCAACGCCCATCATCCAGAAAGATTGGAAGCTCTTTTGCTTGGCAAGAAAGCGCTTTGCACACAGATCGAATGGTAGGGGAAAAACAGGGAAGAATTAAGTGATGCGAATATTTTGGTGAATGCCATGACCTATACTCCATCCAAGCTTGCGGAGGAAGCCATCGCCCTGCACAAGAAATTTCAGGGAAAGATCGCCATCAAGCCGCTTTACAAAGTGGCAGACAAGCATACGCTCTCTCTTGCTTATACGCCGGGCGTGGCCGATGTGTCGATGGCTGTGCATGCCAAACCAGAACTCGCGTATGACCTCACCTGCAAAGGCAGGATGGCGGCTGTGGTGACCGATGGCACAAGAGTATTGGGATTGGGAGATATCGGACCCTTGGGCGCCTTGCCGGTGATGGAAGGCAAATGCATGCTGCTCAAAGCGTTCGGCGGCGTGGATGCGGTGCCGATCTGCTTGGACACCAAAAACGAAGAGGAGATCATCCGCACCGTCAAAGCCATTGCCCCCTCGTTCGGCGCCATTCTACTAGAGGACATCGAGTCCCCGAAATGTTTCAGCGTCGAGCGAAGACTGGAGGCCGAACTCGATGTGCCGGTTTTCCATGATGACCAGCACGGCACCGCTATCGTGGCTTTGGCCGGACTCATCAATGCGCTCAAGCTGACGGGAAGAGAGGACAAAAAGACTGTGCGCATCGTCATCGCAGGGTGCGGGGCGGCCGGAGTGGCCATCGCAAGACTATTGCATGCATACGGCTTCCGCCAAATCTCGGTCGCAGATTCAAAGGGAGCGATATGCAAGGAGAGGACCGATCTGGAAGAGTACAAAAAAGAGCTGCTGCCGATATTGGCGCAGACGCAGCAGATGCCCCTGAAACAGCTTCTTAAAAACGCAGACGTGTTTGTCGGCGCCTCGGCTCCAAATATTTTAGGCTCTGAAGATATCAAGGCCATGGCGCCCAAAGCGATCGTATTCGCGCTGTCCAACCCGATGCCGGAAATATCGTCTGAGGCTGCGCACACGGGCGGGGCGGCCATCTACGGCTCCGGCCGTTCGGACTTGCCGAACCAGATCAACAACGCATTAGGATTCCCCGGCATCTTCAGGGGGCTCTTGGCTTGCCGGGCGAGAAAGATGAGCATGGGCATGAAATTGGCGGCCGCGCAAGCGATCGCGAAATTGGCGGCAAAAGAAGGACTCGCCGTAGACAAGATCGTGCCAGACCCCTTCAACAAGAGGATGTCCAAAGTCGTCGCGAAAGCGGTGATGAAGGCGGCCAAGAAGGAAGGATTGGCGAGAGCTTAGAGCAGCCGGCACCATTTGGTTTTGTTGTTTGCGATCCCGAACGCGAACAGGCGAATTGAGATGGGATTTTTAATCGTTTGCGACCCGGTAGGAAGACATGGGTAAGAAACAGAAGTGGCCGGGCATTTGTCCGATCCATATCATAATGACCTTCATTTTGTCGGCGATCATCCTTCTGGCTCTCATCATGATCATGGGACCGTCCGAAAAACACACCACCACCGAAAAGAGCATCGAGGTTGGCGGCAATTTGATGAATTTCCGCATAACAACCGGCAATGAGACGACGATCCTCTTCGAATCCGGGCAGGGCGCCGACTCGACGCAATGGACCCTGATACAGGACCGTTTGGCGAACACGACGAATTATACGATGATCAGCTACGACCGCGCGGGATTCGGAAAGAGCGGGATGGCGACCGGCGAGTATAGCATTCGCCAAGAAATCGTTATGCTCGAAAGCGGACTGCGGCAGTTGGGAGTGAAAGGCGAGGTGGTGTATGTGGCCCACTCCTACGGAGGGTTTCTGGCGCAAGCCTATGCGGCAGATAATCCAGCAAAGGTCAAGGCTCTAGTTCTTGCCGACCCCAACACCGTGTGCTTCAATGAGGAGGGCGGATTCTCGACATTGTGGAAAGCCCCGCCTTATCCAAATGCGTCGGCCGCGAACCAGCGCGTTCTGCTGGCATACCCGCAAACAGTCCGAGAGATGAACGCAATGCCCCCCTATCCGAAAAACATCCCCATCATAGTCATCAGCTCGGGCGAACCACCCGTCGGCGATATGACGAATTTATGGCGAGACTGCCATCAAAAGATAATCGAGGGCAATCCGCAGGGCGAATTCTGGCTGGCCGTGGAGAACACGCACAATATCCCGGGCGAGAACCCCGCGCTCGTGGTGGCGGCGATCAAGAAGGCGGCAAGTGGGAGATAAAAAAACCAATATTACAGAGTTGAAAAAGAAAAAACAAAATTACTTTTGCATCGGCGTCCCATAGTTCTGAATTTTAGCCTGCATCTCGGGCGTCAACTGCTTGACCAGCTCCGCATTGTAGGGGCCCATCAGCTCCATCCCGAAAGCCTGATGCGCCGCGAGGGCGTAGGTGCGGGATAGAGCGGCAGGGGAACCCTCGCGCACAGCCGGATCCACATCGGCGGTGAAGATCGAGAGCGTGTTATCGCTGTTTCGGACGATATCGAATGTGCGGAATTGCTGGGGGAACTCTCGTAAGGAAGAAGTCTCGACCTCCCAGAAACCGAGCTCGGGGCGGGCGGCATCCGGCGATTTCAGGGCCGTGATGGTGTTGAGATGGCGGTGGCCGGAGACCCACAAGATGAGATTGGGGTATTCGTGCAGCTTGGCGATCAGCTTCGCATCCGAGGCATACGAGATGGAGGTCCAGCCCAGAGGCGAGTCTACCTCTCCGATGCCGATCGGGATGTGCGCGGCGATGATCATGAGTTTTCCTTCGGCTTGACCGGCGTCCAGTTCCTTCACCAGCCAGTCATAACGTTGCGAATCGAGGGCACCGCGCCCGAACGCGCCGCCGGCCGGGTCGTCGTCTCTTTGAGTGTCATCGAGCACGATCACCTTGATCGGCAGGCTCGAGTTCGGCTCGAATGAATAGCAGGCAAATCCGCTCGCCGCATCGGTTGCGTTGAACCCATGCCCAATCGGATTTGAGGTGGTGTTGGAGAATTGGGCTAGCCATTCATTTCGCGAGACAAAACGGCGATTGGGATCGGCTGGCATTGTTGGAGGGGAAGAGAAATTGGCGACCGGGCCGGCACCCATGACCTCGCCATTGATCGTCCGGCCGTCGATCGCGCCCATATAGAAGCCCCGGGAGCGGATGTTGATGGGGTTGGAGAGCACGTTGCCCATATTCAGAGACTGATTTCCGATGAGGGCGTTTCGGATATAGGCGTCAGGGGGATACATGCCCATCCAGTAATGGTCGTGATTGCCCAACACTTGATACCAGGGGATCGACGGATCGAGCCCGGCGGCTTTGTAGGAGTCTTGGTAATCGTTGAGAGGCCCCGGAATCGGGTCGTCTTTGACGCCGGAGTCGGGGTTGATCGTCTGCCCATCGAGGATATCGATATACCATCTTAGCTCGTTGTATTGGCCGCTGTTGATCCCATCGCCCAAGAAGAGGCCGAAATTGAATGGAGTTTTCTGGTTGAGCGCATTCGCAGTCTGCACGGCGGCGTCGAATACTTGGGTGTTATAGAGCATGGCCGGCGAATAGCCGGAGATGACACCCCAGCCATAGCCGTAATAGACCGCCTGCGCTGGAGATTCTTTGTCGGTGAGGTGGATATCGGTCATGGTGAAGAAATTCAGCAGATTCGCCGCCGGAGTGGCCGACGCGCCCGTGTAAGTGGCTGACATGAGATCCAGCCGTTTATCATAACCCGTGCCGGGACCGTACTTCCAGATGCCATAGCCATATTGGGAGAAATGGGAGACTTCGCTCGCTTTGAGCTTGGGCGAGGTGGACGGAACGGCGACCGGCAGAATGGTCCTTTCTGTAGTGGTGAGGACTTGGGAGTCGATGGGGTAGCTGGGAGAGGAGATGGAAGCGGTCGAATGAATGGGTGAGGAGGTGAAGGCATTCGGGTTGCGAGCGGGTGATGAAGAGGTGGATAGGATGTATGCGCTGAGAAGGACCGCGGCCACGATGATGAAGGCCACCCACAACCAGGAATATGAGCCGCTCGGCTTTGGAGGGTGAACCAATTTCTTCACGTGCGGCGTTTTGGCCGTGTTCGCTTTTCTTGCCTTCGGTTTTACCATGGCAGACCCATCTAGAGAGAGATTAAAAGTAGATGGCATGAAGCGAGAGGTCGCGAACAGAGGGCCTAGCCTAACTGCTTATCCCTCATTCTTTCGGCCCGAGCATCTTCTTGGGATCCAACGCGGCATCGAGCTCGTTTTTGGAGAGCACTCCTTTCTCCAAAATCACTTCTCTAATGCCGATGCGCCGCTTGTCCGCCTCCTTGATCCATTCTGACACTTGAGTGTAACCGAATTGAGGAGCTAAAGCAGTGGCCACGATGAGGCCTTCCATCAGATGATGATCGGCGCGCACCCCATCGACCACCAATCCATCGACGCAAGAGGTGCGCATCATGTCGAGCGTGCGGGTGAGAAGGTCTTGAGCATCAAGAGAATTTCGTGCGATGAGGGGCGTCATCATGTTGAGCTGGAGTTGGCCGCCTCGACAGGCGGATTCGATGGCAGACACATGGGCCAACGCTTGGGCCGAGGCCATTTGAGCGGCTTCGGCGATGGAGGGATTGATCTTGCCCGGCATGATGGATGAGCCGGGCTCCACCTCTGGCAAACGGAATTCGCCGATGCCGCCGCGAGGGCCGGAAGCCAGCAATTGGAAATCTTTGCTCATGCGCTCGAGAGATACAGCCAAGTGCGAGAGCGCATGGGCATAGGAGAGGAAAGCATTCATGTTCGAGGTGAGCTCCACAGGCGAGGGGCCGGCACGGAGCGCGAGGCCAGTATTCTTCGCCAACTGCTTCACCATCTTTTCACGGAATTTGGGATGGGTGTTGATGCAGGTGCCGATGGCCGTGCCGCCGATGCCCAATTCGCACAAGCGATGGGCGGCTGCCTCGAGTTCGTGTGAATCCAGCTCGAAATCGCGGGCATAGGCTTCGAACACTTGTTCGATAGAAATCGGCACCGCGTCCTGAAGATGCGTGCGCCCCGTCTGGATGACGTGGGCGTAATGTTTGCCTTTGGCGGAAAGAGAAGCGCGCAAGGAAGTGATGGACTCGATGATGCGCCCGTGCTCGCTCAACAGCGCGAGGCGGATGGCGGTCGGCACCACGTCGTTCGAAGACTGGCTCTTGTTCACATCGTTGTTGGGATGGATGAAGGTATAGGTGCCGCGGGCTTTGCCCATGAGCTCGAGCGCGCGGTTGGCAATGACTTCGTTCGCATTCATGTTGAAAGGCGTGCCCGCGCCGGCTTGCAATACGTCGAGAGGGAACTGGTCGTCGTGCTGGCCGTTCGCCACCTCATGCGCCGCTTTCTCGATGGCATCGACCTTCTCGGGAGGCATGAGTTTCAATTGCTTGTGCACCTGCGCGGCCGCTCTTTTCACTTGGCCCAAGGCATGGATGAAAGAGGGGCGGGCCTTCATGCCGGTGAGCTGGAAATTGGCTTTGGCGCGCACCGTGAAAACGCCGTAATAGGCTTCATCCGGCACCCCGACATCTCCGAGGAAATCATGTTCAATGCGAGTCATAGAATAGACACCAAACTAGATTGGACGAGCCAAACCATATAAAAAAGCGCATTCCAATGCAAGAGTATGTCAGAAAACCCGATTCTCTCCAAAGACGAACTGATAGCCAAAGCGGCCCGCCTCGAAGGCAAGAAGCTCTATGTGAAGGCGGCCGAGGTCTACAAAGCATTGGGGCAATTGGACAAAGCGGCGAATGCGCTCGAATTGGGCGGGGCGCACGAGCCGGCGGCCGAGCTCTATGACAAATTGGGCGAGAAAGAGAAGGCGGCCGCTTGTAGGAAGAGATTGGAAGAGGAGAAGAATCCCCAGACGTGGTCGGACTTGCAGGCTGAATTTGTGTCCGATTATCCGGGCTAACCCATATCTCCTTTTCTTTTGGAAAAGAAAATGGGCTGGGTTTCATCACCAATGGCAAACTGGATTTGGGCCCGTGGGAGCAGATATTTTATGCCGAATTCGTCTGACAGAGGAAGAAAAGAGTGATTGTCAAAGTCATTGGAGAATAGACTGCCGAACTAGAAATAGTCAAATCCATACCATGTCCGCGCGCGCTCTTCCTTGGCATGCAGTTCGAAACGGGTATCGATGGCTTGATACTGTTTCAGAATGCGCGCCTCTATCTCAATCTGGGGCCGACTGTCAGCCTGTCTCCTTCCATTCGTTAGAATCTCAATCTTCGGAAAACCCGAATGAGATTTGGCATCCTGATAAACCTCTTCCAAAAATTTGCGTAGCGCCCGGTTGTAGTCTTTGTGCGGGGGCAGATGATAGACCCGGTAATGTTTCTGTTTCATCGTCTTATTCGGCAGCTGCTCCCAGATTTTGTCCGCCTCATTATTGGCATAGAATTCGGCCCGCTTGACCTCCAGAATAACGCTCTGGACTGCCTCCATATATTTTTCCGCCGTCTCCAGCGAGGGGTTGGCCCGATAGGCTTTGAACGCCTTCTTGTATGCAGGCGTCAGGAATTTGGTCATGATCTCTTCATAGCATTGCGCGGTCTCAGCTTTGATCATTTGATCGATGTCGTGTTCCCAGATCGCCGTCTTCAATTGCGCCACCGACTGGTCATAGCCCAAATTGAACGCATTCATGCTGAACGGTCCGTCGAGCTTGAGCAACTGGCGCACAGATTCACTGAATACCTCGCGCGGGGTGAGCAGTTCTCCCAAATCGAACGCGTCATACACGATTTTGTAGGGGTCGTCTGAATTCCACCATTTCTCGTCCCACCACTTGAGGAAAATCTTTTGAGTGTATTGGATATATTTCTGATCCAGCTTGCTCTCGGCGATGAACTGGCCACCTCTCGCTTCCTCATCCGGTCTCACCCATCGGGTTTTCCAAGCCTCGAACACCTCGTTCAAAGTCAGCGCCTGCCGGACGGTCTGCGCGCCGTTCTCCAACCCGTATTGGCTGAAGACGGATACCAGTTTCCCCTTCATGGATTCGGTCTCGATCACAGTCGTTCCGTTGGAGATCTTCTGGCCCAAGTTGCCCAAGTAGCGGATTCGGCGTTCGCTGGGCAATGATTCCAGCCGGTCCTGCAATGTCTTCAGGGATTTTTCCCGAAAAACGTGTTTGACCGGTTGTCTGGGTTTTATTTCAGGATGCCATTTAGCCATTTGATCGAAAGAATTTAGGTTGTAGGAGTATATAAAATAAAGTGGAAGTTGAGCGGGGAAATCACGAATTATAGGATGAAATGTGTGGCATTGTATTTATAAATGTGTAGAAATACATACTATAGTCAATCAAAGCCGCTCACGGTCGAGTCTATGAAAAACCTGAATCAATACCCTTCCAACCCAGTCCATTTCGCTAAACCCGCGTTTAGACCTGGATTTGTGATGGGCCAACGGATCATCGCGCATGAACAGCGGAATTTGGACCTCCAAGGGGGCCTTGCGGGCTACATCGAAGACGAGCGCCTCAATGGCCACGACATGTACAAATGGTTGTCCACTCCCGTGAGATTGTACACCCCCCTCGTTGATCTGGACCGATATCTGCTTGAAAAAATCGAAAAAGTGAACAAAGACGAAAAAAGGCCGTTTATCCTCATTGATATCGGTTTCTCGTACGGAGAACAGTGGACTGAGTTCTTCAAGAGATTCCTGCTGGATGACACCCAATTGTTTTTCAGAGGGACCGCGCTCAACGAGCGGTTCGTGAATAAAAACATCATGGACAAGGCGATTTTCCAGCCGACCCAAATGCTTTACAGAGTATTTGAACCCGAATCGATCGATATGATCGTCGCCAATCAAGCGACCATGATGTCGGATTACATCGGTTTTGAGAATATCGTCTATTTGTTGAAAGTCGGCGGAGAGGCCATCGTGTCTTCTCATGCGACCAATCCGCCCCCTCTATTATATCTGGATGAGAAATTCAGCCTGTTCGAGCTTGTGGACCATATGATCAAAAGCGACGCACCGATGAAGGTCCCGAATTTCAATATCGATAATTATTGGTCATATCATATCCGGAAAACATCCCCCAATTCCGATGCGGCTAAAATTGACATGGAACGGATAGAGACTAAACCCTGGAAATACGATTTGATCGAATCGGTGGGCGAGATCGTGGACCTGATCCGATCCAATCCTTCGGTGATCGATGGCATCCGGAATATGCAGGGACTGGCACCGGAAGTGAGAAAAGCATTTGAAGATTTTCTGAAAGCAAATCTCTGATTCCATTGACCAGTAAGGAGAAATCAATTTGGCGTGTTTTTCGATATCAGCCCCTTTTTCCAAGGTAATAATCGCCCTTCCGAGCGATTTTTAATCTATCCCTCTTTGGATAACCTATGCCAAATGCCGAGTCTGCCTCGAGAGCCCGAGCAGTCAATCTGCCCAAAGCCGACGAGAAGCCAACGGCCGGGCATCCAGAGCGCCTCGCCTATTTCACCATGGAGGCCGGCATCAGCCACAAGATACCCACGTATGCAGGCGGATTGGGCATCTTGGCGGGAGATACGCTCAAGTCCTATGCCGACTTGCATGTGCCGGTGGTCGGCGTCACGCTATTGAATCAGAAAGGCTATTTCTACCAGAAACTCGATGATGAGGGCAACCAGATCGAGCAGCCCGTGATCTGGAACCCCGAGGATTTCATGGAGAAGATGGGACCGCAGGTGAGCGTGGATATCGAGAAGAGGACCGTGCATCTGCAGGCCTGGAAATTGCTGGTGAAAGGCATGGACGGCTTCAAGCTGCCGGTGCTGTTCTTGGACTCGGACCTGCCAGGCAATTCCGCTTATGACCGCACACTCACCTCCTATTTGTATGGGGGAGACCGGGCCTATCGCCTGAGCCAGGAGATGATACTAGGAATAGGCGGCATCCGCATGCTCGAGGCACTGGGTTATTCACAAGTGAACAAATATCACATGAATGAG
>Ga0265323_10001464_pt1 | contig 11576 bp, 9 predicted proteins | sample 41225metaG_FD_193580 | JGI IMG/M metagenome (GOLD analysis project Ga0265323, IMG submission 193580) | Rhizosphere microbial communities from Carex aquatilis grown in University of Washington, Seatle, WA, United States - 4-12-25 metaG | ecosystem: Host-associated > Plants > Roots > Rhizosphere >... | reverse complement strand
GGTCGTTCTCGATTTCCTTTTTTGTCTGCTCGTCCTCCGTTTTGGGCAACTTGATCTGGCGCGGCGTGGCGGTGAGGCCGATGTGGGTGCCTTTGGAATTGGCCTTGAGAAATTCAAACCAGTAGCCCCAGGCGCTGCGATGGCATTCGTCAATGACGATGACATCAAAGAAATTCTCCGGGTAGTGCTTCGAGAAGAAATTCTGGATGGTGTTTTTTGGACTTTTGCCGCGCTCAAATTTGTGGTCCAACGTTTGATAGGTGGCGATGAGGACGCGGGCATTTTTCTGCGGGTGCCGAGTGTCCACGGTGGCGGCGTCCGTACCGAATAGAGTCAGGAAATCGCCTTCGCCATTGTCGCGCAACTCGGTCCGGTCGCAGACAAACAAGGCCGTGCCGAAAGCGCCCGCGTCGAACATGCGTTTCAAGAGCGCGGCGGCCAGCCGGGTTTTGCCCGAGCCGGTGGCGAGCGAAAGCAGCACGCGCGGGGCTTTGCCTGCGGCGCGGTCGCGGATGATTTTTTCCAGCGTGGCACGCACGGCGGCATCCTGATAATAACGAAGAAAATCGCGGCCTTTGGCATAGCCGGTGGTGAGCAATTGCAAGGCCGACGCGGCAACGGGCAACTGGCGTTGCGCGAGATAACGGGCAACCAATTCGTCGGGGTGCGGGAATTCCGACAGGGGCCTGGCTTCGGATGTCTGGCCGGTGGACTCGTCATATTCAACGAACAGATGGCCGTTGGAACTGAAAACAAACGGGACATTGTTCAATTCGCCGACGCGGTAGTCCTTGCCCTGCTGCAAACCGTGTTCGGGCGGCAGCCCTTCGCGTTTGGCTTCAATGATCGCCAGCGGGAGGGGTTCGCTGTTGCCGTCGAGTGGACGGCGCAAAATATAATCGGTGCGCCCGGCGGGGCGGCGGACTGGTTTGTCGTCAATGATGTCTATCTGCGCGGCGGTCACTTCAATGCGGATGTCAGAACGCAGCCAGCCGCGCGTTTCCAACGCGGGATCAATCAACTCGAATCGAGTTTGGGCTTCGTTGCGTTTGGAGGCCATGACGCCAAGGTGTTTACCACGAGCATCGTAAGAGAAAGATTCCACGCCGCAATGAAAAACCTGAAAGCTGACGCGCCTTCATCCGACTCCGGCGCGGTTTGGAGTGGGAGAACAGAAAATGGCAAATCATCTGTTTAGCTGTGTGGAGCAAAACGCTCAAGTCTGGTGTCCTGTTTGTCTGTGGCACCAGTTTCCGATTATCGAGTCGTTTTGGGTGCGGCCATCCGTCAAAAAAGGAAACGGTCAGGATTCATGCTACAGGCCGCGTAAAAGGCGATGCCTCACGCGGCGATGCTGGGACAGCTATTCTGTGAGCGGTTCCTGGGCGGCGATCCAGAGGGCGTGGTGCTTTTGCAGCCATTCGCGGATGGCCCAGTCCATGCCGATGTCGTAGTCCACGGAATGTCTTTGGATTGGGATTGTGTTCGGACGTGGACTGGACATGGACTGACTGCGACTGTGGACATTGCGTGGACACCGTTCGATAGTTTCCTGGCAAGCACCCGGATGATTCATTTGATGCTGCGTGGATGATTCGCGGGACGCCACACGAGATGTTGCCCGGACATTGCCCGGCTGATTCTCGGCAGTTGCCCGGTAATTAAGCCGGATACTGCGCGGATGCGTTGCCGGACATGACGCGAGTTGTTGCGCGGACTGCTTCGCGGACGTCAACCTGTCCGCTTCGTGACTTGCCAACCGGACGCCAACCCGGATGCTTCGTGTCCGCCAAGCGACCTGCTTCGTGACTTGCTGCGTGGACTTCACCAGCAATTGCCAAGACACTTCCGGCAGTTGCGCCAACCATTGCGCGGACATTCATCGGTGTTGCGTGAGATGTTTCCCGGCAACTGCTCGGACACTGCTCGGACGTTGCCCGGCAAACACCCGGATGATTCATCGGATGCTTCGCCGGACACAACGTGAGTTGTTGCGCGGACATTGCGCGGCGTGCGGCCTTATTTTTTAATAAGGGGATGGTGTCATCCTTCCCCACTTCATTTATGCGTCTAGCAACGCCTCATTTTTCATTGCCGCGCGAATGTATGATTTTTCATTTCAGCACATGGTGGATGCCCCAATTTTTTGGTGGTGGCTCATTTCATCATGGGCTTACCGTCAATTCGTTTGGATGGCTTTCGCACTGAACGGGCATTTCTGAAATCGGAGCGGCGGAACATCTTTGTGGAGTCGCTGGATTTTAGAAATGCCCGTTGAGTGCGCCGCCGGATAGGTTCGGTTTCACTTGAGGCGATTGGTCTGGCCGGTTTCCGAGTGCCCGCAGGAAAGCCGGCCAGTCAAAGCGCCGGACATTGTATCAGATGAGTGGAACCGCACCGTGCGACATCATCGTTGAATTCGATGTAGCGCGTGCGTCGGCTTTGCGAGCACCCGCTGGCCACTTCCGTTTGTTGCGCTGCCCTGGCGGCTCATTCCTTGATTCCCAATTTCTGGAGCATCAATTTGTGCTTGCTGATGTAATCGTATCGTGCCGCCAAATCCTCCCAGTGAGCCGGATCGGGTTTTAATGCCTCGTCCGGGTGTTCCCGGTTGGCAGCATCAACGGCACTCTGGATGTCCATGCCCTTTGCCAGGAACGCAACGACCGTGTTGTCATACTCAATTTCCGTGTCAGTTCGGTCGCCAAGAATTTCCAGTGCCCGCGCGAGGTAGTCGTTGGTCAGAGGCGCATCCATAAGCTCTCGTCTGCCATTTCAAGTGAACGATGTGAATCAAAGATTCCGCACCGTGGCGCTCCTGGATGGGACCGTGGCGCAATCGCGGGGCTCGCTGCATTCTTATTGGGTGCTGTCATCGCCCGATAAAATGGGTCGGCGCTGGAATGGGTGAGATGAAAAACCGAGGCTATTTCCATTTGGCCATCGCGCGGGCGACTTGCTTGAAATTGGTGATGCGCCATTTCGCACCGTCGCCCACCAGTGAAGCCCGTCTCTGTTGTGCCGCTGCCGCCGCCGGACTACGGCGAGCCTTACGGACAGCCGCCATGCGGCTTTGCGCTTCCTGCCGTTTCACTTCATTAAAATCCACCGTCTTCACGACCTACTCATATCGCAATCAGGGGTGAGGCGCAAGTTTGCGGCGGCACTGAACGGGCGTTTCTGAAATCGGAGCAAACGGAACGGCTGTGGAGTCGCGGGATTTTGGAAACGGGCGTTGAGTGCGCTGCCGTATAGATGCAATGGTGAGGCGCTTTGTCTGTCCGGTTTCCGAATACCTGGAGGGAATCCGGACAGTCTAAGCGCCGGATTTTAACGCGAAATTCATCTGCCTTGAGGATGCGATAGATGCCAGAGTCCGATGGACTGCTGTTTCTTCTCAGGCGACAACACAAAATAGAAAGTATGGCCCATTATGCGGCTTTTCGATTTGAGGAGTTTGGCGATCACCCCGAATTCGCTGGACGGCTTCTGTAGCCTTTTCATGTGCCTGTGCGACAGAATAGATTTCAAATGTGAACTTGTATCGTATCCGCCTGACATAGCACGTCAGGCTTCAATTATCAAACTTGGCCAAAATGTTAGGGCGAACTAACACGGTAGAAGCGCTGGCCACCGTTCGTTGCCGTCAGGTCGGTGAACTGGTATTGGCCGGACCCGTTATTGGTGAGCGTGCTGAGCACCGTCCAGTTGGTCAGCGGCAGCAACAGATTGGTGGTGGTCAAGACGGTGAAAGCCGCGCCTTGATTGTTAGTGAAACCAAACTGGAAGGCACCGTTGCCCAAGATTGTGAGGCCGGTGAGGTTTGGCGGTGTGACTAGCGCTGCACTCTGCGTAACTGGAATGGTCTGGCCGAGCAAGGAAATATTGGCCGTGCGGCTCGTGTCAAAGGGGTTAGCGGTGAAGGCAAAACTCACCACGCCGTTGGCGCTGCCGGTGAGGGTCAGCCAAGGCGAATCGCTGACCGGCGCGAATGGCCCCGTCAAATTGGCCGTCGCGGGTAGCACCACAGGCAACGCATCGCTGCCCGCAAACGCCGTTTCCGATTTGACCGTCGGATCCACGAAGGCTCGGGGTAGTTCTTTAATCGCGTGGTTCCACGAGTCAGCGATGTATACATTGCCCGTGCCATCCACTGCTACGCCATAGGCTGTAGGACCACCCAACCCCGATGAGACGAGCGTGGTGACAGTGCCGCTGGCCGCCGTCCACTCCTTAATTACGTTGTTGAAAAAGTTGAGGTCGAGGTAGTAGGCATTGCCCGCGCCGTCCACCGCCACGGCAGAAGAGGAGGCCGATGCCAGTGTGGTAACGGTATTGTTGACCACCGTCCACTCCTTGATCGTGTTGTTGGAGAAGTCAGCGATATAGACATTGCCAGCCTCGTCAACCGCTACGCCTTCGGGATAATCCAAATTCGAGGACACGAGCGTGGTGACGGTGCCGTTGACCGCCAACCACTCCTTGATGGCGTTGTTGGAGGTGTCGGCGATGTAAACATTACCTGCGGCGTCCACCGCCACGCTGTAAGGTCCATTCAAACCAGAGGACACTAGAGTGCTCACGGTGTTGCTAGCCACGGTCCATTTCTTGATCGCAGAGTTTCCACTATCCGCGATGTAGACATTGCCGACGCCGTCCACGGCCACGCCACAGAATCCGGTTAGCCCCGTGGAAACCAGCGTGCTCAGCGTGTTGCTGGCTGGCGTCCATTGCTTGATCGTGGCGCTGGAGGTTTCAGTGACCCCGAAATCAGCGATATAGACGTTGCCCGCCCCGTCCACCGCCACGCTAGTGGGAACAGACTGCCCCAAGGAAACAAGGGTGGTCACCTGATTGGCTGCGACATAGGTGGAACCGGCTTGGGTAACGGTGAGCGTCTGGCCGGCGATTGCAAGCGTGCCGGTGCGAGTCGCTCCGAGGTTGGCATCAAATGTGAAAACGACATTGGTGCTGCCCGCGCCGCTTTGATTGCCTGCGCTCAAATGCAGCCAGGAGGCATTCGTCGTGGCCGTCCAAGGGAAATTCGTAGGCGTGACTGACAGCACTACGCTGTCGCTGCCCGCCGAGTTTCCTTCCAATAAATGGGTGGTGCCCAAGGTCTGCGCCAGCGCCGCCGTGTTGACGAACAGCAGCAGGCTGAAGGCAATAAAGATGAGACCGGGCTTTTCCATAATCATCGTGGAAAATGAGTTTTATAGTTGTATTGGCCGTTGGAATCAACGCGTTGACACCGGCTCCTCATAATTCAAGATTCACGACCAACGAACCTAAAATTTAAAGGACAAAATTTAATAACAGTAATAACAGAATGAGCGGCTTCTGACAAGGCATTTTCATCTTGTTTTGTGCCCGGCAGAACCGGTTGCTGCCAGATAATAACGGCTGCACCGCCGGGAGATTGGCTCAATCCAGCAACCGTCTTTGAGCGCGGGTCAGCGTGCCCAACCATTCGTGCGGGGTGTATAGGTTAATGCCGAAGGGTTTTTCCATTACCGTCAAATCCCGGTCGCGGGCAATGATCGTATGACATCTGGCGGTCACTGCCGCCTCAATGAATTTCTCATCCCTGAAATCATGGCACACGCTTTTTCCAATCGCCCACCACTCAACCCACAAGGCTGACGTTCGCAGGGCATCCACCCACAGCCCGATATCCGTCGTGAACTGCTGCTCCTGCTTCACCTGTTCCAGTCCCTCCTCGTATTCGGCGAGCATGTCTTCGGTCATCACCGGCGTCACCATGCCGCGCAGCCACGCCTTGAGGCACAAGTGCGGTTCGTAACGCCAGAAGACGCCCGCCACAAAGACACCGGGGTCTATGACGGCCAGATTCATCACGCGCCGGGGCGCAACGCCTGATTGACAATGGCCGCCGCCTGACGAGGGGAATGCCGGCTGGCGGGTGTCTGTTCCAAAAGTTTTGCGATGGCTTCTTTTCCGGGAGGCTTGATGGGACGGATCAACAGGCCATCCTTGCCCAGGTCGAACACGTTCACCGGGCCGCCATTTTTCAATCCTTCCCGGCGGCACCAATACAACGGGAAGACCGCCTGGCGTTTCGAGGTCAGGGTCATCGTCACGGTCAAAATCTTCATTGTAAGGATTTATTACCTGAAAATGCGATTTGTCAAGGGTTTTGGCCGGATTTTGCGGGTGAAATTTTGTTCAATCATTGCACAAAGCAGTCGAAGTTTTCTGTCAGACTCGTCAATGGACATGAAACAAAAGAGTCAAAACCATGCAGGAACAATGTGGCGGTGGTTACGAAACCGTTTTCTATTTCCGGTGAATTCCATCGGCCACTGTGGGGAAATTTCAAACGGCATTTTGTGCGTTTGGAACGCTTTTGCCAGTTCGTCTTCGGGTAGGATTTCAATTTATGAAATGAAAGATTGTTCACCCCATGAACAAAGCCTTTTGAAAAATTGTTAAAATCCGTTTTATGTTTACTGCGGTCGCGCATAAAAATCTGGCCGATGCCGAGAGTTACTTCGACGAGCATCTGGCGCAGAACGATTACTACGCCGCCGGTGAAATCCGGCCCGGCCAGTGGATTGGCGCGGGCGCGGAACGGTTGGGATTAAAAAATGCAGTCACCCGCGAACAATTTCATGCGCTGTGTGAAAATCGAAATCCGAATGATGATGAACGTCTGACACAGCGGCAGCAGAAGGAAAACCAGCGCCGGGTGTTTTTCGATTTCACCTGCGCCCCGCCCAAATCCGTATCGGTGCTGGCGGTGACGCTGGCTGATGAACGGCTGGTGACGGCGCACGAGGAGGCCACGCGCATTGCGTTCCGGGAACTCGAAACCTTTGCCGCCACGCGCGTGCGGAAACAGGGCAGTCAGCGTGACCGCACGACCGGCAATCTCGTGGCCGCAGCCTTCGTGCATAACAGCTCTCGTGAACTGGACCCGCAACTGCACACGCATTTCACGGTGTTCAACGCCACGTTTGATGAAAACGAACGGTGCTGGAAAGCCCTGCAAGCGGGTGGGATGTATGACGCCATCCGTTACGGCACGGCAGTTTATCGGAACGAACTGGCGAAACGGGTGCAACAGATTGGCTACCGGATTCAACCGGCCAAGCATGGATTTGAAATCGAGGGCGTGAATCCAGAAATTCTGAATCGTTTTTCCAAACGTGCGCACCAGCGTGATCGGGCGGTTCAGGCGATGGAGCAAAAGTTGGGGCGAAAACTTTCCAATGATGAAATCTCCCATGCGGTGCATCAGAGTCGGGCGAAAAAGCTCAAGGGCATCTCAACGGCGGAAGTGCGCGAACGCCAACTGGCACAATTGCAGCCCGATGAATTACAAGCGTTGCAAAAACTCATGGCTACGGTGCATCGCACTGGCCTAACGCACGTCACCGGACTTGAGAAACAAGCCCTGAATTACGTCGTGGCCCATGTCTTCGAGCGCAAATCGGTCGTGCCAGAGTATGAACTGTTGAACGCGGCCTTGTCGCAGCGACTCGGCGAAGTGGATTTGCCGGCGTTGAAAGCATCCGTGAAGAGTTCGGCGGACCTGGTCAAAACCGAACGTGGATTTTCCACGCCGCAGATTCTGGCGACGGAACTGGATTTAATCCAGACGGTCAATGCGGGCTGCGATGCCGTCGCGCCGTTGCATCCGGGTTACAAACCTGCGGACTGGCTGGGCGAAGATCAACGCCGGGCGATTTACCATATCCTGCGCACCAGTGACCGCATCACCGGCCTGCGCGGTCTGGCCGGCAGTGGCAAAACCACGGCGCTGCGGGAGTTGGTCGCCGCCTGCAAAGAGGCCAAGATCGAACCCCTGTTTTGTGCGCCAACGGCGGCGGCTACGGAAGTTTTACGCCAAGAGGGGTTCGCGGCGAAGACGTTGCAAAGCCTGTTGCTGACGAAACCGGTGCTGTCTGCCCGTCAGTTGGTGGTGCTGGATGAGGCTGGGGCGGTTGGCATTGACGACATGAAACGGCTGTTTGACCTGGCGTGTAACGCCCGCGTGGTTCTCTCCGGCGACACCGGCCAGCACGCTTCGGTTGCGCGTGGCGATGCGCTACGGATTTTGGAACGGCATTCCAATTTCAAATCCGGCCAGTTGACGGCCATCCGGCGGCAACGCAAAGCGGCCTATCGCAAGGCCGTCGAACTGGCGGCGCAGAAACGCACCGTGGAAGCGTTCGCGCAGTTGGAACGCATGGGTGCGGTGGCAGAGTTTTCAGATGACCAGCTTCACGACTCTGCGGCAAAATCGTATTTGAAAGCGTTGGCGGAAAACAAATCCGCGCTGCTGGTCGCGCCGACGTGGAATGAAATCGAGGCGGTGACGGAAAAAATCCGCACCGCGCTGAAAACGTCCGGTCGGCTGGCCGGTGAAGAAAAGGAATTCCAAGTTTTCGATTCGCTGTCGTGGACAGAAGCGCAGAAACGGGATGCGCGGCAATATCGTCCCGGCATGGCCATCCATTTTCATCGGACAACGCACGGCTTTGATAAAAATGAATCCGTCGCGGTGGTCGCCATCGCCAATGATTCGCTCAAGGTTCAACGCGCCGATGGTTCGGAAGATGTTTTCCCATTGGGTGCAGGCCGCGCCTGCTTTGATGTGGGGGAGAAACGGAAGTTGAAAGTTGCTGCCGGTGACAAACTGTTATTACAGGCCAACTGGCGTAAAAAGTTCATCAACGGCGAGTTGGTCGAGGTCAAAGCAATTCAAGGTGATTCAATTGTTCTGGCCGATGGCCGGGTGATTCCTGAAAATTACCGCACCTTCACTCACGGTTACGCCGTCACTTCACACGCCGCCCAAGGCAAGACGGTGGATGAAGTATTGGTCGTGGCTTCATCGCGTTCGTTGCCCGCCGTCCATCAGGAACAATTTTACGTCAGCATCTCGCGCGGGCGCGACACCTGCCGCGTTTTTACCGATGACGCCGAGTTGTTGCGCTCGCACGTCACCCGGTCCAGTGCGCGACTGGCGGCTGTGGAAGTTGTCCCGCGCGTTCACCGCCGAAAATTCATCCAGCGTGTTTTGCAGCGCGGTTATCGCTTCCTGAAACAGTTCCGTCAAAACATCTCGCGACCCCGTTCGCTCCGTCAAGGCATCGAACAAATCCATGAACCATCTTATGAACACCAACGCCAATCCCGCCGCCACATCTCCGTCTAGCCTGCGCGACAATCCCTGTTTCGACATTGATCCCACCGTGGCCACGCTCAACGTGTTTGCCGACGATGAGCGCAGCTATCAACTGCCTTACGCCCAATTTCTCTATGCAGAAATGGTTCCCAATCCAGCCTTGGAAAAAGAGCCGGATGCGCCGCCACAAAAGTTGTTGATCTGTTTTGCCATGGCCGAGGTCGCGGTGCTTGGCAGCGGCCTCAAGTCCCTTGACCGGGCGATTCAGAAATATGAATTGAAATTAGTGAAGTCGGCGGACCGGCGTTACGCGACCACATTGAAAACCCATGTTGCCGCCGTCGTCATCACTTTGACCAAGGAGACGCCATGAATCCCGAACGCAAGGAATTCCTCAATCTGCTGTCGCTGCCCGGACGCATCAGCGCCACGGAAGCCGCGTGGAAGCTCGGCTTTGAAACCGATCACATTACCATTCTTACCAGCGCCGGACTGCTCAAACCATTGGGCCATCCGCCGCCAGGCGCCATGAAATTCTTTGCGGCGGTGGAAATTGAACAAAAGAAGAACGATGCCAAATGGCTGAACAAGGCCAGCGAAGTCATCCGGCTCAAGTGGAAGGACAAGAACGAACGCGCGGCGAAAAGCCGGGCGCTAAAAGGTTCCGTATCCGCAACCAACGGAAACAATTCCCATGACCGTCATTCCTGAATCAGCGGCGTGCTCCGCGCTTCCATTATACGACGCGCGGTCGCCGTCAAGGTCGTGCGCTCCGCGCCTCCACCTGTGACTGCGCCCGCTTGCGCCGTGGAAATCGCTCTTAAGAATCACGCCCGCAATCTGCATCGCCAATGCTCATTCCCAATACTCATTATCGTGATCACAATGCGCCGAATGATGCGGCGGCGGAAATGGGTCGAACGTGTCCGGGGGCGGTGGTGGATGTCCCGGCAGATGGATGAAAAGGGCTGGCCGGACATGGGACATAGGCTTTCCTCCCTTTCGTCGCAATGCGCCGCTCAATACCCACACCAACAAAGCCAGCAAGAGATAGATGGCTCCAACAAGAAAGTAGAGGGCGTGTTCGTGGATGAATCCATCAAGATGTTTCAATCCCGACGCTTCCAGTTCGAGTGCTTTTATTTGCCAAGGTTGCATGATGGCCTCCTATGCGGCTACGGCGGGTGCCGCTGGTTCGGTGTTCCGGTTTCCAATGATGGCCTTCTGTTGCCGCTCGTATTCACTGAGGGAGGGCATTTCCACCGGGGCTTTGCGGGAATACGCCCGCGCCATAGCCCGGCTGTTGTGGCCAAGATTCACCTGGGCAAACCGTTCGGGGTAGCCCGCCGTCTTTGCCCGTTCCGCCCAAGCATAGCGGTAGCTGTGCAGCGATACGCCTTTGATGCCAAGTCCAGTGCAACGTTGTTTGAACTCCGTGGCACGGTCGCCGGAACGGACGGTTCGCAGATACGGAAACAGCGGGCCGCTTCCCGGCAGGTCGCGCAAGATTTCCTCCATGTCTTCATCCATGCGCATGATGGCAACAGTTCCGGTCTTCATGCGCTTGTAGCTGATGACGTGGTTGTCCCAATCAACGTTCTCGGCGTTCAAGCCAGCCAGATCGGATTGCGATGCGCCCAAGTGCCAGGCCAGTTTATAGAACGCCTTGCGTTCGGGATTGTTTTCGCGGGCGACGATGGCCAGATGTTCCGCCAGCGTGATACCACGCTTCTCTTTGAACTCGACGGCTGGCCATTGGCGTTTCGGCACGAGCGGCCACGGCAGCCAATTCATGTCCACGCAGAAATTGTGCAGGCGGCGCAGATAGACGTTGGTGGAAACCGTGCCCATTTGCAGAACCTTCAGGATCGTTTCACCTTTGGTTTCAATGATGACCTGCGGCAGCAACGGGATAAACGCCTTGTCCTTTGCGGCAGTTTTCCAGCGGTGTTGGTTGGCTCCCTGTTTGGTGTTGGTCAACGATTCGATGGCGTGCTGCCACGTTCGCGTGGTGATGCCGTTGTCGCTGCCCGCCAGATACGCTTTGGCAATTTGGAGATTCAGCACCGGCTGGCGTTCCGCGTTGTTCTTGGCTTCGATGACCTGCCGGGCATCGTCTGCATTGGTGGTGCCGAGACTGGTGCGTTTGCCGGTCTTGTTGTCCACGCAGTAGTAGGCTCCGCCACGGATTCCACGGCAGATGAGACGGTAACGTGCTTTCATAGTTTTCACGCAACCGCGAGAATAACTCAGGCCGAATCCGAACAGGTAGCCGATAGCGGGCGGATTACGCCGGACTATTCTGGTTTCCTACGGATTGGAAAATTGGTGTCCGTTTTGGTGTCCGTTTGGACTCCCGAACCTCCTAAACCGCTACTGCACACGCAGTTGGAATTGGAGGCGAGGGTCGGAATCGGGCAGG
>Ga0265323_10001463_pt1 | contig 11583 bp, 7 predicted proteins | sample 41225metaG_FD_193580 | JGI IMG/M metagenome (GOLD analysis project Ga0265323, IMG submission 193580) | Rhizosphere microbial communities from Carex aquatilis grown in University of Washington, Seatle, WA, United States - 4-12-25 metaG | ecosystem: Host-associated > Plants > Roots > Rhizosphere >... | reverse complement strand
AGCTGGCGGCCATCCAACGGGCGCTGGCGGGCGAGACGGTCGCGGTGCCCAACACCATGCGGATCAAGACGGCCGGCAAGCGGATCCGCTGGGTGCGGGCCCGGGTCTCGGCCTTGCGCACCGCCCAGGGCGAGATCGTGGGCGTCATCGTCACGATCATCGACCTGACCGAAAGCAAGCTCGCCGAGGAAGGCCTGCGGCGTTCCCACGAGCAAATGCGCGCGCTTGCGGCGCGCCTGCAATCCGTGCGCGAGGAACAGAGTGCCCAGATTGCGCGCGAGATCCACGACGTGCTCGGACAGCAGCTCACCGCGCTGAAACTCGACCTGGCCTGGCTGAAGCGCCGGCTCGCCGCCGGACCGGACTCGGACGGGTGTGCGGCGCTGCTCGACAAATTGGGGGCCGCGACGGGGCTGGTGGACACCACCATCCTCACGGTCCAAAAGATTGCGACGGAGCTGCGGCCGGGTCTGCTCGACAAGCTGGGCCTGGCGGCGGCGCTCGAACATGAGGCCCGCGATTTTGCCCGACGGGCCGGGCTGAAATGCGCCGTTGAGCTCGAGGCCGGGTTGGTGGCCTCCGAGAAGAAGCAGGCCATCGAGGTCTTTCGCGTCGCCTAGGAGATGATGACCAATATCGCGCGGCACGCCAAAGCGAAGCGGTTTGCGATTCGGCTTTCCCGGGCGGGCGACCAGGCGGTGCTGGCGGTGAGCGACGACGGCCGGGGCATCAAGCCGCGGGAACTCGACGGGGCCAAGTCGCTCGGGGTGCTGGGCATGCGGGAACGGGCGGAGCTGCTGGGCGGCACGCTCGAACTCCGCGGCGCCCCCGGCGCCGGCACCACCGCTGTGCTGACATTTCCGATACAACCGGCGCCATGAAAATCCTGCTGGTCGACGATCATCTGGTGGTCCGCCGGGGCGTGAGGCAGATTCTGGCGGACGAATTTCCGCAGGCGGTCTTCGGCGAGGCCGGGACGGCGGGAGAGGCGATGCGCCGCCTCCGGGAGCACGATTGGACGATCGTGCTGCTCGACCTGGAACTGCCGGATCGCAGCGGCCTGGAGGCGCTGGCCGATCTCAAGGCGGCGCGGCCCAAGCTGCCGGTCCTCATCCTGAGCATGCACCCGGAGACCGAGTTTGCCCTCCGGGTGATCAAGGCGGGCGCCTCCGGATATCTGACCAAGCAAAGCGCAGGGGAGGAATTGGTCACCGCGATCCGCAAGGCGGTCGGGGGCGGGCGCTATATCACGGCCTCGCTCGCCGAACAACTGGCCAGCCAGGCCGTGGATGGCAGCGCGGGGCCGCCGCACGAGACCCTTTCGGACCGGGAGTTTCAGACATTGAGGATGCTGGCCGCCGGCCAGACGGTGAAGGAGATCGCCGCGGCGCTCGGCCTGAGTGGGAAAACCGTGAGCACCTACCGGGCGCGCGTGCTGGAGAAACTGCGCCTGAAGGGCACGGTCGACCTCGCCCGTTACGCGATCGAGCATAACTTGGTCCCGTAGCCCCCGCGCGGGGCGCCGGCGGCTGGCGGCGTGGCGTAGGGCGCGCCCTACACGCGACGTCGCGGCGGCTGACCGCGTTTTCCGCCTTTGGCCAACTAGGCGGATCGGCGGTCGCGCGCTATTGTCGCGGCATGCCAAAAACACCGCGCCCGCTCAATGTCCTCATCGTCGATGACTCGGCGTTGATGCGCGAGGGCTTGTCCGCGCTCTTCCAGACGGTGCCGGGTGTCGAGGTCGTCGGGGTGGCCGAGAACGCGCCGGCCGCCATCCGGCGGATCCGGGCCGGGGGGGTGGATGCGGTGACCCTGGATCTCGATTTGGACGGGGAAAGCGGGGTCGACGTGCTCAAGGCGATCAAGGCCGACCCAGCCGCCCCGGTCTTCATCGTGCTCACCATTCACTCCTTCAGCGAACTGGGGGCGCACTGCCAGGCCGCCGGCGCGGATTACTACTTTGAAAAAGCCGGCTCGCTGGACGGCGTGCTGAACCTGCTCGGCGGGCTGGCCGAGCGGCACGCCGCGGAACTGCCCTAGCGCCGGCGCCAATCTCACCCGCAATCTCCATCAACCAACATGAAAACACACCAACTCATCCGGGCGTTCCTCGCCCTCGTCTGCGCGGCCAGCCTGGCCGCGCAATTGTCCGCCGACGTCGTTGAGACGAAGAGCGGAGCCCGCATCTTGGGCAAGATCGTCAAGGTTGACGCCGGCGCCGTCGTGGTCGCCACTGACTACGCCGGTACGGTGACCATCATACAGGCGGACGTCTCCGCGATCACGACGGACGCCCCGATCGCGGTCCGTCTCGCCAGCGGCACGCGCCTCGACGGCCGCGTTTCGGGATCCGCCGACGCGCTGCAGATCGCGAATGCCGACGGCACCATCCGCACGAAGGTGAGCGACATCGCCGCGTCCTGGGCGGCCGGCGGCAAGGATCCGCAGCTTCTGGCCCTCGAGCGCCATTGGGGGTTTGAGGCCACGCTCGACGTCAGCGGCAAGTCCGGCAACAAGAGCCAGCTCGCCACGGCGATGGGCGGCCGGGCCACCCTGGCCGGTCCGGACGACACGCTGGTGTTCTATACGGCCTATGATCGCGAGGTGAGCGACAATCAGAAATCGGCCGACCAGTTCAAGGCGGGGGTCGACTATTCCGACCTCTTCTCCGGCAAGTACTCGTGGTATGTGCGCGACGAGGGTGGTTTTGACCGGATCAAGGACATCCAGTTCTACGACGTCGCCGCCGCCGGCATCGGTTTCGATGTGATCAAGAACGCCAATGAAACCCTCACGTTCCGGGGCGGTCTTTCGTTCCGCAATGAGAACTACCGGAATCCGCTGACCGCCGATGTCAATGCCGCCGGCCTGGATTTCGGCATCAATCACACTTACACCGGCAAGAACTGGAGTCTCGTGAATCGCCTTTCCGTGGTGCCCGCGTTCTCGAACTTCGCCAACTTCCGGCTCTCGCACGAGAGCTTCCTCGAGCTGCCGCTGGCCAGCACGCAGTGGAAAGTCCGCTTCGGCCTCGCCAACGACTACAACAGCAAGCCGGGCGTTGGGGTAAAGAAGCTCGATACGACCTACTTCACCCGCTTGGCGTTGACGTTCAAATAGCCCGGCTGCGCTTGGTGCTCGCTGAATGCGGTCCGAGTGCTTTTAATCCAGCTTATTCGCGCCACCCCGCGGCCTTTCCTGGCCCGGGGTGGTTTCCCACGCCAGCGCTTCCCCTGCAATCCCTAAGCATCCCCGCGTCGCACCGTGGCTTCGTTTCCTCCCGAGCACGGATGAGACCGGGTAACTTCAATCCTTCTGCACCCCTCTGCCATGTCCTCCACCTCTCACGTCTGGAAGTTCTTCCGCACCGGCGGACTCGATCAGGTCACCCTCGAATCCGGAGCCGACCTGCTTAACCTCGAAAACCTCGATCCCAAGCTCTGGGTTGCCCTGAGCTGCCCCGTCAAGGGCCTGGAAATCGACGAAAAGACCCTCGCCCTGATCGACCACGACGGCGACGAGCGCATCCGGCTTCCGGAGATCCTCGCGGCGATCAAATGGGCCGCGCCTCGCCTGCGGGACGTCGGCGTGCTCCTGTCCGGCGTCGACGGCCTGCCGATCAGCGCCATCAACGACGCCACCTCGGAAGGTGCCGCCGTGATGGCCTCGGCCAGGAACATCCTGTCCAGCCTCGGCAAAGCGAACGCGACCGCGATCACGACGGAGGACAGCGGCAAGACCGCCGCGATCTTCGCGGGAAGTCCCCTCCGCGGGGACGGAGTGATCTCTGCTGCCGCCGCCAAAGACGACGCCACCCGGACGCTGATCAACGACATCATCGCCTGCACCGGCGGGACCGCCGACGTCGCGGGCGGGATCGGAGTCTCCGCGGCCAATCGGGACGGCTTCTACGCCGATGTGGCGGCTTTCCTCGCCTGGAGCGACGCCGGCGCCGCGGTGCAGTTCTTGGGCGACGCCACGGCTGACGCGAGGGCCGCGCTCAATGCGGTGCGCTCCAAGATCGACGACTTCTTCGCCCGTGGCCGTCTGGCCACGTTCGACAGTCGCGCGCTCCCCGCGCTCAACCGGTCCGAGACCGAATATCTCGCGGTGGCGGCGAAAGACATGAAGATCACCTCCGAGGAGCTGAAAGATTTTCCGCTGGCCACGATCGCGGCGGGGAAGCCTTTGCCGCTGGGCGAAGGCGTGAATCCCGCCTGGACGCGGGCGCTCGCCGCCCTGCATCAGACGGCGGTTGTTCCCGTGTATGGTGCCGGCAAGACCCAGCTGACCGAGACCGAGTGGATGGAATTGTGCGCCAAGTTTTCCGCGTTTGAGACGTGGTTGGCGGCCAAGGCGGGCGCGGCGGCGGAGAAGCTGGGCGCGGCCCGTGCCCGGGAGATTCTCGGGGGCCAAGGCCGGGATGCGCTCGCGAAGCTTTTCGCCCAGGACCAGGCGCTCGAGCCGGCGTTCAAGGCGATCAGCGAGGTCAATCGTTTGGCCCTCTATCACCGCGATCTGCGCGCCTTGCTCCATAATTTTGTCAATTTCGCGGACTTCTATTCGCGGGACAAATGGGCGGTGTTCCAGGCGGGGACCCTTTATCTCGACAATCGCAGCACAGAACTCTGCATCCGCGTCGACGGCCCCCATCCGCTCGCCGCAATGAGCAAGGCCTATATCGTCTACTGCATGGTTACCCGGGCCGGGGGCAAGTCGATGCATATCGCCGCCTGCTTCACCCAGGGCGACAGCGACTATCTGTTTGTGGGCCGGCACGGCGTCTTCTTCGATCGCGCGGGCCAGGACTGGGATGCCATCATCACCAGTATCGTCGATAATCCAATCAGCATTCGGCAGGCGTTCTGGTCGCCGTACAAGAAGCTGGTGCGAATGATCGAGGAACGGGTGGCCAAGCGCGCGGCGGCGGCCGAGGCGGCGTCGGACGCCAAGCTCGAAGGGGCGGCGAACGCGACCGTCGCGGCTCCTCCGAAGGAACCAAAGAAGGTCGATGTCGGCGCGGTGGCTGCCATCGGTGTGGCGATTGCCGGAGGCATCAGCGCCCTCACCCTCATCCTCGGGTATGTGTTCCAGTTGAGACTCTGGCAGTATCCGCTGGCGCTGCTCGGCATCATCCTCGTCATCTCCTGTCCGTCGGTGATCCTCGCCTGGCTCAAGCTGCGGCAGCGCACGCTCGGACCGATCCTCGAAGGCAACGGCTGGGCGGTCAATGGACGCGTCAAGATCAACATTCCCTTCGGCGCGGCTCTCACTGCCATGGCGGTGAAGCCCGCGGGCGCCAAGCTCTCGCTCGAAGATCCGTACGAGGACAAGGAGGCCGCCCGCCGCCGCCGGCGCGCGATCCTGCTGGGCATTCTGCTCGTGCTGGCCGGGGGTGCGGTCTGGGTCCGCTGGGATCACAATCAACACGGTCATTACTTCTGGGAGAAGGCTCCGGTGGTGGCTCCCGCCGCCGCGCCGGCTCCCGCCGCCGCAGTTCCGGCGGCCGAGCTAACCGCCAATCCAAAATAACACCTGGCATGAGTAACGATGACCATGCGAAGGCCGTCGCGCCGCCTTTCACGAATGGTCGTCCATGATTGGCCAAGGACTTGTCAGCGGCCTGGCTTGTTGCCTATGCAAATAATCGCTCACATATAAACTGACCCACTTTCGGACCGATAGGTAATGCCAAAATGAAGTTCCACGGGCTGAGCTATGTCTGCAATAGGCGCGTTTTCCCAGGTGTCGGTCGTCCAAGTCGGGCGATGATGATTCTGGTTGGCGCGACGTTGCTGGGGATGGGCGGCGTCAATGCCCGGGGTTCGGAAGGGCCGGCAGCACCCAAGTTGGACAGCATTCAGACCTTTTATGCTTTGCAGGCGGTGGGGACTCAGCCTCCCCATCATTTCTCCTGGGATCTGGACGTGCTGTTCTACGACCCGGATTGGAATCTCCTCTGGGTCGGAGAGGGCGAGTTCTCCACCTGGCTGTCGCCCGGGAATAGACCACTGCCGATCCAGTCGGGGCAGCGAATCCGGGCGGAAGGAGAGCTGGACCCAACACAAGGGCTTTCACTTGGGAACGCCCGGATCGCCGTGGTCCCCGGGGGGACGCGAGCAATCCCCTTGGATACCGCAGGGGACCTCGCCAACGGCAAACGCTTCACCAATTATCTTGTGAAAGTCGAAGCGGTGATCGATCGCCAAGAGAAGCCCGATGCGTCGCACCTCATGCTGGAGGGGAGCGCCGAAGGCCTCCACGTCGTGATTCGGGTGCGAGTTGATCCGTCGGCGGTGTGTCCAAAATTCGAAAACGCGGTGGTGGCAGCGACGGGCGTCTACGTCGCGGAGAGCAACTTCTCCGGCGGTCTGAAGAGCGTGGCGATTTGGGTCCCGCAACTTGACGCCTTGCAGGTGCGGAGCTGGCTGCAGGACGACGCCCAGTTTGCGACGCCGGTCGTGCCAATCGAAGATATCGTGAAACACTATGGCAGACGGTCGGTGCTGCATGTTGCCGGTACGGTCCGTGCCTTCGACAACAACAACGCCACCGTCACCCTGCGCGATACGACGGGTCAGGTCGTGGTCTCGACCGCCCAGACGCGCGACATCCGCGTCGGGTCCCGCTTCGAAGCGGTCGGCATGGCCGAAGTCGCCGGGGTGCAATTGCGGCTGCGCGACGCGGTGATCAAGCTGGTGGAATCGTCGCCGCGACCCACTGCCCGCCTCCCGCAGGAGGGCGTGCCGCTGCGGCTTGCCGACGAGGTGCTGGCCCTCAAACCCGACGAGGCCGATCGTGGATATCCGGTGCAGATCTTCGGCGTGGCCACCTGGGTAGATCCTGAACAAACGGTCATGTTTGTCCAGGACGTGACTCGGGGGATCGAGGTCGTTCTACCGACCGTCAAGAAACCGCTGCCCGATCTTCCTTGTGCCGTTCGCGTGGTTGGACGGACCTCCCGGGGAGCGTTCGCCCCGCGCGTCGATGCCACCGCGGTGGTGTGGAACAATCCGCTGGGTTCGCCCGAGCCCCGGGTGGTCACCCTCGAACAGATGATGACCGGAAGCGAGCACGGCCGCTGGATCGCAATCCAGGCGTATTTGCGGGCCGTGCGAAAGGACAGCCGGTCGACCCAGTTGGATCTCACCACGTCGTCCGGCGAGTTTGTCGCGTGGATGCCGCCGGACGCCGAGGTGGCCGCTTTGCCGGGCGCCCTGGTGACCATTTACGGCGTGTGCAGTGTCATTTCGAACGACCGTCGCCAGCTGGCGGGTGTGCGGGTGCTGGTCCCGTCGGCCGCCTGGCTCATTGTGGACGAAGCGGCGCCGTCCGATCCATTCGAGGTCCCCGTGAGTTCAATCGCCGGATTGCGGGAGTTTGGTCCCGCGCAATTTCCATTGCGGCGGGTGCGAACGAGCGGCGTTGTTTTGTATCACGATCCCGGCCAGTTCGTCTGCCTCCAGGACGAAAGCGAAGCGCTCCTCGTGCTTTCTCGGGAAACGCTCCCGCTGGTTCCGGGCGATCGCGTGGAAACGGTCGGCATTCCCGGACGGGAGGGGGGCCGCGTGGTCTTGCGCGAGGCGAGCTATCGCCGGATCGGCAACGGGCCGGAACCTGCCCCGAAGGAGCTGACGAATTTGCAGGGTTTGGGCGGAGAAATCGATGGCAAGTTGGTGGGTCTCCGCGGGCTCCTCGTCGGGATCCAACAGCATGCGCTGGAGACGGTGGTCACCGTGCAAACGGACAACCGCCTCTTTGACGCGGCTGTCCCCGAGGCGAGCTTCGACCAACGGTGGCAGCTCGGGTGCGTGGTGGCGGTGAAAGGCGTTTATCGAGCGAAATACGACGAGTACCATAAGGCGATCGGTTTTTCCCTCCAGATGCGCTCCGAGGGCGATCTTCAGGTTTTGGCGCATCCTCCATTGTGGACCGTTCCGCGGGCGCTGGCGGCGGCGGCGGCGCTCGGATTGCTGGCGGCGGCGGTGCTTGGATGGCTGGCGGTCCTGCGCAGCCGGGTCGCCAAACAGACTGAACAGATCCGCCAGCAGTTGGAAAAGCAGGCGAGGCTCGAAGCAGAACTGCAACGGGCGGAGCGCATCGAGTCGCTCGGCCTGCTCGCCGGCGGCATCGGCCATGACTTCAACAACCTCCTCACGATCGTTCTTGGCAACCTGTCGCTCGCCCTGATGGACGAGCGGGCGGTTGCGGTCGCCGGGCCTTGTCTGCTCGAAGCCGAGCGTGGGGCCAAACGGGCGGGCGACCTCACCCAGCAGTTGCTGGTCTTTTCCAAGGGCGGCAACCCGACCCTTGCCGCGGTGCGCCTGCCCGAATTTGTCCGGGAAACGGTTAAATTCGCCCTCCACGGCACCAACGTGCGATGCGATTTCGAGTGCCCGCCGGACCTTTGGGCGGCTGAAGTGGACCGCGTTCAGATCGGTCAGGTGATTCAGAATCTGACCATCAATGCGAGTCAGGCGATGGCAGCGGGCGGCACGTTGCGGGTATCCCTGTCAAATGTCGAATTGGCGGCGGACGCGGTGGTGAACCTGCCGGAGGGACGATATGTGCGTCTCATCGTCGCGGATACCGGCGAAGGCATCAAGCCCGAGCTGCTCTCCCGGATCTTCGATCCCTATTTCACCACCAAGAAGAAGGGCCGAGGGCTCGGCTTGGCTACGGTGTACACGATCGTCAAGAAACACGGGGGACATATCGATGTGCAATCGGAGCTCGGCAAAGGGACGGTGTTCCGTATCTGGTTGCAGGCCTCTAAGGATCGTCCGAGGGAAAACGTCGCGACGGCATCAACGCCACCGATCCCGAGCAGCCCGAGCCCGGCGCCCGTGCGGATCCTCATCATGGATGACGAGGCCGGGATCCGCCGCGCCGCTGGAGTCGCGCTTTTGCGCCGGGGGTATGAAGTGACGACCGTGGCGGATGGCCGGGAGGCGATTGAGGAGTTTTCCTTGGGATGTGAACGCAGGCGTCCCTATAGCCTCGTGATCCTCGACCTGACGATACCAGGCGAAATGGGTGGGAAAGAGGCCGTGGTCGCCATCCGGCAAATTGACCCGGGCATCCGGGTGATCGTGTCCAGCGGTTACTCGAACGACCCGGCGGTCGCCGAATACCGTGCCTTCGGGTTTGATGCCACCCTCCCGAAGCCGTACGAAGTCGATCAACTGGTCGCCGTGGTGGATAAGACGCTGGCTCGAATCACCCCGCGCAATCCGGAGACGGCGACACAAATGGGATCGAGTAGTTGACTGTTCCGGCCGACGCATCGGACAGATTGCCCTTTAGAACCAAGGAAACCCGCCGCCGGGCAGCACCGGGCGCCTCCTCTGCATCTTCCCTGAAGATCATTCAATTTGAGGCGTTCCTTCGGAAATTGAAGTCGCGCGAGCCGATTCGATAAACGCGAGCAATGCAGGTTGAGAAAAAGTTGCGCGAAACCGTGTTCATAATTTTATCAGTCTGCATTTTGCTGCATTCTGTTTCTCGTTCCAAGGCCTTAACCATCAATTAAGTCCACGCATTCGAGCGACTTGGCTCAAGGGAGTAAGTCCGGTTCGACCCCCGCCCGCCGCGCCAGTTTTCGCTCGGCCAGGAGCAACGAGGGGGGGCGGTACAGCGAGCGAAAACTTCAGCGTAGAGCAGGCCTCCCGGGTGGCTGAAGACCGATCGAGGCTGTCGTTCGTGGTATAATTCCAACCATGTCATTTGACTTGGTGGATTAAGATCATTTATAGGAAGGATAAGTAATGCTTTTACGCCGCTGCAGATCTCGCTGTGTGCCGGCGTAATTCCGGAGCCTTCCCTAAACAGATTTTGGATTTCGCTTCAGCTTCAGGGGCCGCCAGAGGTGGCACCGTCAACGTCAGAGGAAAACAAACATGCAATCTGCCAAAAAAAAGAAAACGGCCTACGCAATCATCCATCATTTTCCTGGCGGCACAAAGACGCAATACGAGGCGTCAATCGCGGCGGTACATCCCAGCCGGGACAGCCTGCCGAAAGGCCAGATCTTCCACGCGGCTGGCCCGGCGGCTGGCGGTTGGACGGTCGTGGCCGTCCACGACTCCAAGGCGAGTTGGGTGCGGTTCCGTGACAGCATCCTCATGCCGCGGATGAAGCAAGGCATCAAAGGCGGGTTCAAAACGCCACCGCAGGAGACGGCCGTTGCCGTCTATAACCTGCAGTCGTAACTGCCGGTGTTGGATGCGGGCTCGCTCGGCGCGGTTTTTCCCCACCTTCGCGAACGCTCAGGTGAGATCATGCAGGAAGGTCGCTGGCGACCGAGGATCGCCCGTCCCTCGACTTTGCTCGGGACCCTGAGGTGCTATAAGCTTGTCGAACGGGCCAGCGGGCATCTACGCCTGCCCACCAATCGGTTCGCGAGCGCACGAGGAGAATTGCCGGCCATTGCATGCTCTTGGCTCAGGCGGCGGGGCAGGGAAGCGCGAGGCTGATGCCAGTGCGATCAGGCGGGCGCGCAGGACCGATGCGGATGCGCCACGGTGCAGCATCGGCCGGTCGCGACGCTGAGGAAGGGTGCGCGCCACTCATTCAGGGAGGCTTTGGCGGGAGCGGAAGTGGAGGCAGGCCGGTGAATCATGCCCGCGGCGGGCCGGGCCAGTCCCGCTCGTCGAGCCCGGTGATGATCCGGGCGCCCCGTTTGTAGGTGAGGTACGAATACAGCCACTGGATGAACACCGAGAGTTTGTTGCGAAAGCCCACGAGAAAGACCAGGTGCACGCTCAGCCAAGCTGCCCACGCCGGCCAGCCACTGAATTTGAACCGGCCGATCTGCGCCACGGCGGCCGACCGGCCGATGGTGGCCATATTGCCCTTGTCCCAATAGGCGAAGGCCGCGCGCGGCCGGTTCCGATCTCCGGCGCGAATCTCCCGGACCAGGAGATTTGCCGCATGGGCGCCCATCTGCATCGCGGCCGGAGCAATCCCCGGCACGGTCACGCCCTTCCGGTCCACCAGGCTCGCCAGATCGCCCAGCGCGAAGACCTCCGGATGTCCCGGCAGGCTGAGATCGGGGGCGACCTTGAGGCGTCCGGCCCGGTCGGTCTCGATCCCGAGCGTCCGGGTCAGCGGATGCGCTTCGACGCCGGCCGCCCAGATCACGTTGGCGGCGCGGACCAGGCCGGTGCTCAGTTCGACCTCGCCGTCGCGGATCTCCTTGACGAGGGTGCCCGTCCGGACGTCGACGCCGAGCCGGGCCAGCTGGCGCTGCGCGTTGGCCGAGAGTTCCGGGGGGAACGCGGCCAGAACGCGGGATCCGGCTTCGACCAGGATGACGTGCGCCCGCGTTGGGTCGATGTGCTCGAAATCCCGCCGCAACACGGTGTGGGCGAGCTCGGCAATTGTGCCGGCCAGCTCGACGCCGGTTGGCCCTCCGCCCACCACGACAATGGTCATAAGCTGCATGCGGCGCGCCGGATCCGTTTCGGTTTCCGCGCGTTCAAACGCGAGCAAGACGGTCCGGCGAATCCGCAAGGCGTCGTCGAGCGATTTGAGACCGGGCGCGTGGCGCTCCCAGTCCGCATGTCCGAAATAGCTGGTGCG
>Ga0265323_10001461_pt1 | contig 11586 bp, 15 predicted proteins | sample 41225metaG_FD_193580 | JGI IMG/M metagenome (GOLD analysis project Ga0265323, IMG submission 193580) | Rhizosphere microbial communities from Carex aquatilis grown in University of Washington, Seatle, WA, United States - 4-12-25 metaG | ecosystem: Host-associated > Plants > Roots > Rhizosphere... | reverse complement strand
TGAACGCCAGGATGCAAGCGCGACTGCGGACATGGTGCGAAATTCCAAGCGAGGCGGCGGAACGGGAACGCGCTTTTCTTCTTGACAGGAAAGCATCGCGGGCACAAGATGGTCAACGTGCAAAAGGCTGAGACTCCCCAGGCGCGATACCAGCGCAGAAACCACGAGCGCGGGCTGTGCTACCTGTGTCCACGCCCGATAGCGGCCGGGAGTGCCTGGCATTGCTCCAAGCACCAGCGGAAGACGAACGCGCGCAGTCTGGAGCGCTACAGGGCAGGGCACCCAGAGGCGAGAATGAAACGGTGTCACAAGTGCGGGAAGCTCGGTCACTATGCGAAGACTTGCAAGAAGAAGGGCGGTGACAAATGAACGACACAAGAGACACCATCCCGGCCCCGGCGCCCGAGCACGACGAGCGATGTCGGCATAGTGATTGCGTGGGCGAGTGCAGGCGACAGAGACCGCCCATTGTCGAGTCACCTGGTCGGGCGAGCGTAGAAGGTCCGAACGTCTTAGATCACACCCCAGATTTGTTCGTGGACGCCAACGATGAGACGTGCGCGAACATGCCCAAGGCGGATAGATGTAAGCATGGGAAGCTGATGGATTCAAACGACGATATCTGTGGAACGTGTGCGATGCGATTACTGCTGGAGACAGCGCAGAAAGCTGAGGCCAGGGGGAGACAGAAGGCATTCGCCGAGGCGTGGGGTAGGTGCCCAAGGACCACGCTTTCGAACTCCCTAACCGCCGTGGTGCTGGATGACTTTCGAAGATGGCTAGCGGACGGGGCGCAGAAAGTTGCCGACGAGCCGGCGACGAAGCAGCCCGACGGCCTGCCCGAGCGAGAGCAGGAAGCAATCGAGATTGATTTGGCGTATTGGGGGCAGACATCTGACCAGCACAAGCCAGACGTGCTTCGCCGGTGGTTCACCAGGGGAATCCATGAAGAAAAAGAGGGGAAGCTGAGGAGACGAGACCGCGCCGAGCGTCTGTTCAAGGCCAAGGCCGACGAGAAGTGCCTAATCACGCAGGAGCTGTGCAACGAGCGGGTCAAGTGCGTGGAGCAGGAACTAAACACCCAACGACGCATCGTCGAAGACTGGAAATCGGCGCAGGCAGCGTGGGAGACTCTTGCGCGCAACCGGCTGAGCGAGATGGAGAAAGCCCGGGTAGAGGTTTCGCAACAGAGTGACGTGATTGCGCGTCTGACCAAGGCGCTTGACGAAGCTGTTGTACAGGCCGGACTTGAGTGTGCAGCCAAGCACGGGTATCTTGCCGCCGCTGAGAAGGCCACCAAGGAACGCGACTGGCAGACTCAGGAAATCACCGCGATCAACAACAGCCTTGCGAGCGCATACGAGGACGTGGCCAAGCTGACCAAGGAGCGCGACGAGTTGGCCCGCAAGCTCGAATCAGCGAAGGCCGAGGGTCGGCGGGAAGCGTTTGCGGAGGCTGAGAATCAATACAGACACTTGTGCGACTGTAAATTCCATCCATGGCTCTGTGAGAAAGCGGCCGGCCGATGACCCGCGCACTGCTGTTGTTCGCGCTGTTTCTGCTGCCGGAATTTGTCCCGAGGTGTGCGAGCGGGGCGGAGCCGGTCGTGGTAACGCCGGCCCTTGTGTGTTCGGCCCAGCACGCAATCCGCTGGCAAGACCCAGCCTGGACCGAGCAGCAGTGCGAAGCCCGCGCGCGCGAGTTCGCCACCAGCGGCCAGCGCTGGGGATCCGCGCCGGTGCAGCTTCTGGCCATGAGCATCGTCGAGAGCGACCTTCGGGCACACGCCTTGCGCGACAACGGTAACGGGGACAGGCCAGCGGTCGATGTGGGGCTAATGGCGGTGCGGTGTCTGCTGAGCCCAGATGTCTCACGCGACAAGTGCCGCAATAGACCTGTGCGCGGGATGTCCATTCCGCAGCTCATCCGACCCGCGACGAACATCGACATGGGGGCGCGCATCCTGGCGACGCTCCATCACGGGAGTCTTGCCGGATACAACGGCGGACCAAATGCACGTGAGCATGGCTACCCAGAGAAGGTGGGGGCCATCATGGCGGCGCTCGGGGGAGTCGAGGTGCGGGTATCGGGCAAGCGGATGCGAAAGCTGGTTCGGCAGATTGTCGCGGCGGTGGCCGCGGAAGGAAAGTCATGAGCTACGCAGAAGGAACAACCGTCTCTGCCGAGAAGTCTCGCGCCGAGATCGAAACCATCGTGTGCAAGTATGCCGGGAGAGACGCCGAGTTCAGCTCGGGTCGAATGGCCGGCATGGCAGCGATTCTGTTTGTGGCGAAGGGCCGGCGGGTGAAGTTCGTCGTACCGCTGCCTACCGACAAAGAGGCCGAGAGCAAAGCCAAACGAAAGAACGCCTCCCGATTGTCCACGGTAACGGACGCCCAGAAAGAAGAGTGGATCGAACAGGAGACGCGGCGCCGCTGGCGGTGTCTTCTGCTGGCCATCAAAGCGAAGCTCGAAGTTGTCGAGACCGGAATAGCGACGTTTGAAGAAGAGTTCCTTGCCCACCTCGTGCGGGCAGACGGCCAGACCATCTACGAGTCGATCCAAGCGGCAGTGGTCAACGGGCAGCGACTGCTTCCGGCCGTCGAGGGAAGCAAGGTCGTGGACATCTCCGCCGCCAAGGGGGCGAAGTGAAGCCGGTCATCGTCGCCCAGGGAGAGTCCATCCCGGTCATCGACCCCGACCCGCACCCCGAAGCTAGATGGTGCGAGCCCGTGGTCGTGCTGCCCGATGACCTGGTAGTCAAGGCCGCCGTGGAACGCGCGCTGAACCCGGTGGAACGGCGGCGCTTCCGGGCCCTGTGGCGTGAGGCGCACGACCGGAACCACAACGGCGTGCGGACCAGCATCAGACTCGCGTTGCTGACCATGCGGCGTGAGGCTACGGAACGGATCGAGCGGGCAGCGGCGATCGCGAGAGGCTTCTGACTATCAGGGGCTGGGGCTTGGCGCGCATTCGTTCCCCGGTGCACTGGGAGCCATCGTGCGGGCGGTGGGCAAGCGGCTGACGGTGACGACGTCACATCCCGCTCTCATCGCAGCCTGGGCCAAGTCGGCGAGTTGGCACATGTTCAGAAAGCCTGGATTTGGGCAAGGAGCAGCAGGCGGGGATAGGTCATCCATCAAGGGGATGTCTGCAACGGGTGCTGTAAATATGGGCCGGAAAACTTCCTCGTTCGAGTATACCGGCTCCGCGTGCGCAGATCGCGGGCTCGCGGCGCGGCTTTGGGCGTAAGCTCAACCTTACATCGCGCCTTCGTTGACCCGCCTAGAAGTTGACGACGGGAGGCCAATGGCTTTACCTTTGTAAGGTAAGGCCCCATGAAAAGCATTCGCATTCTGCGACAGATTCTAGGCATCAGTCAGGAGACTCTTTGTGCTGAGACCGGCCTGAGCCGGCAGTCGCTGAGCGCATTCGAGAGCGGCGCCGCGTTCCCCGCTCGGTCGACCGCGCGCACGTTGGACAACGGCCTCGAGGCCATCATCGACCGGCGGGCACTGGCGGCGGCACAGGCATTGCGCGAGGAAAAGCAGCCGGCGATGGGGAGCTAGCCCATGGGCGAGATGTCCCATGGAGTGGGGCGAAAGGACAACCGGCCCAAACGACGGCGTCCCCATCCAGGCGAGAAGACCTACGCCGACCGGGGCGACCCGCCGGTGAAGCTCAAAGACGAGCCATCGAAGCCGGCCCTCACGGCAGAGGCGAAGCGGTTTCAGAAAATCGTGGAGCAGGTCGAGGCAGATCCGAGCTTGGTCGGGAAGCCGGCCGTGCGGATGATGCGCATCCTGTGCGGCACCGAGTCGCTCAAGGACATCTTCGGGAACCCGCTGGTCGACAAGTCCGGCAAGGTCTCGACGATGTCGATGGACAACCAAATCTTGTATGCGTCTGTGGCGGCGGCCGTGAACTCGAATCACCCGAAGCAGTTCGAGTTCGCCGAGATGCTGCTCAAGTACCTGAAGGGAGCACCGCCTGAACGCTACGAGGTGAGTGGACCCAACGGCGGGCCTATCCGCTCGTAGAACATCACGGCCACGCTGTCGCCCGAAGAGATGGCGGCGCGGTTCGTTCGGGCGGCCCGCATCGCTCAAGAGATAGCCGACAAGGCCAAGAACGACCACGCTATCCAGGTGGACGCCATCGAGGTGGGGGCCAACGCCCAGCCCGAGCCGCAGGCACCGGCCGGGCCCGTCACTATCGAGCCATCGGCGACACCTCCCATCGGCGCAATGAGACAGGACGCGCTGCAGGTGGTGAAGCCAGCCGAAGGCAAGACGGCGCCGCCCGCGGTCGGTATGATCGCGACGAGGCGGTGATGCTGAGCACAGCGGAGCAACAGGATCTGGCCGGCGCCTACTACGCGGCAGAGGAGAACCTGTGCGCGCTGGCCCGCACCGACATACGGGCGTTCTTTGACTTCGTCATGCGCGACGAAGAGACGGGGAAGCCCGTCGAGATGTGCCCGGTACACGAAGCGTGGCACAGGCTGGCCGACCAGTATGACCGGCTGATGCTGTGGGGCTTCATGGAGTCGGGCAAGAGCTTCAGTTTGTCCGTGGCCCGCACACTTTGGGAGCTGGGGCGCGACCCGACGTTGCGCTTCGCCATCGTGTCGAACACCAGTGGCATGGCAGTGAAGATCGCGAACCAGATCGGAAAGTACATCCGGGAGTCCGAGGAGCTGCACCGGGTATTTCCCCACCTGCAGCCCGACACCTCAATGCCCTGGAACAGCGAGCAGCTCACGGTCAAGCGGCCCACGCTGTCGAAGGATCCCTCGGTCAACACGCTGGGCATCGGGAGCAACACACAGGGCGCCCGCATCGACCGCGCCATCCTGGACGACGTGCTGAACCGCGAGAACACGCGGACCAAGTACATGCGGGACGAGACGCAGGACTGGTACCTCAAAACCATCCCGGGCCGCATGACTGGCCGTGGCCGCATCATCGGGGTGGGCAACGCGTGGAACCCCGACGACCTGTACCATCGGCTGGTCAAGAACCGCCGTTGGCGCGGCTTCAAGTTCCCGATCGTGAAGCGCGACGGGACGAGCGCCTGGCCGGAGCGATGGCCGCTGGCCCGCATCGAGCAGCGCAAACAGGAGTTGGGACCGCTGGAATCGAAGAGCCAGCTCATGTGCGAGGCGCTCGATGACGCCACGTCACGGTTCAAGAAGGACTGGATCGAGAAGTGCAAAGCCCGCGGCGAGGGCACGCGTTTGGCGTACGCGATTCGCGCGATTCCTCCAGGGTGCAAGGTCTACATCGGCGTGGACTTGGCGGTAGGGCGCAAGAAGCAGAACGCGCGGACGGTCTACTTCGTGCTGCTGATCCACCCGAACGGCGATCGTCAGGTGCTGTGGATCGAAGCCGGGCGTTTCATGGCCGACGAGATCATGGAGAAGGTGGTGGCCCTGCACCAGCGCTTCCACGGAATCTTCGTAGTGGAGAACGTCCAAGCGCAGGATTATCTGTGCCAGTTGCTCGTCAAGTGGACGTCGGTGCCGATCATCCCGTTTACGACCGGCAAGAACAAAGCAGACCCTTCGTTCGGCGTCGAGGCCATGGGGGTCGAGTTCGCGAACGGCAAATGGATCATCCCGAACGACAACGGCCAATGCGATCCAGAAGTCGAGATTTGGCTCGATGAGATCCGGGCGTATCACCCCGACGCGCACACCGGGGACACGCTCATGAGTTCGTGGTTCGCCAAGGAAGGCGAGCGTCTCGGCATTCAGCCTCCCAAGCCGCAAGTCGGAACTGTACGACTGCGGTTAAACCCTTTGTGATATGGTGGACACATGGCCTCAGGCATAACAAGAGACATTGGGGCAGCGGCCCAGGTGGTCGGCGCAGTAGCCGATCAGCAGCTCGTCAACGAGCGGATGCGGCGGCTCGGTCTGTCGCCCACACAAGTGGAGCTGAACCGGCTGTACGCCTACTTCCGCACGGCCCAGCACGATGCCTGCGTGATTGGCTGGGACGGCGATCCACACTTGGATGCGGTGTCGCGCGAGGGGGTGGCGTCGTCGCAGGTGCTGCCGGCCGGCTACGAGGACGTGGGGAAGAACCTCAGCAATCTTCCCCTGAAGTACCGGCGACCGTCTGTGCCGTGCCACCTGTGCCACGTGATCGTGTCGCGCTTCACCGACTTGCTGTTCACCGAGCAGCAGGCGCCGGCGTGGAAGGCGGCGGGCGACCCGTTGACCGAGTCGTGGGTTCAGTCGGTCACGAAGGCGGCGGGCTTGTGGGCCACCATGATGCTGGCGCGAGACATGGGCGGGGCCATGGGGACCGCGATCGTGGGTTTCAAGATCATCGCCAGCAAGGTGCTGTTTGAGAGCTTCGACCGGCGATGGTGCTTCCCGACCTGGGATCCGAAGAAGCCCGGGCAACTGGCGAAGCTGGAAGTCCGCTACATGTACCCGAAGGAAGTCCGCAACCCGGACACGGGCACGTGGGAAGAGAAGAAGTTCTGGTACCGGCGCACCGTGGACCACGAGGCAGATTGCCTGTGGAAGCCGCAGGAAGTGGGCGACGGTTCGACGGAACCCGATTGGGCGAACCCAGAGACCGTCGAGGAGTTGGTGAAGCACGGCTACGGCTTCGTACCCATCGAGTGGATCCAGAACAAGCCGGTGACTGACGACATGGACGGGGATCCTGATTGTCTCGGCTGCTACGACTACTTCGATCGCATCGGCGAGCTGGACTCGCAGTGCCACACGGGCTCGGCCCGGAACGCCGACCCGACACCTGTATTAGCCAGTGACGGCGACTTCAGCCAGGTCAAGCTGGGCAGCCAGAGCGCCGTCAAGACCGAGAAGGGCGGAACACTCGGGTACGCCGAGAGCACCGGCAGCAGCATCGACATCGCGGCCAAACAGTCCGACCGCTTCCAGAAGAAGGCGCTGCAGCTCGCAAGTTGCGTGCTCCCCGACGAAGAGGGCGAGGACGGGGCCGCCGTCACCGCGACCGAGATCAACAAGAGAACCGCCAGCATGTACGCCAAGGCATCGATGCTGCGCCAGCAGTACGGGAACCGCGGCGTCGTGCTACTGATGCAGAAGCTCGTGACGGTCGCGCGCAAGATGGCCAAGGGGTCTCAGATCGGCGAGGACATCGTGACGGCGAGTGGCCAGCGCATCCCGGCCGGCACCATCGTGAAGTCCGAGATCGAACTGCCACCGAAGAAGTCCGACGACGGCAAACTGGTCGCCGAGGCGCTGGGAACCGTGCCCGGCGTCGTGCTCGAGCTGGTGTGGCCGCCTTTCTCTCAGGCGAGCGCTGCCGATACGTTGCAGAAGGTGCAGGGGACGTCGCAGGCGCGGCTCGCCAAGATCATCACACTCGATACGGCCGTGCGGCACGTCGCGAGCGACTTCAACATCGACAACCCCAAGGCTGAGATCGAAGCGCTCAAGAAGGAGCCACAGCCCGGGGCCGACCTGGCCGAGCAATCATTGCGGGAACTGAACGAAGGACGTTGAGGGTGCGGATTGCCATCGACTGGGACGGCACGGTCGTAACACAGGACCGCCCCTACGCTGACACGACGACGCCGATGGAGTTCGTCGACGGTGCGCGAGATGCGCTGCTGGCGCTCAAGAGAGCCGGTCACCTGCTTTTGCTGTGGAGCGGCCGCGCGTCCCGTGCCCTGCTGGTGGACCCGACGCTCGACCCCTTCGTGCGGGCCGGCGTCACACAGGTGGACCGCGCCCACTGGCTGGCGTCCAGGGCGATCCACCGTGCTCGCTACGAGCAGATGATCGAGTTCGTCGAGCGCGAGCTTCCTGGCGTGTTCGACGCCATCGACGACGGCCTGGCGGGCAAGCCCAGCGTAGACCTTTTCATTGACGATCGTACGATGGTTATGCGCGGGCCGGCGACGTGGGCCCGCATCGCACGCGTGTACGGCGAGACCGAGCCGCTGTTCGGTGAGGAGGCGCTGGTCAGTCTGCTGGACCGCCCCGTCGAGAGCCTGAACCTCGTTCCCACCGGAACCCTGCGCGGCATCCTGGCCCAGATTCGAAGCGAGCTGATGGCAGCCGGCGTCCCGCACTACGAGCCCAACTACGAGCTCGGGCAGGCGGGGTTCTGGGCTGCCGACCGCGCCACCACGGTCAACATCCCGTGGTTTCTCGCGAACGACGAGCTGCGGGAGCTGGCACAGCCGCGCTACCCGTGGACGTGGGACGACGTCGCGAAGAGCATCCGGCACGAGGTCGGGCACTCGGTCAACTACGCCTTCGAACTGTGGCAGCGCCCCGACTGGACGGCGGTGTTCGGCGACTTCACGATTCCCTACCCCAAGTCGCAGCCGAAGCCCGTCGACCCGGCCAGCACCGACTGGGTCAACTACGTGCCGGGCGTCGAGTTCGGGTACAGCGCCCGGCACCCCGACGAAGCGTGGGCCGAGGCGTTTGCCGCATGGTTGGATCCTGCGAGCGACTGGCGCGGGCAATACCGGGCTGGGACCGGTGCACGCGCGAAGCTCGACTACATCGACGGACTCAAGCCCGCCCTGGCCGGCTATCCGAGCAACCACGACACGGGACGTCCGACCAAGTGGCGTGAGGCGTACAAAGGCCAAACTGTCGGACAGGCGCTGGCGATTCCAGGGACGGAGTTCCCCGATAGCGTGACCGCGACGCCAGGTGGACAAGGGGCGGACACCAAGGACAGCGCGGGGACACCTGGGCGTGGTGGGTTGATCCCCGTCGACCGAGAGGTTCACCGCGGCGAGAAGGTTCACCACCAGATCTACTGGATCCGCCCCGAAGACCAACGGAGAACAGATCGCCAGTTGTCATCTGGCGAGGCAAGCGATGCTCCCACGCTGATAGATGACGACAAGCATGCGGAGTCTTACGGCAAGGAGCACGCGCAGCCGTGGATCGGCGGATTGAGTGCAAATGAGCGCGATTCCGTTCGTGAATACACGAGCACAGAGCACGACAAGATCAACACGGGGCTCCGCAGGGGCGCGGCGCTAGATGCTTTCAGTACAGCACACACGAAACACCTGGATTCGGCCATTGCTAAGTCCGAGGTACCAGAAACGCTGATGGTTCACAGGGTCGGGTTCATGGATGCCAGCAAGCTGGTGCCCGACGCGCGATTCGCGGACAAGGGGTATGTCTCAACCGCCATGACAGAATCGATCACGAGCACCTTCCTCCCGGACGCAGGCGTCGCGGCTGGCTATCGGACGAAGGGGGTCGAGCCGGTGCTGTTGCGCATCACAGTGCCCAAGGGCAGCCACGCGGCGATTCTTGATGGGCTATCAGAGCACCCGGAAGAGCACGAGGTTCTGCTTCCACGAGATTCCTCTTTCCATGTCAAATCGAGCACGCCAATGCCTGGGCCATTCGGCTATACCATCCACGTGGTTGACGTAGAGTTGGAGCCAAGCAAATGAAGAGCCCCACGGACAAGTTCACCTGGCAGGTCGGCGACGTCGAATGGCTTGAGCCGAAGGGTAAGGACGGAGCAGCCCCGAAGCCCGTCGCGCCCAAGACGAAGAAGCCCATCGCGAAAACAACTCGCGATTCCCGTTGACAGCAAGTGAAGTTCGGCGCGATGCTTGGGGCCAATGGACATCACCCATATGAGCAAGCAGGAGTGGGCCGAGGCAGACGAGAAAGCGGCCGAGGCCCTCAAGCTCATCACCGCCAGGTGCACCGGGTACTTGGAGCAGGCCAAGACCATCGGGCGACTGCGGGAGTCGCTGCACGAGGAAATCCGTCTCAAGGAGACGGCGCAGGAAGCGCGCGAGATTGTTCAGCGCGACCTACGCGAAGACCGGGCCGAGGTTGAACGCATGCGCGATGAGTTGCGCAAGTTGATCATTGAGAACGAACGGCTCATCCAGACGTCTCCAGATATCGGCGCGGTTGCCTCACGCCAGCGGAAGGAAACCCAGGAGGCACTGATCCGCGTCGTCATGGAAGTGACCGGGGCCAGCCCCTGGGAGATCGAAATAGTCGAGACGTTGGGGCCGGACGGGCTGCACACCCATGTCGGGCGGAGACCGTAGGAGGGGAATCCATGGGACGTGAAGCGAAGATCAACCAGGCCGAACGCATCCACCGGCGCAAGCTCTTCGGTGGGCAGACGGACGCCATCTCGATTTGGCGCCAGCACGTGCTGAACGGTGCGCCCTGCAACCACTGCCAGACCAACCGGGCCATCGGGACCATCAACATGTTCTGGCCCGCAGCCGACTTCGAGAAGGACCAGCCCAAGTTGGCGGTCCAGTACGCGACAGAATGCGGGGGAGCGATTCCCCTGGTCAAGTTCCGCGTCGGCAAGGAAGAGCGCAACTTCATCGCCATGCCGGTCATGTACTTCTGCGAGCAGTGCCGGAAGGACATGGAGGTGTGGGCCGCGCACGCCCCCAGCTACGTGGTGAGCGAGGTCAGGACCGGGCCGCACCCAGACCGCATCATCGGGCAGGTCGGCGGGCCGAAGGTGCTGGACAGCAAGGGCAAGGCGATAGCGTAACTCATTCGATAACCCTTGACGCTAGCCATTCGGCATGGCTTAATCTATCCCGTGAGGTGACATCATGGGAACAGCCGGGAAGCAATTCACGATGACCATTCCAATCGAGCCAGGAGACACGCAGGCCGACGTGGTGATTCAGTTGCCAGCCGGGTGCCCGGTTCCCGGCAAGGCGCGCGTGGCGGTCAAGCGGGAGGGCAACGCGGATGTTGTGGGAGACGTCGAGGTGCACGAGGTCGCGGCGTGAGTAGGCCGCGGCGCGTGCCGCTACCGGCTCCGTTCGACAATATGAAGTGGCGCCGCAAGGTGTGTATGTCTGCCGACGTGTGCGATTCCACGCTGTGCAAGTGGGCAAGCGGCGACCAGAAAATCAGCGTGCATTTCTGCCGGTCCATCGTGCTGGCAATCCAGGGGCTCGGGGTGTTTCCGCCCCTGGGCGCGAAACTGCCCCCGGCTCAGGCTGTCATAGTGGACGCTGGCGAAACGCCACTGAGGGTCGTCTCGTGAAGACGCCGGGCTGCGTGTGTTGGACCTCGGCTCCGTTGTTGAACCGCGATTGCCCTGTCCATGGTCATCCGTTCCCGCCCCGCATGCCGCCGGTCCCGAGTGGGACGTTCGTGCACAAGCGGGAAGTGTTCCAGGGCACGCTTGGGCCAGTTGCCGAGCGGACGCTGTGTGGAGGCGCGGACGAGTTTATGAGCCAGTTCGGAGAGAAGCCACTAGACCAGGCTCGCCGGCTGTACCGGGCGCTGGACAATCTGACCGAGGCTATCAGCGAGGAGCTGGGCGAGCGCGGTCCACCCTTCTGCTATTCAGAGGCGCAGAAGGTGCTGTGCGATTTGTCGAGACTTCGGGACGTGGGCCACAAGTACCCATGGAAGTCTGGCGTGTGGACCAGCGAGCGGCTGAAACAGGTGTCCGGCGAGCCGGGGATGAACAGGTGCGGGCCATGAGCATCGTCGACGACTTTCACGAAGCAACGGGCAAGCTTCTCACGTGCCCGCTGTGCGGCTGCGGCAACTTCCTGTTGCCTGATCCTGGGATCAATCAGCAGCGGGTA
>Ga0265323_10001460_pt1 | contig 11591 bp, 8 predicted proteins | sample 41225metaG_FD_193580 | JGI IMG/M metagenome (GOLD analysis project Ga0265323, IMG submission 193580) | Rhizosphere microbial communities from Carex aquatilis grown in University of Washington, Seatle, WA, United States - 4-12-25 metaG | ecosystem: Host-associated > Plants > Roots > Rhizosphere >... | reverse complement strand
CAAGCTACAGGAACACGGTCCTGATCTACAATCCCAGGGCGGGCAGATTCGGATCGAGCGGCGGCGCCGTGGTCGAGCGCATCGTCGAAAACCTTTCCCACAATGGCCACCAGGTTACCGTGGCGCCGACGACGGGCCCGGCAACCGCGGGCGCGATCGCGCGCGATCACATTGCCCGGGGCGCGGACCTGATCGTCGTGGCGGGCGGCGACGGCACCGTCAACGAGGCCGCCGAGGGTGTGGTGCATACCCAGGTCCCGCTGGCCGTCCTGCCCGGCGGCACGGCCAACGTACTGGCCACGGAGATGAAGCTGGGCAAGCGCATCGAGCTGGCGGCGGCCCGCCTGGACGAATGCCAGCCCCGCCGCATTTCGGTGGGCCAACTGACCTGCGGGCCGGATATCTCCCGCCATTTTCTGCTGATGGCCGGAATCGGCCTGGATGCCCACATCGTGCGCCATGTCCACGCCGGCTTGAAGGCCAGGACCGGGAAGTTCGCCTACTGGGTGGCCGGATGGAGCCTGCTGGGCCGCAAGCTGGCGCAGGTGGACGTGGAGATCGACGGGCGCGCCTACGGGCAGTGCTCGTTCGCGTTGGCAAGCAAGGTACGGAACTACGGCGGCGATTACGAGATCGCGCGGGAAGTGACCCTGTTCGACGATCAGGTCGAGGTGGTGCTGTTCGAGGGCAGCTCGACCGTGCCATACGTAAAGTACTTTTCGGGGATGGCACTGAATCGTCTGAAAGGGATGCGCGGCGTCACGGTGCTGCGCGGCGAATGCCTGAAACTGCGGCCGGCCGGAGACCGCCGGGCGTGGGTGCAGATCGACGGGGAACTGGCCGGCCAGTTGCCGGCGGAGATCCGCATCGTGCCGGACGCGTTGACGCTGCTGGTGCCGCCCGGGTACGGGAAGTAGGCCGTAATCCGTCCGTAAGCGCTCTGACCCACGACGCGCCGCCGGGCCAGCCATTTGTCGGCCAGTCGCGGCTCCGCGCCGGGCTGGTATAACGCTCCCTTACGGTCGCGGCTCCGATCGAGCCGGAGCGGAGCTGCGGCCGTGAAGGGGGCGGACGGTGGGACAATTGAGTTGTTCCCATGTCCCCGTTGAACCAACTGCGCCGTCTGGTCAAACTGGGCGATCTGGAGGGCGCGCGCGGCCTGCTGAACTCGAAGCTGCCGGCTGAGGACATCGGCATCGACGCCTGCGACGCCAGAGGCTACACACCACTCATGCACGCCGCCGCCAGTCCCAAGGCGGATGCCCGGATGGTGCGGTTGCTGCTGGAGTTCGGCGCTGACATTCATCGGGAGTGCCCGCTCCCTGACAGCGGCGGCGACACGGTTTCCGTTCTGTCGTCGTGCCTGAGCGGCGGCGATCCGGAGAAACTCGCGGTGCTGCTGGAGCACGGCGCGGACCTGCGCTACAGGAGACAGGCGGCAGGCGACGCCTTGATCGATGCCGTTACCGGCCGGGACGTGCTGCGCGATCCGCGATTGCCCGGCCTTCTGAAGCTTCTGCTCGACAACGGCGCCGGGTTGAACGGCGTGAGCGGTTGCGGCGAAACGGCCCTGCGCATGCTGTCGCGGATTGGCCGGTTCGACGCCGTGCGCCTGCTGCTGGAGTCGGGGGCCGGCGAAGCCCAACTGGAATGGACGCCGCTCATCCGGGCCGTCGCGATCGGTTCTCTGGCCGACGTGGAGAAGGCGGCCGGCATGGGAGCGCCGCTCGAGGCCAGAGACTGGTGGGAGCGCACCGCCTTCCTGGTGGCCGTCCAGACCGGCGATATCGCCAAGGCGCAACTCCTGGTGAAACACGGGGCCGATGCCGGCGCCTGCGGGCGCTGCGGGAAGCCGGCACTGTTCTACGCCATCGGGAACCATCACGCTCCGATGCTGCGATGGCTTCTCGAAACCGGGGTCCCGGTGGACCGCACGGACGAGTTCGGCCAGACGCCGCTGGTAGCCGCGGCGGAATGTGGAAACCTCGACGCCGTCGATGCTCTGCTGCAGGCCGGCGCCGACGTGAACGCCAGGGCCGGCACCACGTGCCCGCCGGAACTGGCCGATATGCTGGCACAGGCCGGCGCCGGGGTGGACCCGGAACGCTTCGGCCGAACGGCCCTGTGCTCCGCCCAGACAGGCGGCCTGGCGCTCCGGCTTCTCGAGGCGGGGGCCGATCCGGCGCAACTGTCATCCGAAGCCCGGCGGGCGATCCTGGGCCTGGATCCGGAAGCGGATGAAGACTTGCCCGAGGTTTCGCAGGAGGACTTTCTCAGGGCCCGAACGTGCCGCTTTGGCGCTGGCAACCCGGAGGAAATCCGCGAGCCGTTCTGGGAAGCGCTGATTCGTTCGGGCGTTTCGGCGGCCTGCGCGGCCCGCTGGTATTCAGGTGAGGAGAGTTCCCCGGTCTGGTGCGCGCAGCGCCGGGGACAGTCCCTGACAATTTTGCCCGATGGCCGGATCGTCCAGATTGGCGGCGAGCACGAGGACGGCTACGACCCCGGCTTCTGCATTTACAACGACGTCTTCGTGCACCACCCGGACGGCGCGATCCGGATTTTCGGCTATCCGGAACCGGTCTTCCCGCCCACCGCCTTTCACACGGCCACACGGATCGGCGGCGGCATCTACATCATCGGCTCGCTGGGGTATCGGGAAGCGCGGCAGTATGGGACGACGCCGGTCTACCGGCTGGACACGCAGACCTTCCGCATCGAACCCGTGCCAGTCCGCGGCGAATCTCCCGGCTGGATCTCGGAGCACCAGGCGATCCTGGTGGCGCCGCACCAGATCCGCATCTCCGGCGGAAAACTGCTGGCCTGGGACGGGAAGCGCGAAACGTGCGCCAGAAACGAGAAGCGCTTCGTTCTCGACACCGGGCGCCTCTCCTGGCAGCGGGATTGACCGGATGGCCGCCGTCCGGAGCCTGGATGTTACCCTGAACTCACGCGGCCGGCTTCCCCGCGTCGAAGAGTTATGAACCTGTTCCGCTTCCTGTTCGGGGCTCGGCGCGGCACGGACGAAGTGGCCGAAATCCGCCGCCGCCGCGCCGCGCTCGCGGACCTGGACAGCGGCGCACTCGGCGCGCGCTTCCGCCAGTCCGAGGACCTGCTCGAGGCCATAGCCATTGTCTGCGAAGCCGCCGCGCGTGCGCTCTCCCTGGAGATGTTCGACGTGCAGTTGCGCGGCGCCCTGGCCATGGCACGCGGGCGCATCGCCGAGATGCAGACCGGCGAGGGCAAGACGCTGGCGTGTACCCCCGCCGTGGCCTGGCTGGCCCGTGGCGGCGCGGGCGTCCACGTCATGACCGTCAACGATTACCTGGCCCGCCGCGATGCCCGCTGGATGGGCCCCATCTACGAGTCGCTCGGTCTGACGGTGGGCTGCATCCAGCAGACCATGGGCCTGGAAGAGCGCCGCGCGGCCTACCGGTGCGACATCACCTACGCCACCGCCAATGAAGCCGGTTTCGATTTCCTGCGCGACCGGATCGCGCTGGCGCCCGGCGAGCAGGTGCACCGTCCCTTCGCCGCGGCGCTGCTCGACGAGGCCGATTCCATCCTCATCGACGAGGCGCGCATCCCCCTGGTACTGGCCGGCGGCGAGGCCGATGACGAGGTATTGGCCCGCCAGGTGGAGCCCATCGTCCGCCAGTTCCGGCGCGGGGAGCACTACACGCTGGACGAATACGGCCGCAACATCGCGCTGACGCCGGAGGGCGCGAACTGGATCGAACGCGCCGCCGGCTGCCGCAACATTTACTCGACCTCCAGCCTGCCCCTCTACACCGCCGTCCACAACGCCATCCACGCCCACGCGCTGCTGCGCCGCGATGTGGACTACGTGGTGAAGGGCGGCGCCATCGAATCGGTGGACGAGTTCAAGGGCCGCATCGCGCAGGACCGCCGCTGGCCCGCCGGGCTGCACGCCGCCATCGAAGCCAAGGAGCGCGTCCCCATCAGCCGGCAGGGCCGCGTGCTGGGCTCCATCACGCTGCAGAATCTGACGGCCCTGTACCCGCGCCTCTGCGGCATGACCGGCACCGCCGCCACGCAGCGGCACGAATTCCGCAAGTGCTACGACCTTGAGGTGGAGGTCATCCCCACCAACCGTCCGGTGATTCGCGCGGATGAGCCCGACGTGGTTTTCCCTACCAGGGGAGACAAGGAACGGGCGGTGGTGAAGGAGATCGGCCGCGTGCATGCCACCGGCCAGCCGGTGCTGGTGGGCACGGCCAGCGTGGAGGAATCCGAACGGCTGGGCGGCCTGCTGGGCTCGATCCCCCATTCCGTGCTCAACGCGCGCAACGAGGAGGCCGAAGCGGGGATCATCGCCCGCGCCGGCGAGCCAGGGGCCGTCACCATCTCCACCAACATGGCCGGCCGCGGCGTCGACATCCGCCTGGGCGAAGGCGTGGCCGCGCTCGGCGGCCTCTACGTCATTGGCACCAACCGCCACGAAAGCCGCCGCATCGATCACCAGCTTCGCGGACGCGCCGGCCGCCAGGGCGACCCCGGCCGCTCGCGCTTCTTCATCTCGCTGGAGGACGACCTGCTGGTCCGCTACGGCATCGCCGACCGGCACCTGGGTTACGATGCCGAGGGAATCCAGCGCGTGGTCGAAGGCCAGAACCTGCAGATCCGCACCTTCCTGCACAAGTACGAGGGCGTGGTCGAGGGCGAGCGCCAGCACATTGAGGCGCGGCGCCAGGCCATCCTCGAGTCGGGCCTGCCGGACCTGGAGCGCACCGTGGGGCTCACCGCCATCGACGACCTGTGGAGCGAGTTCCTCGCCTCCGTGGCCGAACTGCGCTCCGGCGTGCACTGGTATTCCTGGGGCGGCCGCGACCCGCTGCACGAGTACCTCACGCGCGTCGACGCCATGTGCCGCGAACTGGACGAGCGCATCCCCGAGGAAACCGCCGTGCGCCTGGAGAGCGCGCTGGCCGGCGGCGGCGCCCCACCGCAGCGCGGCGCCACCTGGACCTACCTCACCACCGACCGCCCCTTCGGCGAGTTCACCGAGCGCTTCATGAAGGGCCTCATGCGGAAGTTCCAGGGCCGCTAATGAGGCACGGGCGGTTTCGGATTACAATCGGACATGCCCGGAAATGAGGATCCGATTGCCGTCAATCGCCCCGGCTTCGGCGGCGCCTTCAGCTTCCCGATGAACCGCTGGGTTTTCCTCGCGGTGGGCGTATTGATGTGCCTGTGCGTGCTCTATCAGTTCGTCGCCGGCACTGTGGACCGGCTCACCAACCCGCCGCCGGGCAAATTCATCGAGGTAGCCGGCCTGCGCATGCACCTGGTCTGCACGGGCCAGGGCTCTCCCACCGTGGTTCTGGATTCCGGGCTCTCCGACACCTGGCTGCATTGGTTCAAGGTGCAGCCGGATGTCGCCAAATTTACGCGCGTGTGCTCCTTCGACCGCGCCGGCCTGGGCTACAGCGATCCGCGGCCCGGCCCGCGCACCAGCCGCGCGATGGCCGCGGAATTGCACGCGCTCCTCCACAACGCCGGCATCGCGCCGCCCTACGTGCTCGCCGGCCACTCTTTGGGCGGGCTGAATTCGCTCATGTACGCGAGCCTGTACCCCGACGACGTCTCCGGCATGGTGCTCGTGGATTCCGCCCACCCCGATCAGTACCGCCGTTTCCCGGAGTTCGAACAAGCCGCGGACGAGTGGCGGGGACGGATCGAGCAGGAGCATACCGGGATGATCTTCGGCATCCCACGGATATTTGGCAAGTGCGGCACCGCGCTGCACGGACAGGAGGCCGCGTTCCGCGCCTTCGATTGCACCGCGCAACAGAAGGCCGGTGCGCTGGCGGAGATGGACGGATTCGCCGAGAGCCTGGACCAGGTCCGCCACACTGGCCCGCTGGGCGACATGCCGCTCATCGTGGTCTCGGAAGCGCCAACCGATCCCACAATGCAGAAATTCCTGGCCGCCTGGTACCCGTTGCAGGACGAGTTGGCGCAGCGTTCCTCGCGCGGCCGCCGCGTGGTCGCCCAGGGTGCCGGCCACCAGATCGCGCAGGACCGGCCCGACGTGGTGATCGCCGCCATCGGCGAGGTAGTGGGGCAAGTGCGCGGCGAATGAGTGAACCGTCATGGAACCGGGACCCGCGAAATACGGCATCGTGGATGGCAAGGTGCGGACTCGGGCCCTGGAATACCACATCGTGGACCACTGCACGATGCGCTGCGATCAGTGCTGCTCGTTCTCGCCGATCCTGAAGCCGTGGTTCGCCGATCCGGGCGATTTCGAAAACGATCTCCGCGCGGCCAGCCTGGCGGTGGCTCCGCAGTTCCTGAAGCTCGTCGGCGGCGAGCCTTTGTTGCATCCCGAGCTGGAGCGGCTCCTGGCCATCGCCAGAGGGCTGGCCGGGGGCCGGCACATTCAACTGACCACCAACGGCTTTCTCATCGGCCGGCTCACGCCCCGCGCGTGGGAGTGCCTGGATTCGCTCACTGTCTCTCTGTATCCCGAGCCGGCTCTCGGGAAGGAACGTATCCGGTTCATCGCGCGCGAAGCCAGGGCGCGCAACGTGGCGGTGAACTGGAAGGTGCAGGACAAGTTCACCATGCTGGACCGGACCGGGCTGGCGAGCGGCGAAGAGGCCAGGGCGACCTTTCGGGAATGCTGGATTCGCCAGCGCTGCAACAGCATCCGGGATGGCCGTTTCTATTGCTGCACGCGTCCGCAGTATATCCGCAGATTCGCGCCCGATCCGCGGCCCTTCCTGGACGACGGCATTCCGGTGGGCGATCCGGATACGGCCTCGCTCGCCGCCAGGATCAAGCAGCACCTGGAGCGAACCGAGCCCTTGAACTCCTGCTACCTTTGCCGGGGCGGCTACGCGCCGCTCGATACGAACCGGCAGCTCACCGCCTCGGGGGTGGCGCAGAAGCGCGAGCGGATGGCGGCGCTCTGCGGGCTGATCGCGTCAAGGCCATGATCGAATGGCACAGGTCCTTCCTCCAGGTGCGCACCGGGAGGCGCTCGGCAACGCTGCGGGAGCTGTATCCGCTGTGCCCGGAGGAAGAGCGGCACTTGTCCGCCGCCTGGTACGAGCTGTGTCTGGCGGGGCGGCCCACCGGCAGGCTGACGCCGTTTGAGGGAATCCGGCTGGGTCCCGGACCGCTGGCCGTGGCTGCAAGCGGCGCCGCGGCGTCGCCTGCCGATGACCTTCGTGCGCTTCTCGGGAGCGCCCTGGCCGAGTCGCTGGGGAAAGCCGGCGAAGTGGCCGTGGACGTGGCCGTGAGCGGCGGCGTCGATTCCTGGCTGCTCGCGGCGCTGCTGCAATCCCTCGGATACCGCGTGCGCGGATGGTACCTGGAAAGCGGCGTCGCCGAATACTGCGAGCTGCCCCAGGTGGAGCGATCCAGCCAGGCGCTGGGGATCGAGTGCCGCCACATCCGGGCCACCGCGGACGATTTTTTGAACGCCGTACCCGAGTTCGTCGCGGTTACCGAAACCCCCATTTACAATCTGCACCCCGTTTCCAAATGGCTGCTGGCCAAAGCGCTCCGCCGCGAGGGCGTAGCCACGCTGGTGACCGGCGATGGCGCCGACCAGGCGATGCGCCAGGAGCGCGACTGCGACCTGCTGCCGCTCACCCTGACGTGCTTCCAGAGTGCGGGAATCCGCGTGGTCGCGCCGTTTCTTGCCGCCTCAGTCGCCCTCTTCTGCCGCCAGCCCGACCCCGGGAAACGCCCCGTCCGGCTCCTGGCCAGACAACTGGGAGTCCCGGATGTCCCCAAGCATCCCACGCTCTTTCCGGCAGTCGCGCTGCCGCCACATCCGCGCGCCCTGCTGCCCGCCCCCGCCGCTCCTTCACGCCAGTACCAGGCACAGTGCGTGTCTTATACTACTGGGTTACTGCTAGGGATGCTGGAGGACGCGCCGTGAACGTTGCCTTCTTTCCCTCAGTCGCGCTGCCGCCACATCCGCGCGCCGTGCTGCCCGCCCCCGCCGCTCCCTCTCGCCAGTACCAGGCACAGTGCGTGTCTTATACTACTGGGTACCTGCTGAAAATGCTGGAGGATCCGCGGTGACAGTTGCCTTCGCCGTCATCCCCGAAAAGGGACACATCAACCCCTACATCGGACCCGCACAGGCGCTGGTGGACGCCGGCCACCGGGTGGCGATCGCCGCGCCCGGAGACGCCAGAGCCCAGGTCGAGGGCGCCGGCCTGGCCTTCAGCGCCGCGCTGATCGGCCCCGCGCCGCCGGACCGCGTGACGCGCGGGCCCGAACTGGCCGAGCTGATTCAGGATGCCGCGCAGCTCCACCAGTGGATCGAGCGGCTGTTGCTCGGCGGCCTGCCGGAATCCGTGGGTCTGCTTCGGGACTGGTACCGGCGGGAGGGCGCCGATGTGGTGGTGGTGGATCCGCTCTACTATCCCGCGGCCATCGCCGCGCAGCTTGGCGGCCTCCCCTGGGCCTCGGTCTCGAACTCCCTGAACCCGGTCGTCCCTCCCGGTCTCGACAGCGCCCTGTTGCGCACCATGCGGCGGCTGAGCGCGCGCCGGGCCGGGTTGTTCCGCCAGTGCGGAGTGGATGCGGCGTTCTCGGGATGCGATGTCCTGTCTCCCTATCTGACCGTGGTCTTCGCCACTGAAGCGTTGGTGGGCACGCCGCCGGAGGGCGTGACGCTGGTGGGCCCATCCCTGCCTCTGCGTTCCCGCGGCGATGAAGTGAGGCCGCTTCCGCTGCCGCCCGGCCGGCCGGTGGTCTACGCGTCCTTCGGCAGCCAGCTCTATTACCAGCCGGAGGTCTTCGAGAAGATCTACGCCGCCGGCAGATTGCTGAACGCGCATCTGGTTTTCGCGCTCGGCGACCTGGTGGACGATCCCCGCTGGAGCGCGCCGCGCGGCCACTGCGACGTGTACCGCTACGCGCCCCAGCCGGAGGTGCTGCGGCGCGCGAGTGCCTTCGTCACCCACGGCGGCGCCAACTCCGTGATGGAAGCCATCCATGCGGGCGTGCCCATGCTGATCTCGCCCATGTGCAACGACCAGTTTCACCAGGCCTGGTTCGTGGAGAGGGCTGGCATCGGCTCGGTGGAGAACCTGGCGGAGGCGCCGGTGGAGCGCATCGAGGAGAGCCTGCGAGTCCTTTTGACCAGTCCCATGGTTCGCTCCAGTATGGACGCGGTGTCGAAGACCTACCAGGCGAACGGCGCCGTAACTGCCGCGCGGCTGGTCGCAGATATCGCGCGCCAGGGCTCGTGAAGCCGTGCCCCACGCCGTGACGATATACCACGATCCCCGCTTGAGCGGTCTCGAACTGTGGCGCGGCATGGCGCGGGGCGTCAGGCTGGACCAGCTTCGGGACAGCAGGAGCGAGTACTTCCAGGGGCTGCGCGAGTTCCTGGTGTGCCTGCACCGGGGGGAGGCGGCCGCGGACGACCCGCGGGAAACCGCGGCGCTCCGCCATGCCGCGGGCTTCTCGCGGGCGGTCCTCTGCGGTGGGGACGCGGCCCATCCGGCGCTGCCGACAATTCTGTGCGCCGGGGGGCTGCCGTTCTGCATCGAGATCGACGCCAGCGGCCCCTACGCAGCCTGGCGTGGCGCGATGCACATCTTCCAGTCGATGGAATGGCGGCGCGGCGTGGCGCTGGACCTGGGGCAGACCGGGCTCAAAGTGATGAGCCCCAGCGGGAATTGGACCGTGCCGCGAGACGCCGCGCTCGTGCCCCTCGGCGCCGGCGCGCTCAGTCCCGCCACTGGCCGCGCGCGGCTGCGCAGCCTGATCCGGGAAGGCCTGTCACGGGTTGCGGAACCGGCTGACGGCATCGTCCTGGCGCTGCCGGTGGCCCTCGATTCGGGCGGCGTGGCGCAGCCGGCCTCGTATCCGGGCCTGTTCGGTCCCGTGCAGCCCATCTTCGCCGGCCTGTTCGACTGCCCCTCGGTACTGCTCAACGACGCTGTTCTGGCCGCTCTGGGCTTCCCGCCCGGACAGCGCGGGAAAACCCTGGTGGTGACCCTCGGGTTTGGCATCGGAGGCGCGCTGTGGGCCGGGTAGCGCTGTTTCTGTCGCCGCATCTCGACGATGCCGTGCTCTCGTGCCCGGCGTACATGCAGCACCTGGTGCGGGAAGGTTTCCAGGTGCGCGTGGCTACGGTCTTCACGGAGGCAGGCGCCGGGGCCGCCGCACTCTACCGGAACCGGCGGGCGGAGGACCGGAAGGCCGCCCGGTCGCTCGGAGCCGCGGTGACGCATCTGGGATTTCCCGATGCGCCCTTTCGCTCGCCTGAGTACCGGGATTTCCCTGGCATCGTTTTCGGCCAGGCTCCGGAGTATCCGTCCACGTGCCGCCTGGTTGCGCAGAAGATCCGCCAGTTGATCTCCAGCTTCCGGCCGGCGCTGGTGGTATCGCCGTTGGCCGTGGGGAACCATATCGACCATCGCCTGGTGCGCGACGCCGCGCTCGGGGCGGCTGCGCCCGAGGACCTGCTGTTCTACGAAGACCGCCCGTATGCCTTCATCCGGGAGCAGGTGAATCACGTGCTGGGCCGGAATCTGGCCGGGCAGCCGGAGCGGTTCTGGAATCGCTATTTCGCGGCCGCCTACGTCCGCGCCTACCGTGGCACCGCTAGCGCCGGCTGCATCCGGCAAGCCTGGGCGACGGTTCCGCCCTTCCCCCGCGAATACCGTCTGCGCAGAGCATCGGCGGAGCCGGCGCAGCCGCCCGAATTGGCCCGCGCGGTGGCGGCGATCGGCGCCTATCGCACGCAGATGGCGGACCTGTTTGCCGATGAGGCCGAAATGGAAGCCCTCTACCGCAGGGTGCCGGAGCGGCTCTATCGCGTCGCGCGGGCCAGGGCGGGCACGCCTGCGGCGACCGTAATCCGTTCGTAAGCACTCTGACCCACAATGATCCGACGGGCCAGCCATTTGTCCGCTATCCGCAGCTCCGCACCGGGCTGGTGAAACGCCCCTTACGGTCGTGGCTGATGCGCGCTCAGAGCCGCGGCCGTGAGGGAGCGGGGACCTGGCGGCTGCCGGCGTACGGACGGATCACGGCCGCGCGGCGCGCCTGAGCGGCGTACACTGGTAGAGCATGCCTGCTTATCGTTCAGCCACCACCACGCACGGCCGGAATATGGCCGGAGCCCGCAGCCTCTGGCGCGCCACTGGAATGAAGGATGGCGATTTCGGAAAGCCGATCGTCGCCGTCGCCAATTCCTTTACCCAGTTCGTTCCCGGCCACGTCCACCTCAAAGACCTGGGACAACTGGTGGCCCGCGAGATCGAAGCCGCCGGCGGCGTGGCCAAGGAGTTCGACACCATCGCCATCGACGACGGCATCGCCATGGGACACAGCGGCATGCTCTACAGCCTTCCGTCCCGGGAACTGATCGCCGACAGCGTCGAGTACATGGTGAACGCCCACTGCGCCGACGCCCTGGTCTGCATCTCGAATTGCGACAAAATCACGCCCGGCATGCTGATGGCAGCCCTGCGGCTGAACGTCCCGGCGATCTTCGTCTCCGGCGGTCCCATGGAGGCGGGGAAAATCCGCCAGGGCGACACGGTGCGGTCCATCGACCTGATCGACGCCATGGTGGCCGCCGCCGATCA
>Ga0265323_10001459_pt1 | contig 11598 bp, 12 predicted proteins | sample 41225metaG_FD_193580 | JGI IMG/M metagenome (GOLD analysis project Ga0265323, IMG submission 193580) | Rhizosphere microbial communities from Carex aquatilis grown in University of Washington, Seatle, WA, United States - 4-12-25 metaG | ecosystem: Host-associated > Plants > Roots > Rhizosphere... | reverse complement strand
TAGGCATTAATTCCAATGTATTTGGTTTTTTATTATTTCTTTGAATAATATAGGTATCTGCTGAAAATCCTCTGATAACGGCAACAATAGATTCAGGAAAAATAACGGTGGTCATATGCCCTTTTTTGATACGAACGAATATCTCTTTACCATCGTATATATAATCTTTTATTTCTGCGTGAGCAAAAGGTATAAACAATGCTGCGAAAAGAAACATTAACTTAATTTTTCTCATAACCAACTCCATAAAATCAGTTAAAATTTGATGATTAAACAAAATAAATATCTCATAAATTTAATTATTTGTCAATAGATTGATTTAACATCAAAATATTAACAAAATTCTTGCAGTTTCACGCAATTAAATTGTTAGTTTAATTTTGAAATTTAATGACAAAACTCCTCGGAGGGATATTCGAGCAGTAGGATAATCCTTAAAAATGCGGTAACTTAAACTTATAACTTAACTACTTTTTTATCTTCCTTCTTCTGATACACATTGCGCGTATCGAAGATCAAGCGGGCGTTCCTGAAGATAAGCTCATAATTGACCGCTGTATGGTCCACCGCCACCACCACCGCGTCATAGCTTTTGATCGCGGCCGGGATCAGCTTAATGGAAGTCTGGTCAATGCCATCGATCTTAAGGAACGGGATGATGGGGTCATAATAATCAACCTTGGTTTGTTTCTTTAAAAGCTCAAAGAGCCTGATGGCCGGTGACTTCCTTAAATCTTTGACGTCCTTCTTATAGGTAACGCCCAAAACAAGGATCTTGGCGTTTTTAAGGGGCTTCTTTAACATTTTCTTCAAACGCTCAACGGCATAGGCAGGCATGTCGGTGTTGGTATCCGCGGCTAATTTGATGAATTTACAGCTGAAATCATAATGCTTGGCTTTCCAATATAAATACAGCGGGTCTTCCGGTATGCAATGCCCGCCCACACCTAAACCCGGATAAAACGGCATAAAGCCGAAAGGCTTGGTCTTGGCTGCTTCAATAACTTCCCAGACATCCACATCTAACGCGTGGCACATCTGGGCGATCTCATTGATCCAGCCGATATTGACAATACGGAAAGAATTTTCCAACAGCTTGGTCATCTCCGCGGCCTTGCAGGTTGAAACCTGATGCACATGTTTGATGATCTTGCTGTAAAGAAGGCCTGATAATTCGGTGCAGGTTTTGGTCAAACCGCCCACTACCTTGGGGATCAGGGTTACGTCAAAATGTTTGTTACCCGGGTCAATGCGCTCGGGTGAAAAGGCGATAAAGAAATCTTTTCCTGCTTTTAAACCGCTTTTTTCAAGCTCGGGCTTGATAAGCTCTTCTGTTGTTCCGGGATAGGTGGTGCTTTCCAGGACAATGAGCATGTCTTTATGCAGGTGTTTGGCTACACTTCTGACCGCGCTGACTATATAGGAAATATCCGGCGTGTATTTACGCTTTAAGGGTGTCGGCACGCAAATAATGACGACATCAGCTTCTGCCAGCAGATCAAAATCCGTGGTGGCCTGGAAGGCTTTCTTTGTGACAAGTTTGGCAATAAGCGAGCTTGGCACATCGGTAATATAGCTTTTCAAGGCCGCGATCCGACCTACCCTCTCGACAGACGTATCAATGCCAACGACCTTATATCCTTTTTCCGCGAACGCCAATGCCAAAGGCAAGCCGACATAACCCAATCCGATCACCGCGACGCGGGCCTGTTTATTATTTAATTTATTCTTCAGTTTGATGGACATTTTGATTTAGCCTTTCATGTTAAGAAAAAATTATAGCCTACTCTATCACTCTGAGGAAGTTAAATATTCAAAAAACATAAGCCCCAAAAGGATGATAACAAAAACAACTCCAACAAGTATACCATGAAAATTCCGGTCGGCAATCACGGCGCCGTAATTCAACGCGTACCCAAAAGCCATGACAACACGGAAGATATTGGCAATAACCGCCAAAGGGACCAGCGCCATAAAAACCCTGCCCCATTTGTTCCACGAGGCTTTTTGAAAAAAGATAAATAGAGCCGCGAAAGCGATCAGCAATTCCAACGAATACAGCGCCGTCAAATCACCCTGCAGGGAAACCTTATAATAATGGGTCCTTAAAATACCCCCCTGCGTAATACTCGCCCGCTGCAGCATGTTCAATGCGGAATAACTCCCATAAATGATCAACGCGTTAAGCTTGCCTGCCACCGGATTGACCCAGGCTTCTGAATATTTAGAAGTCATGATCAGGAAGAATGCTATCAAAGAAAAGATCAAAGTAATGATGCCGATGATCGATTTAGCCGGTATCTTATCCTCGATCTTTACGGGTTCGGGAATTTCTTCTTTGATGGGGGGTTTTATAGCTTCTTTAACAGGCTCCGGCTCTGGCTGCGGGGCCATTTCCTTGATCTCAGGCTCCTTACCGGCGGCGATCTCTTTTAACCTGCGCTGTTCAGTGATCTCCATGATCTGCCTTGTTGTATAAATACGCTTGGCGAGCTTGGAATCTGTCTTTTTTCTTTTGTATGACATTTTAGTCTTTCGGGTAAACCGTGATCTTATCGCTGGTGATCTTGGCATTGGGGACGATCACGCGTTTATTGTCTTTGGTCGTAAGAATTGTACTGAAAATCTGGATCTCGACAACCGTCCCTTCAGCCCCGCCCGCTTCAACATAATCTTCCAGATGAAACGGCCGCAAAAGGATAAGCAAGACACCTGAGGCAAAATTCGACAGAGAACCCTGAAGGGCCAGTCCGACGGCTAGTCCGGCGGCGCCGATAATAGCTAAAAAAGAACTGGTCTCAACCCCCATTTTATTAAGCGCGGCAATGCTCACAAAGACAAGGAGCGCGTAATAAATGATGTTCCTGATGAAGACGGCAACAGTCTTTTCGATCTTGGAATGCTGAAGGGGCTTCTCGATAAAATCAGAAATTAACTTTGCCGCCCACTTTCCGATGATAAAGATCAGAATGGCCGCGAGAAAATTAAACCCGTACTGGATCAAATACCCGTAAATCTTGTCTATTTCCGCCTGCATGACCGCCTCCTTTTTTTATCAATTATATCAAAAACGGACTTATACCACCAGTTTATAGATTCACTCAAAACTTCCGGCATGCGATATCAAGGGGAATTCTCTTCAAGGAAAGCAATGGCAGATTCTTCCGGCATGGGCTTGCCGCAGAGGAAGCCCTGAAAATAATCACAACGCTTCTGGGACAGGCTTTTAAGCTGGAGATCATGCTCCACCCCTTCGGCAATGACACCAAGGTCCAGCGTATGGGCCAGGTCAATGATAGTCGATGTCATCGCCTTCTCAATTCCCTCATTCATGAGTTCTTTGATAAAAAGGCGGTCAATTTTAAGGCTGGTAATGGGCAGGCGCTGCAGATGGCTTAACGATGAATACCCTGTCCCGAAATCATCGAGTGAAATTTTAACCCCCATATCCCGGATCTGCCTGAGAACGCCGATAGAAGCATCAACGGAACCGATGAGGAAACTTTCCGTTATTTCAATCTCAAGTGAATGGGCCGATAAGCCTGATTCCTCCAAAGCGCGCTTGATCGTTTCAATGATGGATTTGTGCCTTAGCTGTACGACCGAAATATTCACCGACATCACCATGTCTTCAAAGCCCAGGTCATGCAATCTAATCCCCATTTGACAGGCTTCTTTCAGGACCCATTCACCGATAGGGATGATAAGGCCCGTTTCCTCGGCAATATAAATAAAATCATTGGGCGGAATGGAAACCCCGCCTTCCCTGTTCCAACGCAACAGGGCTTCGAATCCCCGGACTTCCCCATCCTGGACTCCGATGATCGGCTGGTAGAAAAGCTTGAGCTCTTCTTTTTTCAATGCCTCCCGCAAGCCCCTTTCGATATGCATCCGGCTTACGGCCTTATCATTCATTGTTCCGTCAAAGAAACTGAAATTATTACGCCCCGCTTCCTTGGCCGCGTAAAGCGCCGTATCCGCGTTCTTAAGCAGGTCCTCCAGATTGTCCCCGTCATTGGGATAGGTGGAAATACCGACGGATGCGGTTACATAAAGATCATGGCCTAATACCTGGCGCGAACAATTGAATTTTTCCCGGATACGTTCCGCGATATGCTGGGCGCTCTGCGGCTCTTCAAGTCCATTTAGAAAGACTATAAACTTATCCCCTCCCATGCGGGCAATGGTATCGATCTCACGGACGCACTCGGATAGCTTCATGGCTGTATCCTTAAGGAGCTTGTCTCCCACGGTATGCCCCAGGGTATCATTGACCGTCGTAAAACGGTCCAGGTCGACGAACAGGATCGCGCACGAGATATTGCTGCGCTTGGCGTTAGACAGCCCCAAACTCGCCCGTTCAAAGAATAAGGTGCGGTTGGGCAAGGTCGTCACCGAATCATAATGGGCCAGGGTCAAAACCCTGCTCTCAAGATTCTTTTGTTCAGTGATATCCTCAGCGGAACCCAGGATCTGCCATGGTTCACCTTTCGGCGTGCGGGCAAAAAGGACGTTCCTGCACCGTAGCCAGCGCCATTGGCCCCTGGCATTTTTCATCCGGTGCTCGATCTCCCGCACTTCCCCGTCTATAAATACGGAATTATGATATTCCACGACCTTAGACAATTCATCGGGATGAAGAAGCTTGAAGAAAAGGTCCTCCCCCATGTCCTGGATCTGTTGGGAGGTAAAACCAAAGAATTCTTCCGTTTCACGGTTGCAATAAACGTTCTTCTTGTTGATCATATCATAAACGTAGATCAGGTTGGGCGTGGAATTCAGGATACTGTCATTCATATGCTGGCTTTTCAAGAGAGCTTTTTCTATATGCTTGAGTTCCGTGATGTCCACAGCAACCCCCAATACAGACGGGGAATTGCTCCCTGAAGCGGTGAACGGGATCTTGGTGGTGGAAAGAAGCCTGATCTCACCCTTGGCATTCGTGATGGGTTCCTCGGGAATAAATTTAGACTTCCCTGAACGGATCACATCCATATCATCCTGGGCAAAATGCTGGACTTCCTCTTTAGCCTTAATAAAATCAGCGTCCTTCTTCCCGACCAGATTTTCAACCGTTGTCCCATAACTGTCAGCAATGGCACGGTTGACTAAAATAAACCGGCCTTCAATATCCTTGGCAAAGATAAAATGGGGGACCAGATCAATGATCTGCCTGAGATACTGCTCTTTTTGATGCAAAATCTTCTCTATATTCTTTCTCTCGGTTATATCCAGGGTGGAAACAAGTATCTTTGAGAGATCGTCTTCATATCCGGGGACAACATTCAATTGGAACATCATTTCCTTAGCATGCCCCTTAAGGGAACGCGCGGGGATCTCACCGGTCCATTGGGTGGCCCCTCCAGCCAAAACGATGAGTTCTTCTTTAAATGTTTCATAGGAATGTTCGGAAAAATAGTAATCCAGGTTACGCGGGGCCAACGCTTTGTCTTTGATCCCCAGGAATTGGAGGCCCATTTGATTAAAATCAATGATCCTGACCAATGCGGCGCATTGCTTGACGGCCTGGGGGTTCGCGTCAAAATATTCTCTCCAATTGACAACCCCCATAGCCCGCTGGCGCTCAAAAAATTCCTTTACCTCAGAGAAATCCTCTTCCCATATGGAAACAGCGGCATTCTCAAAAAGATGCCTGTATTTCTTCTCATTATGCCTCAGGCTGTAAGTTGCCGCCTGAAACAAAGAATATAATATGATCGAGCTGGTGGCGACATAGAAATAACCTTTAAAATCCAGGAATTGCTGGAGTGTTTGATGATCTTGAAACAGGCTCATTAAGATGGAATTGGATGTAAATATCCACAGAAGGGACAAAACAGCATAAGGAAATATGATCTTGATCGGGATTAGTTTTGAACTTGAAAGAAAGGCACCGTTTGGTTTTTTCATGCTTTTGGCAACCAAATGAGGACTGGTTTTCTTGCTATCAAATATGGCTTGATAAAGTATATCATGCTTATCTTGAAATTGCCAAGAAGGACCTGAATGGCCCTAAAATAAAGAGGCCCAAACAATTACGACAAATTATGCACTGCCGGCTTATGATCGGATATTTTGCCAAGGCGGGTATCATTTGGTACATGAAGCCACTCCATGTGGATCCCCCCGGAGGGGCATTCGCGGACGCAGAACTCATCACTTAAACAGGCTTCAGGATTCTTGAACGTCACCAATTCTTCAACTATCGTTAAAGACCCCGAAACACAGTAAGACGTACAAGCCCTGCAGCCTGTACAATTATTAATATCGAAAACGGGTAACCATTTATATTTCATAACCAACTCCTTTTGTCAGTTATAAAATAACCCTAACGCCCCCTTGAGTAAAGATTTTTTCTCTTATAAGTCCTATAAGATTTACTTATCGCCCCCCATTAGCTATGGTTTAGACGCGAGGGTTTCGGCGATCTGACCGCTTAATGACGCGCAGGCCATACTTAACGCCTTGGATAAACCGGAATAATTGCGCGGGGTAATGGTTTTATGAAAATCCGAACTCTTGATGATCAATGTTTTCGAATTTTGCACATCTATGACCGTCCATTGCACACAAAAGAACATATCTTTATCCAGTTGACTCTCTAAACGGATAACTTCTATGGTAACCTGATACTTTACCGGCATCAACGGATTCCAGGGATACAGGGTCAATTTTGCTCCCGGCAGCATAACCGCAAGATCCTCCCGGATCAAACGGGCCAACCCAAGGTCAAGAGATTCTCCCCAGCGGTCGAATTGGGCAAATTGAAGCATTTTATCTTCTGTCCGTGTCACTATCTGGGGCCTGTCAAGGTATTCCGGGATCTTAACCGGCCCGATACCGACGATCACGCCGGTAGGGATCGTAAATTTCTTACTGACCTGATTTTCATCCACCGATGACAGCGCGTAAAACCGGGGCGTTGAACTGTTGGGTATGGAAATGCAGCCGCTTAACGCCAAAACAAGGCAAACGGCACTTAGCCTTCCGCAGGATTTAATTGTGACAGGGCCCATCTTATTTTCCTACCTTTCCTTTTAACAAGCTTTCAGGATGCTCTTCAAGATATTCGGTAAGCAAACTGACTGAACGCATGGCCACCCTGGTCTCCTGAAGGGTATTCTGCAGATCGTAAAGGCTTCTTGGTATTTCACTTGAATTGATTAATTTATTGATCCCCTGGACAGCGGCATCCAGATTCTTCGCGATCTCTTTGATCGGCAGATTTTCCAAAGTCTCAAACATGTCCGGCGAGGTTGGAAGTGTAGGCAGCTCAGGGTAGCCCTTGACGATACCGCGGAGTTTCGCCGGTTTATCCGGATAAAAATCAAATGAGATCATCAACTGGCCTGTTAAAAAGCTCTGCACCTCAAGATTCGCCCGCAGGCCCAGCGCGATCAGCTTTTTGACTCCCCCCAATTCCCCAAAGCTGGGAGCCCCTTTGATCCGCCCCTGCTCGATCTCGACAATGACAGGCAGGGTGATCGTCCCTGCATTCGCGTCATAGATCAGGCTGATATCTTTGATGGTGCCGATACTGACACCCCTGAACATCACCGGCGCGCCTACGGCGAGGCCCTTAACAGAACCATCAAAGTACAGAACGAATTTATTGGTCCGTTTAAACAGTTCCCCGGACCCAAACACCGCGATGGCCACCATCAGCAATACCAATGCTCCCACGACAAAAATACCGATCACCGTTTTATTGGCTCTTACGCTCATCCTTTGAGCCCCCTCTCGTTAAGAACTGAACAACCCTTGGGTCCTTGGAATTGGCCAACATATCCTTTGGGTCACCTGCCGCGATCATGGTTTTACTCTCGGTATCAAGAAATACCGAATTGTTCCCAATGGCAAAAATACTGGCGAGTTCATGCGTTACAATAACGATGGTCGTTCCGAAACCATCCCTTAATTCAAGGATCAGGTCATCAAGCTTCCTGGAATTTATCGGGTCAAGGCCCGCGGAAGGCTCATCAAAGAAAATAATTTCCGGATCAAGCGCGATCGCCCGCGCGAGGCTGACCCTTTTACACATGCCGCCGCTTAATCCTGAAGGATATTGATCGTCAAAGCCTTCTAAGCCCACCAGGGAAAGTTTCAAATCCACCATTTCCTGAATTTGCTGTTTGGATAACTTAGTATAAAGCTGTAAAGGAAGAGCCACATTCTCGCCAACTGTCATTGAGCTCCATAGCGCACCGCTTTGATAAAGAACCCCCCATTGCCTCATCAGGTCTTTCTGCCCTTTTTCATCTTCATCCCAGAAATTCTTCCCGTTATATAAAATCTCTCCTTTGTCCGGCTTCTTAAGGCCGATCATGCTCTTTAGCAAGGTGCTCTTGCCGCATCCGCTTACCCCCATGACAATAAAAATATCCCCTTTATAAACTTTAAAACCGAGATTTTGCATGACGGGATTATCGTCATATCCCAGATCAAGGCCCTTGACCTCAATCACCGTCTCCAAGGCTTTATCCATAACCTATACTCCCAATACCTGGCAAATAAATGTGATGACCGCTGTGGCTATGACAAGCCCTGTGATGGCTGTGACTACCGCCGAGGTTGCCGCGTTGCCTACACCGGCCGCGTTTCTTTTGCATTGGATCCCCCTCAAACATCCGGCAACCGCGATGATCACGCCAAAGACAAAACTATGAATAAGCCCGATCCATACATAACTTAAGTGAACGGAGAGCTTTGTTTGGTTTAAATAGGCTTCCGGGTTTAGATGGAACATCCAGACACTGATAAGAAAACCGCCTAAAATGGCCATCAAATCCGCGTAAATAGTCAAAATAGGCATCATTAAAACCAATGCCAGGACACGCGGAATGACCAAAAACTCAACAGGAGAAACACCTAATGTTTTAAGCGCGTCTATTTCCTCATTGGACTGCATCATCCCTAATTCCGCCGCGAAAGACGCCCCGATACGCCCTGAAACGATAATACCGGTCATTACCGCCGATAATACGCGCACCATGGCGATTCCGACAATGTCAGCAATATAGATCTGGGCACCGAACATTTTTAACTGGATCGACGCGACAAAGGCCAGGATCATGCCCACTAAAAAACTTATCAGGGAAACAAGCAGTAAGGTATCCACTCCGCATTTTTTGACCAGGGCCGTAAAATCATCCCAACGGAAATAAGACTTGCCCCTGATCAGGCGGCCAAAGGAAACAGCGATATCACCTAAAAAATTGAACCCCTGCCTGAAACCTTCACCTCTTTGCTGGACCCTTCCACCGATTTCTTCCAAAAGCCGGGTACGCGTTTTCTTGACCGGGATGGTCTTTTCATGCTCTTTTAACGCCAGGGCCAAAAGTTTCTGCGCTTCTTTCGCAAGTCCCCCGCCATCGACTTTTATATTCTTTTTTCCGCATTCCTTGACCACCTTAAGTAAAAAAGCGATAAGGCCGCTATCCCACTTCAGTTCCTGTGACATGCTGAATTTAATTTGAACGATGTCAGGATGGCCGGCAAGTTCTTCGGTAAAAACACTTTCCGACACAAGACCCGAGGAAATATGCCAATCTCCGCTTAACTTAATTAGAAGGGTTTGAGGGGCTGAATAGTCAAAAACAAGGTTTTCGGAAAGTACCCTCATAAGGGTATTTTAGGAGAAGATGGAACGTATTCAATTGTACCGAGGTATAACAGGAGCCTCCCCCAGGATATGCGCTCCCAGAAAGGTGGTATTTTCCGGCACATGGGTGCCTTTAGGGACGATGGCCCCGGCCGCGATCATGGCGTTGTCCCCGATCTCAACTCCTGGGAAAATGACAGAGTTTAGCCCAATAATGACATTCTTACCGATAATGACTTTCTTAAGCTTTAATCCTCCCTTTTCAAATGAATGCGCGATGATCGTGGCACTGCCCCCGATCGCAGAATTATCCCCGATCTCCAACAATGACAGATCCCCGACATTCTTCGAATTGATCAAGACATTCCTGCCTATCTTAGCACCCATCATCCGGTAAAATAAAGCGCAGTAAGGGGTTAATAAGATCAAATCCAGGAAAATGACCTTCACGACCATAAAAAACGCGTTAACAAATACCCATTTAAATATTTCAAAGGAGCCTACATCAAACTCCCCTTCCCTTAATCTTAAACGGAAAATCATGCTCACCAGGCTGACAAGGAGCATAAGCATGGTTCCGGAAACAAAATACGCCCCCACAAACCCAAAACAAAAATATAAAATCCGCAATACCGCGCTTAAATCAGCCGTATGGACCCAAAGCTGATAAAGGAAAAATACTCCGGGAAAAATGGCCGCTCCCAGGATAACAATACCCAAACTATACATAAAAAGGGTAAAAATGACTGTAACTAACGTCAGCCAAAGATAAAATTTAGTATGCTTTGTCATCAGTATCTAATATTCCACAAACAATGCTTCTTGTTCAGATTCTTGCGGGAAGAAATCCGGGACCTTTTCGCTTTGATAATAATCTTTCTCCTCCTGCTGATATAGCCAGTTATAAAGCACCTTTGTGCTTATAACATCCTGCATCATTTCCTCACATGAACCTTCCGCAAACGCCTCCACCGGTTCCCGGCCCGCCTTTACCACATGTTGTCTACGATTTTTCATACGCGCTCCTTTGGCCATGATCGAATTTATGCTTGATATTCACACTATTATCTTAGTGAGTGAGGCCCGGTCTATCAATTGTACTGAGGTATAATGGAAGGTTACCGAGGGGAAAACTAAAGCGTTTCGTTAAACCAGTCAAGGATCAAACGCAGCATCTCATCTTTATGCTCAAGGAAAAGGTATTCGGCATGAGGACCGTTTTTGATAATGCTTATCCTTTTTACTGCGGCCGTATTTTCGTAAAGCTCCTCTGAATGGCTGTATCGGATAACCCAATCCGCATCCCCATGAATATAAAAAATGGGGATCGCCGTTTTCTTGACTACAAAGGGGCTTTTCCTTTTTAAACCAGAAAGGCCCCGGCCTGACACCTTTCCCATGCCTGCCTTCACCGAATAAATTATAAAAAAGATCATTCTTGATATTAAGCATCCAAAGGCGGTAATCGATCTTCCACAATTCCGTCGGGGCGCTGATGGCGACAATACTGTTGATCAGGGATGTCTTGGAGGCGGCGATAATGCTTGTGGCCGCCCCTAATGATAAACCGATAAGGCCGATCTTTTCATAACTCCGGCTCGCGAAATCAACTATGCCCAACAAATCAAGATATTCCTTTGCCGTCCAGTAAAAAAGACCTTTGCTTTGTCCGTGCCCTCTAAAATCAAATAAAATAACATCGTACTTGTCATTTAACGACTCCCCTAATTGCTTGAGGATAACAGCCTGCTTGCTGTTGAAAAAACCATGCGCGATGATAATGACCTTTTTAAAACCAGCCTTAAACTGGTCATATTGGATACGATGATTATCACTGGTGTTTAAGTACCCGGATATTTTCATGGTTGGGCATTTGCTTCTTGCAATGATTCAGGAGCCAAGCTCAGGAAAGCCTCGGTGGCATGGGTCAAATTCTTAGCTGTCCCCCATTGCGCCTGGATAGAACTCACCGTTTTTGACCAAAATCCTTCTTCTTT